>ENA-OQCO01000037-OQCO01000037.1-human-gut-metagenome-genome-assembly--contig:-NODE-37-length-66456-cov-2.373954_pt1 | contig 66456 bp, 75 predicted proteins | sample MGYA00242500_ERZ504582 | MGnify/ENA primary metagenome ERZ504582 (study PRJEB26092, sample SAMD00036346) | human gut metagenome | host: Homo sapiens | study: EMG produced TPA metagenomics assembly of... | reverse complement strand
CTCCCAGCCGGGCAGCGGTGAGGACGCAGCAGAGCGCCCGCCTGCCCCAGCAGCGTCAGGATACGGCGGAGCCGTCTGCCGGGCGGCGGGAGGTGAAACTTCATGGACAAGCCCTCCTTTTTCCCCTATTGTAGCCACCGGCGGCGGGAAAAGCTGTCGGGAAATGGAGTCCGGCGGATTTTTCCGTGGACGGCGGTGTTTACGGAGGCGGAAAGCTGTGATATAATGAAGAAACCTTGACAGAAAGCAGGTGGCCGCTATGAAAGCGCAGCGTCCCTATCCGCAGATCACCATCACTCCTAAGGGGGAGGCCGCTCTGGTGGGCGGACACCCATGGGTCTATGAGGGGGAGGTCACGGGACTCAGCGGCCCCGTGTCCGACGGACAGCTGGTGGACGTCATCAGCCGCCGGGGCAGTTGGCTGGGCTGCGGCTTTTTCAACAGCCGCTCCCGCATCCGGGTACGGGTGCTGTCCCGGAACCCCAACGACCGGTTCGACCGGGCCTTCTGGCGGCGGCGCATCCAGTACGCATGGGACTATCGCAAGACCGTCATGGGGCCGGAGGATAGCCGCTGCTGCCGGGTGATCTTCGGGGAGGCCGACGGCTTCCCCGGCCTGACGGTGGATCGGTTCGAGAGCGTGCTGGTGGCGCAGGTGCTGTGTCTGGGCATGGAACTCATCAAGGAGGAACTGTTCTCCCTGCTGCTGGAGGTGCTGCGCTCCGACGGACAGGACGTGGTGGGTGTATATGAGCGCAACGACGTGGCCATCCGTGGTCTGGAGGGTATGGAACAGGGCAAGGGCTGGCATCCCGTGGACGGTGAAAAGGCTCCGGACTTTACAGCGGTGGATATTGAGGAAAACGGCATCCGCTACACCGTGGACTTTGAAAACGGGCAAAAAACCGGCTTCTTTCTGGATCAGAAGTACAACCGGCAGGCGGTGGCCAAGCTGGCCCGTGGCCGGACGGTGCTGGACTGCTTCACCCACACCGGCTCCTTCGCCTGAACGCCGCACGGGGCGGAGCCAAGCACGTCACGGCGGTGGACGTGTCGGAGTTCGCCGTGGCGTGTGCCAGAGAGAACGCCCGGCGCAACGGGCTTTCCGACGTGATGGAGTGCGTGGCGGCCAACGTGTTCGACCTGCTGCCCCAGCTGGAGCAGCAGCCCAAGCGGTACGACTTCATCATTCTGGATCCCCCGGCCTTCACCAAGAGCCGCAAGACCACCCAGCGGGCCATGACCGGCTATAAGGAGATCAACTACCGGGCCATGCGGCTCCTGCCACGGGGCGGCTATCTGGCCACCTGCTCTTGCAGCCACTTCGCCACGGAGGAGCTGTTTTTGAAGATGCTGCGCTCGGCGGCCAAGGATGCCGGGGTGCAGCTGCGGCAGATCGAGGCCCGGCAGCAGTGCTGCGACCACCCCATTCTGTGGGGCGTGGAGGAGACCAATTACCTGAAATTCTATCTGTTTCAGGTGGTTTGATGAATACGATTCGTATATTTTTCTTATAATATTACAAGTAGTTGCAGAATATGACAGAGGAGACCGGCTGCGGCCTGTTTCCCGAAAGGAGCATTTATGAACACCAACTGGAACGACCCCAATTTTCAGGGCTTCGGCGGCAGGCAGAGTCCCTTCGGGAAGCGGCCTCCACGGCCCAAAAAGGAGCACAAGGCCATCGGCACGCCCCTGAGCCGCACCCTCATCAATCTGGCGGTGACGCTGATCTTTGCGGCGGTGTACTTCTATGTGGTGCTGCCGCCCATCAATTTGCAGGCGGAGGAGTTCTATTTCTTCATGCTGCTGTGCTGCGCTGTGTACTGCGGCTGCGCCGTGCTGACCTCCGGGTTTCAGGGCAGCGGGGCCAAGGGCTACTTTGGCTTCGTGAAGAAGCAGTGCCGCATCCCCATGATAATCGCCGTGGCGCTGGTGGCCGTGGCCATCGTGGGCGGTATCGTGGGCTGGCAGGTGATCCGGGCCGGGTCCTACCGGGATCTGCTGACGGTGGAGACCGGTGACTTCGCTACCGAGGTGGAGGAGATCAGCTATGACCAGATCCCCATGCTGGACAAGGACTCCGCCGAGAAGCTGGGCAACCGCAAGCTGGGTGAGCTGTCGGACATGGTGTCCCAGTTCGAGGTGGCGGAGGAGTACACGCAAATCAACTACAAGGGCCGCCCGGTGCGGGTGACGCCCCTGCGGTACGGGGACTGGATCAAGTGGTTCAACAACCGCTCTGAGGGTCTGCCCGCCTATCTCATCATCGACATGGTGACCCAGAATGTGGAGGTGGTGCGTCTGGAGCAGGGCATCCGCTACACCACCGCCGAGCACTTCGGCCGCAACCTCTATCGCTATCTGCAGTTCCACTACCCCACCTATATCTTTGACAAGCCGGCCTTTGAGATCGACGAGGACGGCAATCCCTATTGGGTCTGCCCCCGGATCCGAAAAACCATCGGACTCTTTGGCGGCACGGACATCGACGGGGCCGTGCTGGTGAACGCCGTCACCGGTGAGCATCAGTACTATGACGCCAAGGATGTGCCGGACTGGGTGGATCACGTCTACACGGCGGATCTCATCGTCCAGCAGTACGACTACCACGGTACCTATATCCACGGCTTCATCAACTCCCTGTTCGGCCAGCGGGATGTCACCGTCACCACCGATGGCTATAACTACATCGCCATCGGAGACGACGTGTATATGTACACCGGCATCACGTCGGTGGTGTCGGATCAGTCCAACATCGGCTTCATCCTCTCCAACCAGCGCACCAAGGAGACACGTTTTTACTCCGTGGCCGGCGCCGAGGAGTACTCCGCCATGGATTCGGCACGGGGGCAGGTGCAGCAGATGAACTACACCGCCACCTTCCCTCTGCTGCTGAACATCGCAGATCAGCCCAGCTACTTCATGGCGCTGAAGGACGCCGCCGGTCTGGTGAAGATGTACGCCATGGTCAACGTCAGCCAGTACCAGATCGTGGCCACCGGCGGCAGCGTGGCGGAATGCGAGAGCAACTATCGCCAGATGCTGGCCCGGTATAACCTCATTGACCCGGCGGATACGGAGCCTCCGCTTCGGATCAGGGGGAGGTCACCGGCGTCATCGCTGACCTCCGCAGCGCCGTTATGGACGGCAACACCTGGTACTACCTCCAGCTCTCCGACGGCACGGTGTACTACACCATCTCCGCCGCCGAGGCTCCGGAGGCCGTGATCCTCAACGTGGGCGACACGGTGACGGTGAAGTATGCCGAGGGCGAGGGCAGCATCCTGCAGGCTTACAGCGTGGCCAAGGCCGTCCCGGCGGCGTAAAGCAGAACACAGAAAAACGGCGTGACCATACGGTCACGCCGTTTTTTGTTCCAATGGGAGGCAGGCTTGCTGCCTGTCCTATGCAGCCTTGACGCTCCAAGGCTTTGGAAGCAGTCTCTTCGTAAGCTCAGCGCTTGCTGAACTGAGGTGCGCGACGGGCGGCCTTGAGGCCGTACTGGGCTGAAAAAATTCCAATTTCCCTTGATATTTCAACACTTTTGAGGATGTCGCAACTGGACTTAGCCCGTACATTAACAGAAAGTATCGTTAAAAACGGGTATTTTCAAGACATTGCGACAGGCCGTAATGCTGCGTTTACGACAGGGAGAAGTTCTTGAGGCTTATTATACTTGATTTTTGCATAAATGTCCATAGTTGTTTTACTGTTTTTATGCCCGGCGAGATATTGCACGGTCTTGGGGTCTACGCCCATATACAAAAGATTTGTAATGTATGTGTGGCGAAGCTGATGCGGGGTCACATGGAAGTCCAGACTATACACATGGTTCGGGAAGTCTTTTCGATGGCTTCCGGGAATGGAGTAGGTCGTATAACGGATGTGTTCCCCATTCACATACTTGTAGCTGCTTTTCTCTCCTGCGGTGCGGCTTTTAACATGGTACCAAACGCCCACAAATTCTCCCTCAGAAAGGGGGCCGCCCTTACGATTTGAAATCACAAAGGCAGATTTGGAAGATCGCTTTGCCTCTCGCAGGCACTCTACCAAACACTTTGGAATGGGAATATCCCTTCTGGATGCCGGAGTTTTTAATACGGTAGAGATCTCCGGCTCTTTCCGATGGCTTCCCCGCCATGCACGCCGGACAGAAATATAGGGGGTCGGCACATCCAGAAACACACAGTCCCATTGCAGAGCAAGACTCTCCTCACGCCGTAGACCTGCGTACAGGCCGAGCATGACAAACACATACGGGGGAAGGCCCTTGACTGCATCTACCAGTTTTTTTACCTGCTCATCCGTCAGTGCGTCCATCGGTTTACCTGGCACACCGCCCTTGGCGCTGATCTTAGCAGCAGGATTGTAGTCGATGACCTCGCTGCGCTCTGCCGAGTAAAAGACGCTTTTAATAAGCATATTGACGGTATCAAAAGTGTGCTTTGCTCTTTTGGACACAGGAACAAGCGCCAGCTTGATGTCGTCGGCCGTCACATCGGAAAGATACAGGTTCCCAAGCGGCTCGACAATATACTTATACATCTCCCTGCGATAATTCCGCAGCGTATCTTGTGTTACCGTGGCTGAACGCATGAGCAGCCATCTTTCACAATAATCTTCTACGGTAGGGTTTTGCTTCCGAAAAAGGATGTCCTGTACCTGCTGCCGTGCGTCCTGTTCCTTTTTGTATAGCTCCTCACAGGTGGAAGCGTAAATGGGAACCCGTTTTCCATCGGCGTCAGTGATCCTGGTACGGAAATAGGTGACACCGTTGATCTCGGCGGTGCCGTATGCCGGTATGTTCTGTTTCTTCTTCGCCATAAGTACCTTCCTTTCTTAGCCTTATGTATTGGCATATCCGTTTTACCAGAAATCAGCGTTGGGCGCAAAGGTGCAAACCGGCATGAAAACAGAGCGAGGAATTTCTTCCCCGCCCTGTGTGCGTACAACTTAATTTATGAAGCGTCCCATTCAGCGAAGGCGCTGGTCATAGCCTTTACCACATCGTCAGGTCGATTGTATTTCACCTTGGCGTAGATGTCCATGGTGATCCTGCTGTTTTCATGACCTGCCAAATACTGTACCGTCTTGGGATCGACGGAGGCATGGATCAGGTTGGTGATATAGGTATGCCGCAGCAAATGCGGCGTCACCTCAAAGTCCAGACTATACACCACATGGCCGTTATTCCGTGCCTTTTCTCCCAGCTCCGGGTAAAGCATATACTTCACATATTTCCCGTCCACTTGCTTGCGGGCGATCCTCGGCTTTGCCGTCCGGGTCACAACATATTGCCAGAGCCGCTTAAACTGCGTGTAGCTGAGTGGATCGCCGTCCCGATTCGCTACAACAAAATCCGAGGTTGATTTTTTCTTGGCTTCTCTCAGACAAGCCGCCAGATGATCCGGCAGCGGAATATTTCTCTCTGCGGCAGCGGTTTTCAGCTCTGTTGATATGACGGGTCGGTTGTGTTCCGTGTGCCATGCTCTGCGCACGGTCAAATACGGTGCCTCGGTGTCCAAGTAAACTGAATCCCATTGCAGACCGAGAATTTCTTCCCGCCGTAAACCGGCGTATAGCCCCAGCATGATAAAAACATAGGGCGGCAATTCACGAACCGCATCCAACAGCCGCTGTACTTGCTCGTCTGTCAAAGGCTGTTTTTCCGCCTGCGGTACGCCGCCTCCCTTTGGGGACAGGTACACCGTGGGATTCTTTTTGATGATCCGGCTTTCCTCTGCTGCACGGAAAATGCACTTATAGATCACGATGACCGACTTATACACTGATGCGGATTTTTTGGAAACCGGCACAAGGGCGAGCTGAATATCATCTAAGGTCACATCCGCGATCTTCTTCTCTCCGAGGTACGGAATGATGTTTCGGCGTACTTTAGAGGTATAGTCTGTCAGCGTCGTTGTGCGTACATGGGCGGATTGCATCACCAGCCACTTTTCGCAATAGTCTGCCACCGTAGGCGATTTCCTGCGCTGCCGGTCATCGTCCATCTGTGACAGCGTGTCCAGCTCTTTGTCATAAAGCTCCTCGCGTGTTTTGGCATAGAGGGCGCGCTGTTTTCCCTCACTATCCGTTATGGTCGTCCGATAGTAGATGTGCCCTTTGATTTCGACCGTTCCGTACTTCGGGATCCTGCTTCGTTTTCCTGCCATTATCTCACCTCCAAGTATTACGCATTGCTGCGTTGCTTCTGTTTTATCAGATGGGCGGCAATTCTTCAAATGTGCGAATTATCCTTCCGCACATTGCGGTAGGTCGTTTTCTTCTCCATAGGCTTTGCTCTGTGCGTACATTTGGCAACGTATTCCTGGAGACTGGCGCTGGTAAAGAAAACGCAGCCATTGGGAACATACTGCACATAGGCGATGAGGCCGCTGTTCCTCGCCGCATCCAGAGTCGTGATGCTGATCCCCAGCAGTTCGGCAGCTTCCTTCCGGGTAAACAATTTTTTCCATTGCGGATCACATTCCTTTCGACGTATTTTGGCGGATGGCAAGGCTGACGCACAGCGCTCTGGTCACATCCTGCATTTTTTCTTCGGGAAGTTTGCCGATATAGTAACCGATGCGGCGCTTATCCAGGGTGCGCAGCTGCTCCAGCATGACCACCGAGGGATATTTCATTCTGCCGATCATGCCGATGTTGCTGTGTGTGGGTATCTTTGATTTTGTATGGATGCGGCTGGTGATCGGTGCAACGATGACCGTCCTCGCAAAATGGTTTCCAACATTGTTTGAAGGATAAGCACGGGACGTGTCCCCATTTGTTCTGATCCGACAACGGGGTCGAGGTCGGCGTAGTAGATCTCGCCCCGTAAATATTTGCGGCTCATGTAAAACCTCCTTCATTGCCGTTTGCTGCGGCTATGTAAAGAGACCGCTTGGCTTTCCCAACCGGTCTTTACTGTTATCGCTCTTTTTGTGCGTTCCGGAACTTCTGTGTCTCCTCTTTGGCTCGACCTGTGACAGTCTGCCAGATTTCCTCCATATAGCTTGTCTCCCGGTCCTCCCATGCTGCAAACACATCTGCAAGGGGACTGGGGGATTTCAGCAACGCCTGCACCTGTGTGTTCGGCAGGCTGTTGTATTCCAGAGACATCAGAATATCTTCCCGCACGGTATATTCATAGGTGTGATTCAGAATTTCTTCCGGTGGTTGGGCAAGCAGCCACGCCCGGTAAGTCTCCTGTTCGGAAAACATCTTTTCATATAAGGCCGTGTTCAGTTCTTCGTTGGTCAAGCTGGTTCACCTCCGCTTTCACAAATGATGCCGTATTTGCTTCGGCTAAGTAAAGGCCGGGAGAAAGTAGCATTTCTCCCAGCCGGTTATACATCATTGCTGCAGGTCATTTGTCCTCGACGCCCCACCTGCACAGGAAATCATCAAGCGGCCGATGGCTGTCGGCTCCACGGGAATTGCGCCCCTCCGAGGATCTCTCCGAGCTGCCCCCACTTGTTACGACGGACTACGGCAGAAACCGCTTCAACGCTCGACTTTATGGCCGGACAGGAGTATCGCCCCCACAGGCGGTCATGGCCACACACGGAGCCGCCGTGCGCTGATAGCCGCTTTTCTCGCTCGCTACCGGCAGAAGCAAAACGCAGACAGAAAATCAACATGAGGTGCGGTCTGGTTATTTCATCCGGCAGGTCATGGCGCAGCTGCTAAGGTAGCTTCTGCTCATCGCATCGCCTATGGGAATGTACTTGATGAATGGGTATGGGGTTGTCAAGGTACACTTGACCACTCGCCGCACAAGCAGAGAGAAGGTAGAGAGTTTCTGTCTCTCTACCTTCTTCCTCACTCAAAGCCCATTTTACAAGGCACGATTTGAAAAATTTTTATCTGCCATGCAATACAGGCAGGAATTCTTTGCAAACCACAGCATTAACATTGATTTTATTATTAGAATATGTATAATAGTAGTTGATTATTATACCTAACTGCTGTCCAATCTAAAAAGCGTCTGTGTAGCAGAAAATCTACCTGCCGAAGGGAGACACAATATGAGCTTGTTTGAAGAACCGCATCTGGAACCGCAGCCGGAGCCGGAAAAGCCAAAGAAGAAAAAAACTGCTGTCTGTTGGAATCGGTGCTGCACTGATCGTTGCGGTGCTGGTCACGTCTGTGGTGGCCTTTTCGTTTGGTCAGAGCGGTAAGCCTGCTGATAATGTCCCTGATCCTCCGCAGCGGGAGGAAGTGCAGACACCCTCTGATACGGATACTCCATCAGATGAATCCACGGATACGGAGAAACCGGAGGATACGACGCCGTCTGACAGTGCGCAGGAAACGCCTTCTACAAGCGGTAAACAGGAGATTGACCCCTCAACGGGAAAGGATAAATACCAAACCGACCCGGTACCGGATGGAAAGCCCGCACCTGCGGAGCCGGAAGATGCCGAAGTCGATACATCGACGAAATATACCTGCACGATCTCCATTACCTGCAAAACGATCCTTGACAACATGGACAAGGTGAAAGAATCTAAAAAGGGAATCGTTCCTTCCGATGGCATCATTCTTGACACGACCACGGTAACATTCTCCGAGGGCGAAAGCGTCTTCGACGTACTGCAGCGCACTTGCCGGGAGCGGGGCATACACATGGAATCAAGTTGGACGCCGATTTACAACAGTGCCTATGTCGAAGGAATTGCGAATCTGTATGAGTTCGATGTTGGCAGCCAGTCCGGCTGGATGTATAAGGTCAATGGCTGGTTCCCCAACTACGGCTGCTCCCGCTATGCGCTGCAGCAGGGGGATGAGATTTGCTGGATGTATACCTGCGTAGGTTTGGGCGAAGATATTGGCGGCGGTTATGCTGCCGGTGGCTAAATAGCAATCAAATTTAGGTATACGAAAAGGGGCTGTCTCTAATGAACTGCACCCCATTTGTTAGACAGTATGATATACTATCTAACAAGTGGGGTGTTTTTCTATGCCAAAAGGAGTACCGAACAAACGATACACGCCGGAATTCAAGAAGCTGGTCGTGGAAACCATGCAGCAGGAGCAACTGAGCTATAGCGAAACCGTGCGAAGATTTGAGGTAAATAGTCATCGCCGGATTCAGGATTGGGAACGAATCTATCTGACCGAAGGTCCGGAAGGGTTCGCCATCGAACGGCGTGGCCGCAGCAGCAAGGGCCGTCCGCCAAAGCAGCTGCCAAAGGAGGTAGAAGAAGATCTGCTGGCAGAAGTTCAGCGGCTGCGTGCAGAGGTAGAATACCTAAAAAACTTGCAAGCCTTGGTTTTGGAAGACGAGCGACGCCAGCGCAAAAAACGCTGGTAGTTCAGAAGCTAAGGCAAAAACACGCACTCAGTATTCTGCTCTCAATCGCTCAACTGCCCTGTGCGACCTTCTACTATCATCTGAAACGGATGAAGCGGGTGGATAAGTATGAGTCAGAAAAACAAGAAATCACGGCAATTTACCATGAAAACAAAGGAAGATACGGCTATCGCCGGATCACAGCAGAACTGCGTAACCGCAAACTGCCCTTAAATCACAAGACGGTCCAGCGGCTTATGAAGGAATTGGGCTTGGTTTGCCGTGTCCGAACGAAGAAGTATCGTTCTTACAGGGGCGAAGTCGGCAAAATCGCACCAAACTTACTGAATCGGGACTTCCATGCGGACAGGCCGAATCAGAAATGGGTCACGGATGTGACGGAGTTCAGCCTGTTCGGAGAAAAGCTCTATCTGTCCCCGATTCTCGATCTGCACAGCAGCGATCTGGTCAGTTATACCATATCGAATCGTCCTGTACTCAGCATGGTAACCACCATGCTGGACGAGGCTTTTGAGAAGATCCCGGATGGCACCGGGTTGATCCTTCATTCCGACCAAGGATGGCAATACCAGCATAGGCAATATCAACAGATGCTCCGAGAGAAAGGTGTTCGCCAGAGCATGAGCCGCAAGGGAAACTGTCTGGACAACGCTGTGATAGAGAATTTCTTCGGACTGCTCAAAAGTGAGCTGTTATATCTGCAAGAATTTCAATCCATGGAACACTTCAAACGGGAACTGATCGAATATCTGGATTACTACAACAACCGCAGGATCAAGGCAAACTAAAGGGCTTGCCGCCTGCAATTCACAGACAGCAAGCCCTCTCGGCTGCTTGAACAATTTTTACTTCGAAATATTGTCTAACTTTTTGGGGTCACTTCACTAAGTGAGATAGCCCCTTCTTGGTTTTCGTTATGCAGGGATGGGGCGGTGGAAGATTTCTGCCGCCCCATAGTTAGGTTACTCACTCATGAAGTTTTTCAATTTCTGGATTGCGGACCGTACCGAATCCCGGACGGCCTGATACCGGCATCCTTCCGCTGCTGCAATCTGCTCATAGGTAAGCCCGTGGAAATAGTAGAGCGTCAATCTCCGCTGCTGCGTTTGTGTCAGCTGTGCAATTCCCTTATGTAATTCCTCGTAGAGGAGCACCCGACCGATTTCTTCCTCCAGAGATTCCTTCGGGAAGGCTGCCCGATGCTCTATCTCGGCTTCGGTCAGGTCAATGTGCTCATGGTGCCGGTCTACCTCGTTCAGAAAGCGCTTGTCCTCCAGTTCAAATTGGTCAAACAGCTCGTAGAGCGCCTGATCTATTTCAAGCCGCAGCGGCCGCTTCTGGCCGTCCGTAAACTCCAGAATGTACTTCGGATGGTCGTTATCGGAGCCGGTTGTGTAAATCGTGTAGGGGTTGTCTTTCGCTTTTGCACGGCGTGGATGCGTGCCTTTGTTTTTCGGATGGTTTCCATCCATAGTATTTTCCTCCGTTTCAATATGAATTTTGGGTTTCATATTGAGGGAGGAGGGCCACGGCACCTATTGGCCGCACATTTTCTGCTTGCTATGGGACGAAATACCGAAAAATCAGAAGATTTTCTGCCTTTGCTGCAGTCTGCATGGAGCGGCACAGGCGGAAGGATTCTCCTGCGCCGGAAGGTGTGAATGAGCACGCCTTTTCTAAACCGGTTGGGGAACCACCTCAGAGTTTCTTCCGCAAAAGCAAAAACCGGCTCTGCCATGCCAAAGGCATAGCAGAGCCGGTTCAAAGCGTAAGTGCAGAAACCGCACCATTCGGGCAGTTTGCGCTACATTCCAATATGGATTTCTATGATGGGTCTTAGGGATAGTTCACGTTCTTCATTTGTATAGGCATTTCCTAAAATCCAGCACGTTGTTTGAAATTGCGCCGGGACGCATGAGTGCGCCCCGCGCAAAGGCCCTAATTGTGATTACCGGACTTTCTTTTTCTTCTGAGCCAGCAGAAGGATCGCAGCACCGGAAATCAGCACAGAACCAAACCACAGCATGACCGGCTGATTATCCCCGGTCGCAGGCGTCCCGGGGGTCGTCGGGTCGGTGGGCTGGACAGGCTGGTCGTTTGCCTTGATCGTCACATCGCTCATATCATAGAGTCGGGTCTGACCGTTGATGAAGCGATAGTAGGCAGCCAAAGCGTAGTAGCCCTGCTCGGTGGCCATGCCGTCACGGTCGCCGCTGGCGATGTGGCGGAAGCCGCCGCCGTCCACATAGTAGCTGGCCAGCGCATCCAGAATCGTCAGACCGTTCTTGATGAAGCGGCTGTCCTTGGCCGGGTCGATGCCCAGAGCGGTCAGTGCCACGATGACCTGAGCACAGGATTCGCTGTTCTCGGTGCCCCAGCTGCCGAAGCCACCGGTAGCCAGCTGCAGCTCAGACAGCACATCCAGCGCCTTGTCCACAGCGGCCTTCACAGCCTTGTTCTCCTTGTAGTAGGGAGCCAGAGACTGAATGGCCATTGCGGTCATGTCAGGATCTGCGTCGTTGCCGCTGAGGTTCCAGCCGCCGTTGGAAAGCTGGGCATCCAGGATCACCTGAATCAGCTTCTCGCGGGTCACATCGCCCATAGTGGGATAGTTGTGGCTGTCCAGAGCGATGAGCGCCCAGATGGGGCCGTTGATGCCCTGGGTCTGGATATAGTCCATGCTGTCCAGACCCTTCAGGAGGTTGTGGCCGCCAACGTTGGTCACATCCTTGCCGATAGCGGTCAGGGCCAGGATCACCCGGGCGTTGTCGGTAACTTTGGCCGGGTGCAGACGCTCATTGGCGTCAGCCTTGGCCTTCACATACTCCACCACATTGTCATAGTACCCGGCGGGCACGGGGCGGCCGCTGCGGGCCAGGCCGATGACCATCCACTCGCCGCCGATGGAGTTCACCGTGGGGGTGCCCAGGGTGGCCATGAAGTCGCCGGTGGTCTTGTAAATTTCATCCAGCTTCTTGCCCATCTCGGCCACCAGCTTGGCGTAGGCAGCCTCGGCTTCCACCAGGACGTTGTAGTTCGTGACCAGAGCCTTTTCGGCGTCGGTCAGCTTGTCATAAGCAGAACGTGCGGCGCTGATGGCACCGGCCTTGCTGAGGTCCACCGTGCCGATGGCGTCGATCATGGCGATGACCTCCTCGGCGGTCTTGGTGCGGTTCTGCTCGGCCTCGTATTCCTTCAGGTAATCATCCGTGTAGTGGAACACGATCACGTCGCCCTCGTTGAGGTACTGCTGTGCAACGCCCAGGTTGGGGTGTACGCCGTTGAGGGTGTACATCCAGCCGGAGAGATTGCCGTTGGTAAACTCAGCCAGTTCCGTGCCGTCCTTGGGGGTGATGGCCTGAATGTAGTTGCCGCTTTCGTTCTTGATGTCGAACTTATCGCCAACGACGGCCAGGATCACATCCAGCACGGTGGCGTTGTTGCTGACCGTGACCTTCGTGGTGTCGATCCAGGTTTCCAGGTTGTTGTCAGCCAGCGTGTGCTTGTCGCCGCTGTCGCCGTGGGCGGAGTCGCCCAGCAGAGCGAAGGACACGGTAATATCCTTGCCCGCAGGCAGCAGCACGGTGACGGTGATGGTCACCTTGGCAGCGCCGTAGGCCAGCGTCACGGTCTGCTCACCACGCTGGTTGGTGTCAAAGCCGGTGATCTCAATATCTTTGGTGTCCACAACCGTATCAGCCTTGTTCATCGTCCAATGCGCTGTGCAGACCATTCCACTGAGGTCAAGGGCTTCTCCAATCGTATACGTTGTCTTGTAATCACCGGAAATGTCCAGCTTATAGCAGATAGGCGTTGTTGCATCTTCAACTTCCATCGTCAAGTTGCTGGCATCTTTGCCCAAAGGATCATCTGTACGATTATGATTCTCTTTCGTCACGCCATAAATATCAGGGAGCGACTTCGATGTATCGAAGTATGTCGCACCGCTCGCTGTTTCGTGCGTTTCACAACTGGTATCTACATAATCAACAGCTCCGATTCCTTGTTCAGCCCCGCAGCCCTTCAGGTAAGCGTTTCCAGCAATGTTGTCAAACTTATTCAGGCTGCGATAGTATCCGATGATGCCGCCCACATTCTTTGCGCCGCTGACCTTGCCGGAAAATGTATTTCCGGTAATAGAGTAGCTATTCCACGCTTGATTGACCTTCATGTCGCCGCCGGTAATTCCGCCGACGTTCTCATTGCCATTGATAGAACCGGAAGCCACGCACGCCTCAATGGTTGTCTTAATGCCGTTCGGTGCTGCTGCACCGGTATACATTGTACCTGCAATACCACCGGCAAATTTGCCGCTGGCGATTACCGTGCCGTCAAAGCTGCATTTGCTGACTGTGCACTGTCCCATAGCATTGTCACGGGAACCAATGATGCCACCTACATAATCCACACCTTTGACAGTGGCATGGCTGACACAATTTTCGATGATGCCCTGGAATCGACCGGCAAATGCGCCAATCTCGCTTTGAGTGCCGTCATAACCGACAACGACATCTTTTTCAATGGTACAGTTACGGATGGTCGTAATAAAAGCGGCACTCGCCCCGGCAAAGCGTTAACATCCATATCTACTTCTGCACCGATTAAGCCAGATTTCAGCGTCTTGGTGCCGGATTTAAGCGTCACATTTTCGATGATGATCGCAAAAGTGTCTTCACTTGTAAAGCCGACACCGTGAAGACCATCTACCAGACCGTAGCCGTTGATCTCTTCACCGTAGATGTTCAGATCCTTGACCGTGGCGTTCTTAACATAAGCCAGCAACGGTTTGCCACCTTTGGGGACAGTCAGGAGTTTACCGTTGCCGAGGATCGTGCCGGAGAAAGCACGGAGGTTATCCTTCTCATCGGGATTCCGAGGATCAAATTTGTTAGTTCCATCTACCGTGCATCCGATGGGAGTCCAGCCGTTCGGCAATGTAATATCGGAAACAAATTTAAAAAATACTCCATCAAAGGAAAGACCGGAATTGACAGAATCCCGTATGTATTCAATATCCGAAACAGTAGCAATCTCATAGGGGCTGTCAGCCGACCCATCACCGTTCATATCGGTTTTCCAAGGATTAACTGTGACCTGCGCACACTCCGTTGTTGCGGTCGGGCTTGTTTTTCCATCAAAGACCTTATATACGACGCAATAATACCATGTCGTGCCGACTGTATTAGTAGGAACTATAAGACTGCTTTTTGTCTCTCCCTGAAGCAACTGCCCGTTACTATTGTCGTTGACCGTATTACTATACCACTGATAGTGGAACTGTACGCCTAAGGCGGCATCTTTCAGCTCTACTTTCAGAGGAGTTGCTTCTTTTCCAAAATCACAGGTAATAATTTTGGGGGCTATGCTAACTTTGGGCGCATCCAAAGCTTCTGCACTTATTTTGATATTGTATCTATAAGATGTCGAATAAGAGAAGCCGTCTACAATGTTGGTAACCTTACAAGTATAAAAAACTGCTCCGGCCACAGCGTCGGTATTCACAAGGCAGGTTGCCTCGGTGCTTACTACAGCTTTTGTAGACAAAAGAGTCCATTCATATACAGTGTCCGCACTTATACTTTCAGCATCAATATACTCGCTTGAATCCAAATAAAAGTCTTTGGTTCCTTGCGCTACTGTAAGTTTGATACCGGCAGCCGAGGGCTTTGTTCCACCTACAAACGTGGGGAAATAATCCTTTTCTATACACTTTACGTTGAGAGTGTATTCTCTCGCTTCGACTCCCTCAACTTTGCTGCTGATACGAATATTGAGGGATTCATCACCACTGAATGTCTTGGTAACCGAAGAGCCTGCTCCATCTATGGCAGTTGTATCCACGTTTTGAATTCCACCGCCAGCCGTGATTTTCACGGAACTATTTGCCACAACAGTCGTGGTGTATGTCCCATCAGCCAGTAACTGCATAGGACGGGTGTTCTTTGCTCCTGCAGTTTCTGTAACAGATAGTTTAGTCACATCGCAAAAAGGAACTACAGTGTACTCAACCGATTCTCCATCGTAGGATAACTCGATAGTTTTTGTCCATTTGAGGTTATTAGCCGATATGTACCGGAAGAAACTATATTGTTCTCGGTAACTTCCATTGATGCTTACTGTTCCAGCATTGGATTCCTTTAGTGTAAGAGTTTCCTTTTCGTTTCCGTCTATATCAAACTCGCTATACGCAACAGAAAATTGTTCAGTACTATCTGATTTAATAGTGAAATCAAGAATAGCGGTCTTAGACATTAACGATACAGGAATATAGATCGTATTTTTACCATTGTCTTTAATGCTTGCTAATTTAACGCTTTGTGAACTGGTTGCAATATAGAATTCAAAGTTGCCTATGCTTTTGTTTTCTGAATCAGTTTCAGAATCATTTTGAACTGGATCTAAGCCGTTGTTTCCATCGGAAACTTCCTCTACGTTGTCAACGCTTTGCTCTGCTGTTTCGACGGAGGGTATCTCCTTGAGCTCAGAGTCCGTTGCGGCAAATGCCTGAGTGGGCAGCACACCTATCATTAGCACAAAAGCCAATGCGCAGGCAATAATCTTGCGCCCATTTCGTTTCTTCATTGGTACCTCCTACGCATTTAGACTTTCTCCTGTGTTCATGGAGATAATCTAATGACTTGTTGATAGAACTCTTTGACCAAACGCAAATAAATGCTATTCAAAATGCGGAGGGGCGGGCTATCCCGCCCCTCCGCATGAGAAATTTTTAGGTCAATTCACATCGTACAGAGTATAAGCGCTGAAGTCAAATACAATTACCATTCCATCAGTCAGGGAATAGTTGGTGCCATACAGGCTGAGGGCCTGAATGCTGTCACCCTGAGTGCAGGCGATGTTCCAACCAAAGCCACGGTAAACATTGTAGGTAGTTCCGGCAATGGTCTCCTGCGTAGTCGGCTGATAGGTGGGCTGCACGGGTGCTACGGTATGGATATAGCCACCATTCGGAGTGTTAATGGTATCCCAGCCGCCAGCGATATCCGTATAGCCATTCAGCATGAGCGCAACAATAATTGCATCCAGTACATTGGGGTTCGGATTTTCTTCGGTGTAGGAATCAGGAGCGCTGTACAGGCTGCGATCCATGAGTGCAGCGATGGTGTCGCTGTCCAAAACCATAGGCGTGAATTCTTCGTCGAACGGCAGCTGAGTCATCCAGTCGGAAGCATCAGGCTCCCCGTCCTTGATGTACGCTTGCTGACGAGGGCCCCATTGGCAAAGCCTCCTTCGTCAAACAAGCCCTCTGTGATGTACACGGTCACCGTGGCGGGCTCATTCGTGTCCGTGGTGGCAGCTGCGGCCGGGACGACCAGCACAACGACCATCATGACAGCCATGATCAGAGACAAAAGTCTTTTCTTCATGTTGTTTTCCTCCTTAGAGAATTTTTATTATAAACTCGCTGCCGCTTTGGCAACGTGCTTACCGAAATTGCTTGCCGTTCAGAGAGCGGCCTCTGTCGGCTCGGCTTCGCAAGGCTCGTCCGCCTGCTTGGCCGCCGCCCGTGCGGCGTTGATGCGCTGGCGTTCCAGATTTTTCTTTTCCCGTTCCGCCCGTTTGGCGTCCCGCTCCACCCGGTACAGCTCGATTTGGCGTTTCTTTTCCCGCTGATATCGGCCATTGGACCGGTTATGCGGGTGGCTGTACGCAGGATTCAGGTGCGCCGCCCGCAGAGCGTCCGACCAACTGCCGAACCGCTCGGCAATGTAGCTTCCGCCGACGATCTCACATGGGGCAGGGGACCGTCCCCAATGTTCGGCGCAGCGCCGCAGATAACAGGCCAATTCCGCCAGCGTATCCCCGGCATGACGCTCCGCAAAGGCCCGGTCCTGCTCGTCCAGAGCCGCCCGTGTCCGTTTTGCGATGTGCTGTTCGTGCCAGTTCCTGCCGTCAAAATTCTGAGCGCCTGCGACCTTCCCCATAGGGGCACACCTCCTCCGTGTTCGTAAATGGTAAAAATAATACGCCGATAAACCCATAATGGGTCATCAGCGTACACTCCTGCCATATAGCACCACGGAGAGAGCGCCCGCTGCCCGGAATCCTAAACTACACAATTCTACTGACTTGCGCCACGAGGATCTTCCTCTGCGTCCATGATCTACCTTCTCACGATTTCTCGCAATGACGGGCTTTCGCCCCAGCGGTTTCCCGCCTCGATCATATCCTTGCGCTTACAGTGCCGACCGCATGGGGCATTACACCCCTTTCCTTTTAGGCAATCACCTGGCCGTTTCCGGCTCGGATGACCGCCGTGTCGCATCATCGGATTCAATTATTTTATTTTCGAGAATCAACTTAGGCTTGATGGGGAATGATAGAATAGGAATTCCGGAAATGGGGTTTCGTAAATTTACCCCATTTGCGATACCTAAATCTATCTAACCATCCATATTATATCGGCACTCACCGCAAAAGTCAATGACCGTATTGCCGGAATTTAGCAAAATCTCATGCAAATTACAAATACGCATGATAGTTATACTCGGTTTCAGCGCATTTGTGCCAACTGTATCGGTCAAAACGGGAAATGCAAGTAAAATACGCCGTCAAATACATCGTCAAGGAGGAGCCTATATGCCGAAGCGTGGAGAGAACATTTACAAGCGAAAAGATGGCCGGTGGGAGGGGCGGTATATCCGGGGACGGTCGCCCTCCGGCCGGGCCGAGTACGGCTATGTTTATGCCGGAAGCTATCGGGAGTGCCGTGCGAAACGGCAGAAATGTTTGGACGCCTGTCGAGAAGCGCCGGTAGCAGCTTCCTCGCTCACACTGAATCAGGCTGCGGAGCGGTTTCTTGCGGACAAGCAGGATGACTTGAAACGGTCCACCCTTGCCCGGTACACCTATGTACTGAAACACTATATTCTGCCCGTTTTTGGGGCCGTTCTTCTCAGCCAACTGACGGCGAACCAAATTTCCGAATTTCTTCGTCGGTTACAGAAAAACGGTCTTTCCGGGAAGAGCGCCAGAGACGTGGGGGTGTTATTGAAGTCCATCCTGAGATACAGCGCCAAAAAGCTGGACTGCCCCAGTCCGGGGATGACTGTGGAGCTGCCAGCGTATCGACGAAAGCAGATCGACATCTTCTATCCGGACGAGATCCAGCGGTTGGCACAGATGATTATGGACGAACCGACGACAACCGGTATCGGCATTTTGCTGACACTGAACACCGGCTTGCGTCTTGGGGAGCTGTGCGCCCTGCAATATAAGGATATTGACCTGCGGAATGGGGTAGTCCATGTCCGCAAAACCGTACAGCGCATCCGCAGTGGGGACCGCACCAGTCTGATGGTGCTGCCGCCCAAAAGTGACAGCGCCCGGCGTACTATCCCGCTGCCGGGGGACATGGCCGCCCTTCTGCAAAAGCTGGTCCAGTCCCATCCCAACGGCGAAAACTATCTCTTGACTGGGAAAAATGTGCCGATGGAGCCACGGACAATGCAATATCAGTACCGGGCTTTGCTGAAAGCAGCGGGTATCCCGTACCGAAATTTTCACACGCTGCGGCACACATACGCCTCCCGCTGTGTGGAGCGTGGGATAGATGTAAAGAGCCTGAGCGAGATGCTGGGTCATGCGGATGTCCGCACCACACTTCAAGTCTATGTCCATTCGTCCCTGGAGCACAAAATGCGGGTGATCCAAAGCATTTGCTCCTTGCTCCGGCGCTGGCCGCAGAATTTGCGCCGTCACCGTCTCCGTCAGTTTTTCCGGAAACGCTCCAATATCAACAGCTTTTGGCAGCGCTATCGCAAATGGGGTAAATTTACGAAATCTACAGACGATTTCCTTTTCCGTGAGTTTACTACAAATTCATTATACTATTTAGCACATTATCGTCAATTCGTTTGTTGCGTTGCTTTTCAGAAAAATGGTGCCACCCGATGGGGTGACACCATTTTCTTTGTTACGGGCACAGAACACCATATCCCAGAATCTCGTAATGTCCTATGGGATAGCGGTTCACCCGGCAGAGGTTTCCGGAATTGCCCTCTACGGTGTAGATGATTCCGTCCTCCACCTTCTGGACGATGCCCACATGGTCAGTCTCCCCATCCTGGGGGCCGGAGCCGCCCTTGTTGTCCCAGTCGAAGAAGATAACCATGCCGGGAACAGGCTTGGCGGAGCCGTCCAGCCATTGCCCACGCTCCTGAAACCACTGCACGCCGTTTCCGCAACCGGAAATTTCGGGCAGACACCGCTGTCGATATAGCCGCATTCGTTGGCACACCACGACACAAAGCAGGCGCACCACTCCACACGGGAGTCAAAGCCGTACCACGACCAATAGGGTTGACCGCCCGCATTGCCGACCTGCGACAAGGCCACCGTGACGATGGTATCGTCCCCGGAGTAAATGCCGTAGAGGACAGCAGACCACAACCTGCGGTTTTCCTCGGCAAGCAGTTCGGAAAGCTGCTGCCGCTGGTTGTCGGTGAAGTTGAATCGGTCTGCCATTTCCTCGGCGGTCTTGTGGCCGACTGTGATATAGAGATAAGTGCGTGTGACCGTCGTGGCGGTTTCCACGATGTTCCCGTGGCCATCATCGGTTTCAGTGATGACATCCTCAGTCTTGCTCTCCGTGCGGGAAGACAGGTCGTTCATCTGCCAGAAAATATCCTTGAGGATGACTTTCTTACTATCGTCCACCGTGGCGACCTCCTGCGGATCATCGGGGTCAGTAGTGGTTTTCACCGCATAAACGGCCAGCACCTCCGGCCAGACCGCACGGGAACCGGACATTTCCAGTTCGTCATAGGTGCTGCCTGCTTTTGCAGCGTCGATCTGCGATTGATAATCGGTGTTGATCTCCTGTACCACCTGCCGCATGGTCTGTCCCGTGCCGCTATCCTCGCCGGAGAAGAAGATGCCGAAGCAGGAACTGGCAATCAGCCCGACCACGCAAAGCACAAGGATGACGACTACCGCGACCCAGCCGCCTGCGGCAATGGCGGCGATCAGCGCCTTTGTTCCGGCAATGATCGCTTTGACCGCCGTAACGGTGGCTTTTGCGGCAACCTTAACGGCCTGTACCGTAGCCTTGGCTGCCGCCTTTGCCGCCTGTACGGTTTTCTGCGCCGCTTTTGCGGAAGCCTTTGCCGTCACCTTGGCGGTCTTAGCCGTGGTTTGCGCTGTTTTTACTGCTGCCCGCCCGGTCTGCTGCGCGGTTTTGACCCCCTTCTGTGCGACCTTTACGGAGCCCTTTCCGGCAGACTGTGCCGTTTTGAGCGTACCCTTTCCGGCTTTCTGAACCGCTTGCTGTGTGGTTTTTTTCGGCTGGGTTCCCTTGAACGCATCCTTGCATTTCTGAATGTTGTCCCGTGCTTTACCGGCATTGCGCTTCGCATCGGAAAACCCGCGCCGTCCGCGTTTTTGCAGCTGAACCTCGGTTCCTGCCACACATCGGCGCACGGTATCTTTGATCTGCTGTGCGCCGTACTCCTGCGGAGAAGTCTCCGCAGGAGCGGCGTTTTTTTCAGCGGTATCCGCAGTGTCCTTGGTGCGGACGGCAGCAGATTTGATGCGTTCAGAGACAACGGCAGCACGGTCAATGGTCTTGACCGTGCCCCGAACCGACTCTTTTGTTTTAATATCCGCCATGATGTTTCTGTGCACCTCTCATTTCGTATTACCTCCCACAATAATGCTCTCGTCCGGTTTAGTGGTCATAAGGCGGTACAGCTCTGTATCTTTCGGAAACTGATTTTTGAAGGGCACCAGTGCGCCGCCGTAGCGCAAAAGACCGCAGCCTGCCGGGGCATTGGTGATATAGCCGGTCTGCTCCGGGGAAATGTTCAAAAGTGCCGCCAGCTTCTCCCGGTCGCTGGGAGCCTGATTGAGCAGGATCAGCATTTCGGAATTCGACAGCATGGTGCTGGCCTGAACGGAATCCAGCAGATACTCCACATTCTGCGTAATGGCGGTGGGATAGGCACCGCGTTTACGGAAGCGACGCCATGCGGAATCAAAGAAATCCGCGCTGTACGGATTCTGAAAGACCACATGAAATTCGTCGATGAACAGGTGCGTCCGCTTGCCCTTGCGCCAGTTTTCCGTCACGCAGTTGAGCATGGCGTCGGTGATAATCAGAAGCCCCATGGTTTTGAGCTGACGCCCCAGATCCATAATGTCATAGATAACGATGCGGTTTTGGGTGTCCACATTGGTTTCATGGGCAAAGGCATCCAGACTGCCGGTGGTGAACAGCTCCAGCGCCAGCGCCAGATCGCGGGCTTCTTCCTCTGGCTGTGCCAGCAGCTTTTCCCGGAGAACACGAAGCGTCGGGACAGGGCCGCCGCGCTTATAGGCCGCATACACGGCGTCTACGCACCGGTCGATGATGCTCTTTTGCAAGGGGCCGATGCCGCCGCGGTCAAGCTGTTCAAACAGGGACAGGATAAACTCGGATTTATCTACTACCGGGTTGCCGCCATCGCCGTAGCCCTCCACCATGTCCATGGCGTTGATATGGTCGGGGCTGCCCGCCGCAATGCGGATGACCTCACCGCCCAGCGCCTGACCCAGCGCATAATACTCGCGCTCGGGATCACAGATCAAAATATCATCCTTCGTGGCCAGCGCCAGAAAGACGATCAGCTCCTTTGCCGAAAAAGATTTGCCGCTGCCGGGTACGCCGGTAATGATGGTGGATTGGTTGAGCAGATTTGCACGGTTGCACAGCAGCAGATTGCCGGAGATGGCGTTCTCACCGTAATAAATGCCGCCCGGCTCCATGATCTCCTGCACACGGAACGGCATCAGCGCCGCCAGCGCTTCCGAGGTGAAGGTGCGCAGAATATCAATTTTCCGCACGCCAATGGGCAGTGCTGTGTTCAGGCCGTCCATCTGCTGAAATCGCAGCGTGGCCATTTGGCACATCCGCTGTGTGGCAGAGGCGAGGATGTAGTCGGTGTCAGCGTCCAGCTGCTGCTTGCTGTCCGCCGTATGCACCAGCGTCACCATGCCCAGAAGCATCCGCTGGTCACGGGAGGTGAGGTCGTCAAGAAATTCCTTCATCTCCGCCCGCTGCTTTTCCATGTCGTAGGGGATCGTGCCGGAGAAATTGTTGTTTTGCTGCTGCTTGCGTAAAAAGTCCACGATGTTTCTCTCTACGCCGAGCAGTCGGCTTTCTCCGTCGCGGATCGCCTCGTCCATGGGGATCGGTACCACATCAATAGATAGGATCATCGGCCGGTCAATACCGGACAGCTCCGAGAGAATATCGTCCCGCAGATAGGCGGCGTAATCCTTGAGGAATAGCACACGGCCGTAACGGTCGCCCATGCGGAAACAGTCCCGGTCAAATTCAAAGCTGTCCGGACAGATGTAGTCCTTAAAGCTGTGACCCAGCTTCATGGACAGCTTTGGGTCGAAATGAAAGTCCGCTTCCTCGCCGTGACGGAAAAAGCCGTGCAGAATGCGCAGCCGATCCATCATATCCAGCTCCGTGCAGCGCGAGCCGAGGCGGGAGAGCGCCAGCGTATACTCTGAACCGGTGCGGGCGAAATAGCTTTCGGCCTCCTTATAGCTTTTGCGTGTGATCGTCACCGTGATATACAGGTCGCGGATCATACCGCTGGCGTGGGATGCTTTTTCCAGCAGCATATCGTTATATTCCTTGCGGTAATGGTCGCGGCCGTCGTTTTCATAGGGGATCATGATGTATTCCTCAAAATCACGGCGGTTGAGCTTTCGGGTGACGATGCTCAACTTGGTGTCGGCGTTACTGTCGCAGAGGTTCAGCAGGGCGCTGTACCCCAGCAGCATGGATTTCTGATCTTCCTCGCCGGCCAGCGCGTAGTTGATGTCGGAAAACTGCCAGGTGCGGCTATAGCGGTTCTGCCCCACAAGCAAAATACCGCTTTTCCAGACCGTGCGGATGGGGATCACCTCCTGCACGCTGTGAGGGATCATAAATTTATCCGTATCTCTGCGGCGGATGTTTTTCAGTGTTTTCAGCATTTTTGCCTCCTTCGGGTGTGGTCGGATGTCGTTTTGAACTTAGGGCAAAATGCACCCAAGTTTCCAATGTCAGTGTCGTTTTTGGGCTTTGGCGTGCGCTTCCTGCATGGCTTCGCGGTATAAATTCTTCGGCTTGAAGGTCAGCCGCCTGGGGATCAGAAATTCCGAGCGTACCCATGCGATCACGAATTTTTCCGCCGTCATGCCGTGGTATTTTACAAAGCCCATGGCAGCAAAGGGAGCCGCGCCGAGGATACACAGCCAGCTGACCGTTTCCGTACCCAGCACATTCCGCAGACCGAAATAAATACCGACGGCAACACCGCAGGCCAGCACAGAAAAAACGAGCTGCCGCAGCGACAGCCCGAAAAACATATTCTCTTTATATTCGCGTATCTCGCGGTTAATCTTGATTTCCATAGTCGTTATCCTCTCTCCGGTGTGCTTTTAGCCGGTGCTTTCGGTTGGAGCGCCGTGGGGCTTTCACCGCTCTCCGGGCGGAGAAAATTCAGCCGCGAGGCAGCATAAATAGCATTGTCATTGAGCTGACGCTGCCATGCGCCGACAGACGGTGCCCATTTGAAGCCGTTATATTTTAGCTTGCTTCGCTGTTCCTCCGTGGGCTTTCCGTCAAAATACAGGCGCAGGCGATTATCTTCCTTGTCTGCCTCGGCATGACCGCCCGGAAAATCCCAGCCTACATATTCCGTGTTTTGTGTTCGGGACACCTCCTCAATGCGCTGCCTAAGTCTGCGCATTTCCGCTGTGTTGCCGCTGAGTATATAAGACGGATAGGGCTGCTTTTCCCACGAATAGCCGGTTTGCACACGCTCGTCCAGCTTGGTCGCCTCCGCGTCCGAAAGGCCGGGACAACCCAGCGCCGTGGCGTGTTTCTTGAAGTAGGCGTTGATCTCCTTCATACGTGCGTGCTGCTTAGTCAGCTTATCGAGCTTCGCTTGCAGCTTTTCCACCGCCTGGGGATCATCGCTGCGAATTACATTATTTTGAATCATTGTATTTCCTCCTTCAAATTAAAGACCCATCATTTCGCGTACTACGCGGTCTGCCATTTTTACCGTTCCCACCAGTACAAGCAGGTTAAAAATCAGCTCGCCAATGTAAGACCACACCTGTGTGACCGCCGCTGCGTTCGGATCGACCACGGGCGGAGTGGATGCGAACAGAGAAAAGATGATACAGGCCAGCACAATAATCGCGCCCTCCAGGCAAACGGCGGCGTAGGATTTCAGAAAGCTCTTACCCACCTGCTGACTCGGTTCACCGGCAAAGATAGCCAGCGGTACCGGCGCGATAGCTGTGTAAATATAGAGCTTGAAAAAGCGCCCGTAAACGGAGAGGATCATGATAAACGAGAGGATTGTGATGAACAATCCGCCGATCAAGGTCACTGCCCAGAGCGGAATACTTTCCCAAAAGCCACAGTCCTCAATGGCGGTCACGATCTCTGCCGGAAGCACGGTCTGCTGTGCTGTGCCCATACCGGCCGCCGTCATTATAGTGGAAATAACGCCCTGCACAATGGAAAACAGCGCCATCATCAGCTCCAGCCCATAGGTGACGACCGCTTTCGCCAATGCAAAGCGGACAAACAGCTTGATCGCCACCTCCGGCTTTTTGACCTCGGCAAAGGAGCCGCAGGTCTTAACGATACCTACCACGAAAAAAAGCACCAACAGCGCCAAGCCGATGGCCTGCACAGTACCGTTAATGGTCTTGATCACATTCCATATTGTGCCGCCCTTGAAGTTTTCGGGGGACTGTGTGAGCAGCTGCCATATCTCCGCCAGCTTTTCGTTCCATGTTTCAAGTGCGTTTTCGAGATTCTGTACGACCCAATTATCACTCATATAGCTTCCTCCTTTCCCGACAGCATAAGGGGGCAGGCGCGAAGCCTGCCCCTCGCTGCCGTATTTTGATTATCGCTCGCCCCGGTTGGGTGTGCTGCGGATTACTCCATACACATCATCCACAAAGTAGCGCCCGGCAAAGGGATTGAATATGGCGTGGCATTTTACGCCGTTATACTCTGCCAGATAGTCATTGTCTCCGAGGCGTTTCAAAATCGTCGCCTCTCCGAGCACATGATTTTCACCCTGCTTCAGCGAATGGATATAGCATTGGCACTTTTCCATGACCGTTTCCTCCGTTAACCCGTGATCAGCGTCAGGATCTCCTTAGCAAAGGTCACGACGACACCGCCGGCAAGTGTCAAAAATCCGTTGCTGCGCTGGCTGGGGTCGTGGCTCTGAAAGGACAGACCGATCTGTACAATACCCCAGCCCAGCAAAATCAGACCGACCGCGCGGATCACGCCGAAGATAAAATCAGACAGATTGTTGATGACCGCCAACGGGTCATTTCCTGCGGCAAAGGCTGTCATGGGCAGACAACATACGGTGAACACAACAGCGGCATAGACCGCCAGAACCCTCCTGCTCTTTTTCCCCATAGGCAGAGGACGGGTGTGTTTGCTTTTCTTAGTGCTTTTGAGATGCTTCATTGGGCTTTTCCTCCAGCTCATAAATTGCCTCCAATTCCTCGTTGGAAAGGAGTTCGTATTGGGTTTCGTTTTCGCTCGGCACTGCCACGGGATCCGTTGTCAGAAGCCGGTCGTGAATGGTGATCGCTGCAATGGCGTACTCGGCGCTTCCGTGGATATAAGGCGGTGCGCCGCCGTCCGGGGTGTGCGACACCAGCGGATGGGTCATGATGTCAAACTTGTCGTCGCAGACCGGTAATTCGCCGCGAATGAACAGCAGCGCCTTGCCGTTGTCCAGCATCCGCACCTCATCCGGTGTCATCAACTCACGCCCGGTGATCTGATAATTGGTGCTGTAATTGCCGTTTCGCCCGGACGATCTTCCGTAGGTGTTCGTGTCAATCGTGGCCTTGCCGAGCAGTTCCGAGATGTACTTGTGGGATCCCTGCTCGTTGCCGCCGAGATACAGCAGCTCGTCGCAGTTGCCCAAAATACTCTCCCACTGCTTTTCAAACAGCGCCTTTAACTGCGCAATGTTTTGCAGGATGATGGACACGAACACATTGCGGGAACGCATGGTGGAGAGCTTTTTGTCAAAATCCTCCGGCAGTGAGATGTTCGCAAATTCGTCCATTAAAAAGTGTACGGGGACGGGCAGGCTGCCGCCGTGCTTATGGTCGGCACTGTCAAAAAGCTGCTGAAAGAGCTGCTGATACAAAACGGATACTAAAAAGTTGAAGCTCGTATCACTGTCCGAGATCAGCGCAAACAGCGCCACACGCTTTTCGCCCATATCCTGCAAATTCAGTTCGTCCGTGGCGGTCAGCGCCGCCACAGACGAGAGATTGAATTTTTCGAGCCTTGCCGCCAGTGTAATCTGGATGCTTTTCAGTGTTTTGGCGCTGCCGGAGTGATAGTCCTTATAATACTTGACCGCGATATGCTCCGGGTCGCGCATTTCCAGCCGCTCAAACAACACATCCAGCGGCGACTGGTAGGAATCATCCTCCTCCCGCACCTCACCGGCGCGCAGCATTTCCATGACCATCGGAAAGTTTTGCTCATCGGGCGGCGCTTCGTGGTAGAGATAGTAGACCAGTGCCGACAACAGCATAGCAGCCGTCGTGTCCCAAAACGGGTCATTGGTCTGGCTGCCCTTGGGTGTGGTCGCCTTGAACAGATTCGTCACCAGCATCTGCACCTCGTTGTCATCGGTCAAATAGACGAATGGGTTATAGCAGTGACTTTTCTCCATGTGCAGCAGATCCAGCACCCGGATCTCATATCCGGTTTCCTCCAGCAGCCGTCCGGAATCGCGAAGCAGCTCGCCTTTGGGGTCAAGGCAGACAAAGGACGAACCCTGCGGTGACAGGCAAGCCTCATACAGGCAGGGCTTGGCATACGAACGGGTCTTGCCCGCGCCGCTGCCGCCGATGATAACGGTATTCAGGTTGCGCTTGTGCTTGCGGCCGTTTAGCCCCATACGGATGTGCTGCGTGAACACCTTGTTTGGCTTTGGCGGGCGTGCCCGATACTTTCGGTTCACGGTTTCCACATTGCCCCATTTGGCAGAGCCGTGTTCCTCGCCGCGCCGGTAATGACGGCGGGTGGAAAGATAGACCCCGATCACCATGGCATACAGGGCAATGAAAACGAGGACAGTTTTCAGGCTGTCCTCGCACACTCGATATGAAACGGCTCATTCATTGCCGATGGAAATTGCCGAAGGATCTCGGGAAGGCCACCGGAAGCAGCCGGGGCGATCAGCAGCCCCAGCCACACCGCAGGGATCAGCCCCGCCGCATACCACAGCCATTTTTGTTTACCGTTCATCTTTCTGCTTGACTCTTTTGGATTTGCTCGGTGCGTCAACGGTTTTAATGAGAACTTCATCGACAATATCGGTGGGGCGTTTGTCCTCGATCAAATCGTTACGCAGGTTGTTGAGTGCATTGATCACGACGCCGTGCTGATACGGATCAAGGGTCAATACACGCATATCCTGTTTTTCCATGGCTCATCGCTCCTTTCCGGTTTCCTTTTGCGCTGCCGTGCGGCTTTGCTCCAGCGTCCGCGCCATTTTGCCGGTCATGGTCTGCAGCGTGTCACGAATGTCGGTCAACTCACCGCGAATGGTCTGCGGCTCCGCATTTTTCAGCTCATCGGGCAAGCGGCTGAAATCATACCCCTGTGTGTCCACACCGTACTTGCGGCACAGCATATAGGAAACGCAGTAGCTTTTGAAGGCGTCAGCCTGCGGGGTACTGTTTTCCTGCTGCGCCATCTCGGCACGAGCCAGTGCCAGCGATACGCTGCGAAACAGGTCTTGCCCGTCCATACCGCGCTGGACGAAGATGGTTTTGCGCTCATAGTCATACACTGCACCGTTTTGCACGCTGTCGGCCATTTCAATGGGCACCGGGCGCTTGGCGATCAGTGCAGAAAGCAGCAGGCGGTCATCATAATGCACCTGCGGCTGCCGCTGGCGTTTGGCATCCGTTTGACTGATGTCAAAGACCTTTTTCACATTATAGTAGTAGCCGGTGCGGCCATCCTCGGTCACATAGCTGTCCCCGGCTTCCAGAATGGAAATGCCTGTTTCGTTTTTGTGGACATAGATGCCGCGTTCTTTCCAACCGTCAAAGTTCCGCAGGCGGGTGGCCTCATCGTTCTGTGCATAGATCAGCAGCGCGTTTGTGGCCGAATAGCGGTCAAATCGTGCCTGCACATCCAAAAAGCCCCGAAAGGCTTCTCCGTCCCGCATGACCTCCTGTGCCATTTCATCCGCCAGTGCATACAGGCTGTCGCGTTCCGCCTTCTTCTTGGCGGCATATTCCTCCTTGGTCAGCTGCGGACGGTCGCTCTGCGTTTCCGTGGCAGTGGGGGCGGTAAAAAGATCATCGAAGTTTGCCATAGCTTATCTCTCCTTACTTTTTCTGACCCGCTTTTTCGGCGGAGTCTGTCGGTGTTCATTTTGCGGTCGTGTACTCTTGGCGGGTCTGCTGCGTTCGGTCGGCTTGCGCTCCTCCGTCTCCTGCTGCTCACGGCGGATCTCCTTCAGCTCCTCGCGGACAGATGGACGATCTTCCTTAGCAGTACCCTCGGCGGATCTCTTTCTGGATTTTGAGGAAGGCTCGGACGGACGGGATTTCTCCGTCCGAGCCGCCGTGGGGTTTTCTTGGGCAGCCTCCTGCTTCTGCGCAGGAGCTGCCATCATTTCATCCAGCAGCCGGTCGTCCTCACTCTTTTGCGGGCGCTCCTGTTCGGGAGCCGTCTGCCCGGCGGCATCCTTATTCTTATCCCGTCCTGTTTCCGCGTTTTCACGGATGACTTCGGGGTCGGATACCGTGGCGATTTTGATGTTCTCCACAATGCGGTTGATCTTGGCGGCATCTTCGGCGCGTACCATGATCTCACTGACGCCGTGTGGGTTGTCCTTTGCTTCCCGCAGAACGCAGTAGACTACGCCGTAGCGCTTGGCATCGGCCACAAAGCGGGCCATGTCCTTGTTTTTGACGGTGAAAATAGTCAGCTCCTTGCCGCTGCGCAGCATGGAGGTAAGCCGCTGGCGTCCTTTGATTTTGTTCTTGTCCCGGTTTTTCAGTGCTGCGTACAGAAGCGCCGCCACCTCCTTTGCCGCACTGCCGGTGATTTTTGCCGCAACCTCCATGCCCTCCAAGCTCAGTCGGACGACCTGTTCAGCTGCGTCTCCGGATGTGTTCATGCTGTTGTTCCTCCTTTTGTCGTTGTTTTTGTGCGTCCTCCCGGACAGCTTTCAGTTTCTCCGCCATCACGCCGGAGCGCTCGGCAATATCGTCGCACAGATGCACTTCCCGGCGCAGCGCTTTGAGCCTTTCGGACAACTCCTGGATCTGCGCCCGATGTGCGTCGGCCTGTTTGGGACTGTCCCGGACTGCCTTTGTGCGTAGCGCATTTTGCAGTACCCGGCGTTTGGCGGACAATTCTCGGATATTCACCTCCTGTTCCTTTTTATATAAAGCAAGCTGCTCGGCGGTATCAATTTGATGCCGTGCGAGCAGCCGTACTTCCTGTGAGATGTTATTCAGTTTGAGCAGATCTTCCCGCAGCAGAAAATGGAGCCGCGCCCGGTTTTGCGGACGGCCTTTGGGGAAGATACCGAGCTTGTAGCAGTAATAGAAATACAGTGCGCGAAAGCCGGTGATCTTGCGCGCAGCTTGCCGGCTGCCTTGGACGCGGTAGGTTTTTGGCCTTGGTTTATCGGTCATTTGCCGCTCCGGCTGCGGCAGGGGCTGTTGCAAAATACGCTGCCGGATGGCCTCGGCGGTGTAAGCCTCTCCGAAATTCCGGGTCAGACGGACAAAGCGCTCCTTACCGGGAGGGCGCACCGAAATATCCTTGCCGAATTTCACCTCATAGCCCTTTTGGCGAAGCAGATAGTAAAACTGCTTTTCGGTGACGCTCTGCCGGATCAGCTCATCGATCTCGCTGCGGATCAGTCCGCGCCAGGTGGGACGCTGCTCCTGCTCTGCACGCCATTCCCCATAGTGCTTTGACTTCCCGGCTTGCGGCCGTTGGATGACCGACAAGTTATATTCCCGGCAAAGGGTGTCGGACACGGTGCGCATATCATGATAATCTTTTTCGGTGCGGTGGTATTTGATACCGTCCACAAAGGATACCGTATTCAGCACAAAATGATTGTGCAGATGATTTTCCTTATCCAGATGGGTCGCCACCAGTACCTGATACCGTTCGCCCCAAAGCCGCTGCGCCAGCTTCACGCCGATCTCATGCGCCAACTCCGGCGTGGCCTCGCCGGGCGCGAAGGACTGATACCCATGGTAGGCGATCACACCGTCCTCCTTGCCAAAACGCTTTTTACTGCCAGCATCTCGTCCCGTGCCGTGGACGGCAGGCAGTTGATGCCGCTGATAAATTGCCGTACCACCATTGCACTCTCATCGTCCGGTGTGACCGTTGTTTTCTCCGCACGGACAGCATAATCGATCACATCCGAAAGGCTTTGTGTCTGCACATCGGTCAGTTCCTCTTGGCGATAGAATTTCGGATTATCCGTCTTGTCCGGGTTTTCGATATACAGCACCACCTTGCCCAGCCAACCCTTGACCGCCCAGATGGATGTGGTAGCCATGGCATTACTCCCGCTTTGCCGGAAGCACGACCGCCGCTGTAACCTCCCGGATGAGCTTGTCCAGCCGCTTGCTGTCCTCGTCATAACGCTTTGCATCCACCACATTCAGTACATGGGCTTTCTGTGCGATCTGGTTAAGGTTGTGCCCTACATAGTGCATCTCACGCATAAAGGCAAAGTATTCCGGCGGCGGTGCTTCACGGGGTACCTCTCCGGTGATCAGATGGCGAAGGTAGGCTTCGCGGGACAGACGGCATTTTTTTACCTGTTTATTCAGATTTTCCGCTTCCTTGCGACTTAGCCGCACCTTGATCTCAATGTTTCGTTTGGTCATGTTCATTCCTCCATATAGCGATATTGCCGCGCTCGGCGGCGCAGGGGTTACAGGGGGATGCCCCTGTCAAGCTGCCTTTTGTCCCCAAAAGGCGTTGCTTGCTGGTATAGCACATTCTCACGCTCCCTGCGGTCGTGCGTCGGAGCCGACCTGCCGACAAACGATCATCGCTCCCGATCCCGTCCGCGCTCCGGAAGCGCCATCACACGGTCATAGTCCTCACGGAGCATATAACAGCGCTCTACGCTCCAGCCCTTTTCACCACCGCGTTCGACCGCCATATACTGCTCCAGCCGGACACAGGGATCCGTTCCGTCCAGACAGCTTCCATAGACGGAGTATCCACCCATGTTCGGCTGAAACGCTTTATTGCCGCTGGACACGGCGTAGGTGCGGGAGCGTTCGCTGTATTGTACGGTAAAACAGTCCTGCATAAAGGTGATATAGCCGCATACATGAGTGCCGGCACGCTCGGCTTTACGAAACAGCTCTTTCATTTCCCATAGGGTAATTCGACCTGCTGTTCGGGATACTGCGCCGAAAAAGACACGCCGTCAAAATCCTCGGCCACAAGAATGTGCTCGCTGTTTTGATACTGACGGCACACCGCTTCTTCGGCTTCTTCGCGACTTTCGGCTTCCACCGTAACGGCCCGTTTCAATGTTTCGGTAATGATGACCCTGTATTCGCTCATCGTGCAAAGCTCCTTTCCGTCATCGGATTTTCTTTCGCCGGTTGCAATCCCATCCGTATACAAAGCCAATCGTTATAATCCTTGCCTTGCCGGGGGAAGGCACTTGCCACTTTATAACGCTCGGCCAACTGCTGTCGGATCGCCTCGGTGGCGCTGCGTCCGGTCATGTCATTATCCAGGCACAGGCAAATGGTTTTGATCTCCGCATGGTCTTTTAGATACTGTGTCAGCGCCAACGGCAGACGGTGCTCCTGTGTTTCCTTTTGCGGCTTATAGACTCCGGCCAAGGATAACAGATGCTGTGACCGCCACGACAGCCCGCCAGCCTGCGCCATGGTGGCATAGGATAACAGGTCGATGGCCGACTCGAATACGCAGAGCATCCGACTTTCGCCCGTAGCCGGGAGGGCAAAGGAAAATCTCTTGTCGCTGCCGGTCGCCTCGCCCTTAAAATCCGTTCCGATGCCTCGCAGGCACGCATAGCGCGGCGTTCCGTTCCTATCCATGCCGACGAATACGGCATTATGGTAGGGGAGGCTTTCATACAGCTGGCCGGAACGGATACACTGCTCGATCAATCCACCGTCAATGCCGCGACTTTTCAGATAGGCAATAACACGGGTGCTGCTGTTGCTTTTGGGCGGCAAGAGCAGTGTTTTCGGCTTCTCCGGCTGAGCACGGGCATGAAAAACGGGCGACCTTTCCGCCACCCGTCCCACGATCCGCTCTACCGCCTCGGTAAAAGGAAGCTCTTTGACCTTGATCAGGTAATCCAGCGCTGTTTTTCCGCCGATCCCGCGTGAGAACCAGCACCACTTTCCATTGGAGATTTTAAGGCTGTCATGCTCACGGGTGCAGTAAGTGTTGCCGCCGAAATGCACCAGCTCCTGCGGCTCATAAGTCTGGAGGTAGGTCAGCAAGTCCATTTTCTTTGCCCGGTCGATCATCTCTCTTGTGACATAGCCCATCGGTTCATCAACTCCTTGAAATAGAATAAGCCGGACAGGCTTCACATCGGTGAAAGCCGTCCGGCTATGTATGGGATCTGCATACTCTATGCAGATCAGGGTTATTCGGTTGTGGTGTCCTCATATGATAAATTAACTTATGATAATCTCGTTTATAGTATATGGCAAGGGCGCAGAGGAGCCGATCCATTATCAGATATTTTTCCCATCAGTTTTCCTATGGCTAAATTATAACCGCTGCCGCTTGAATAATTTTATCATCTGATTTTGCATTATTTCTGCAAAAACAAGATATAAATATTGACACAGACGATTTTAACTGCTATAATATAGGCGAAGAATGGAGAAACTATACTGTGGATGGAGGTATCCGCTTATGCTTATACAGTTTTCGATTGAAAACCACCGGTCTATCAAGGATAGCGCGGTGATCAGTTTTGCCGCTTCAAAGGATAAGTCTTTGGAGTCTTATCTGCTGCACCCGGACGAAAAGAGAGCACTTTTACCGGCTATTGCTATTTACGGAGCGAATGCCGCCGGCAAGAGTAATGTGCTGCACGCACTGATGACGATGAAGGATATGGTCGTCGGAGAAGCGGCCAAAATATCCAAGGGACAAAAATTGCCATGGGAACCGTTTGGTGACACCACAGTGCCTACATCCTTTGAGGTCGTGTTCATTTATCAAGGTGTTCGGTATGCTTACGGCTTTTCTTTTGATGCCAAGAAGATCTATACGGAGTATCTATACCATTGGCCGAACGGGCGCGAGGCACTGATTTTCTCAAGAGAAAACGGCGCATACGAATTCCGTGAGAATGTTAATGAGCAAATCACACTCAGTAACCGCACGCCGGATAATAAGCTGTATCTTGTTTCCTCAAATGACTGGAACTTGCCGCAAACGGAAAACGCCTACAAGTGGTTCTTGGAAAAGCTGACATTCTTGATGGAGGAAGCACCGGCTACTTCGGAAACGGTCGCGCAGATCGTCAGCGGCGATGAGAAGAAGGCTCGTATCCTGAAGGAACTGTTGCTTGCAGACCTCGGTATTTCCGATGTGACCGTCAAGAACATCTCCGGCAAGGCCCCGGTCATTACAACCACGCACCGAGTCATCGGTGCGGATGGCAGTGTGGAACACTTTCAGCTCCTTATGGATCAGGAGTCGTCCGGAACACAACGATTTTTCTCCCGTATCGGCGGCTGGCTGCAAGCGCTGGAGAACGGCGCACTGCTTGTCGTTGACGAGATCGAGGACAGTCTGCATCCGCTCCTGACAAAGCGGCTGATCGAGATGGTTCAGGACAATACGATCAACACTGAGGGAGCACAGCTTCTGTTTACGACGCATGATGCTATGCTGCTTGATCTTACCTTCTTCCGCAGAGATCAGATATGGTTTGCGGAAAAGGATGAGAAGTCCTGTGCGACTGAGTTGTATTCGCTGGCGTCCTTCTCTCCGAGAAAGGGTGAGAACATCCGCAAGGGGTATTTGCAAGGACGCTTTGGTGCGATTCCGTTTATCGGAGGTGACGGCTTATGGCAGGAATGAGAAAGGAATACGACCCCAATAAAGGCAGTCGCCGTAAGCGTAGACCTATCATTTATATCATCTGCGAGGGCAAGGAAACGGAAACCAAGTATTTTAAGCATTTCCGTTCTCGTAACTGCCTGGTAGACATTGTGCCGATTTCTTCTAAGATTCGATAGGGACGCCTTCCGTGGGCTTTCAGTGGTGTTAAGCGGGTTTGCCGCGGGATTTCCATACCCGTAGATACGCTCTGTTCCACTGTTTCCGCCCCGGTTTTTCTGTTCGTGGGTCACGGCGTGGGTCAACGGGAAATTCCCGTTTGCCAAGGTATACCAGCCATCCCACCATGAGAACCTCCCGCCCAGAAAGTCTGACCGTCCCGGTTTTGTCCCGGTTTGCAAAATGGTCTTGCAATCCACCTGTCGCCGTGCTATACTTCCATCGTAATTGAATAGAAAGTCTTCAGGGCAGGGTGTGATTCCCTACCGGTGGTACAGCCCACGAGCCGCAAGGCATGATTCGGTGAAACTCCGAAGCCGACAGTATAGTCTGGATGAAAGAAGATGACAACGCAGGGGGTCTGCTTTGCGTCTATGGAAGTTGCTCTGGGATGTGTTTACATTCCGGAGCTTTGCTTTTACACAAGGATACTTGTGTCTTTCTACCTTGCCCTGAACGATTCGTTCAGGGCTTTTTCTTTTGGAGGTAACGGTATGAACGATGCAGAATATATGCGTCTGGCCTTGGCGCTGGCGGAACAGGGCCGGGGTTGGACGGCGCCCAATCCCATGGTGGGCGCCGTGATCGTAAAGGACGGCGCAGTTATCGGACAGGGCTGGCATGAGCGGTACGGTGAACCCCACGCGGAGCGGAACGCGCTGGCATCCTGCACCGCCGACCCCGCCGGAGCCACCATGTATGTGACGCTGGAGCCTTGCTGCCACCACGGAAAGCAGCCGCCCTGCGTGGATGCGATCCTGGCATCCGGCATCCGCCGGGTGGTGATCGGCTCCGCCGACCCAAATCCGCTGGTGGCGGGAAAGGGCGTGGCGATCCTGCGGTCTCACGGCGTGGAGGTGACGAAAAACGTTCTGCGCCAGGAATGTGACGCACTGAACAAGATCTTCTTCCACTACATCACCACCGGGCGGCCCTTCGTTTCCATGAAATACGCCATGACGATGGATGGCAAGATCGCGGCCTATACGGGTGCATCCAAATGGGTCACAGGTGAAACGGCCCGGCGCCATGTCCAGCAGCAGCGCCACCGGTTCCGGGGCATCATGGTAGGCGTGGGTACCGTTTTGGCGGATGATCCCCTCCTGACCTGCCGTATGGAGAACGGGCGAAACCCCGTTCGCATCATCTGCGACACCCATCTGCGGACGCCGCCGCAGGCGCAGGTGGTCACTACCGCAGACCAGATCCCGACCATCCTCGCCACCTGCTGCACCGACCCAGAAAGACAGGCGGTTTACCGGATGGCCGGGTGCCAGGTGCTCTGCCTGAATGAGGAAAACGGCCATGTAGATCTCCGGCAGCTCATGGAGCGGCTGGGGCGGGAACAGATCGACAGCATCCTGCTGGAGGGCGGTGGAACGCTGAACTGGGCCGCGCTGGAATGCGGCATCGTGCAGCAGGTGCAGGCATATATCGCCCCAAAGCTATTCGGCGGAAGGGATGCGAAAACCCCCGTGGAGGGCGTGGGCGTCCCCGCTCCGACCAATGCCTTCCGATTGAAAAACAGCCGTTTGGAACGGCTGGGCGAGGATCTTCTGATAGAAAGCGAGGTGGAATATCCGTGTTCACAGGAATCGTAGAAGAAGTCGGAGCGATCAAGAACATCAAGCGCGGGCAGCACTCCGCCGTCCTGACGATCCATGCGAAAACTGTTTTAGAGGAGACCCGGATCGGAGACAGCATCGCTGTGAACGGCATCTGCCTGACAGTGACCCGGCTTTTTCCCGATGGCTTTTCGGCGGACGTGATGCACGAGACGCTGAACCGCTCGTCCCTTGCGGGACTCACGGCGGGGAGCGTGGTCAATCTGGAGCGGGCCATGCCTGCCAACGGCCGTTTCGGCGGGCATATCGTGGCGGGCCATGTGGACGGCGTGGGACACATTGCCAACATCCGAAAAGATGATACCGCCGTCTGGTACACCGTCCTCGCGGGGCCGGAGATATTGCGCTATGTGGTGGAAAAAGGCTCCATCACCATCGACGGCATCAGCCTGACAGTGGCCGCCGTGGACGGCGAGGGCTTTTCCGTGTCCACCATCCCTCATACGGTGGCCCAGACCAATCTAAACCAGCGCCGCCGAGGCGACCCTGTGAATCTGGAGACCGACGTGGTGGGCAAGTACATTGAAAAGCTGCTGCGTCCGGAAGAACCGAAACCGCATACCACAACGAACGAAAGCACCCTCACAAAAGAAATGCTGCTGCGCTGCGGCTTTTAACAAGGAGTTTTTACTATGAATTTCAATACCATTCCCGAGGCACTGGAAGATCTGAGACAGGGGAAGATCATTCTGGTCACAGACGACCCTGACCGTGAAAACGAGGGCGATTTCATCTGCGCCGCCGAGTTTGCCACCACGGAGAACATCAACTTCATGGCCACCCACGGCAAGGGCCTGATCTGTATGCCCATGTCGGAGGCCTTTGTCCGCAAGCTGCAATTCCCCCAGATGGTGCAGAACAACACCGACAACCACGAAACGGCCTTCACGGTGTCCATCGACCACATATCCACCTCCACGGGCATCTCCGCCGCCGAGCGCTCCGTGACGGCGATGGCCTGCGTGGAGGAGGGCGCGAGGGCGGAGGATTTCCGCCGACCGGGCCATATGTTCCCGCTTCTGTCGAAGAAAAACGGCGTGCTGGAGCGGGAGGGTCATACGGAGGCCACCGTTGACCTGTGCCGTCTGGCGGGACTGAAGGAATGTGGCCTGTGCTGCGAGATCATGCGGGAGGACGGCACCATGATGCGCACTGCTGAGCTGATGACGCTGGCGGAGCGGTTCGGTATCAAGTTCATCACCATCCGGGACTTGCAGGCGTACCGCAAGTGCCACGAAAAGCTGGTGGATCAGGTCACGGCGGTGAATATGCCCACGAAATACGGCGATTTCAAAGCCTACGGCTTTGTGAGCCGTCTGAATGGTGAGCACCATGTCGCGCTGGTGAAGGGCGACATCGGTGACGGGAAGGACATCCTCTGCCGCGTCCACTCCGAATGTCTAACCGGAGACACCTTCGGCTCTCTCCGCTGTGACTGCGGACAGCAGCTGGCCGCCGCCATGACCCAGATTGAAAACGAGGGCCGGGGCATCCTGCTCTATATGCGGCAGGAGGGCCGGGGCATCGGCCTCATCAACAAGCTGCGGGCCTATGAATTGCAGGAGCAGGGCATGGACACGCTGGAGGCCAATCTGGCTCTGGGCTTCCACGGAGACGAGCGGGAGTATTTCCTCGGCGCGCAGATCCTGCGGGAGCTTGGCGTCAAGAGCCTGCGCCTGTTGACCAACAATCCGGACAAGGTGTATCAGCTCTCCGAGTTCGGCCTGGAAATCTCCGAACGGGTTCCGATCCAGATGGCGGCAACGGCACATGATTTGTTCTACCTGAAAACCAAGCAGGCACGAATGGGACACATTTTGGAATATTAACAAAGAAAGAGGTACTTAGTTATGAAAATCTTCGAGGGAAAGCTGGTCTCCAAAAGCATCAAGGTGGGCATCGTAGCCGCCCGGTTCAACGAATTCATTACCTCCAAGCTCCTCAGCGGTGCGCTGGACGGCCTGCTGCGCCACGAGGTTCGGGAGGATGACGTTCATGTGGCGTGGGTTCCCGGAGCCTTTGAGATCCCGCTGGTGGCGTCCAAGATGGCAAAGAGCGGCAGGTATGACGCCGTCATCTGCCTCGGCGCGGTGATCCGCGGTTCCACCAGCCATTATGACTACGTCTGCAACGAGGTCTCCAAGGGGATCGCCGCCGTGTCTCTGGAAAGCGGCGTACCCGTTCTCTTTGGAGTATTGACCACGGAGAATATCGAGCAGGCCATCGAACGGGCCGGCACCAAGGCAGGCAACAAGGGCTACGATTGTGCAGTCAGCGCTATCGAGATGGTCAACTTGCTCCACGAACTGGACACGGAGTAACACACAGACACACTATGATCATCATTCAAGCAAACGGGGCCGAGGGGGATCTGGAGGAAAAGATCCTGGCCCTTCTGCGGCGGGAGGACATCGCCGCAGAGCGGGTCTCCCTCAGTTCCCGGCACACGCTTACCTTCCCGGAACTAACCATTGACGGACGATCCCAGCAGGCGTTTCAAAACGGAACCGCGCTGGCGCTGACCCGGATCGAGTTCAATATGCTGCTGCTTCTCGCCAGCAATCCGGGAGTCACGCTTTCCAAGGAGGACCTGTTTTCCGCCGTGTGGGGCCGGGACAGCGCGGACACCCTGAAGGTCGTGGCGAATACCGTCTCCAATCTCCGTCGGAAGATGGGCGGCAGCCAGACCTATATCCGCACGGTCCGGGGCGGGTACGTGTTCTCAGCGGTCTCCGTCACTGCCTGAAGTGATCCCCTCAAAACAAATCGAAGCAAGAGCAAAGCCTGCGGAACTCGCTCCGCAGGCTTGCTTTTTGAGGTTGCGCAAAGGTGCAAATTATCGCTCCCGTTCTGCGCTTTTTGGTCGGATCCGGTCGCCTTCGTCCGGCTCATCCGCCATGACGGGGCGATCCTGCTCGTTAAGATTCAGCAGCACATTCAGCTCGTTCAGCCGCCGCGTCTTTTCGGCCAGTTCTGCCTCCTTCGGAAAGGGTGCGGTCATCTCTGTGCGGGCATTTTCAAGCTGCTCGGTGGTATGGGCAAGCTGCGACCGGGCGTTGGCCAAGTGCTCCGTGATCTTTTCCAGTGCGTTGTCGATACGGGTGACATTGCCGCCTGCATCCGCTCCCAGTACAGCCGTATGGGACAGCTTGCCTTTGAGTACCATGCGAAACTCGTTGGCAGCACCGTCGTAGGAAAGCAGCATGGAAAATCCGCGGTAGCTGCCGATAGAAACGGTCTCCGCGCCATTCATGTGCGTGCAGGCTTCAATGATCGCCTTACCGGCGTTCTCGCGCTCGGTGTAGATGACGCCGCCCAGCACCATCGGTGCAATGCCCTCAGCGGGCTTCGGATGCTCGGCCAGCCGTGCGCTGTCCTGCTCATATCCGGCGATGCGTTCGCTTAGTTCCTTGATCTCTGCCGGATACTTCCGCAACACCAGCTCCTCCAGCGCATACCGCTGGCTCAGATGGCTGGCACGGAGCATATTCAGCTTGCTGACCTCCATATCTAAATTGCATTTTTCGATGATCTGCGGGTTTCCTGTGGCCAGTGCCTTGATCTCGGCATAGGACAGTGCCGTCTCGTCCACATCCTCCGCCGCACGGGCCGGTGCTTTGGAGGTCATGATCTGGGCAATAAACCGCTGCTTGGATTCCACCAGCTGATAGAGGTAGGCATCGAATGTGCCCTCGGTAACATAGCGGAAGATCTCCACCTCCGGATTTTGGTTGCCCTGCCGCACGATGCGCCCAAGGCGCTGCTGCAAGTCGCTGGGCCGCCATGGGCAATCGAGATCATGCAAGGCGATGAGCCTGTCCTGCACATTGGTTCCGGCTCCCATTTTTGCGGTGCTGCCCATGAGGATACGCACCTCGCCGCCGCGCACCTTGGCAAACAGCTCCTTTTTCTTTTGCTCGGTGTTGGCGGTGTGGATATAAGCGATCTCGTTTTCCGGAATGCCTATCTCAAGCAGCTTCCGCCGCAGATCGTCATACACATTGAAGCTGCCGTCCGCCTTGGGAGTAGACAGGTCGCAGAAAATCAGCTGCGTGCTGCGCTGTGCGGTACTCTCTGCCCATATCCGATAGACATTCCGGGCGCATACGGAAACCTTGCTGTTTTCATCGTCCGGTGCCAGAGAGCTTAGCAGCCGCATATCCAACGCCAGCTTGCGTCCGTCGTTGGTGATGCGCAGCATATTGTCGGTGCTGGGATCGACCACACGGGCGCGGACGCGCTCGGCACGCTCCGCCAGTCCTGCAACAGCTTTCTTTTGCAGCTCGCTGGGGTGGATGACCTCGGTGTGGAAGTTGGCCTTTGGGACGGGCAGCTTCAGCATATCCGCCGTTTGCACATCCGCCACCATTTTGAAGGTCGCCATCAACTCCGGCAGATTGAAGAATTTTGCAAAACGGGTTTTCGGGCGATAGCCGCTGCCCTCGGGAACGAGTTTGTCAAGATGATTTTTGTAAGTTTTCTAAATTCAAATATTTATCCGCTGAAAAATCTCCCAACATCTCGTGTCTGCATATCTCTTGAAACACCGTATTCAAAGGCTTCTTCGCACTTTCCGATTGCTTCACATTGACAATAAAAGTTGTTTTGCCTATTCGTGTTGTATAAGATAAAGTATTCTCTTTCATATAATCATTTTCTCCTTTTCATAAATTGATTGTGGGGCATTCCGTTTGGAACACCCCACAAATACAGCCTGTTTCATCGGAACATATCAAGAAGTCATTAAGTCGTGAGTATAATGGAAATGGTTATCTTTCCATACCACGCTTGTTTCTTCGTGCCTTAATACGCTCCTGTCTTTCTTTTTCCCTTGCTTCTTTTTCGGCTTGTTCCTGTGCTTCCTTAAAAGAAAAAAGTTGCTTCACTTTTTCGGTAAAAAGTTTAGCAACTTCGGGGAAATGCTCTAACGCTTCAAGAAAAGGTCGGCACTTTTCTTTCAGTTCGTTGTATTTAGTTTTCATTCTCTCCAATGCGTTTGCACTGTCCATATACTTCTGTCGGTAAAAATTTGCACTCTGCTCAAATTTTTTGATTTCCGCACGACTGGTAATACCCTCTTTGGCAAGGGCAGTAAGCTCAGAATAGTCCTTTTGGGAAATTGCCATTTTGCCTGTGAATGTTTTCTGTCCCATACTGTCAATCTCGTTTAAGGTTTTGGAGATATGACGGGCAGGCTCATACTTGACCTGTTCCTTTTGAATACGCTTCTGCAACTTCTCCAATCGCTCTTTGTCCTGTTGGATTTGATATTGCAGGGAAGTCAAATGCTCTGCTGTACTTCCGTATTCGCCACGCTGAAAGCCTTTGAACCCCTGTTCCGTCATAAAGTGAAACAACTCATCTTGCAATATGCTGTACGAAGCTCGAAACATCGGCTTTCCGTTCTTCCTAAGAAACGGCTTTCCTTTTTCATCGGTCAGCGGAATATCCGATTTCCATTTCTTTGAATGGCTTATCTGATTAACCACTTCCTTGACCGTTCCTCGCAGTTCGGGGTCTTTGCAACGCTTACTCCATAGGATTTCTTTCTCCACCACAGGCAGAACCATAGCGTGAAGATGATAATGGTAAACCTCTTTTCCAAGTTCTTCGGTTGCAGCTATATTGATTTCATCAGCGTGCATTACTGCCGATATAACATTATCAGAACCGAATTTTTCTTCTATGAAACGATAGGCTTCTTCATAAAACTGCTTTGCGTATTCGTAGCCGCCGTTACGCTCGAAGTACATCGTATGCTTTTGTTGCTGATGTTCCATTCTCCGCTGTATTCGGAGCGAACGACCCGCATTCTCTGCCTGGCGTATACGCTGGTACCGAACAGCTCGAACATAAACTGCTGATAGACATCGGTAGGCACCCATGATGCACCGATCCGCACACCGATCTCCGCAGCGGTCAGCTCTGTCGGCTGCACAGCTTCCATGGCGGAGAGATACCCGGCAAGCTCCTGCTTCTTTTCAGCCGGTAGCGCTGCTTGCAGCGCCTGCAGCATACGCAGCTTTTTCCGCACATTGCCGGACAGAAATTCTTCGGCGGTGACATAGGGATATGCCGCCAGATCAAGCTGCACCGGACTGATCTCCTCCGGCGTAAGACCGCAACGGACATTCCGGTAAATGACCCCGGAAAGCTCCTGCACCAGCTCGTCCTCACTTTTACCGGACAGCTCCGACATAAAGCCGAGATCCACCTGCGCTTTTTCGGAGAGAGATACCGCCAGCGCCTCCGATGCCGTATCCACCTGCGTGACCGGCTCATGCGGGCGAATGGTGCGCTTGGTGAACATATCCGCCTTGCGGGCGAAATTGCCTTCGTTGTCCAGCACCTCCAACGAGCACAGCAGCGGATAGCTGCTGTCATCCGAAAAGGCAAGGTTGTTGCCGCGGGTGTAAAGCCGCCCGTATTTTTTGACATAGGCATCGTACAGCCCGTTCAGCTTCTCCTGCTCGCGCCGGATGATCTCATCGGGATGGTTCTCCGCCTGGTACTCGATGAGCTGACGGGTGCAGTCCCGCAGGGCGATCATGCCGCGCACTCGGTTCTCGGTGGTCAGCGGCAGTTCGACCGGCTCCATGCGGCTGTCAATGCGGAAATACAGCTTGCCGTCTACGCTGGTAAAGCTGTAATTACGCACATTCGGGTCGGCGGGAATGGATAAATCTTCCTCCTCCGGCCCGTCCTGCTCATAGGTGGGGATCTGTGCATGAAGCCCCGATACCGCTTCGCTCAGAAGATCGGCAAGATCGGCATTTTCATAGGGCTTGCACACGCTGTCCATGCCGTATTGAGTGCTCTCCATGGCCATCTCGCCCAGCACCATTTCCGGATGCCGGACGAAATAGCTGTTCATGCGGATGCCGTTTTCATCCGTGTCCAGATGCACCCAATCCGGTTCGATGTCCACAATGCGGTCACGCTTCTGGAGGAAGAGAATGTCGCTGGTCACATCTGTTCCGGCGCTGGCCTTGAGGCCGTATTGGGCAGGCGGATCGCCCCGATGAGGTCGGCCCGCTGGGCCAGATATTTCCGCACGGCAGGGCTTTCCTTGTCCATCGTGCCCTTTGAGGTGATGAAGGCGATCACGCCGCCCGGACGTATCTTGTCCAGCGTCTTTCCGAGAAAATAGTCGTGAATGAGCCAGTGATGCTTGTCGTAGCGCCGGTCAACGACCTTGATATTTCCAAACGGCACATTGCCCACTGCTGCGTCAAAAAAGCTGTCCGGTATCTCCGCCTTTTCATAGCCGGTGACAGCGATCCGGCTGTTCTGATAAAGCTGTCGGGCGATGCGGCCGGAAATACTGTCGAGTTCCACGCCGTAGACCTTGCAATCCCTCATGCTGTCCGGCAGCATTCCCATAAAGTTGCCAATGCCGCAGGCAGGCTCCAACAAATTGCCGCTTTCCAAGCCCATCTGTGCCAGGGCTTTGTAAATGGCGTCGATGATGATGGGAGAGGTATAAAAGGCGGTCAGGCTGCTGGCACGGGCGGCGGCATATTCCTCCTCGGTGAGCAGCGCTTTCAGCTCGGCGTACCGGCTGTGCTTTTCATCGAAGCAGTCGGCAAGGCCGCCCCAGCCACATAGCAGGAAAGGGTTTCCTGTTCCTCCGGCGTCGCCAGCCGGTTTTCGCTTTCCACTGCTTGCAGAGTGCGGATCGCCGCCACATTGGACGCATACTTTTCCGCCTTGCTGCCCACGCCCAGCTCCCGATCCGTGATGTGAAAGTCGTGCCGCTGCCCGGTCGGTATTTCCGGATAGAGCGGTGCAAACCGCATACGCTCCCGTTTGGGCTGCGGCGCTGTGAGCACAGCTTTTTCTTCGGCAGGTAATGCCGGTTCTATCTCTGAGGTTTCCGCTTCCGCTATGGGCGGTTCCGGCTCCGATACCTCCGGTTCTGCTGCCGGCCGTTCGGAAACGGCCTCGGTCGTTGGCGTTTGCAGGGTTTTCCCAAGGCCAAACACGGAATAGGTGCCGTCCAGATAGGCACGCATGGCTTCTATGCCCTGCTTGCGCAGGGTATAGTGCCGATCCTCCTCTTTCGTGGCTTCCCAGGCAGGGAGCATATTCTGATAAATTTCCTGCACGCGGTCGGCGTCGGAGAGCTGAACGGTCACAGCCTTTACGCACTCCCAATAGTCCGCAATGGCGTTTTGCGAAAAAGGCCGCACCACATCGTCCGGTGTATCCATGAAAAAGTTGACGATCTTCCGGGCCAGCTGTTTCCACTCATACTCCGGCATGGCCGCCCAGTCGGCATCTGAGAGAAATTTGTTCTGGGAGATCAGCTCCCCGATGCGTTTGGCCGCCTCCGGCCATTTCAGCGTGACCTTGGCATAGGGGGCCGTGATACTGCCGTGGCTGAACTCAATGCCCTTGCCACGGGTGTGGGTGAGATTGTCATTCCCGCCGCTATGACCGCTGTACTCACCGTGATAATCCTTGAGGTATTTTTCACGCTCGGTCTTATCCTTGTGCGTGGCGTAAAAAGCGTACACGCCAAGGCGATAGTCGGTGCTGCCGTCCCATCCACGCAGCACCTTGTCGATCTCATCGGCGGAAATAAAAAATTGCCGGTCGGGAGCAAACCCGTCGGCAAACGGTAAAATGAAGCGGCTCCCGTTGTAGATCACGGAGCCGCTCCAGTATCTCTTTCGGACGGTAAAAGCGAAAACGCAAAAGGTCTTGCCCTGCATCCAGCGCGGCGTTGAACGCCGTCCATTCGTCCACGCACTTTTGCAGCGTATCCGGCGCACAGAGAAGCTCATAAATTTGCTTCTGCGTTTCCGGATAGCCGCCCTTGACGGATTGCGCCAGCATGGCCAGCGGCAGAAATCCCGCGTTTCTCGCTTCCGTTGTCATGCCCCGGCTGGTGTAGGCAATGCTGTCAGCAAGCCGCATCCGCTCGTAGTGATCGACCTCATCCAATTCACTTTGCGGCATATACCGCCCCAGCTCCAACAGCTCCCGGATACGCTTTGCCGCTTCCTCCCAGGAGATCAGTGTGGCATTGCTCCGCTGCGCCGTGCTGCCGCGGGCAATACGCATCCCCTCGGCGTCATACCAAAGCGAAACTTTCTCTCCGCCAAAATAGAAGCCTGCACCGTTCTCGCCGTAGTGTTTTTGCAGGAATGCGGCGTTGTCCGGCTTATCCTTCATAAAGTAAGCGCAGATGATCAGCCGGCTATGCTCATCGTTGGATCCTACGCACAGGGCTTCATCCATGATCTGCTGCGGCAGCTTGGGATGGGAGAACAGTGGTGCGACCGGTGTATCCTCCGGTTGGTCGAACGCAGGCATATCAAACAGCGTAAGCTGCTGTGATTCCATCGGCACAAACGGTTTGATCTCGGTGTTGACATAGTATTCCCGTTTGTCAATGAGCTGTGCCGTAAAGCCTGCCACCAGCTTCCATGAAAAAACGCTCTCGCTGGTACGGGAAAGATATGCGCCCTCCCACATGAGCAGACCGTTTTTCTGTGGACGATACCCCAGCCGTGCTCCGTCTGCAAGGATCTCGGTGAAACGGTCTTGATATGCCGAGCGGAGATATTCGGCACGCTCGGCCTCGTCCGGATGTGACCGGAAAAACAGTTCGATCTGCGCCTTCTTGTGGATCAGATCATCATTGCGGTTTTCAATGATGGCGAAAATTTTCTTTTCATCCAAAAAAGCGGGCAGCTCAGAGGTTGCTTCCTCCGCACTGTCCGCTTCTTCGGGTTCGGTGTTCAGCTGTAGATCAGCTCCGCCAGCACTGTCTCCTCGGCGGCGTTTCTCAGGTTGTTCATCAGCCCCACCCACTTCATCGGGTCGGCGGCTTTCAGCTCCTCCGTCACGCCCTCGGCCTGAGCCATCGCCGTCACCGTCTGTTCCACGCGCTGCCGCGCCGTCCGGTCGATCTCCGCCAGATGCTCGTTCAGCCTGCCCGATGTCAGCAGGTTCGTGAACAGCACCTTCCGGTGCTCCTTCAGATACCTCCGGCGTAGCAGGCCGTATTTCCCAAGGGCTGTTTCCGGCTCCTGCGGCGGCAGCAGATCCGGCAGCCGGTAGCGTCCTTCATCGTGTATGTCAGTTCCATGGTTTTCGCTCCTTTCGGTCTGTGTTTCTGTTTGCTTGTCTATAGGATACTCATTTTCCGGTGCCTGCGCAATTGTGCGAATTTGCTTTTGACGGCTTCGGACGGTCAATGCGATGGCGCTCAAACCGCTTTCGGCAATATCCCGTGTGGCCACGCCCAGGGCATTCAGCGTTTCCGGGGTATTGAAATTGAACACCTCAGAGAAATCCTCCGGATCAAAATATTCATCCGGTTCCAGCCCGCAGCGGCACATCAACATATACGCCGTACTGTTCTCCAGCAGACGGCGATAGAGAACCGACAAATTCAGCTCGTCCAGTTCTTCCAGCAGGCTGTTGTCCCGGCAGTTCTGCAGATCATCAAGATAGTCCGTCATATTGTCCGCCGCAGCGTTTTCCATGGCGGATACTATGGCTTCCTCCAATGTACCTTTATCGTCCAGCGCACCGAATCGGTTTTCCAACGCTTCAATCACATCCGGCTCCTGCTCGGCAGGCACCTGCCAGAGCGGCACGGGGCGGGACAAACGGCTTTCGTGGGTGTCGGATATATCAAAATAATACTTGAGGCGCGTGCGTCCCGGATAGTCCCGATCAAATACGGCAATGCCGGTAGCGCCCTTATTGACCCATCGGCCGAATTGACGGTTCCAGCGCTCTATCTCTAACACAGCCGTTGCGTCCGGACGCTGTGCGTGTACCAGCACCTGCTCCTCAAAGGGCAGCTTATAATTCCGGCAGGCAGAGCGCAGAAATGCCGTCCACCGGTCTGAGCGGGCCAGTGCGGCGATCTCCTGCCGGTAAACCTCCGTGATCTCCTGAAATCTGCGTGCCATGGGCAGCACCTCCTATCTTTCCTTTGGTTTTTCCCTGTCCTTTTTCAGCAGGTATTTATCCATATATTCCCTGGCCGAACACAGCTCGCCGGTGTAGTTCCAGTCGTTTTCCGGGTCGATATGGCGGTAGGCGTTGTTATTGTACCGGTTCGGCTCCAGCTTGATGGGTGTCGCAGACAGCAGCGTTCCCCAGTGGTTAACCATGATCCAGCGGCCGATCTCCACGGGGATCCCGCACTGATCGTCGTCATTGCGTACCTCATAGAGATACAGCCCCTTGGGCACCGTGTTTCGGTCTACCCGCAGGCAGGTAAAGAGCATGGGACGGTCAAACACCTCCACCAGCTCAAAGCGTTCTTTTCTTGCATCAACAGACATACCGTTTTCCTCCTATCTTTCTCGCGCCGCTTCCCGGACGGGCGGAAACCGCCAGCCGTAGACCCGCCCGATCTCATCGCCCAGGCGCTTTGTCACACGGGTCACATCGGCGCGGGTGGCGGTGCCGCTGTATAGCTTTTCTTTCAGCCGGTCGATCTGTGCTTCGCTCACATTCTCCTTGTAGGCACGGTAGAGATAATGGTTCGTGCCGTCGTGATGTACGGCATCGCAGCGCAGATCGCCCAGCCGGTCTACATACCATGTGGAATAGTCCATCTTGGAATACAGGCAATCGCGGATATTGCCGCTTTTGATCTCGGCATAACCGGGATACCGCCCATCCCATCGGCCGATGTCTGCGATCAGCAGAATGGGGCGGGAGAGCTGAATGTTCAGATTGCACCGCTCGTCATCGAGATAGTCGTTGTTCTGCTCGACCATCAATTCCATCCGTTCCTGCTCAGAAAGCTCGGGGTACTGTTCCTCCAGATCGCCCCTCCAATCCTCGTAGTCCGGATCGCTGCTCCAGATAATATGTTTCTGCTCGGTCATCGTGCGTCACCTCGGTCTTTCTCCCGGCGCTTTAACGGCTGTCCCTGTGCATCGTAGTTGGCGGGATCGGCAATGGGCTTGTCAAAGCCGAACATGGAGCCGCCTTTCATGGCCTCCTCCTGGGCGCGGGTCACGCCCAGCTTGCGGTTATATTCCTCCACAAGCGCACGGGCTTCTTCCTTTGAGGTGTGGGGAATGTCCGTCTTGTAATAGCCGGTTTCGCCCCGTTTCAAAATCACCACATTTCCGGTGTCCAGCAGGAGAGAGTAGCACTGCTTTGGCAGGGAGGAGCGCAGCGGCACATAAGTGTTGCCGTTTCGCGCCATCCATTCGGCAAACTGCGCCATGTGATACAGGTTATCGACCCCGTAGCCGATCTCGGCGCGGTTCTCGTCAATGTAGCGGCAGGTGTGGTCACTATGGCTGCCATCCGGACGGGTCACACGGATACTGTCCCCATCGGGAATGCGGAACCGTTCCTTGCCGCTTGTATCAAGAAAGCAAATGCCGCGGGCCGCCTTTTTCATGTGCTGCTCCAGCATCTCCCGGCGATAGCAGTAGATATACAGGTTATAATCGCCCTGCATGGGATTCAGCCGCAGCAGATAGGCATACTCCGGCGTATCCACCCGGAATCCGTACTGCGGAATAAAATCCTCGGCAAACACACTTTCTTTGTGTTCATAGCAGTATCGGGAAAGGCTGCTGCGGTTTTTGAAAATGCCGTCATAGCGCTCGTCAAAACGCAGGGCATTGATAAAATCATCAAACTCATCCTTGAACGCCTGTGTTTTCAGCTCCCCGCAATGATCCTCCCATGAGGTGAAAAAGCCGTTGCCGCTTCTGTCCATGTCCCCGCGCAAATGACCGATGCAGCCGGCCTGCTTGTCGAGTTGCTGGCTGCCGGTATAACAGTAGCTGCGCTCTGCCGGGGTCATGATCTTGATTACATAGTCCATTACCGTTCACGCTCCTTTGTCGCTTTTGCCGCCTGTACAGAGAGCCGTTTCTGCCGTGCACGCCAATAGGCCGGGTTCCAGCGCTGCAGGCTCCGGTCAATGCAGCTTCATATTCGCCGGGGCGGAAGTAGTTATCCGTCCGGGGTGCAATGATACCGCTGTCCATCAGTTCCCGCAGGGCCACCGACGCATCGCAGTCCTCCTCAAAATTCAGATACCCGCCTGCCTGAAAGCCGACCTGCTGTGCTTCCAGGGACAGCAACTGCCGAGCTGCGTCGATTTGGGCCATGATCCCTCCGTGGCCTGCCGTGGATACGCTATACACACCGGGACACAAAGTGTCGCAGCGTACAACAAGGCCCCAAGGGGAATCACTCGGTTCTCGATACATCATCGCTCACGCTCCTTCTGCAAGGATGAAATAGAAAGCTGCTGCGCTTCTGCCGCAAATCGCTGCTCCAATCGTTCCACGCTCCAATCCTTCTTGAATTGCCCCAGCGGGCCGGGACCGAACTGTGCCAACGCATGTTTGTCCATTTCCCGCAGCCGCTCCCATAACTCCGGGTGATACTGCCGGAGCTTTCGCAGCTCCCCAATGCCCTGCAACGGGCAGCACCAGCAGGAGCAGCGGTGGTAAATCTGATACAGCCCACCGAAGTCATAACCCCGGTCATAGCAGATTTGCAGGGCTTCCTTCTCCGTGATTCCCCAATCCACCAGCGGATAGCGCTCGCTTTTGATGCGCTTCGGCTCATCTGCGGCGATACCCACATAACTCACGGCCCGGTATTGTCCTTTCAGCCGGTTGATCTCCTTATGGATGAGATGCGTTTTCAGCTGCCCCGTACACCAGCGCACACGGGGACCGGGCCAGCCGTTTCCGTATAGAGAAACACCCAGCCACTGCCGGTTTTCAATGCAGGCCGGTCGCTGCTTCTTTTCCTCAAACATCAGCCACTCAAAGCCTTTGGGATGGCGCAGCCACGTCAGATGCAGGCCTCGCTCTGCAAACAGATAGTCGTTCAACTTTTGCAGATGCTCATACATTTCCGGGAATTCCATGCCTGTATCTGCCGTCAGGACCGCTTGGATCGGCAGTCCCCGCTCAATCATGAGCAGCAGCATAGCGGTGCTGTCCTTACCGCCGGACAGGGATACCGCATGGAACAGCTCCTTTTCTTCCGTTTGATTGCTCATACCCATTCCGTCTCCTTTCACCTCGGTATGTAAAAGGGGGCGGCCGATCTGGCCGCCCCCTTGGGATTCGTTCTTTGAAAATGCAGGAGTGCAAACACAAGACCGACACTGCGACGATTTGTTCCACTCCATGAAACTGCCCCCACACTGAATGTTCAGCATGGGGGCGGCGCTTTTATTCTGTAATGTACATTTGACTATAAATATCCAGAATAGAGTCTTTCGAGCGGCGAATACCTATATCCGTTAAACGAATGTCCTCCTGCCGCATTTGTGCTATAAACCGAGTAATATCCTCCATTATAGACTGCGGGACAGGTATTCTCTGATTTTCCCGTACAAGTTGGAACAGGCGAAACACATCCAGACGGTGTTTCTTGATGTCACGTGCGTTTACATGGATTCCTTCTGCTTTCTTGCTTTTCAAATCCAGCCAAGCTCTCATTTTCAGCGGAATAATATGTTCAGCATCTAATATGGAGATACCATCTGTAACTGTTCGTCCATCCAGAAGAAAGTGGTAATAATCATCATTGAGCAAAATCGCTGACAAGCTGGAAACTTCATCATCAATATGCAGCGGCATCAAGTGTGTATCTGGCTGCAAGACCACATTGCTTTGTGGCCTTGAAAATAATTCAATCATCTTGGGGTAAGCAGGGTTCGTTGGGTCCACAAAACGATAGAACTCCGGTTGACCGTTACTGCGTTGCCTGGCTGATAGCCACCAGCTCAATAAAAGCCCAAAAGGCTTTTGCAAAGTCTGTCGTTAAAGCCTCGACGATCAGCACCATGTCGATGTCAACGGTTTGCCTGAAATCAAGTCCTGCATCGTTCATCAGAAGATCACAGGCAAAGCCTCCAATTACAGTATATTGCTCCTTAAAATGATTGAAGTGCTCTCGGAATATATCTATGCCATTTACCATTTCGTTCTCCTTTATTCTTCCTCTTTGATTGGTAGTCCGTGCTTTTGCCGAATTTCATCCAAGCACGTCTGAACTCGTTCGTTTGGGTCGTTGTCCATGCTGAGCAGCAATGAAATGTCATCTACACAGCCGTCTCTCTCCAAAATGATCGGGTCATAGGACCACACTTCAATAACAGCACCGCCAAAGTCTTCAAAATACTGTTTTGTGCAGATATCTTCTGCTGGGATTTTTGCCGCCTCCTTTTTGGAAATCGCAATAGCACCATCCTGATCGTTTACCCCAATCATGGATTGCCGTGCCAGCGCCCGTATTCCACTTGCAATTGGATGCTCGATTTGGGCGGTTCCTTTTACGTAAAGAATTCGATCAACAGGCGTTTTCAGTCGCCCGTATGCTTTTTCCAAAAGTTCTGATTTGGTGTATGCCGTTGTGATCCATTTATTCGTGCCTTCTGCTGTTTGCGAGATCAGACCCGAAGCAGAGAGGTCATTGATTGCCCTTGTACAGGTCGCCTTTGAGAGCGAAAGTGCCTTTGCAATCTGTGTCAGATTTACGGACCCAGTATTCTCTGCATAGTATAAATATAGAAATACAAGCTGTGTACCGGGTGCCATTTTTGCCATAATGGCAGCGTCCGCCTTGAATTGCTCATGAAAAGCGCACCCCCAAAACGGAAGGTACACCTGCTGCGAAAGAGACACAAACGGGATGTGTTCTTCCAGCATACTCCGTCGTTGTAACGCAGACAGGTTGTCTAAGCACAGTGCACAGGGAAGAGAACAAAGTTCCTGAAACTTCTTCAACTGCTTTTTAATGTAGGCAATCGCCAAGAAGAGCCATTTGGCTTCAAAAGAACACACGCATGGTCTCCCCAACTTAACAATTGGGGGGTATATCCGTCCTTGATATAGTAGGGCGTGTCATCCGTGTAGTCGAATCCCTTCACTGTAATATCGGGGCCGAATACTAATTTAAGGAAAGATAGCATATCAGAAAGACTCCTTCGCTTCCGCCTTTTGTTTCACTTTTTCTTAATTGTACCGTTAAAACTGAAACTTGTCAAGTGAATACGAAACAATTGAGTAGATGGCACACAAACAGTATAGCCATTTATTCACAAATACCATCCTGTTATTGTTGGTTCACGCCGAAAAACTTTTCTTTCCCATAGAAAAAGGGCGGCCGATCTGGCCGCCCCTTGGCGCTTATTTTTTACGCTTGCGCATCAGCAGTATAGCCGCAGCGCCGATGCCGGAAATGCCCAGCAGACCCAGCCACAGTGCCATGTGGCTGTTGTCTCCGGTCTGCGGCACCTCCAGTGCGGGCTTCTTTTCATTGTGCATCTCCACCTCCGTTACGGCTCCCTCAAAAACGGAGGCCGTCTTGTCAGCGGGGAGGAGATACCCGTCCGAACTGCTGTCCCGCACCTCGGATACGGTGTAGTCCCCGATACGCAGGCCCTCGACGAGAATGAAGCCCTCCGCATCGGTCTGGAACACCTGGTCATAGCCGTTGGCCCCGGTAACACGGAAGGAAAATCCTTCCAGCTTTCCGTCCGAGGAGGTCTTGACGATCCGGAGCGACCCCACCTGCGCCGCATTGACAAAGCCCTTTCCGGCTTCATTTTCCACGGTCACGGTTTCGCCGTCCGTGGTGATGGCAAAATAGTAGGCGTTTTCATCCAGATAAAAGCCCTCCGGGGCCTGGGCTTCCTTTGCAAAATAGCCGCCGTAGCAAAGACCGGTCAGGGCGTACTCGCCGCCGCCCAGTTCCTCCATCGTGCCCAACAGTTCGTCCTCAGCATCCAGTTCCTGATTGCGGTTGCTGTCACGGTAGACCTCAAACACGGCTCCCTCCAGTTTGTTTTCCGGATAGTCCTTGTCCACTTTCGTGAGGGCCACGCCGCCCCGGATGACCTGCTCGGTCACATCCAGCGCAATGGGATTATATTCCGCGGTGTACCGCTGCGGCTCAGCGCCTACGGGGTACACCGTGCTGTCCAGCAGATAGCCCTCGCTGGGCGTGATCTCACGAATCGTCCAATCATCCCCGCAGGCATAATATACGGTCGTGAATTGGCCATTTCCGTCCGTCACATAGGTGTCCACAAGCTGCCCGCCCTTGTATACGCCATAGACCGCGCCGGACAGCTTGGCATCGCCCTGGGGTGTTCCGGTGGCGCTGTCGCTTTTCGTAACGGTGGCGTTCCACTTTTTCAGCACATTGTGGATGCTCTTGTGCGTGACCTTGCTCCATTCCACTGCTGCCGTCTGATCCTCGGGTATCACATAGCGAACATCCGTATCCACCTCGGACAGCACATAGCCTGTGCCGATCAGCACATCGGAAAATACGGCCTTGCCCGTGCTGTCTGTTACGGCGTACTCGTCTACGGGCAAGCCCGAAAGCGAGGCGCCTGTCAAGTGAAATTTCACACCCTCGATCAAATGATCCTCCGAGGTTTTGATGACCTCCAGACTGCCCTGTTTCAGCATGTTGTGGAAGGCCACGGTGGCGACCTGACCGGAGATCACGGTCACTTGGCGCACCTCTTGGGGTTCATACCGGTCATTACTCTGCTCTGTTACGGTGTAAGCGCCGGGGCGGAGATCATCGAGCTGCATTTCGCCGTCTGCATTGGTCGTCACGGTCTGCTCCGTACCGTTGCCGGAAACGGTGAAGGAGATGCCGGACACCTCGCCGTCCTCGCTGGTTTTGATGATCTTGACGCTGCCATAGCCGACCTTCAGGTGCAGGTAGGCGTACATGGGGTCGCTGACGGTATCCCGGAAGGTGACGACATCCTGCATGGTGCCGTCTGGGCCATAGTGGCCGTCGCTCCAGACCAGCACGCCCTGCCGGGTGTTGTTTCTGACGGCAGTAATGGTCACACCATCTGCGGAAGCCGTCTCGGCAGAGATAGTCAGGTCGTTCCCATCGACTGCAAAGGTCATATCCGACTGGGCCGAAGAGAAGGCATATTCGCCCAGAACGCCGTTGGTGTCCGTCAGGGTAGCTGTGTAGCGGCCGCCGTCCCAACTCAGTTCAACCGTCTGTGCAGCTTCCTCACTGCGGTCCATGAAGCTGGGGACGACAGTGTGCTTTTTCACGCTGGCCTCGATGCTGTCGTAGTAGGCAGAGAACCGACTATAGAGCGGATGGGAGGTGCGGTAGACGGACTTCACGGCATCGGCGCTGCCGGGGTCAACGTGATTGAAGTCCGCATCCCGCTCCCCGACCACCGTTTCCCACACCAGCACCTGCGTGGCCATCATGTGGGCCAGCTTGTCGGCGTCGGCCTCGTTCTGAGAGCGCCAGTCGAGGGAGAGATTTCCCTGATAGCCGTACTGCATGATGCGGCCGAGGAGCGTTTTCATGGTTCGACCATCAATGGCTCGGTTATACTCGGCGGGGAAGGAATCCCAATAGTCCTCCCCGTAGCTTTCGTAGGAACGGTACAGGTTTCGGGGAACGCCCGGTTCGATGCAGTAGCAGGCCGGGCCGTCGAAGGAGCCGATGGTGTGCAGCGTGGTCATCCATGTTGCCTCGCCGGATGTCCAGCCGTTCATGTAGTGCAGCTCGTCGTGGCCCCAAGTGCCGCTGTAATCCAGATTGGCGTCGCCGTCTCTGGGGAATGCCACCGAGTACGAATCCGCAGTTTCTCCGGTGAATGCGGCGGCATAGGCCGTCATGCCGCTGCCGAGGATGGCGGTGAAGCAGATCAGCAGAGCCAACAGCCCGGAAATGCTTCTGCGATAGAGTTTTTTCATTTGTTAGACCTCCTAAGAGTAAAAATAAAAAGCACCATCCGGAAAAGGATGCTGCTTTCTGTACGATGTGGACTTGTGAGATAATCTCTTTTTCAGCCGGTACAGCCGGTAGGAAGGGGGTGAGGTGTGGAGAGGGGGGAGCGGAAAAACCGGCCCTGGCACACAGCCTGTCCGATGGGCAGACCTTCCCCTGGGCGGAAGATTCAGCGTTCCATTTCCCGCTGCCGCTTTCTGTAATAGTCCAGTGCCTTGATGATCGTATCCTCCATAGTCCGTGCGGGCGTCCCCGGCTTGAAATACTTGCTGATACGCTCTTTGGGTATCCGAAATTGTTCCTTCTGGTTGGGCTTTTCCTCCTCCATGATGGACAGGATCACCGCATCGGTCAGCTTTCCGTCTCGGCTGAACGCCTTCATCTTAATGGCCTGTGCAAGCGACGGCGTGCAGTCCTCGCGTCCCATGGTGTCATAAAGCGCGCTCTGCTCCTGTTCGGTAAGGTAAGAAAGCTCCACCGCAGGGCGAAAGGCGATCCGACCGTCATCCACCATGTCCAGAATTTCCGGGATAAGGTTGGTGAGGCGGATATAGCGCTGGATTTGTGTATTACTGTCCGGTGAATTGTCTGCCAAAATCTCTCTTGACTTTCCTTGCTGAAAATGGTGTCCCAGTGGGACACCATTTTCTTTACTCGGTCTACCCGCCTGCCTTCGCATGGCATCCAGCTTCATTTTGTACGCAAAAGCCTTTTCCGACGGCAATACGCGCTCGCGCTGGAGATTGCTGTCCACCATGATAATAACGGCTTCATCGTCTGTGAGGTCGCGCACGATGCAGGGGATCGTGTCCCGCCCTGCCAGTTCGCTGGCCAGCTTGCGCCGGTGTCCCGACACCATCTGATAGCTGCCGTCCTCCAGCTGCCGCACAAGCCCCGGCACCAAGACGCCGTACTGCCGCACGCTCTCCGCCATTTCCAACATGGCCTCGTCCTGCTTTACCTTGAAGGGATGCTCAGGAAAATCGCTGATTTGGGAAATCGGTATGTCCTGCACGCTGTCGCGCTTGGCTTCGTCCCGCTGCTCCTGCGTGGTAAACAGGCTATCGAGTGATGTCAGCATCTCGGATGCGTTGCTTTTCGCCAATGCGTTCCACCTCCTTTACCAGCGCACCGTAGGCTGCGGCAGCCCGTCCGCGCGGTTCATGCCGGAAGATACTCTTGTCTGCCGTGCTGATCTCCGCCAGCCGCACCGTAGCGGGAATGACGGCATCCAGTACGGGCAGGTGCTTGCCGAAGTTTTCTTTTACCCCGGCCACAATGTCTTTGCGGAAGTTCGTGTCATTCGCCATGGTCAGAAAGACGCCGCCGATCTTCAGCTTTGGGTTGATCTGCTGCCGGATGCTCTGCACCGTGCCCACAAGCTCCGTCATGTCCTCGGCTGCCAGATAGTCCGCCTGCACCGGGATGAGTACATGATCCGCAGCCGACAGGGCATTGATGACCAGCATACCCAGCGACGGGCGGCAATCCAGCAGTACATAGTCGTAATTCTTCTTGATACCGTCCAGATAGCGTTTGAGCACGGTTTCACGGCTCATGACATTGACCAGCCCCACCTCCACCGCCGATAGGCTGCGGTTGGCAGGGATAAAATCAAAGCCCTCTGGGTGGTGCAGGATTTCCGGATGCTCCGGGCCGCTCTGGTTTTGCACGACGGCGTTCATCTGCTCGGACAGGGTGTGGGGCAGGTCGTGGGGCCTGCGCTGACCCAGCATCTTCGTGAGATCTCCCTGCGGGTCCACATCCACCAGCAGGACCTTCCTGCCGTCCATAGCCAGCCCCGCACCGATGCAATAGACGCTGGTGCTCTTGCCGACGCCTCCCTTTTGGTTGGCGACGGCGATCACTTTGCAATTTGCCATTTTGGGTTCCTCCTGTCTGTAAATTTAGCTGTCTGCGGCGATGGCGGACAGCTATGTAATGCCGGGTATAGAAAAAGCCGTGTGGCTTTTGACAGCTACACGGCTTTCCTTATGTACACGATATTCAGATGTAGACTCGCTTCGTCTTGGCATCCAGCAGGGCAAGGATAACTTCATCTACGATGTCGGTGTACCGCCCCTGTCGGGTGAGCTTGTTTTTGAAGCGAATAAGTGCGTCGAGGATCACACCGTATTCCTCGCAGCTGAGATACAAGGTACAGGTTTTTCGTTTCATGTGTCATCCCTCCTTACACGGACAGCATAACAGATTGCGTTCCGTTTATCAATCTGCGGCGGCATTTGCCCTGCGAAAAAAGATAAAGTTCATTCGGCTTGGTCAAACCGTTTCAAACCGTGCCAAAGCCATTATTTCCGAAAAGGCGGGGCGCAGTATTCATTTTCTATGCAGAGGCGATCTGCTCCGAGTGGCCACATGAGCAGCCCGAAAATTAACCCATCCGTTAACAGTTTCGGGGTCAAAAACGGCATTTAGCCCATCGTTAACATGTAAAAAACACGTCAAACCTTGTCAAATTCCATCAGATTTTCCGAAAACAGAACAAATGCTGCAGATATAGGAAAATCCCGGAAAACGAGAGTTTCCGGGATTTTGATTGCTTTGAAGTTGTAAAATCGGCAGAAATCAGCGCTTGCTGAACTGCGGAGCGCGACGAGCTGCTTTGAGACCGTATTTCTTACGCTCCTTCATACGAGGATCACGGGTCAGGAAACCGGCCTTCTTCAGAGCGGCACGGTACTCGGGATTTACCAGCAGCAGTGCACGGCTGATGCCATGGCGCAGAGCACCGGCCTGACCGGACACACCGCCGCCCTCGACGGTAGCCACGATATCCACCTTGCCCAGAGTGCCGGTGGTGTTCAGGGGCTGGCGAACCACCATCTTCAGGGTCTCCAGACCGAAGTAATCGTCGATATCACGGCCGTTGATGGTGATGGAGCCGGTGCCGTTGGGGAACAGATGCACACGGGCCACGGAGGACTTACGACGGCCGGTGCCGTACATATAGGGATTCTTAGACTGATACATTCTCTTTTTCCTCCTTACTTGACCAGCTCGGGCTTCTGAGCCTGATGCTCATGCTGCTCGCCGGCGTAGATGTGCAGACGCTTCAGGGAGTCCTTGGTGACGATGTTGCGGGGCATCATGCCACGCACGGCCACACGCACGGCGACCTCGGGCTTCTCCTGCATCAGCAGGCGATACTTGGTCTCCTTCAGGCCGCCCACCCAGCCGGAGTGGGTGCGGTAGTACTTCTGCTCCATCTTGTTGCCGGTGAGGACGGCCTTGCCGGCGTTGATGACGATGACGTTGTCACCGCAGTCAGCATGGGGAGTGTAGGTGGGCTTGCCCTTACCACGCAGCAGGTCAGCGACGATGACGGCGGTCTTGCCAGGGGCTTACCGGCGGCATCCACGACGTACCACTTGCGGACAACATTGCCCTTTTTTTCCATATAAGTGGACATGGTGATTTCCTCCAATTTATATAATGTATTGCTTTACTTTTCCGTGCTCCCTTGCTATCATGGGGAGAGAAAACACGCAAACAGCGCAAGGATATTTATAACACACCCCCGCAAAAATGTCAACAGCGTTTTAATTTACCATTAGAACATCTGCGATTATCTCTTGTTTTCGTTGTTTATCTCTTGTTTTCTAAAAACGCAATTTCATTTCCCGGAGGCAGCATATGCAGCATATTTTAGGACAGGTCCGCCGCTGCGTGGAGGACTATCACATGATCGAGGCCGGGGACAAGGTGGCCGTGGGCGTCTCCGGCGGCAAGGACAGCCTGCTGACCCTGACGGCTCTGGCCCGGCTGCGGGACTTCTATCCCATCCCCTTTCAGGTGGAGGCCATCACGCTGGAGACCGGCACGCCGGGCATGAGCTTTGACGCAGTGGCGGAGCTGTGCCGGGAGCTGGAGGTCCCTTACACCCGCATCCATGTGCCGGTGTACCAGATCGTATTTGAAGAGCGCAAAGAAAAGAACCCCTGCTCCCTCTGCGCCAAGCTGCGGCGGGGCAGCCTGAACACAGCGCTGACGGAGCGGGGGATCCACAAGATCGCACTGGGGCATCACTACGACGATGCCATCGAAACGCTGCTGATGAATCTGCTCTTCGAGGGGCGCATCGGCTGCTTCCAGCCGGTGACATATCTGGACCGCACGGGCATCACCCAGATCCGCCCGCTGCTGTACTGCCGGGAGGATGACATCCGCCGCACGGTGGAGCGTCTCCGCCTGCCGGTGGTCCACAACCCCTGTCCTGCCAACGGCTCCACCCGCCGACAGGAGGTGAAGGATTTGATCCACCAGCTGGAGGGGCGCTATCCCGACATCAAGCAGAAGCTTTTCGGCAGTCTCCAGCGCTATCCTCTCTATGGCTGGAATCTGGAGCAGCAGGAGCGCTGACCGACGGTTTCCGTTTCTATCTTGCAGGTAATATGTAATATCCTGTCGTTTTGTCACGCCAGCACCCATTGCAGCAGCAACAGCAGACCGAAGCCGGGGACGCCCAGCACCCCGATGAAGATGGCGTTGAACACGTTAAGTCCCAGCCGGATGCCGGTGACGGCGGCGGTGAGGTTCAGCAGCCACACCGCCCCGAAGCCCAGCGCCGAGTTCACCAGCACCCGCAGGGCCAGCTTCACCGGCCCCCGGAACAGACGCACGGCAGCGAACAGTAAAAACGCCCCCACCACGCACAGTGCGCCGATCTCTATACCGGACATACAGGCCCTCCCTTCCCTGCGGAGGCCGCCACGGCGGTGGGTGATACCGTCCGTCCCCCGGAGCGGGCCGCCGGTTCCTGTTCCTTGATGCACCGCAGCAGGTAGCTGTATCGGGCCTTCAGGGCGCTGATCTCGTAGATGCTGGCCTCCACCAGCTCCGGCTCTGTGACATAGTTGAACTTATCGTAGGCGCACTTCAGCGCCACATTGGTCTGCTGCAATTCCTCCCGCAGGATATCCAGCGGATGCTCCACCTTTTTTCCCATGTCCAAGTCCTCCCTGTTCCCTTTCATTGTACGGATATTTTATCCGGATATGCAGGACTTTAGCCGTGGGACAAGCCGAAATTTTCAGGAGGTGCGCCATGCACGAGGAATATATGCGTCAGGCGCTGGCACTGGCCCAGGAGGCCGCCGCCCACGGCGAGGTGCCGGTGGGCTGCGTCATCGTCCGGGAGGGCCGGATCGTGGGCCGGGGCCGCAACCGCCGGGAGGAGAAGCAGCACACCTCCTCTCACGCCGAGATGGAGGCCATCCGGCAGGCCAACGAGGTCCTTGGCACCTGGCGGCTGGACAACTGCACCCTCTATGTGACGTTGGAGCCATGTCCCATGTGCGCCGGGGCCATCCTCAACGCCCGCATTCCACGGGTCTATTACGGCGCACGGGATCGGGAGATGGGTGCCTGCGGCGGCGTGCTGAACCTGTTCATGGAGGACTTCCCCCATCCGCCGGCGCTGGTGGGCGGGGTGCTGGCGGAGGACTGCCGCCGGGTGCTGACGGATTTCTTCCGAAATCTCCGATAAATGAATTTTCCACATTCTACTTGGTTGTTGTTTCGTTCGTTTTCGGCGTTCCGCTGAATCTTCCCGCTAAACGTCGCCTTTTTTGTCTCTTTAGATGGTATCTTTTCCAAAATGTATATGGTACAATCAGAACATCCCGAACATATGCAATACAAACGGGAGAACCCATATGAAAGGAACCGTTTTTTATGGAACCCAATGCTATCCTCAGTGAATCCCTGTCTCTGAGCAGTGATATCCCTCTCTATGCCCAGCTGGTGGGCATCATCAAGCGCAGCATCTCCTCCGGCGCACTGGCCATCGGCGATCTGCTGCCCTCCGAGGCGGAGCTGTGCCGGGCGCTGAATGTCAGCCGCAACACCGTCCGTCAGGCCATCGGTGAGCTGGAGGATGAGGGCCTCGTGGTCCGCAAGCGAGGCAAGGGTACTTTTGTGGCCGACCCCAACACCAACCGCCGGGGCGTGCGCTATTCCTTCACCACCGAAGTCTCCTCTCTGGGCAAGACGCCCTCCTCCACACTGGTGGACTTCGGCGTTATCGTCCCTACACGGGCCATCTGCGAGAAGATGGAGCTTAGGGAGGGGACGTCGGTCTACTGCTTCACCCGTGTCCGCAATGTGGACGGTGAGCCTCTGATTCTGGAGACGTCCTACTATCCCCAGTTTATCTACCCCAACCTCACCCGTGAGATGGTGCAGACCCACAGCTTTTACAGCCTGCTGTACCATGTGGGCATCACGCCCTTCTCCGCAGAGGATACCTATGAGGCGGTGATGCTGGATGCGCCCCGTGCCAATCTTCTCAGCGTGGAGCCGGGCAGCTGTGCCTTCTATCACCAGCGCCGCACCAAGACCGAGGACGGCCGGGTCTATGAGTACACCCGCAGCTATATCCGGGGCGACCGGGTGCGGCTGGATGTGCATATGCAGAAGAGCGGCATGACCTTCTCCCGCATCATCGACTGAAGCCCTGAAAACGCCCCAGCCGCAGAGCCTTCCCTCTGCGGCTGGTTTTTGCAAACTTCCCCGTCCTCCCCCTTTACAGCCTGTCCTCTTTCGGATATAATAGAAAGGCTAAGGAAATCTGACACAAGAAGGAGACGACCCTATGGCAGTCATTGAATACGACGAATATAAGCAGAAGCTTCAGGCGCTGGAACCGACCCTTCAGGAGCTGGAGAAGGCTCTATCCATTCCCAAGGCCCGTGAAGAGCTGGCGCAGCTTCAGAAGGAGACGGAGCAGGAGGGCTTTTGGAGCGACGTGGACCGCAGCCAGAAGGTCTCCCAGCAGATCAAGCGGCTGGAGAGCAAGGTCAAGAAGTATGACCGTCTGGTGTCCGACTGGGAGGACACACTGACCCTGTGCGAAATGGCACAGGAGGAGGACGATGCCTCCCAGCTGCCGGAGGTGACCTCCGGCTATGAGACGCTGGAAAAGGAGATCAACGAGCGCCGTCTGGCGGCGCTTCTGTCCGGCGAGTACGATGCCAACAACGCCATCCTCACCTTCCACGCCGGAGCAGGCGGCACCGAGGCCCAGGACTGGACGGAGATGCTCTATCGGATGTATACCCGCTGGGCGGAGCGCCACGGCTACACCTATCAGCTCATGGACTACGAGGCCGGCGATGAGGCGGGCATCAAGTCCGCCACCATCCTCATCGAGGGGGAGAACGCCTACGGCTATCTGAAGAGTGAGAACGGTGTTCACCGTCTGGTGCGTGTTTCTCCCTTCGATGCCAATGCCCGCCGCCAGACCAGCTTCGCTGCGCTGGAGGTCATGCCGGAGCTGGACGATGACAGCGAGATCGAGATCCGCCCGGAGGACATCGAGATGCAGGCCTGCCGCTCCAGCGGTGCAGGCGGTCAGCACATCAACAAGACCTCCTCCGCCGTCCGTCTGACCCACCTGCCTACGGGCATCGTGGTGTTCTGCCAGACGGAGCGCAGCCAGTTCCAGAACCGGGACAACGCCATGAAGATGCTGCGAGCCAAGCTGGCGGAGCTGAAGCTGCAGCAGCACGCCGAGAAGATCAGCGACCTCAAGGGCGTACAGATGAAGATCGAGTGGGGCAGCCAGATCCGCTCCTATGTGTTCATGCCCTACACGCTGGCCAAGGACACCCGCACCGGTTATGAAATGGGCAACATTCAAGCCGTCATGGACGGTGATATCGACGGCTTCATCAATGCCTATCTGACCGCCGCCGCCAACGGTGAGATCAAGAAGTAAGGGATAGTCTTCCAGAAAAATAACCGCCCCCGCAGGTCACGACCTGCGGGGGCGGTTTCAGGTACAGAGCTTACTCGCCCATGGGGGCGCCGCACTTGGGGCAGAACTTGCCGTCAGAGGACTCACCGCACACGGGGCAGACCTTCTGCTGGGTCTCCTCGGCGGGCTGCTCCTGGCAGCTGCAGTGGCAGGACTCCTCTTCCTTCTTGGCAGCCTTGGCGGCCTCCAGCTCACCGATGCGCTCCTTAGAGGCGATGACGGCAGCCACCACATCCTTCACGCATCGGGGACCTCGCCCTCATACTCGGACACGAACCACTCACCGATGGCACGGTAATTCTTTTCCATTTCACGCTGCTCGGAGATGATCTCCATGCTGGCCTTGGCGGAATCCGAAACACTCTTCGCCTTCTCGGAGGCGACGCCCGCCAGATCCTTGGCCTTTTCCGCCGCTACGCCGGCGACGGCCTGTGCCTTCTTGCCCAGTTCTTCAAAAAATGCCATGTTCATGATCTCCTTTCATATACACGGGTGTGCTTGTATTATACCCCCGCACACTTTTGTTTGTCAATGGCGGTCGAGGGGCGGCAGCGGGCAAAAAATGTAAATTTTTTATGCTTGCGTCGCCGGTGGGAATCCGATATAATGAGGAAAAATTCCGTCAGGAGGGGAAGTTATGAACCGCATCAGCAAGGAGAACTACTACCTGAACATCGCCCAGACCGTTCTGGAGCGTGCCACCTGTCTGCGCCGGGTCTACGGCGCCATCATCGTCAAGAACGACGAGATCATTTCCACCGGCTACAACGGCTCCCCCCGTGGGCGGAAAAACTGCGTGGACATGGGCTTTTGCACACGGGAGGCCATGCAGGTGCCGAGGGGCGAGCGCTATGAGCTGTGCCGTAGCGTCCACGCCGAGGCCAACGCCATCATCTCCGCCAGCCGCCGGGACATGGTGGGCGGTACACTGTATCTGGTAGGCCGCAATGCCCAGACCGGAGAACTGCTGACGGACGCCACCTCCTGCCCCATGTGCCGCCGCATGGTCATCAATGCGGGGCTGGCCCGTGTGGTGATCCGCCGGACGCCGGAGGAGTTCACCGTGGTGGACGTGGAAGAATGGGTCCGCACCGACGATCTGGCTCTTCCGGAAAAAATATGACACCTGCCGGAGGGGAGCGGTGCTCCCCTCCGGTTTCTTTTCCCCGTCTTTTCTTTTTTCCCGCCATGTGCTATACTGGGGAGCAATATCACCCGAAAGCGAGGAGACACCATGAACATCGGCCGCATCCATGTGGATTCCCGGCTGGTCCTGGCCCCTATGGCCGGGGTCACCGATCTGGCCTTCCGCCAGATCTGCCGGGAGCTGGGGGCAGGGCTTACCGTCACCGAGATGGTCAGCGCCAAGGCCCTGTGCTATCAGGACCGCAAGACCCGCAGTCTGCTGCGTCTGGGGCCGGGGGAGCATCCTGCCGGGGTGCAGATCTTCGGCAGCGACGCCGCCTGCATGGCGGAAGCCGCCTGCATGGCCGCCGAGCTGTCCGGCGCCGATTTCATCGACATCAACATGGGCTGTCCCGTGGGCAAAGTGGTCTCCAACGGTGACGGCTCCGCTCTGATGAAGGACCCGGAGCGGGCTGCACGCATTGCCGAGGCGGTGGTGAAGGCCTGCCCGGTACCAGTGACGGTGAAAATGCGTCGGGGCTGGGACAAGGGCAGCATCAATGCCGTGGAGCTGGCCCGGATGCTGGAGCAGGCAGGGGTGTCGGCGGTGGCCGTTCACGGCCGCACCCGCGCCCAAATGTACGCCGGACAGGCGGACTGGGTCACCATCCGTCAGGTGAAGCAGGCGGTGTCCATCCCCGTTATCGCCAACGGCGACGTGTTCTCGGCGGAGGATGCCGTGGCCATCCTCCACTTTACCGGCGCTGACGCCGCCATGATCGGCCGGGGCAGCTTTGGCCAACCCCTGGATCTTTCAGCAGGCCCAGGCGGCGCTGGAGGGCCGTCCCGTCCCGCCGCTGCCGCCGCTGGCGGAGCGCTGTGATGTGGCCGTGCGGCAGATCCGTCTGGCCGCCGAGGACAAGGGGGAGCACATCGCCATGCTGGAGGCCCGGAAGCAGTACGCATGGTATCTCAAGGGCGTCCCCCATGCCAACTATTATAAGGAACAGATCGTGCGGATGAACACGCTGGAGGATATGGAGCGCATCACCGCCGGCATCAAGAGGGACCTGAAATGACCGAGCAGCAGTGGATCGCCCGTGCCAGACACGGTGACGCAGACGCCTTCGAGCAGCTGGTGGTGGCCTACGAAGGGCCGGTGTACCGGCTGGCACTGCGGATGTGCGGCAGCGCCGAAGACGCCCGTGAGGTGACGCAGGACGCCTTTCTGGCGGCATGGCGTGGTCTGCCGGCTTTCCGGGGCGACAGCCGCTTCTCCTCATGGCTGTACCGGCTTACCACCAATGCCGCCATCGACTTCCTGCATCGGGAAAAGCACCATCTGGGGAACCTCCCGCTGGAGGAGGCGCCGGAGCGGACGGATCCCCAGCAGCCGGAGCTTCTGGCGGAGCAGAGAGAGCAGCAGGAGGCCCTGCAAAGGGCGCTGGATCAGCTGTCACCGGAACACCGGCAGGTGCTGCTGCTGCGGGTGGTACAGCAGCTGAGCTACGACGAGATCGCACAGGCCCTGTCACTGGAGAGCGGCACGGTGAAATCCCGCATCAGCCGTGCCCGCCGCCAGCTGCGTGAAATTCTCCTGCGGCAGGGGAACTTCTTTCCCGACTCTGCCGTCTTACCAAATGGAAAGGAGGGGTGAGTATGCACTGCAATCAGGAACAGATCGAGGCCCTGCTGGACGGGGAGCTGGTCGGCCCGGAACAAGACGCCGTACTCGCCCATCTGCGGGATTGTCCCGGCTGCCGCAGCTACTACCGGCAGCTGCTGGCCATGGAGCAGGCCCTGCGGGCCGATACCGATCCCGTCCTGGATGACCTGCTTCCGGATATCATGAACCGTGTCCACGCCACGCCCCAGCATCGACGGCGGTCGCCGTGGCTGCGGGCCGCCATGGGCATGGCGGCGTGTCTTGTGGTGGTGCTGGGCGTCTATCTGGTACGCTATCAGGTGGAGAAGGGCAGCGACTCTCCCTTCAGCGGTATTTTGCCGGATTCCTCCGCCAACAACTCTGTGGGCGCCAACGAGGATACTTTCACCGATGAGGTCACCCCCTCTGACGGCGGTCTGACCTTCGCCTCCGGCGGCACAGAGAGGCAGGAATCCTCCGGCCCGGCGGACTATGTGCTCACGGGCCACCCGGAGCTGGCCCAGCAGGCCCGCCAGTGGCTGTCCCAGCAGGGGTTGGAGCCGGACGAGGACGGTGTCTATCCCCTCACTGTCCAGCAGGTACAGGATCTGAACGCCGCCGTGCCGGAGCTGGAGCTCCCCACGGATGATGCATTGCGCCTGCTGCTGGAGGACTGAGGCCTGCCTTGACGGGCCGGGCAAAATGCGCTACAATGACCCCAAAAGGGCTTTCCCACCTAAGTGCAAAAGGAGGTCATCCCATGACAGAACAGGAACTGTGCCGGGCCGCCATTGCCATGCTGGACCGTTCTTACAGCCCCCTATTCCCATTTTCCCGT
>ENA-OQCO01000035-OQCO01000035.1-human-gut-metagenome-genome-assembly--contig:-NODE-35-length-66824-cov-2.601151_pt1 | contig 66824 bp, 64 predicted proteins | sample MGYA00242500_ERZ504582 | MGnify/ENA primary metagenome ERZ504582 (study PRJEB26092, sample SAMD00036346) | human gut metagenome | host: Homo sapiens | study: EMG produced TPA metagenomics assembly of... | reverse complement strand
CTCGCTGAGGGGAGCTGGCCGCGAAGCGGACTGGGGGGAGCTACCTATAGTCGACTATTCGCCGATCAGCGCGATGGCCTCGTCGTAATCGGGGCATTGCGGCACGCCGTTGAGGCTGTGCTGGATGGCGATGGATGCCGCCGCGTTGGCGATCTTTACCGATTCGGCCAGACTATGGCCCTTTGCCAGCATCGCGCACATCACGCCGGTGTGGCAACCGCCCGCCGAACGGGTGTGTACGGCCTTGGTCGGGTATCCCTCGATATGAATCGTCTCGCCACCTGGCTCACGAATCCAAGCGCCGCGGGCGCCGACACGCACCACCAGCGGCGCGCGCAGTGTAGCGCCCAAGCCGTCGCACAACTGGTGCATGAAGTCGTCAAGTCCGCCGCCAATGGTGACTTTGCTGTCGTCGATTGGCGCACCAAGTCGCTCGGCCAGCGTCATGGCCTCCTGACGGTTGCAGGACCAGACCGGGCGTGCGAGCACCAGGTCCTCAAGCATATGGTCGTTGACCAAACGCAACGTATTGGTGGGGTTGATCACCAGCGTGTAGTCGCGTGCAGCCGGGTCGGTACCGGCCTTGAGCAGGAATCCGTCCACGCCGGTGGCCGTGTGGTCCATCAGTGTGTTGCCGCTGATGTGCACCACGTCTTTGGGCTGCGGCTCCAGCGTGTCGAACGTGTCCGAGTCGCCATGAGCCTCGGCGCCATAGGAAGCGATGAATGTCTTCTTCGGCGCGCCGGAGCTCAGCACCACGCGGAAGCCGGAATCCTCATCAAGACGATCCTGGCCGATATGCGTAATGCCGTTGTCTTGGAATGACTGGCGGATGAAATGCGCCCACAGGCCGTTGCCCAGAATGCCGGCGTGCTCGGTCGGCACGCCCATGCGGCTGGCCGCCTGCAGCACGCGATAGCTGCCGCCAATGGAGGGCTTCGGATGATCGGCCACGGCGAATCCGCCCTGTGCCGGCACCTTGTCCACATTGAGCATAATGTCCACCCAGACTTGCCCCAGTGAAATCACGCTGGGCTCGTGAGTGCCGATACCTCGCTTGAGATTCAACATGACAGCCTCCTTCGTCGTAAGTTGCACGAGGACCCCTTCGTCCCTTGCCGTCTCTTATACCGAGATTATATGAGAGTTTGCTGGATGCGGAAAAGGAAGGCCGGCGTGTTTTATCGGGTAAACGCTATGATTTGCAGCGTAATTCGCCGCTGGCGAACTGCTGACGAACTACTTGCGGACCGCTGGCGAACCAATGCCGAGCCGCTCGTGAACCGCTGATGGCCCACTCGCAAGTTACGCTCGAACCGCGCGTGAACCGCCGAGGTTCGCCCATGATACACGCAAGAGTTGCGGTTGTCGGTATTGGGCTATATATTTGTGAAGTTGTGTGTTCGGCATGTCGGGTGAAACCGGCGGTCGAATGCGTGAAAGACTTGACACATCAAGGTTAAGGGAGTCCATCATGGCAGCTCGTTGCGCAGTGTGCGGCAAGGGACCGCAGACCGGTTTCACCGTTTCCCATTCGCACCGTCGTACCAAGCGTAGCTTCCGCCCGAACCTGCAGTCTGTGCGCACCACGATTGATGGCGAGAACACTCGCCTGCGCGTGTGCGTCAAGTGCCTCAAGGCTGGCAAGGTTCAGCGCGTGGCCGCGTGAATCGCGTACTAACGTGGAGCAAAACCCGTTTGAGCTTCGGCTTGGCGGGTTTTGTTGTTTCTGCGGCCTAAAGAGGCCGTGCGAATAGAATAGGCCAATATGAGCATCACTATGGGCACCACTCTCGCTTCGCTGGTCACCAACAAGCGTCGCGTGTCCGCGCTCAAATCGCTGGGAATCGTCACTGTCGGCGACGCCTTGACCTACTATCCTTTCCGCGTCACCGAACCGGTGCCGCTTCGCGCCATCCGCGAGGCCGCACCCGGCCAGCAGATGGCATTTGCCGCCGTGATACGAGATATGCGCGTGGTGCCGATGAACGCTCGCCGCGGCTACCGACTCGAAGCGACGGTCGATGACGCCGACTTCGCCCGGTCTCGTCGCGTACCCGGCAGTACGGCCCGGCTCACGTTCTTCTCGTATCGTAAATCGTATGTGGATTGGGTCAGCGTGCGACTGCGCGCCGGCACGTCTGTGGTGGTCTCCGGTATGCCCGGCGAATACATGGGTCAGCTGCAGTTCACCCATCCCGAAATCCTCACTGTCGCGCCCGTGCCGGCCGGAGCAGGAGCGGGGCTTGAGGGTTACGCTCGGGGCGCGGCATCCGGCAATGGTGCGTTTGCGGGAAGTGCCGATCCGTATGCCAGTGCGCAGTCCGCGTATCCGCCGGCCGCGACTGCCCCTTCCGGGGCCGCGTTGAAATACGACGCCGATACCGTGCAAGAGGCGCTTACCCGCGTCTGCCGGCCCCGCCCGGTATATCACGCCAGTTCGCGTATCTCGTCCGAACATATTCATGAGACGATTCTGGGATTGCTGTGGATGATGGGGGCCCGCACGTCATCCACGCCTGACGGGCAACTCGCTGGCGCTGGGGCAGCCGGCATTGTGGCTCCCGCGACTGACACCATCGCCGTCCAAAACGGGGAAGAGAAGTCCGGCACGACCGCCGAATCCGGTGCTGAGGCGCTCTCCCAATCCATCCCAGATGTGCTGCCCGAATCGGTGCGCAAGGCCAAGAACCTCATGCATCGGGCTGAGGCGTTCCTGGCCATTCATGATCCGGCCTCCACGGCCCGGTTCAAGGAGGCCATCGAAACCCTGCGCTATGAGGAGGCTTTCGTTTCGCAGACCTCGCTGCTGAAGTCTCGACAGCACGCGCACAAGTCATCGGCGCATCCTTGCCCGCTGAACGAGGCGCTGGAAACAGCTCGAGCGTCGGTGGGCGAAGCGGTTGCGGAGCCAAGTACGCAACCAGAAGCATCGGAGCGCGGTTCTGCGACCGATCTGCCTGATCTGCCCAATTTGCCCAATTTGCGCGACCGCTTCATCGCATCGTTGCCGTTCACACTGACAGCCGGGCAGAGTCAGGTGGTGGACGACATCGCGTCCGATCTTGAACGTGACTGGCCCATGCAGCGTCTGTTGCAGGGCGAAGTCGGCTCCGGCAAAACCGTAGTGGCGCTCGCGGCCATGCTGCAGGCGGTCGGCGCCGGCTATCAGGCGGTGCTGGTGGCTCCCACTCAGGTGCTTGCCGAACAGCATTACGAGACCATCAGCAAGATGGTGTCGGGGTTGACCCTTGCACAGCCGGGTGCCAAGGAGACCGATGCCGCGGCCGACGTTGAGGGCGCGATGGGCGCGTCCGGTGCTTCGACGGTCTCTTCTTCCAAGGTGACTGCGGAAATTCCCGTCACCCTGCTGACCGGTGGTATGAAGCTTGCCGCCCGGCGTAAGGCGCTCGCTGCGGCCGCCAGTGGTGAGCCGGGCATTATCGTGGCCACGCACGCGGCGTTTTCCAAGACCTTCCAAGCCCCGCACTTGGCCTTGGTGGTGATCGACGAGCAACACCGGTTCGGTGTGGAACAGCGCGAAAGCCTCAACGCCAAAACCGATGACGGCACCACGCCGCATCTACTGGTGATGACCGCCACGCCCATCCCGCGCACCGCCGCCATGACTTGGTTTGGCGATCTCGATATTTCCTGGCTCACCGAATTGCCTGGCGGCCGCAAACCGATTCGTACCGTGGTGGTCAATGAGGCCGACGCCGCCACCATGGGGCGTATGTTCGCGCACATTCGCGCGCGAGTCGACGCGGGGGAGCGGGCCTATATCGTGTGCCCGCGCATTGATGCGGATGATGAGGAGAACGAGGCGGTTCCGGCGTTTTGGCAGCAGCCGGTTCTGCCCGCGGACGCGCCGCAGCATCTGGTTCCAGTGCCCGCACAGCTGCGGGCGGCCGTGTGACGCGCGCGGCGGCCGATGCCATCGGCATCGACGACCCCTACGAAACCTTCGACGAAAATGGCGAAACCGTGGCTCGCCCGCCATTGCATGCGGTGGCCGAAATCGCCGACCGGTTGCAGAAACTTCCACAGTTCCAAGGCATTCGGTTTGCGACTCTGACCGGCCGCGACAAGGATGACGTCAAAACCCAGGTCATGGCCGATTTTGCCGGCGGCGAGACTCCGATCCTGGTGTCCACCACGGTGATCGAAGTCGGCGTGGACGTCAAGCAGGCCAGCTGCATCGTCATCTTTGATGCCGACCGATACGGCCTCTCTCAGCTGCATCAGCTGCGCGGCCGCGTGGGGCGTGGCGGCACCAACTCGTGGGCGTTCCTTATTTCCCGTGCGGAACCCGGCTCCCCGGCCGAGCAACGGCTCGAAGTGATTCACCACTCGCTCGACGGTGCCGAAATCGCCCAAGCCGACTTGGAATTCCGCGGTGCCGGCGATGTGCTCGGCGACGCCCAATCCGGCGGCAAGTCCAGCCTGAAGCTCCTGCGCGTGGTCAAGGACGCCGACATGATCGCCGACGCCCGCACCCGTGCCGGGCAGCTTCTGGCCGCCGACCCCGAACTGGCAGGTGAGGTCCAACTCGCCGGTGCCGTCCTCGACTTCACCCGAGGCAACGAAACCTTCCTGACCTCCAGCTGAGGCACCTCCAGCTGAGGCTAGGGCTGCGCCCCCGTAATCGCACGATATAGTTTTTCCGTATGCCGATCGTGAGGAAATCACGGTCGGGAAGCCCTCGAATGTGCTTCAGTGGAGGCAAGACCATTCGTACATGAGGTACTCGAAGTGCATATATCATTGGTGCGCTTCGAGCACCCCATTGTTGTTCATGATTGGTATGCGCAGATGAACCTGTACAGTGAAAGCTATGCGTGTAATTTCTGGACGATTCAAGGGTGTGGCGCTTGCTACGCCGAAAACGGGTACCCGGCCTACCACGGATCGCACCAAAGAGGCGATTTTCTCGCACCTCGACTCATGGGGAGTGCTGGATGATGCCCGTGTACTGGACCTGTTCGCCGGTACTGGTGCGTTGGGCATCGAAGCGCTGAGCCGTGGCGCGCGAGAACTCGTGGCCGTGGAAAGTTCCCGGCCTGCGGCGGCGCTGATTACCAAGACCTTGGCGCAGCTACAGAAGAATCGTTCGTGGGATGCTTCGCTCAAGGCCCGTGTGCTGGTCAAAAAAGCCGAGCAAGTGCTGGCGGCTTCGGCGAACCATTCGACGTGATATTCATCGACCCGCCCTATGCCTATGAGACCGCTGAATGCAATCAGCTACTGTCCGATCTGGCGGCGGGCAGCGCCACCAACGAGAACACGGTGATCATGCTCGAACGCTCGGTACGCTCGGATGATCCCACTGCCCCCGGAGGCTGGCAAATCACCGAAAGCCGCAACTACGGCGAAACCGCCGTCTTCTACATCGAATCCGCGGATGACGACTCGGATATAGAGCGTTCCGACGATTCCGCCGCGTAGTGAATCTCCCACCGTGTGGTGAATTAATCGGCGAGCCGGCGCGGATGGGCGGCGGAGACCTCCCAGCCCAAGGCCATCAGGGTCTTGCGATCGGCCTTATCCAGCGCCTTGCAATCCAGTGCCGCGATAAGGTCTGGCCGAATCTCGGCGGTGCGGGCCAGCGCTTCGTCGCGGCGAAAACGGTCCACCTTGCCGTGGTCGCCGGACAACAGCACATCCGGCACCGCAATACCGCGCCACACGGCCGGCTTGGTGTACTGGCGATGTTCAAGCAGTGCGCCCTCGCCGGTGTAGGATTCCTCAACAATCGAATCTGGGTTGCCCATGAATCCGGGCATCAGGCGGGTGATGGCCTCAAGCATCACCGATACCGCTACTTCGCCGCCGTTCAGCACATAGTCGCCGATCGAATATTCGCGTACGTCGACGCCTTGGGCGCGGTAGTAGTCCGGGATGCGCGCATCGTAGCCCTCATACCGGCCGCAGCCGAACAGCAGATGGTCGGCATGGCTGAGCTCGGTGGCGTCGCGCTGGGTGAACAACGGGGCCGATGGGTTCGGGAAGATGAGCACCGGTGCGCCGGATGGGGCGGGGGAGCCGGACGGCTGCGAGAATCCCAGCAGTTCGTCCAGACATTCGCTCCACACTTCGGGCTTCATCACCATGCCGGCCCCGCCGCCGACTGGCGTATCATCCACCGAATGATGCACATCGTGGGTCCAGTCGCGCAGGTTGTGCGCCTTGATCTCCAACAATCCCTTGGCCTGGGCTTTGCCCATCAGGCTGAGGTTCATCACCTCAAAGTATTCGGGGAACACGCTCACGATATCGATCTTCATGTCATCCAGCCTAACGGTAGCCCCTCCCGCATTACACGGCCACCACTACACTATTGCGGTGATGAATACGACGATGAACCTCCCCACCCGCAAAAAGCCCGAAGTGTTGTCCCCGGCCGGCAACCTGAGGGGCCTGAAAACCGCGGTCGATTATGGTGCCGACGCCGTCTACTGCGGCGGCAAAGCCTTCGGCATGCGATCGGCCCCCAAAAACCTTAGCCTTGAGGATTTCGAGGAAGGATCGCGCTACGCCCATGAACGCGGCGCTCGCGTGTACGTGACCTGCAACGTGCTGCCGCGCAACAACGAGATCGAAGCCATGCACGAGTACGTCGGCCAGCTCAAAGACACCGGCGTGGACGCGCTGATCGTCTCCGATATTGGCGTGATGATGATGGCCCGTCAGGTGGCTCCGAATCTGGAACTGCACGTCTCCACCCAGGCCGGCGTGACTAATTATCAGGCTGCGAACGCCTTCTACGAGCTTGGTGCTCGCCGTGTGGTGTTGGCCCGCGAGATGGACTTGCAGGCCGTGCGTGATATTCGCGCCAACATTCCCGATGACCTCGACATCGAATGCTTCGTCCACGGTGCTATGTGCATGGCCTTCTCCGGCCGCTGCCTGTTCTCCAACTATCTGACCGGCCGCGATGGCAATCACGGCGAATGTGCCCAGCCATGCCGCTGGAAGTATTCGATCGTGGAAGAGAAGCGCCCCGGCCAGTACTTCCCGATCAAGCAGACCGAGAACGGCGCCTATCTGTTCAATTCGCAGGACATGAATATGCTGGGGCACTTGGATGATTTGATTGACTCCGGTGCCACCAGCCTCAAAATCGAAGGCCGCGCGAAAAGCGCCTACTATATCGCCGCCATGACCAACGCCTACAAAACCGCGGTTAATGAATACATGATTCAACGCGGTTTTGAAGACGCTGATGGCAATGTTTTGAAGCCTTTCCATGACCGTGTGATTCGCCCGGGCGACCCCGATTTTGGCCAAGGAACCGAAGATCAAGTGATGCGCAATGCTGATGCCGCGTTCGCCGGTGTGGCCGATGAGGGATATGACCGTGGCTCTGATACTGCGGTTGCCGATTCGGTCACCGGCTCGGTTGCCGCAGAACGTGACCGCGTGACGGTTGCTGATGCCGTCGACTCAACTGCCTCTGGTACGCCGGCCGGCACCGCCGTCGAACCCGACGGCATGAGCTCTCACGCCCGTTCCACGCGCCGCAAGTCCAACACCGCGGTCGAACAGATTGAGACCGATTGGAAACATGCGGCCGTTCGCCCGGCCCCACACGTCGAACTGCCCGAATGGCTGCTCGAGGAAACCGACAAGGTGGCCCACCGCGACTACTCCACCGGCTTCTATTACCCGGAGCACAAGGTCACACAGAACACCGACCGCTCCGCCTACTTCCGCTCATGGCTGGTAGTGGGCGAAGTGCTGAGCTGGAGCGCGGACGAAGACGGACGTGTCACGCTGATGAGCCGTAACAAGATTGAGCCCGGTCAACAGGTCGAATTCCTGCTGCCTGGCGAGAGACCATTGGTCTTTACCGTGCCGGAAACCGGCCTGCGCGATGCCGATGGCGCGCCAGTACCCGCCATCAATAATCCGGCGCACGTGTTCTCGATGCCCTGCCCGCACCAGGTGCCCATCAACGCCGCCATCCGCTCGCGCACCAAAAAGCCCACCCTCAAAGCCGAATAACCTACCACTCCGCCCCCGCTGACTGGGGGTGGTCATGAAAATCATGAACACCGCCCGCACCCAAGAAAGAATGCCTTATGCCTGAATACAGCGAAGAAATCCTCGATTCCAACAGCATCAGCTCTACCGATAAAGCCGGTCGCCCTATTCCGGTGACCATCCCCATCGCACTGGCCCCCGGCATCAAGGTGGTGTACACCACGCGACTGGGCGGCCTGAGCGCCGGCGATTACGGCAACCTGAACCTCGGCGGCAAGTCCGGCGACGAACCTGAGGCCGTGCTGTCGAACCGCATCGCACTCGCCGAAGCGGTGCAAGCCCGCCTATCGCTGGTCTCCCAAGTACATTCCGGCGTGGCTGTGGACGTGGACGACTCGTTCGTCATCAACACCCCCTTCGGCTTCGACGTGTCCGGCACACATGGTGAGACTGACACTCCGCACGTCATCGAGGCGGACGGCCAGGTCACCGCACAATCCGGCATCGCCCTAGGCATGTTCGCGGCCGACTGTCTGCCGGTGCTGCTGGGCGACCCGGTCACCGGTATCATCGGTGCGGCCCACTGCGGCCGTCGTGGTCTGGAGCGCGGCGTGATCGGCGCCACGGTGGACCTGATGAAGAGCAAGGGTGCCGACCCGGCGAACATCGTGGCCACACTCGGCCCGCGCATCTGCGGCGACTGCTATGAAGTGGGCGACGAGATCGCCGACCAGTTCATCAAGCGCTTCCCGCTGACCAAGACGAAGACCCGTTTCGGCGGTGCCGGCATCGACATCGCCGAAGCCGCGATGATCGACCTCGCCTTCGCCGGTGTACATCAGGTGGTCGATTCGATGCCGCGCGTGCACGCCGCCACCCAGTACCTTGAGGAAGACCCGGAACTCGCCGAACTGTGCCGTACGGACGGCGAAGGCCCGGCCGAGCTCGCGGAGCGCATCGACAACATCAGCCACAGCATGTGCACGCTCGAAAACCCACTGTGGTACTCGCACCGCCGCGCCGCGCTCGCCAACAAAACACACGAAGGCCGCCTCCTCGCCCTCATCGTGCGTGACTAAACGGAGAATGCGAGCACATTCCGTGGAGAAGATGTGATGCAGTTCACGGACGGCCAGCCCTCACCTTACGGTGGTGCCTATGACTGAGAGAGATTTCGATACCCCCGTCGAGACGCCTACCGTCCAACCGGCCCCCGCTCAGGGTGCCAAACCGGCGCAAACCGTGCCGGTGGTGGCCGTGGTGCTGGCCGCCGGCTTCGGTACGCGCTTCGACCCCGATAATCCCAAGCAGCTTGTCTCCGTGGGCGGCAAGCCCATCGTGTGCTGGAGCATTGATGCCTTTGAACATTGCGACCGCGTCAGCGACATCGTGGTGGTGGTCAATCCCAAGGTGCGCGGTGAAGTGGAAACGTTGGTTGGCGAGATGGGCTACACCAAGGTCCGCGTCATCATTGACGGTGGTGACGAACGTGTGGACAGTACCGCCGCCGCGCTCGACATGCTGGCTACGGCTGGCATTCCGGACGATGCCAAGATTCTGATCCATGACGCCGTCCGTCCGTTCGTGGAACAGTCCGCCATCGACGGTTCGATTGATGCGCTCGACCAGTTCACGGCCGCGACCGTGGCCTACGCCTCAACCGACACCGTGCTGTTGACCGAGGATCTGGGCGATTTGAAAGTGGTCAAGTCGGTGCCGGACCGCCCGAACACCTTCCGCGCGCAGACCCCGCAATCCTTCCGCTTCGCGACGATTCGTCACGCTTACGATTTGGCTGCCGCCGACCCGGACTTCCATCCCACCGACGACACGCGCGTAGTGGTCGATTATCTGCCTGATGAACCCGTCGCCATTGTCTCCGGTGCGGAAACCAACCTGAAGATCACCACGCTGGAAGATATTCCCACAGCTGAGCGTATCGCCGAGGAGATTCTCGGTCGTGATTCCAAGGAAGAGGCCCGCGCCCGCATGCACGCCCTGCTGGCCCAAGCGGCCGGCCAGATGCATCGCTAGACTGGCATTATGCGTGAACTCAATGTTGTGATCTCCGGCTTCGACCACTATGACGGCGTGGAGGTCAATCCCGCCGTCGAAGTGCCCAAGGCCATCGCCGAGCAGGGACTGGGCGTCTCCTCTGCTCCGGACGATCCGTTGGAGCAGGTCGCCGTCACCGTTCATGCCGTCAGCATCCCGGTGAGCTTCGCCAAAGCCTGGCCCACGCTGAAAAGAGACGATTGAGGCCACCAAGCCCAATATCGTCATCGCCACCGGGCTCAAGCACGCAGCCCGAGGCGTGATGCTTGAACGATGCGCCACCAACCTGATGGACGCGATCAAGCCAGACGCGGACAACGTGATCCCACGCCGCGAACCCATCGACCCCAATGGCCCGGCCGCCTATTGGACCCGCCTGCCGTTGCGCTCGATCCTGAATGATTTCACGGACGATTCGATTCCGGCCACCTTGAGTTCGGACGCAGGTACGTTCGTATGTAATTCGCTGTTCTACAACTTGCTCAACTGGACCGCCACCCAGGAGCGGGTGCTGGGCGGATTCGTCAGCTTCCCTCCGGTCGTTCCGGCGCATTCCAGCCAGCATGGTCTACCACTCGACCAGCAGATCGCCGCTGGCCGTGATGTGGTGCGCGAAGCCGTGCGCTACTATCTCAAGCCCTCCAGCTCCGACATCCTCATCGCCTAGCACGCTGTGCGCCACGCCGGAATAGAACATGGTTCGCACGCATTGTAACGATTGCGCGTCGCTCAACGCTCAGCGCCAGTGCGATGCGCTAGAGTGCTGCAAGGATGTGCCAAGAGCTTTATGCGTGTGCGAAAGGAATAAACAGCGATGGTGGATCGTTTCCCGGTGGTGCTGCGAGGATATGACAAGGAGAAGGTTGATGCTGCCTTCGACGCTACTCAGGAGAGTATGAAGCGTGCGCAGCAGACGTTGGCCAGCATGCGTGAGCAGATTGCGGCGGATGACGACCGTATTCTGCAACTGCAGGCCCAACTTCAGGAAGAGAAGAACAAGAAGCCGGAAGGCAACAGCTTCGCTTCCTTGGGAGCGAACGCCCAGCAGATGCTTGCCTCCGCCGAACAGACGAGTACCGAACTGCTGGAACGCGCCAAGCAGGACGCGTCCTCCATCCGTACCACGGCTCAGGCTCAGGCCGAAACACTGATCAACAACGCCAAGCTGGATGCCCAGCATATTGTTGACGACGCCAATGCCAAGGCCGCCTCGATTCTGACGAACGCCAGCAATCAGGCCGAATCAGTGACCACCTCCGCTAACGAGGATGCCGCACAACTGCGCTCCGAAACTGCCAAGACCATCACCGAACAGCGTCAGACCGTCGAGCTTGAGCTCAGCAACGCGCGCGAAGAGCACACCAAGAAGATGGCTTCCGAACGCTCCACTCAAGAGCGCGAAATCGCCGACATGAAGGCGGAGGCGACCCAGCAGGTTGCCGCAATGCGCAAAAGCGCCAATGAGGAGATCACCAAGCTTAAGTCTGATTCCAACGATCAGATTGAGGCGGCGCTCGCCGAGGCCAACAAGAAGCTCGCCGACGTGCGCGAGCAAGTGTCCAAGATGATGACCGAAGCCCAGCGCAAGGCCAGCGAAATCATTGATGCGGCCAAAACCAAGGGTCAGGAAATCACTGATGAGGCCGAGGTCAAGCGCACCAGCACGATGAGCCAGGTCAACGCCGAGGTCGAGCAGATCCGTCACGACATCGCCGCTCAGCAGGATGAGGCCACGAAGAAGGTCAACGAACTGCTGCAGCACCTCGAAGAGCGTCGTGTGGCGGCCAAGCGGGAAGCCGATGAGTTGGTCGGTCAGGCCAAGAACACTCGCGACCAAGCCGATTCGTATGCCGCGTCCAAGCGCGAGGAGGCGGACATCCAGGCCGCCGCAATCGTACATAAGGCGGGCGAGGAAGCCGATGCGCAGATCGAGGAGCGTCGCGCCGCCGCCCAAAGCGAGCTTGACGGTCTGTCCAAGCGCATCGCCGATCTGCAGGAACGCGAGTCCGTCATCACCCAGCGTGTTTCGGAACTGCGTTCTATGTTCTCGCAGGCGTTCTCCGGATTCGCTTTCGGCGGTAATGCGGCGGCCTCTGGTCAGGATCAGGAAGCCGCTGCCGTGGCGGCATTGCCGGTGGTTGCGCCCGTCCCGGAAGTCAAGCCTGTACACAACGAGGCCGATGACCAGCCGGGTGAGTTGAGTGGAAACGAGTCGGCTGCCGACGATCACAATGAGACAGATGCGGCACCGGCTGATTCGGCTGATTCGGCTGATTCGGCTGCGCAGAATGAGCAGTCCGAATCGTCTGAGCCGTCCGAGCACCAGACACAGGGCGAACCGGAGGCCCCGACTCAGGAGAATCCGGCCGTATCTGAGCAGAACGGCGAATGACAGGCCTCGATTAGACTACTAGCGGTAAGAATTACGGCACCTGCGCTTTCGAGCCAGGTGCCGTATTCGTTTGAATCTGCGCCACAAGCGCACCATCACAGAAGGAGTATGACATGAGTGAATTGACGCCTCTGACCGGTGAAGCGTTGAATACCCTGCGCGGCGATTTCGCACAGAGCGGCACCAACCGTCTGGCCATGAACGCGGTGACCGCCGCCGGCATCGACAAGGTGGCTCGCAATTATGACCGCGCTCGTCTGATGCAGCGCCGTTTCTCCACCATCGTTGACAATGGCGAAGCCACCCATCAGGATCGCTCCGGCCGCTGCTGGCTGTTCAGCTCCCTGAACGTGGCCCGTTTCGTGGCCAAGAAGAACATGAACTTGAAGGAGTTCGAGTTCTCCCAGAACTACGCGATGTACTACGACAAGCTGGAGCGCGTCAACTACTTCCTTAAGGATGTGGCCGCTCTGGTGGCTGCCGGAGAGCCTTCCGACTCCCGCCTGATGCAGCACCTGCTCGCCGACGTGATGGGCGATGGCGGCCAGTGGACCATGGCCATGAACGTGTACAAGAAGTACGGCGCTGTGCCCAAGGACCTGTTCCCGGAGACCGAATCCTCCAAGAACACCGGTGAAATGAACATCCAGCTGCGCCACATGCTGCACACCGCCGTGGCGCACATGTACGCCGCTGACGGCGATGCCTCCAAGGTCGAGGCGATTATTGCCGACGCCACTGCTGCCGGCCACCGTATTCTGACCATCCACCTGGGCGAGCCGCCGGTTTCCTTCGACTGGGAATGGACCGACAAGGATGGCGAATTCCACCGCGACGGCGAGATTACGCCGGTTGAGTTCTGGAAGAAGTACGTGGGTCCGGCTGATCTTGAGGACTACGTGTGCCTGGTGGACGATCCGCGCACCGAGCACGCCAAGGGCAAGAAGATCGGCATCGAGCACCTCGGCAATGTGGCTGGCGGCGACGCCACCGAGTACCTCAACGTGCCAAACCAGTTCATGAAGGACTGCGTCAAGCAGATTCTCGTTGAGCAGGGCATTCCGGTATGGTTCGGTGCCGACTGCCACCCGTTCATGGACCGTGAGAACGGCGCTTGGGCCACCGACCTGTTCGAGTACGGCCGCGTGTACGACGTGGACTTCGATTTGGACAAGGAAGCCCGCGTGCGCTTCGGCGACTCCGCCATGAACCATGCCATGGCTTTCGCCGGCGTTGACGTGGCCGACGACGGCACCACCCGCCGCTGGCGCGTGGAGAACTCTTGGGGCGCCAAGATCGCCGACAAGGGCTACTTCACCATGTCCGACGACTGGTTCACCGAATACGTCTACGAGGTCGCCGTCCCGAAGAGCATGCTCCCAGCCGAATACCAGAAGGCTCTAGAAGAGCCCGCCACCATGCTTCCGGCTTGGGATCCGATGGGCGCACTCGCATAAGAAAGAGCCCGGTGGGCTCTTTCGCGAGTGCGCCGAGCCGCGGCAGCGGCGAGGTGATGTTGAGTCTGCCGTAGGCAGTCAGTCGGAGAGCTTTGGCCTGAAAGATCAGCGCGCCTGAGGCGACAGGCCGTGAAGCGAACAGCCCGGTGGGCTGTTCGTAGGCCTGGCTCGCGGTCGTAAGACCGTGAGGGACGCCGAAGGTAGGATTGAGTCTCGCCGTAGGCGAGTCCGTGATTGTTGGGCTCGGAGAGCACTCCGAGCTAGCCCGAAAAGCCGGGAATGCCGATCCATATCGTAGCGAAACACTAATAGACAACCGGTTGCACAAACGTCGAAAAGATGCCATAATAGCCGTACGCCATGCGCTCCCTCAAGCAGGCGTTCCGTTCAATGAAGACGGAGACTGATATACACAAGGGAAAACCGGTAAGGAGTATCGATTGACCGAAATCACCAAGCTGAGTGTGGAAGACCTGCAGTCGTTGCGCGATTCGTTTACCGCAGATGAGACGAACCGAATTGCCATGAACGCGGTGACCGCCGCAGGCATTGACAAGGTTGCCAAGAACTATGATCGTGCCCGTCTGTTGCAGCGTCGTTTTTCCACGATAGTGGACAATGGTGAGGCTACCCATCAGGATCGTTCCGGCCGTTGCTGGCTGTTCAGCTCTTTGAACGTGGCCCGTTTTGTGGCCAAGAAGAACATGAACCTGGAGCAGTTCGAGTTCTCCCAGAACTATGCGATGTACTACGACAAGCTGGAGCGAGTCAACTACTTCCTCAAGGATATGGCCTGCTTGGTCGAGGCCGGGGAGCCTGAAGATTCCCGTCTGGTGCAGCATCTGCTGCGTGAAGTCATGGGTGATGGTGGTCAGTGGACTATGGCCATGAACGTGTACAAGAAGTACGGTGCCGTGCCCAAGGATTTGTTCCCGGAGACCGAGTCCTCCAAGAACACCGACCCAATGAACAACAAGTTGTGCAAGCTGCTGCGACAGGCCGTTGCGCATATGTATGAGAACCCCGAGAATATCGATCAGATCGTGAAGAATGCCACGGAAGCTGGCCACCGCATTCTTACCATTCACTTGGGCGAGCCGCCGGTCTCCTTCGACTGGGAGTGGACCGACAAGGACGACGAGTTCCACCGTGACGGCGAGATCACGCCGGTCGAGTTCTGGAAGAAGTACGTGGGTTCCGCCGATTTGGAAAGCTATGTGTGTCTGGTGGACGATCCGCGTAAGGAACATCCGAAGGGACGCAAAATAGCCATCGAGCATTTGGGTAATGTGGTCGGTGGCGACGCCACTGAGTATCTCAACGTGCCGAACCAGTTCATGAAGGACTGCGTCCGTCGCGTGCTGGTGGAACAGGGCATTCCGGTATGGTTCGGTGCTGAGTGCGGACCGATGATGGATCGTGAGGCCGGTGCTTGGGCCACTGACCTGTTTGAGTACGATCGTGTGTACGGTGTGCGCTTTGATTTGTCGAAGGAGCAGCGCGTGCGCTTTGGTGACTCGGCCATGGATCACGCGATGGCCTTTGCTGGTGTGGATGTGGCTGACGACGGTACTACTACCCGTCGCTGGCGTGTGGAGAATTCTTGGGGCGCCAAGATTGCCGATAAGGGCTACTTTACCATGTCCGATGACTGGTTCACCGAGTACGTCTACGAGGTCGCCGTTCCCAAGGCCCTGCTTCCTGAGGAATATCAGAAGGCTTTGGAAGAGCCGGCGATTTCCCTGCCTGCGTGGGATCCGATGGGTGCGCTTGCATAAGAAAAGCCGACGGCTCTTCGCATAACACAAGGTCCGGCAGATTGACTCTGCCGGACCTTCTTGGTATCTCAGCGGAAAACTTATAATCCGATGGCGAGGGTGCTGACTCCGTGGATCATCAGTTCGACGCCGATGCACAGGATAATAAAACCCATAATGCGCGTAAGCCCTAGGATGCCGCCGGGCCCCAGTTTATGTACCAGTGGTGTGCACCAGCGCAGCAGCGCCATAATGACGATGGATATCACCAATACGGCGATAAGGATGGCCAGCCGCTCACGAGGTTCCGTATACCGGGCCGATAGGCCGATGACTTCGCCGATGGCGCCGGGGCCGGCGATTAGTGGCAGTGCCATCGGTGTAAAGGCGATGTCATTGTCTTGATGCGCTTCCGGATCGCCATGATCAGAGGCCGGTACCAGCATTCGATACCCAGAATGCGCCACCACAAAACCACCTGCGATTTGAATGGCGGGCAGTTCCAGGTGGAACATGTCGAGAATGAACGAGCCGAGGATGGTAAACGCCGCCAATATGGCGAACACATACAGGGATGTGTACCGCGCCTGACAACGGAGTTCTTTCTTGGGCAGGTCGGCGGTAAGGGTGGCGAAGCTGGCCACTGCGCCGACAGGGTTGATGATAGGAAACAAGGCCAATAAGGCCATTGAAAAGACTGCGATGTCTGCTCTCACGTTCCATAAGCGTAATGCAACCGGTTGTCTCAGTCAACGTGAGAACTATATCGAGTGTCGGGCGCGCCAGTGCCCTATGGCGATGTGAAGGATAGTGTTTACAGCGACTTTCTCCGTACCAGTGTCATGTGTTTGATGACGGTGGTGGCGGCCTCTCCGTCAATCATGCGCATGGCAAGGTCGGCTGCCGTGGAGCCCTCTTCTCGCAACGGCTGTTGCACGGTGGTAAGCGGGGGATTGCAACGCTCGGCGATTGGATGGTCGTCGAATCCGACAACGGCGATATCGTCCGGAACTGTTAGCCCGCGCTGTCGAATCGCCTCGATGGCACCTACGGCGATACGATCGGAGCCAGCCAGCAATCCGTCGATATCGTCATGTGTATCCAGCAGTTGCATCATTGCGGAAAAGCCGGCGGTCGCATCCCATCCGGTGAACAGTACCCTGTCGTCGGGCAGTTCGTCACCGCATACACGTCGATAGCCGGTGAGCCGATCGGGGGATGCCGGGTTGGAGCGCGGTCCCAAAATCGATATGGGATGCCGACGTCCGGCGTCATGCATGGCTTGGGCGGCGATTTGGGCTCCATACGTGTCGTCGGAATAGACGCTGGAGAAAATACCCTCATATGAGCGATCCTCCATCTGGCCAAGCATTACGCAAGGGATACGCAGTTTGTACATTTCCTCCAGCAAATAGTTGTTGGCGTAGGGGGAAATGTCGATAACCGCGTCGAATGAGCGTCGTTCCAGATGTTGTTGCACGCGATGACGTTCGAAATCGGTGGATGCCTGCAATAATACCGGTAGATATGACGATTCGCTAAGTTTCTCCGTGATGCCGCTGATAAACATCGCATAGGTCGGATCGTCGAAAAGCTCGTCGAGCGGCTCGGTAATGAGGATGGCGATGGTCTCATTGCGGCCCACTGCCAGTGCGCGGCCCTGTGCATTGGGAATAAAGCCCATGCTATCCGCGATTTTCTTGATGCGTGCGGTGGTCTCGCGGCTAATGCGTGGAGAATTGTTCAGAGCGCGCGAGGCGGTGGAACGTGAGACATTTGCGGCTTTAGCGACATCGGCCAAAGTAACGCGATTGCGCTTTGCCACGGTCATAATTCTCCTTTGAATGCAACAGTAATGCAATGCTATATGAAACGATTGTAACCCAATGTCTCGCAACACACAGGACAACCGGTTGCATATTTTTTTGAAATCTGTTATCTTCATAGCAAGCAATGAGGCAAGTCACACAAAACGTCAGACCTTATGGCTGTCGATAACACAGATAATTCCATCCACTCTTTCAAAGGAGAAAAGATGTTTGGGAACCACATGAAGAAGACCGTTATTGCTGCATGCGCAACCGTTGCATCTCTGAGCCTGCTGTTGGCAGGCTGCGGTACCGATAGCTCCAGTGGCAAAACGCAGATTCGTTTCGCCACTTGGGATAAGGCCGAAGATGTGGACCGTCAGCAGACGCTGGTGGATCAGTTCAACGAGTCGCATGACGATATCGAGGTCACGCTTGAGGCCTACGGTTCCGACTTCGATACAAAGATCAGCGCCGGCATGGGCTCAAACGATACCCCTGACGTCATGTACATGTGGAATTACCCGTCCTACGCCGACGGTCTGGAACCACTCGATAGCTATATCGAAAAGGAAGGCTCCGACTGGAAGTCGGACTTCTACTCCACGTTGTGGAACTACAACTCCTACGATGGCAAGACCTATGGCGTACCGGTCGGCTTCACTACGCACGCCCTCTACTACAACAAGGATTTGTTCAAGCAGGCCGGCGTCGAAGCGCCGACCAATGACTGGACTTGGACCGACCTGCAGAAGGCTGCCAAGAAGATTTCCAGCAAGACCGATGCCAAAGGCTTCTCCTTCCAGATGAAGCCCGATCCGTATGACTTCGAGATGTACCTGTGGAGCAACGACACCGCTTACAGCGACGAGAACGGCACCCTCGAAGGCAACATCGATTCCGCCAAGGCCATCGACACCTATCAGATGTTCCAGGACATGGAGAAGGATGGTTCCGCGGTGGCCACAGAAGGCAACGGCACCGATGAGTTCCGCGCCGGCACGACCGCCATGTACATCTACGGTTCCTGGGCCCTCAGCACCCTAGACGAGGACGGCCTGAACTATGGTGTGGTCGATATCCCCGCATTCGCCGACTCAGACCATGATTCCGTGTCCATCCTGAGCTCGTCCGGCATCTCCATCGCTAAGAGCAGCAAGAACAAAGATGCCGCTTGGGAATTCATCAAGTACTGGGCCAATGCCGACTCAAACAAGGCTCGAATCGGCAGCGAGCTGCCCGTGCTGACCAGCGTGGTCGAGTCCGAGGCATCACTGACAAGAGCCAGTACAAGCCGTTCTACTCGATGCTGGAACAGTCCGACGGCTACAGCCCTTCCAGCTTCAAGGTCAAGGGATGGTCCGAGATCTCCGACAAGCTTGCCCTCTCCTTCGAGAAGATGTACAACCCCTCCTCCCTCGAAGATCCCGCTTCGGCCATCACCGAAGCGCTGAAGTGATGACCATCTGGGCAAAGGACCATTATGAAAGTGCTAGCAAAGGTCAATAAACGGGCCTGGCCATACCTGTTCATCCTTCCTTGGATCATCGGGTTCCTAGTATTCACGTTGGGACCTCTCGTCTTATCGTTCGTCATGAGCTTCTTTGACTGGTCGATTACCGGAACCCCCAAATTCCGTGGCCTAGGCAACTACATCGAGATGTTTACCACCGACGATCAGGTGCTCAAGTCCCTGTCCATCAGCCTGAAGTACGCCGCGATTTTCGTGCCGCTCAACATGATTATCGCCCTGGTTCTCGCGATGCTCATCAGCCAGCCGGTCAAGGGTGCGAAGTTTTTCCGCACGATTTTCTACATCCCGGCTGTCATCTCCGGCGTCGCCGTATCCATCATCTTCGGATGGCTGCTGAACGGCAATTACGGCGTGATCAACTACCTGCTGTCCCTGCTGGGCATCGACGGCCCGCAGTGGCTGGTCGACCCGAAGTGGGCTATCATCGCGGTCATCTTCGCCAGCGCGTTCGGCGTCGGTTCGATGATGCTGATCTTCTACACGGATATCAAGAACATTCCCATTGACCTGTACGAGGCCGCCGCCATCGACGGTGCCGGCCCGGCGCGTCAGTTCTTCAGCATTACGTTGCCAATGATCACCCCGACCATCCTGTTCAATCTCATCACGTCAATCATCAGTTCGTTCCAGCAGGTCACCCTGGTCATGCTGCTGACGAACGGTGGTCCGATGAAGTCCACATATTTCTACGGACTGATGACCTACAACAACGCCTTCAAATTCCACAAGCTCGGCTACGCCTCCGCCAACGCATGGGTCATGTTCATCATCATCCTGCTGCTTAGCGCGCTGGTGTTCAAATCTTCCGATACGTGGGTGTTCTACGAGTCCACGGCAAACAAGAACAAGGCCAAGAAGGGTAAGAAGGCAAAGGGCAAGGAGGTAGCGCGATGAAGATGTCGCTCCGTTCCAAGGTCGTGATCTACGCCCTGCTCGTCATGGTGGCGATCTACTTCCTCTCCCCGTTCGTCTACATGCTGTTCTCCACGTTCAAGACATCGGCTGAGGCCATCGCCTATCCGCCGAGTCTGTTCCCGAAGGAATGGCAATGGGAGAACTATGCGAAAGCATGGGATGCGCAGCCGTTCGGCAAGTACCTGCTTAACTCGGTGATTGTCACCGTGCTCAACACGCTCGGCACTGTGCTCTCCTGCTCGCTGGTCGCCTACGGTTTCGCCCGCTACAACTTCAAGGGCAAGAACATCCTGTTCATGATTCTGCTGAGCACGATGATGATTCCGTGGGACGTCACCATGATCCCGCAGTACATGGAGTTCAAGGCTTTCGGCTGGATCAACACATTGCTCCCGCTGATTGTGCCCTCGTTCTTCGGCTCCGCGTATTACATCTTCCTCATGCGCCAGTTCCTGCTCGGCGTGCCCAAGGAATACGAGGAGGCTGCGCGCATCGACGGCTGCAACGACCTGCAGATCTGGTGGAAGGTGTACATGCCCATCATGCGTCCCTGTCTGATTCTGGTGGGTGTGCTCAACATGATCACCGTATGGAACGACTACCTCGGACCGCTCATCTTCCTGCAGGACCGCAGCAAGTACACGCTGGCGTTGGGCTTGGCCTCGTTCAAGGGCGTGCACCAGACCCAGATCATCCCGATGCTGTGCATCACCGTGGTGATGATCATCCCGCCCGTGGTTGCGTTCCTTTCCGGCCAGAAGTACATCGTCGAAGGTACCTCAGGTTCCATCAAGTAATACCGTTGGCGGGCCAAGGGTGGCTGAGCCCCATTGCTCGGTCACTCCTGTGGTCGCCTGAACTGTTTCCGGGGCGAATGATGCCCCCACGCACGAAATGTTTCGGGCCATCGGTCTCGGCCCGGGCCAAGTGCGCCCAAACCGCACCAAGGAGTATGACACCATGATTCGCGATTCGTTTTCCACCGCACTCGGGTTCGAGCTGCCAACAGACGGCTGGATGGTGAGCGAGGACGCTTATGAGCCTGACCGCAACCTGCAGTACGAGAGTCTGTTCGCCCTATCGAACGGATATCTGGGCATTCGTGGCAGCCATGAGGAAGGGAACAAGCCCACGTTGCCTTACCTGTACGTCAACGGGGTGTTCGACAAGTCCGAAACGTTCATGAAGGAACTTGCGACATTGCCCAACTGGCTTGGCATCCGCCTGTACGTGGAAAAGCAGCTCATCGGTGTCGACGAATGCGAGATCCTCGAATACCGTCGTGCACTTGACCTGAAGCACGCGGCTTTGGTCAAACGGGTGCGTCTGCGTGACCCGAAAGGACGTGAAACCCTGATTGAAGGCGTACGTTTCGTCAGCCGTGCGCATGCACATCGTATGGCTGTGCGACTGTGGGTCACGCCGCTCAATTACTCAGGTCTAATCGAAGTGGAGCAGATTACCGACGGCTCCATCATCAACTTCTATGATGCGCCCCGTTTCAAGGTCAAGCACACCGTTGTCACCGCCAATGAGCCGCTCGGTGAGAACGGGGTGTATATGGAGGTCGCCACGCGTGATGAGAATCTGCACGTGGGTGTCGGCAGCCATCTTGAAGGCACCTGCCGAGATCGGGATGTGTTGGGCAATCGTGTGTTCCATGCCTTTGGCGAGCAAGGCGTTGAATTCTGCGACTTCCGTGCCGATGAAGGCGACAGCGTGGTGCTGACCAAATACGTGGCAATGTTCGATGGACGTGACACTCCGGCCGACGAACTGCACGCCACCACCTGCCGTGAGGTCGAGGACTTCGTTGCCGAAGGGTTCGAGCGTGAATTCGAGGTTCATGCCGATATTTATCGCAAGATGTGGGGGCAGGCCAACATCGATATCGAGGGAGATCCTGAGCTTGATCGTGCGATTCGGTTGAACGTATTCCACCTGATGAGTACCGCCAACGAACATGATGACCGGGTCAATGTGGGTGCCAAGCTGCTCACCGGCGAAGAATATGGCGGCCACGCCTTCTGGGACACCGAACTGTTTATGCTTCCGTTTTTCGCTTATGTGTTCCCCCAGACGGCCCGGCACCTCGAGTCCTACCGGTACCGTCTGCTCGGCGCAGCGAGGCCAACGCGGCCAAGAACGGATTCCAGGGTGCGCAATACCCGTGGGAATCCGCTGATGATGGCAGCGAACAATGCCCGGACTGGACCATCGAGCCGGATGGCACCTGCTACCGCTGCTATGTGGCCGTCTATGAGCATCACGTGACAGCTGCCGTGGCTTTCGGCATCGCGAACTACGCGACCATCACCGGGGATACCTCGTTCCTATACGGTCGTGGTGCCGAGATTCTCACGCAGACCGCCCGTTTCTGGGCAAGCCGGTGCGAATGGAAGGAAGACGCCGGACGTTACGAAATCACCCAGGTAACCGGTCCCGACGAATGGCATGAGCCCGTCGACAACAATACGTACACCAACTATTTGGCGCGTTGGAACATGAGATATGTAATCGCGCTCGTCGACCGCATGCAGCGCGAACATCCGGACGACTATGCGGCACTGATTGCCGCCACCGGATTGACGGATGCCGAGCTTGCATCGTGGGATGCCATACAGTCGAAGATCTATTTGCCCCGCAAGGAGGACACCGACCTGCTCGAACAGTTCGAGGGCTATTTCGATCTGGAGCCGGTGACCATCGAAGAATACGACAAGAACGACTGGCCGGTACGGCCTGCGGCGCTCAAGCAATTCAAAACCAGCGAGACGCAGATCATCAAACAACCTGATGTGGTGATGCTGCTGCACCTGCTCGGCAACGAATTCTCCCAGCAGGAAATCGAAACCAACTATCATTACTACGAAAAGCGCACGTTGCATGGGTCGTCATTGAGCCCCAGCATCTACGCGATCATGGGATTGAAGGTTGGAGACGATTCCAAGGCCTACCGCTATCTGCGACGTGCGGCTATGCTCGACCTGCTCAACCTGCAGCGCAACACCCGTGAGGGCATCCACGCGGCCAATGCCGGTGGCGTATGGCAAACGGTCGTGTTCGGGTTCGCCGGAGTGAACATGGACGACGATGGCGTATTGTCCATCACGCCCCACATGCCCCACGAATGGTCGTCGCTGACATTCCGTCTGCACAACCGGGAGTCGTGGCTCGAGATTCGTGTCGGTGCGACCAATGGTGTCGATGTGGAGGTGCTTGACGGACCGTCCGCCATCTTACGCATCAACGGCGAGACCGTGACCGTGCCCGGCGTGAAGGATGTGTCATGAAGCGGGGTATGGCCGTTGCCGGCCTGATTGTCGTGACCGCGATTTGGGGCGGTGGATTCGTCGCCAGCGATATCGCGCTCAATAGCCTGACGCCCATGCAGATCATGGCCATCCGATTCCTGCTTGGTGCGGTGCTGATGAGCTTTATTAGCGTACGCGAGTTCCGGAACATCAATCTCAAAGAAATTGGTGCCGGTGTGCTTATGGGCATCGCGCTGTTCGCGGCCTTCGCGCTGCAGATTATCGGCCTGCAATACACCACGCCGTCCAAGAACGCATTTCTCACCGCATTGAATGTGGTGATGGTGCCGTTCATCGCCTTCCTGGTGCTGCGCAAACGCGTCGGATGGCGTGGCGTACTGGGGGCCTGCTTGTCCGTTGTCGGCGTGGCGGTGCTTTCGTTGAACGGCAATATGACGCTCGGTTTGGGAGACGCACTGTCACTGCTGTGCGCGGTTGGCTTTGCCTTCCAAATCTTCTTCACCGGTCTGTTCGTGCAGCGGTACCGTGCGACGGTTCTCAACTGCGTGCAGATGGTCACCGCATTCGTGCTGTCTGTGGTTGCGATGGTGGCTATGGGCCAGGTGCATCTGACGCCGACGACCGACGGATGGTGGAGTGTGCTGTACCTCGGCGTGGTCAGTACCACCATCTGCTATCTGTTGCAGACCGCCTGCCAGCAGTATATCGACGAGACCAAAGCTGCGATCATCCTGTCAATGGAGTCCGTGTTCGGCACACTGTTCTCCATTCTGCTGCTAGGCGAGGTGGTCACCCCACGCATGATTGTCGGATGCACGATCATCCTCGTGGCGGTCGTCATCTCCAATCTGGCTGCGTCCTCCGAAGACGAACAGCCCACAGACACGCCTGTTCCCGAACCATCCGGCGAGGTTTCGGGTTGATTGCCCGTCTGATTCACGCCATACACACCACAATCATTCGCAAATGAGCAAAGGAGCCATCCATGCGTTATCAAGCCATCATTTTCGATCTCGACGGCGTAATCTGCCGTACCGACCAATACCATTACCTGGCATGGAAGCAGGTGGCCGACGAGCTCGGCATTCCCTTCGACGAGCAGGTGAATGAACGGTTGCGCGGCGTGAGCCGTATGGCCAGCTTCGATATCATCCTCGAACGGTATGACGGCACAATGAGTGACGAAGAGAAGATTCATTGGACCGACAAGAAGAACGAGATATACAAGTCCATGCTTACACAGATGGGACCCGACGACATGTTGGAAGGTGTGGCCGACACACTGCACAAGCTCCGTGCCATGGGACTTGACCTTGCCATCGGCTCATCCAGCCGGAACACGAAATTCATCCTTGGCCAGCTGGGATTGTCGGATTTCTTCGATGCCATTTCAGACGGTACGAACATTACCCGTTCCAAGCCCGACCCCGAAGTGTTCGTCAAGGCGGCCGAATTTCTGAACCGCGCGCCTGCGGAGTGTTTGGTGGTCGAGGACGCCGAAGCCGGTTTGCAAGCCGCGACTGCCGGAGGTATGGACTCCGCCGCATTCGGCGAGATCGCCATACGTTCCGGGCTTGGCACATGGAACTTGGAACGGTTCTCCGATCTGATCGGCATTGTCGCCTAATCCCAGAAGCGTCAACCACGACCCGCAACGATTCGGATTGCTGGTAATCCCACTTGTATACGTCCGTCATCGGGCGTATACGAGTGGAAGAATGCCGATTTGCGGGATGTGGCGGACTTGCGCAAAGGAGTACATCACATGATGAGCAAGCAGAACGATTGGGAGAATCCCTCCCTGACCGGTCGTAACCGTCTTGCCCCGCACGCCTATTTCTTCGGATATGAGTGTGAGGCGGATGCCTCTACCTATGAGCGCGAACGCTCATACGGTTATCAGAGCCTGAGCGGTGCATGGCGGTTCCGCCTATTCAATGGCCCGGCCACCGTGCCACAGCAGGCGTTGCTGTCAATCGCCGATGATTGGGATGAGGTGCAGGTGCCGCATATGTGGCAGTTTGACGGGTATGGGGGTCTGCACTATACCGACGAGCCGTTCCCGTTCCCCGTCGACCCGCCGCTGGTGCCGTCCACCACGCCTACGGGCGTGTACCAGCGGATGGTGAATATGCAGCCGGCTGCAGATGGTGAGCGCATTATTCTGCGTTTCGATGGTGTGGACAGTTATGCTGAGATTCATGTCAATGGCACATACGTCGGCATGACGAAGGGCTCTCGCTTGTCGGCGGAATTCGACGTGACCGATGCGGTGCATGCGGGGTTGAACCTGTTCGTGGTCACGGTGCTGCAGTATTCGGATGGTACCTATCTTGAGGATCAGGATATGTGGTGGGCATCCGGCATCTTCCGTGACGTGTATGTGGTCAGACGACCTCAGACGCATCTCAAGGACTTCATGGTTCGTACTCATCGTGTGGATGATACGCTCGCACGGGTCACCGTGCAGGCTTGGACCGAAGGGGAGTCCTGCGTCGAATGGACCATTCTGCGTGACGGGAATATCGTGTCCGCCGCGCATTCGGATTCGGGCGAACGTGCCGTAATGAATATTCCTGACCCCGAATATTGGAATCCCGAACATCCGTTCCTGTATGACATGCGTATGCGCATCGTCGGGCGGGACGGTTCTGACGAAATCGTGCCGCATCACCTCGGACTGGCCGAAGTCACCGTCGAGGATGGGCTGATGTACCTGAACGGATCGTACTTCACCATGCACGGGGTCAACCGGCACGATAGCGACCCGAGGCATGGGCGTGCGGTCAGTATGGAGCGCGTGCGCCGTGATTTGGAAATGATGAAACGGCACAACATCAACGCCGTGCGTACGTCACACTATCCCAACGATCCGCGGTTCTATGAGATGTGCGACGAACTGGGCCTTATGGTCATGGCCGAAACCGATTTGGAATGTCATGGATTCGAAAACGTGGGCGACATCGCACTCATCACCGATGACCCGGCATGGGAAGTTCCCTATGTCGATCGCATCGAGCGGCATGTGATGCAGCAGCGCAACCATGTCTCCATAGTAATGTGGTCTTTGGGCAATGAGTCTGGATTCGGATGCAATTTCCGTGCCGCTGCTGAACGGTGCCGGCAACTTGACCCATCTCGTCCTGTTCATTATGAGGAAGATCGTTTCGGCGAATCGGTGGACGTGCTGTCGACCATGTATTCGCGTGTCTCCCAGATGAACGATTTCGGAGAGCATCCGGCTAATAAGCCTCGTGTGATCTGCGAATACGGGCACTCGATGGGCAACGGTCCCGGTGGGCTGAGCGAATACCAGCAGGTGTTCGACCGTTGGCCGAGTATCCAGGGCCATTTTGTCTGGGAATGGTCCGATCATGCGGTGGCAATGAGAGGGGATCGTTTGGCGCTATTGGCCGAGCGTGAGGTGCAGGCCAAAGGCGTGGACCCTAATGGGCTGGACGACCTGTGGTATGCCTACGGCGGGGATTTCGGCGATTACCCCACCGGCGGAAACTTCTGCGTGGACGGTCTGGTGTTCCCCTGGCAGGAGCCCAGTCCGGGGCTTGCTGAATATCGGCAGGTGATTTGCCCGGTGAAGGTCAGCTGCACCTATACCGAGGAGGATGGCACCGCTCTGCTTGGCATTGATAGTCGTCGGTATTTCACTGATTTGTCCGACACTCGGCTGCGGGTGTCTATAAGTGTGGATGGTGAAATCGTGGACACGACACTGCTGGAGGTGGGGCCCGTGCCCCCGCTCGGTCACATGGACATACCGTTGCGCCGTGAAGCGCTGCTGGAACACCATGGCGGTGAAGCGATGCTCACGGTTACCGTGCTGTCCGTGGAACAGCATGAGTGGTGTGATCCGGATGAGCCGCTGGGCTCCTACCAGTTCCGGCTGCATGCCGGTCAGGGTGGCTATGGCCCGGTGCGTTCGAATGATGGGTCGGCGCTCGCCGTGACCTCTCCCGTTCGCCAAACATTGTCCACCGTCGAAGACGAACGGTATCTGACCATTCGCGCCGGTGCCATGGTGCTTCGGTTTGACAAGGCGCTCGGTGCCATAGCCAACTGGAGCGATGGCGATCGGAACGTCATTGATTCGCCGATATGTTTCGGCCTGTGGAAACCATTGATCGACAACCTTACGCAGGAATACTCCGCGCTCTGGAAGCCGTATTATCTGGACGTCATGCAGACGGACACTCGTGGCGTTCAATGGCATGCGGAACGCGACCAGGTGATCATCGAGGTCGAGCAGCGTCTCGCCGCTCCTGTGGTATTGGCCGGCATGCGAACGAGACTGACCTACACAGTGCATGCCGACGGCCATGTTGACGTCGCGGTGACCGCCACCGCCTATGGCGACTACCATGACATCATTCCGCGCCGAGGCCTGTCCTTCACTATTCCGCGGGATTGCAGGCAGGTCGCTTGGTACGGGCACGGCCCGGGCGAGAACTACCCGGATTCCCTCGCCGCCAATCCAGTGGGCGTGTGGACGAATGACGTGGATGCCATGTTTACGCCCTATGTGATGCCGCAGGATTGCGCGAATCACGAAGGCACCCGCTGGGTAACGTTCCGCGACGGAAACGGGAACGGTGTGATGGTGACGCGGACGGCGCCGGCTGATGGTGAGTCCGAGGCGTTCTCCTTCTCCGCGTGGCCGTACAGCTGCGCTGATATCGACAAAGCCAAGCATGTGAACGAGCTGCCTGAGGGTCATGGATCGGTTACCGTCAACATCAATGATGGCGTGTTAGGTCTCGGATCAAATTCCTGGGGTAGCGAGGTGCTTGATTCGTACCGTATTCGATTTGAGGATTGTGCGTTCTCCTTTACGCTGACGCCGATTCACGACGACGAACACGTCATCCGCAATCCGAACTGTGGTGCGGGTGCAGTCGGTAAGGAGGTGCAGTGATGCGACTATACGACAGCTTGGAAATGTTCGATACCGGATTGTCTCATGTGCGCAAATGGATGCGATGCGGTCAAGCCATTAGGCAATCGACCCGTCTGCCGTTGGACACCGCGTATTCGCTCGGCGATTCGCTGACCTTCTGGGCGGTACCGGCAGGCGCGCTCGCTGATGATCGTTATGTCGGGCACCGCCGGTACCACACGGTGCTCTCGCCCATCGACGAGCCGTTAGCCGTGTATGTCCGCGCAAAAACGGCATTGCGGCCAGCCGGTGCATACAGCGACGTTTCGGATCGCGAATGGTTTGGCCTGCCGAATGACGATGAGGAAGGCGTACCATGCGTCGTGCCTGTCGGGGGTGTCCTGATTATGGAAGAATGCGAAGCGATGCGCATTAACGCCACTCCCGAGGCCGTGGGTCGCGTATCGGTGGTCCGCGTCACGGTGGAGGGGTTCACGTTCCCCAATAAATAAGAGATAATTCAGGTCCTGTGCGGGTGTTCCAATCGCCCGTTCAGGAAGATGCCAGCCGGCCGACCGTTCCATGAACGGTCGGCCGACTTCGTTTTTCCGTGTACGGTTATTACAGTGAAGAGTCTGCTATGCCGTATGCGCGGTATTGCATTGCCAGCATGGCCGCATCCTGTGTTCTCGTTGGAGAACTCGTTGCGGGGAACCAATAAAGAAAGGAGTCGAGCAATGGCAGCACTACGTGGTCCGGATAGTTCCGAGGATGAACGTCGTTTGGGGGAGCAGGCCGTCTTTCCTGAGACCGTCGATGTCAACATTCGTCAGCTTGACCCCATTCCCGCGCCGCGTGCTTTCCTCAGGGAGCAGCCGCTCACCGATGAGATGAGCGAGCTCGTGCTCCACTCGCGGCAGGAAATCCGCGATGTGCTCAACGGCCGCGACGACCGACTGCTCGTCATCGTGGGCCCCTGCTCAATCCACGACCCGAAGGCCGCGCACGAGTACGCAGAAAAGCTGGCTGCCGTCAAGCGCGAGTTGGAAGACCGACTCGTGATCGTGATGCGCGTGTACTTCGAGAAGCCGCGCACCACCATCGGCTGGAAAGGCCTCATCAACGACCCCGATCTGGACGGTCGCTTCAATATTCGTAAGGGCATGTGGCTGGCCCGCAAGGTGCTCACCGACGTGCTGAGCCTCGGCCTGCCCGCCGCCACCGAATGGCTTGACCCCATCACCCCGCAGTACATCTGCGACGCGATCAGCTGGGGTGCCATCGGCGCGCGTAACACCGAATCCCAAGTCCACCGCGAACTGGCCAGTGGCCTGTCCATGCCGGTGGGCTTCAAGAACTCCACCGACGGCTCCATCAAGGCCGCCGCCGATTCCTGTTTCGCGGCCGGCTTCGAGCATCACTTCCTGTCCATTAACTTGGACGGTCGCGTGATTTCCGCCGAAACCAAAGGCAACCCGGATTGCCATCTGGTTCTGCGCGGCTCCAGCCACGGCCCGAACTACGATGCCGAATCCGTGCGTCAAGCTCTGGAAGACCTCAAGGTTTCCAAAGCGTCCGGCCCGAGCCAGCATGGCCTCGTCATCGATGCCGCCCACGGCAACTGCGGCAAAGACGAAAACCGCGAAGCCGAAGTCATCGAAGAGATCGCTGAGCGCCTGGCGCACGGCGAACAAGGCATCACCGGCGTAATGATGGAAAGCTTCTTGGTCGGCGGTCACCAAAAGCCGGCCCCGCTCGACCAGTTGGTCTACGGTCAGTCCGTCACCGACTCTTGCGTGCCGTGGGAACGCACCAACGAACTGCTGCACACCCTAGCCGACGCCGTCACCGCTCGCCGCTCGGCTAAATAGCTTTGTCTTTGTAAAAATGCTCACTGAGACCCACTCAGTGAGCATTTTTTGCCAATAACGGTGGTCATGTCAGTTTGTTCCCGTGACACCTTATCCTTGGGAAGGATACTGACCCAAGGAGAGATGTTATGCAGCAGCAGGAGGAAGCAGCACATTCGCTGCATCCGTTGCAAGTCGGTCCGCAGCCGTTGAACACCCCAGAAGAGCTTCGCGCCATTCGTCAGGCGATGGGGGAGGGGAAGAACCCGCTCGTTGCCACTGATGTGCCGCGTTGGGAAGATCAGGTGGGTGTCAGTCGCATCATCAACCGCCGCGTATTGGAGTTGGAGCCGCTGCCCACGCCCGCGCAAGTGCTCGCTGAACTCCCGCTGACTGATCAGGCTCAGGAAATCGTCGCCTACTCGCGTGATGAGATTCGCGCGTGCCTGTACGGCCAAGACGACAGGCTGTTGGTCATCGTCGGCCCCTGTTCGGTTCATGACCCGAAGGCCGCGCTGGACTACGCGCGCCGATTGGCCAAGCTGAAAGATGAGCTCGGTGAACAGCTGCTCATCGTCATGCGCGTGTACTTCGAGAAGCCGCGCACTACCATTGGCTGGAAGGGCCTGATCAACGACCCGGATATTGATGGCAGCCACAATATTCGCAAGGGCCTGTTGCTTGCTCGCAAAACCTTGCTTGGTGTGCTGAAGGAAGGATTGGCGGCCGCCACGGAATTTCTGGAGCCCACCAGCCGCAGTTCATCTCGACGCGGTGAGTTGGGGCGCCATTGGTGCGCGCAACACGGAAAGCCAGATCCACCGCCAATTGGCCAGCGGGCTTTCCATGCCGGTCGGCTTTAAGAATGCCACTGACGGCTCGGTGAAGGCAGCGGTCAACGGTTGCTTCGCCGCTGCTCAGCAGCACACGTTCTTCGGCATTGACCATCTGGGGCGTGCCTGCGCAGTCGAGACCCTTGGCAACCCGGACTGCCATGTGGTGTTGCGCGGCTCGATTCACGGCCCGAACTACGATGCCGAATCCGTGGCCAAAGCCATGGAAGACGTACGCGCCGAAATGCCCGCCGAATCCGCAGCCTCGCATGGTCTGATTGTTGATTGCTCGCACGGTAACTCCGGCAAGGACGAACATCGTCAGGCCGAAGTCGTGCGCAATATTGCCAGCAGAATTGCAGCTGGCGAACAGGGTATTACCGGCATCATGATGGAAAGCTTTATTGAAGGAGGCAATCAGAAGGCCGCGCCGCTTGATCAGCTGGTCTATGGCAAGTCGATTACTGACAAGTGCATCAGCTGGGAAGAAACCGAGGCCTTGCTGCGCGAGCTTGCGGAAGCCGTAGCCACACGGCGTTGGCACTGAGTTGCGTCATCGGCTCTCTCGCGGGAGCAATGCAACGAAACGTCTCTACCCCTCAGCCTGCCATTCGGCGGCCACCTCCCCTGACAAGGGGAGCCGAAAGTGTTGTGAAAGGAACTTACGTATGGGTATGAAAACTGTAGCTATTATTGGCGCATTGGATGAGGAAGTGGCGCTGATCGCCAAATCGCTCACGCATGTGACGCACACCGCCAAGGGCAGCCTTGACATCGTGTCCGGCACGGTCGACTCCTTCGGTTCTGACGTCATCAAGGTTGCCGCAACGGTAGGCGGCATGGGACTGGTCAATGCGGCCGCCACCACGCAGCTGCTGATTGACGAGATTGCCCCGGACGCCGTGATTTTCAGCGGCATCGCCGGCAACCTCAACACCCACCTGCACATCAACGACGTGGTGCTCGGCGGCACCCTGCGCTACCTCGACACTGACATGCGGCTCGTAGGCCAGTGGAAGCCCGGCACTGCGGACGCTCCGGTGGAGGAATTCCACTCTGATGACCGTCTGCTGGAAGTCGCCGACGAGGCGCTTGCCAATGCGGGCATTACCCACATCACCGGCATCATCGCCTCCGGCAACTACTTCGTGGACACGCCCCAAAAGGTCGAGGAGGTCATCCGACTCACCGGGCTGACGCCGTGGAGATGGAAGGCGCCGCCGTGGCACAGGTCGCCGCCCGCAATAACGTGCCGGCACTGGTGATTCGTGCCCTTTCCGACAACGCCGACACCGATTACGAGGTATTCAAGGAGTTCGACATCTCCGAATACGCCGATACCGCCGCCCGTCTGGCTGTCGACATCGTCAAGCGCCTGTAACTGGTCACCTCCAAGTTCGGCGTTGCCGGTGTGGGCTGGTACATGGCTATCATGACTGCCCTCGCTCTGCTCGCTCTGTTCCTGATCAAGGAAAGCAAGGACAAGGACTACGAGCTGTAAATAGAGCTCCCCATATTATGCTCCCGCCAGCGGGAGCATTTTGTTATGTCGTCCCGCCAAAAATGAACAATAGACGAACTTACGTAGTTTAGGCATCTCACTACGCCTCGCACGTTTTACTCTGGAAATCATGGATATCTGGCAGATCGTCGTGATTGTGGTGCTCGCCGCGCTGATACTGGTGTGGGTTGCCGTCATCGCCTACAACAAAGGCCGCGTTTCAGGCCGGCTCGCCGCCGAACAGGACCTGTCCGGCGACGAGGATACGCATTCTCTATTCGGTGATGATGCGCCCGTGCGCCCCACCGAGCGTCGCCTGATTGAAGTCCTGCCCGAAGCCCTGATCGTCACCGACCGCAACGGTCTGGTCCAATATTCAAGCCCCGGCTCAGTGCCATTCGGCCTAGTCTCCGGCGACCGACTCAACTCGCGTGAAGTCGAGGACATCCTCACTCAGGCCGCCGCCGACGGTGGCATGCGTGAGCGTGAGGTTCAGCTGCCGGTCAATCGCAATTCCTATCCGTCCTCTAATGGCCGAGGACTGGAGGCCGGCCAGTCACGCCCGTCCAACACGCTGTATTTGCGTGTGCGCATTGGCGATATCGGCGATGACCTGTACGCCATCTTCATCAACGACATGTCCGAGCAGCGCCGTTTCGAGGCCGTCCGCCGTGACTTTGTGACCAACGTTTCGCACGAACTCAAGACTCCGGCCGGTGCCATCGCGCTACTGGCCGAAACCGTGACCGACGCCGCCGATGATCCGGACGCCGTACGGTATTTTTCCGGCCGTATCTCCAAGGAATCCGCGCGCCTGACCGAACTGGTGCATCATCTTATCGACTTGCAGAAAGCCCAAAGCCCGCAAAGCGTGATCGATGCGCGGCGCATTTCCGCGCTGGATGTGGCACGCGCCGCCATCGCCGCCAATCAGACCCAAGCCGACTCCCGCCATGTGGATATCCGACTGAGTGTCAACGGACAGTCAGTACCCACGAAGGTCGAGGAGCCGGCCGATGGCGAAGGTTCCTTGGAAGAATCAGGCAGCCCAGCCACGAACGGTCCGATGATCAAGGCCGACAAAGAGGCCATGCAAACCGCCGTCAAGAACCTCGTAGAGAACGCCATCCATTACTCGCCCGAACACACCACTGTGGCGGTCGGCGTGGGGGAGCGCGATGGCAAAGTCACCATTCGCGTGGTCGATCAGGGCATCGGCATCCCCGCCAAATCGCTGGACCGCATTTTCGAGCGATTCTACCGGGTCGACCCGGCCCGTTCGCGCGAGACCGGCGGTTCGGGACTCGGCTTGGCCATCACCAAGCACTGCGTGCAGGAGAACGGCGGTCGGATTTCGGTCTGGTCGCGTACGGGGGAGGGGTCGACGTTCACCATCGAGCTGCCGGCCGCCCCGGATGAGGATGACGACGAGGCCCGGTCGGACGAGTCGACACAAGCGTAGGGCCTTGGTTGGTGCCCGACATGGTGCCATTCCATTGCCACACAATCACACAGTGGGCGAGGTGCGCACACCGCGCGTAGCCCAATTACGCAATTACGTACTTTCGGGAAACAGCAGGCTAACGGAGAACAAATGGTTACGATAATGTCGGAAAACTTTGCGCCTATGCGCACGGGAACATACCCAAGAAAGGCTACTATGACACGCATTCTTATCGTCGAAGACGAGGAATCCTATCGCGAGCCGCTGGTATACCAGCTCACACGCGAGGGGTACGACGTGTCCGCCGCCGCCACTGGCGAGGAAGGTCTGGAACTGTTCACCAAGGGCGGCATCGATTTGGTGCTGCTTGATTTGATGCTGCCGGGCATTGACGGCACTGCACTGTGCCGCCGCATTCGTGAGCAGAGCCGTGTGCCGATTATTATGCTCACCGCCAAGAGCGCCGAAATCGATAAGGTCGTTGGCCTTGAGATTGGTGCGGACGATTATGTGACCAAGCCGTACTCTTTCCGTGAGCTGCTGGCACGTATTCGTGCCGTGATGCGTCGCAATCAGGCCACTGCCCAGGCTTCCGGCACTGTGGATGACGATATTCCGCTGGTGTGTGGCGATATCGCCATGCAGGTTGGCCAGCATCAGGTCACCGTACGCGGCGAAACCGTGTTCTTCCCGCTCAAGGAATTCGAACTGCTCGAATACCTCATGCAGAACAAGGGCCGTGTGATGACGCGTCACCAGCTGATCGACCGCATCTGGGGTTCGGATTATGTGGGCGACACCAAGACGCTCGACGTGCATGTCAAGCGCGTGCGCTCCAAGATCGAGGAAGATCCGGCGCACCCCAAGTATCTGACTACCGTGCGCGGTCTCGGATACAAGATCGATACTCCCGCGGAGTAAATGGAAGGCGGCCTTCGGGTCGCCTTTTTTTGTTGTGGATTGTGGGCTCGCTGTGGACTCGCCGCAGGCGAGCCCGCTCCAAAAACTACGTAGCCTCAACGTAGCCCACAAACATCCAAGTGTTCATCTTCTGTTTACTGATTTCGGTTTTGGGCCCTTGAAACCACCAATACGCTTGTAGTTGTCATGAATTGACCGGGCAGCGCTGAGCCGCCCGCGAATAGTTGATAGAGGGATTAAGTAATAATCATGCAGAAGAACATCCTCGTTCGCTCCATTGCCGCTCTGTCCGGCATTGTGATGCTCGCTTCCGTGGCCGCCTGCGGCGATAACACCGCCACCACGACCGACAACAGCTCCTCCTCCGATTCCACTTCCAAGTCCACCCCCGATCTCCGGCAACTTCTCGGGCGCCGGCGCCTCCTCTCAGCAGGCCGCCGTTGAAGCCTGGATCGCCGGCTTCCAGGGCACCAACCCTGAGGCCAAGATCGCCTACAACCCGTCCGGTTCCGGCGCTGGCGTGCAGACCTTCCTGACCGGTGCCACCGCTTGGGCCGGCTCCGACAAGGCCCTTGCCGATGACGAAGTTGAGCAGTCCAAGTCCGTGTGCACTGAAGGCACCGCCTTCGATGTCCCGGTCTACATCTCCCCGATCGCCGTGGTTTTCAACCTCAAGGGCGTTTCCGATGCCGGCAAGCACATCAACATGGACGCTGCCACCATCGCCAAGATCTTCGACGGCAAGATCACCAAGTGGAACGATCCGGCCATCGCCGATCAGAACAAGGACCTGAAGCTGCCCGACACCGCCATCACCGTGGTGCACCGCTCCGATAAGTCCGGCACCACCCAGAACTTCGTCTCCTACTTCAAGGACGTCACCCCTGACAACTGGACCTACGACCTCTCCGAGAACTGGCCGAACGAGGTTGGCCAGGGTGCCAAGGGCACTTCTGGCGTGATCTCCACCGTCAAGCAGGCCGACGGCACCATCGGCTACGCTGACTTCTCTCAGGTCGGCGACCTGGGCACCGTGGCCGTCAAGGTCGGCGACAAGTACAACGAGATTTCCGCCGAGGCCGGCTCCAAGGTCATTGGGGATTCCAAGCAGGACGACACCGTTAAGGGTGACAACCGCATCGTCATCAAGATCAACCACGCCACCGAGGCCGAGGGCGCTTACCCGATTGTCCTGGTCTCCTACGACATCGTCTGCCCGGCCTACAAGGACACCAAGCAGGCTGAGTTCGCCAAGGCTTGGCTGACCTACGTGACCTCCGACGAGGGCCAGAAGGCCGCTCAGGATGCCGCCGGCACCGCTCCGCTGCCCTCCTCCCTGAAGTCCGAGATCACCAAGTCCATCGAGGCCATCAAGACCAAGTGATGACGTCGGCCCGCAAGGGTCGTGTGGACTGGACCTGACAACTGAACGATAGACTGTAGTAGTAAGAGCAGTCGCCGCCAACTTTAAGCCGCAGTCGTAAACCATACGGCTGCGGCTTAAAGCGGGTCAGGACCCGAACGGTTTGGCAACGTCACAGACGAAAACCGCACCACTTGAATACTTGATAACCACCCTATATAAGGAGAATCCGTGAGTTCGCAAGACAAAACGGCTGTGCAGCCAGTTGGTGGCAAGACCGCCGACAAGGTGTTTCGCGGTGTGGCATACGCCTGCGGCATCCTGATCCTGGTTGTACTTGCCGCTGTGTTCCTGTTCCTGTTCTTCCGCGCCTGGCCACTCATCGGTGGCGATCAGGCCGCCAACAGCCAGACCGTGTCCAGCTTTACCGGCGGCAAGGCCAGCAGCTTCTGGGGCTACGTGCTCCCGCTGTTGTTCGGTACTGTGCTCGTGTCTTTGCTGGCACTGCTGATTGCCTTCTTCGTGTCCATCGGCATTGCGCTGTTCATTTCGCATTATGCGCCTAAGAAGCTCGCCACCGCGCTGAGCTATGTGGTCGATTTGCTGGCTGCCATCCCGTCCGTTATCTACGGTTTGTGGGGCGGCCTGATTCTGGTGCCGGCCATCTACCCGTTCTGGAACTGGGTTGCCAACCACCTGGGCTTCATTCCACTGTTCGAGGGCCCGGCCGCCAACCCGCCGCGCACCGTCGCCACCGTGGCTGTGGTGCTCGCCGTTATGATTTTGCCGATTATCACCTCCATGTCCCGCGATATCTTCATGCAGACCCCACGCCTGCACGAAGAGGCCGCGCTGGCGCTCGGCGCCACCAAGTGGGAGATGATTCGTCTGGCCGTGCTGCCCTTCGGCAAGTCCGGTATCGTGTCCGCCTCCATGCTGGCTCTCGGCCGCGCGCTTGGCGAGACGATGGCCGTGTTGATGATCCTGTCCCCGGGCCTCAACTACTCCATCAAGCTGCTGCAGGCCTCGCAGAACCAGACCATCGCCGCGAATATTGCCGCACAGTACCCTGAAGCCAACGATCTGGGCGTCTCCACGCTGATCGGAACTGGTCTGATTCTGTTCCTGATCACGTTCGTGGTCAACTTCATCGCCCGTAAGCTTACCGAGAAAGCGACTGCGTGATGACTGCTGCTGAGAACACTGAAAAGACTCCGATGGACGGCGCGCCCGAAATCGACTTCGATCGTTTCCGCCCGACCCGTTCCGCCATCCAGCGCCGTAATATCATGGACCACTTCATGTGGGTCCTGATCGCGGTGGCGTTTGTGATCGCCTGCATCCCGCTGATCTCCCTGCTGTGGACCACTATCGTCAACGGCATCAAGCGCCTGAACCTGAACTTCCTGAGCTACAACATGACCGGTGTGGTCGGTGGTAACCAGACCCCGTCCGGTGGTTACGGCGGTGTGCTGCACGCCATCATCGGTACTCTCGAAATCACCGCTGGCGCTATGGTTATCTCCATTCCGATCGGTTTGATGTGCGCCGTGTACCTGGTCGAATACTCGAACCGCGGCAAGCTCGCCACCACGGTCTCCCTGCTCGTCGACGTGATGAGCGGCATCCCGTCCATCGTGGCCGGCCTGTTCGCCTTCTCGATGTTCACGATTCTGCTGGGCCCCGGTACCATCAACGGTTTCGAAGGCTCCGTGGCTCTCTCCCTGCTGATGTTGCCCACCGTGGTCAAGTCCAGCGAGGAAATGCTCAAGATCGTGCCGAACGATTTGCGTGAGGCTTCCTTGGCTCTGGGCGTTACCAAGCAGCGCACGATTACCAAGATCGTGCTGCGCACCGCTCTGCCGGGCATCGTCTCCGGTGCCATTCTGGCCATCGCCCGCGTGATTGGTGAGACCGCACCGTTGCTGATGACCGCCGGCTACATCTCCAGCACCAACGTGAACCTGTTCTCCGGCCAGATGACCACCCTGCCGGTGTTCGTCTACCAGGAGTACTCGAAGCTCAGCGCGAACTGCCCGCCCAACGCCGACGCCACCTGCGTGACCACGATTCCGATGGAACGTGCGTGGGCTGCGGCTCTCGTGCTGATCGTCATCGTGCTGCTGCTGAACCTCATTGGCCGAATCGTGGCGAAGGTCTTCGCCGTCAAGACCGAACGCTAAGCCAGTCGCTAAGCCTAAGCCTTAAGAACACAAGGAAATATAAGGAAACATCATGGGACAACGTATTGACGTCAACCACGAAAACATCTACTACGGCGACTTTCTGGCCGTGGAAGATGTGAACATCAACATCGAGCCGAACAAGGTCACCTCCTTCATCGGCCCGTCCGGCTGCGGCAAGTCCACCGTGCTGCGCACCTTGGACCGTATGCACGAGATCATCCCTGGCGCTCACGTCGAGGGCGAGGTGCTGCTCGAAGGCAAGAACCTGTACGACAAGGACGTGGATCCGGTGGCCGTGCGCCGCGACGTCGGCATGGTCTTCCAGCGCCCGAACCCGTTCCCGACCATGTCCATCCGTGAGAACGTGCTGGCCGGTGTGCGCCTGAACAACCACCACCTGGCCAAGTCCGACGCCGACGATCTGGTCGAGTGGGCTCTGCGCGGTGCCAACCTCTGGGAAGAGGTCAAGGACCGTCTTGACAACCCTGGCATCGGCTTGTCCGGTGGCCAGCAGCAGCGTCTGTGCATCGCCCGCGCCGTGGCCGTCCACCCGCAGGTGCTGCTCATGGATGAGCCCTGCTCCGCCTTGGACCCGATTTCGACCTTGGCTGTCGAGGATCTGATCAACGAGCTCAAGAGCGACTACACCATCGTGATCGTGACCCACAACATGCAGCAGGCCGCCCGTATCGCCGACTACACCGCCTTCTTCAACCTGAGGCAGTGGGCCAGCCCGGTCACCTCGAGTACTTCGCGGACACCATCACGATGTTCAACAACCCACAAAACGAAGAAGCCGAGCGCTACATCTCTGGAAGGTTCGGCTGATCGTTTCCTGCGCGCAGCGTAATGATTTGTGCGTAGGAGAAACGGCAAAGCCCGCCGCAAGGCGGGCTTTCGCATATTCAACGCGAGTATTGCCGAGTATTATCGTTCTCGCAACGGAGCGAGCTGGAATACTTTGTCGGACTGGGCGGCGACTTCCCGCTTCGGTCGATCGACGGGAGAACGGCGGGTAAAGCGGTACAAGACAAGTCCGCACGATGAATACTCTGTGATGAATCTTCTGTTTACGGTGCGAGTGTGGAAGAATGGTCACAGCAAGGTCCAGCAAAGGAGCATAGGTGAGTACTGGTCTGATCGTCGGCATTGTCGTTGTCGTTATTATCGTTGTCTTGATTGGTTGGGGCGTCGGCGCCTATAACAACCTGGTGACGCTGAAGAACCGTGTGAAGAACGGTTGGGCGCAAATCGACGTGCAGTTGAAGCAGCGCGCCGACCTCATCCCGAACCTGGTGAATACCGTCAAGGGGTACGCATCCCACGAGTCTGAAGTCTTCACTCAGGTGACCGCCGCCCGCGCCGGCGTAGTGGCTGCGGCCAGCAACCCGAGCACGACCACTGCTCAGCGCGCCGCCGCCGAAAACCAGCTGTCCCGCGCCCTGTTCAACCTGCAAGCCACGGCTGAGGCATATCCGCAGCTGCAAGCCAACCAGAACTTCATGGATCTGCAGAACCAGCTCAAGGAACTGGAGAACAAGATCGCCTACGCCCGTCAGTTCTACAACGACGTGGTCCTGAAGCTCAACACCGCCATCGAAACCGTGCCGACGAACATCATCGCCGGTCTGTTCCACTTTGAGCAGGCGCAATACTTCGAGGCCGATGACGCTTCCCGTCAGGTGCCACAGGTCCAGTTCTGACCCGCTTCAGGCCCGTCCGGTAAGCCGCCGGCCGGGCCCGTATTGTCTTAAGAGAGGGAAGACATGCGGATACGATTCATTCGCGCCGGAATCATCAGCATTGTTGCCACGGTGGTGTTGGCAGTTATCACCTTGGCGATAATCGGGACTTCCGCGTTCGGCGATTCGGCCGACCTCAGCTACCGCACGCTGGACTATGACGTGACCGCCACCGCGAACGGTGATTTGAAGGTCACGCAGCATATCGACGTCAAGATGCGTGAGCGTACCGACAGTGACGACAACACCAAGCCGTGGAAGCAGCTGTTCCAGCAATACACGCTGAACTCCGGCACCTTGACTGATATCAGCGATATCAGCGTGCGCAACGTCACCGACGGCATCGACTACGCACAACAGAGCGAGCCCAAGCTGCCCAGTGACGTCTCTTCCGACAAGGAATGGAACAGCGACTACGCCAACCATTGGTATGTCGCCGATGTGAGCGATGGCAGCGACCATCCAAAGGCATACACGCCCGGTACCGATGGCCTCAAGCCCAGCGCCTCCGCCACCGAAGATGACACAACCGTGGAGATCGGCTGGAATATTCCGGTCACCACCGAGGCCGACAGCATGAAGTTCGATGTAAGCTTCACCATGCACGATGTGGCCACCAAATGGAAAGACGTGGCCTCCTTCCAATGGGAGCCGTTCGGCAAGAAGAACCAAGTGCCTATCGGCACGGTCACCGGCACCGTCCATTTCCCCAACGGCATCACCGGCAAAACCTCATGGACATGGCTGCACACCGAGCGCACCTCGGAAACCAAGCGCAACAGCGACGGCAGCTACACGTTCACGGCCTACAACATCCACAATGGCGACTACCTCGATGTGGTCGCGGCGTTCGATGCCGCCAAAGCCAAGGGCATCGCCCGCAAGGGAACCGGCAATCATCTCAAGGACCTGAAACAGGACGAATATAAGCAACAGCAGCGCTGGCTCGACAAGCAACGATTCGCTGCCAGAGCTCGTCTCGTGTTCTGGATTGTCAGCATCGTGCTCGGCATCGCGTTGTGCGCGTGGGGTATCTGGGCTGTGATCTCCAGCAACCGGCGTGCGCAATACAGTGGCAGCGTCGAATACTGGCGCGACCAGCCCGGCATCAGTCCGGCTTCCGCAGCCCGTCTGATTCGCGTGGTCGATCCGTCGACGCGCCAATCCGATGAAGACCGCCAGCTGACCGCCACCATGCTGTCGCTCGCCGTCAAGAAGGCCATTGCCGTCTATCCGGGGCCGTCGGACATGTATCGCGGCATCGACATGAGCCAGGCCACGCCGGTGGGCTTGAGCCAAATGATTGCCGCCGACCAAGGCAAGCAGTATGCGGCAGGCATCACCAGCACCATCGTGATTCTGCCGCTCGCCATTGATGAGGCACCCAACGCGCAACAGTTGGGATTGAGCGAATCGGAAGATGCGCTGCTGAACCTGCTCATCGTCATTTCGCAGCGCGTGGGCAGCCCGGTATTCGACCTGAACCAGATGAAGGCGACCTGCCAGAACTGGCAAGACGGCTATATTGAGCTCGGCAAATTCACCGGTGCATGCAGCATGGAATACCAGCGGCTGGGTGCCACGCGCTCTGTGGGCTGGCAATGGATCCTACCCGGCGTATTGGCCGTCGTGCTGGGATTTGGTTCGCTGCTGGCCAACAGCTTTATCGGATACCCGGTGGCTGGTCTTATCGAGCTGCCGATATTCCTGGTCGGCCTGTTCTGCTCGATGGCCGGCGCGGTGACCGTGCTCACCGACCAAGGCCAGGATATCGCCGGCCGGACTCTGGGCCTTAAGCGTTATATGGAAGACTTCTCCAACTTCACCGACCGTGGTACCGCCGATTTGGCCTTGTGGGATTGGTATATGGTCTACGCCGCCGCGTTTGGCATTTCCGATCGCGTGATGCGTGAGCTGGCCAAGGCCTATCCTCAGGTCAACGATCCGGCTTGGCTGGATGCCAACGCCTCCAACTCGTTGTTCTACTGGAACTACCGCCCGTATGGCTGGTACAGCCACCGCCACAATGACGATGCTGCCGGGCAGATGGACCCGGGCATTAGCGGCCCAGCTCCGGCTTACGGAGGCACGTCGTTTGCCGGCGGATTCTCCGACCTCGGCTCGCAGCTGAACTCCGGACTCGCTGACATCAGCTCGACCATCAGCGCGGCAGCACCATCCGCTGATTCCGGTGGCGATTTCTCCAGCTTCGGCTCGGGCGGCGGCTCCGGTTTCGGTGGCTCGTTCGGTGGCTCGGGTGGCGGCTCGTTCGGCGGGCGGTAAATCCAGCGTTCTGCTTACGCTGGAATCGGACACAGACCGTCTCATTACTGTTGAAGGGAATCACCATGGCATTGTTCCGTAACCTCGGACCGTTCTCCACCACCGCCATCGGCCACGGCGAAATGCCGCTGACCATCGAAAACAATCGTGGCCACGAGGTCGGCATCGAAACCCTGCATGCCTCGCTGGACGCCGGCTGCCGTCACATCGACACCGCTTGGGCCTACTACTGCTCCGGCGGCGAAGAACAGACCGGTGAAAAGCTGGTGCGCGAGGCCCTTGAGACCTGGAAGGGGCCGAAGGACGAGGTGCTGGTGGCCACCAAGGTGGGCCACTTCCGCAACTTCACCGACGGCCGCCCCACGTGGGATGTGGACGGTCGCCCGGAGAACCTGATTCGTCGCGGCAAGGAGAGCGCACTGGCGCTCGGCGTGGACACCATTGACCTGCTGTACTTCCACCGCCCCGATCCGAAGGTGCCGTACAACGAGTCCGTCGAAGCCATCAAGCAGCTGGTGGACGAGGGCGTGGCGCAGGAGGCCGGTATCTCCAACGCTCCATCGAGCAAATCGACATTGCGCGCGGCATTCTGGGCGACAAGCTCGTGGCCGTGCAAAACCAGTACTCGCCGATTCACCTGGAGACCCAGGACACGCTCGACTACTGCGCCAAGGTTGGCTTGGCCTTCGTGTGCTGGAGCCCGCTCGGCGGCTACCGTCACCCCTATGATGAGACCAAGTTCGACCCGTTCCGCGAGGTCGCGGCGGCCCACGGCGTGAGCTACCAGCAGGTCGTACTGGCATGGGAGCTCGCCAAGGGCGACCACATGTTCGTGATTCCCGGCGCGCACCGTCCCGAAACCATCCTCGACTCCCTGAAGGCCGACCAGCTCGAACTCACCCCCGAAGAACTCGCCAAGCTCGGCTGAACTTTCTCAGCTCCCCTTGTCAGGGGAGCTGTCTCGCGTAGCGAGACTGAGGGGTAGTCGCCGGGAGTAGTCCCGGGTAGTTCCACAAGGAGATAATTGTGCGCAAAAAACTCATCCTCGACCTCGATACCGGCATCGATGACGCGCTCGCCATCGCATATGCCCTAGGCAGTGCCGACGAGATCGATTTGATCGGTATCACGGCCACCTACGGCAATGTCGCGGTGCCGCTGGCCGCGCGTAACGCGCTGGCGGTACTGCACTTGTTCGGCCGTGACGACGTTCCGGTCTATCCCGGAGTCGACCATCCCATCGCCCCGGCAACATTGCCGAAAATGCGTGGCACCACACCAGACGAGCGGGCCCAGGCCTACGCGCGCTGGCAGAACGGCGGCGCGGACGGCTGGCAAACGGACGCTTCGTGGTCACCAACTCCCGGCTCGGTGGCGGTCCACCATTCCAACGGCATCGGCGGCGCAATCATCCCCGACTCCCCGCGCGCTCCGGAAGCACCAGGCTCGGCGGTCGATTTCATCATCACCGCCGCGCGCGAATACGGCCCGGACCTGACCATCGTACCTACGGGCGCGATGACCACCATGGCCACCGTATTCCGCAACGCTCCGGACCTGAAGGATTCCGGTGTGAACGTGACGTTGATGGGCGGCGCCCTTACATTGCCCGGCAATGTAAGCCCGGCCGCCGAAGCGAACATCTCCCAAGACCCAGAGGCAGCAGACTATCTGTTCAAGTGTGGCGCACGCACCACCATGATCGGCCTCGACGTGACCCACCAGACCGCGCTCACTCGTGAGAAAGCCCATGAATGGGCGTCTCTGGGGACGCCAGCCGGCGACTTCCTCGTCACCATGACCGACTACTACATCGACTTCTACCTGAAGAACCAGCCGGAGATTCGCGGATGTGGACTGCACGACCCGCTGGCCGTGGCCGCCGCGCTCGACCCATCGCTGGTCACGACCTTCGGGTTCAACTTGCAAGTCGATCTCGAGGGCCCGTTCCGAGGCCGTACCATCGGCGATCGTTCACGGCTTCAGGACCCCGACAAACACACGCAGGTCGCCTTGGGCGTCGATGTGCCGGAATTCCTGGATCGTTTCATGGGGCGCGTCACCGCGGCGGCCCGGTGACGCGGACGGCGGCCGCCGGTCCGCTCCACGCCGTGGATGGATATGACCCATGGCGTGGAGCGCCCTTTTGGGAACCGACAGAACATAGGGGGGCGCTGCATGCGCAGCGCCCCCCTATGTGTCAGATCATGCCGCAGCCCGGAATCAGGCCGCCGGGCGGATCGAGCGTGAGATATTGCTCCTCCAGATCGATGTCGGGGACCAAGGCCTCCACGAACGGGACCAACGCGGTCTTTTCGACCACATCCTCGCCCTTGGAATTCTGGCCGGTTACCACCGGCTCGGTCAAACGAATCTTGAGCAGGGATTGGGCGGGGGAGTCGATTACATCCACCACTTTGCCGACCACTTGGCCGGCGGGCAGTCCCAGACCGTTGCCCTCGACTAGACGGGCCTCAAGGCCAATAAGATCCTTGGGATACCATTCGTCGGCCTCGAGCATGTCCTCCGCATCGTCGACCTCGCCGTAGAGTTCGACACCGTTTAGGGCCTCGGCGGCATTGCGGTCGTCGACGCCCTCAAGCTTGAGAATCCAACGATCCTTGAACGTGCGCGAGCCCTCGACGATGTACTCGGTCTCGCCATCCTGGCTGTAGAGCACGGAGTCCGGCTCGAAGCGCCACTCGGGATCATCGGTGTACAGGCGCACGGTGACTTCGCCCTTCAGGCCCTGTGCGCGGCCAATACGAGCGACCCTCAGCAACTCGAGCTGCTGAGGGTCGTCGTGCATGTCTTGCTGTGCCATGCTGTGAATCGTTCCTTATCGGTTATCGACGGACGTCCATGATGTCAACGCGGACCTTGTGGTCAGACAGTGCCTGAATCACGGTGCGAATCGCGTTGGCGGTGCGGCCGCCACGGCCGATCACACGGCCGATGTCTTCCGGGTTCACGCGTACGCGAAGCAGTTCGCCGCGCGCGTTCTCATGAGACTTGACGGAAACATCGTCGGGAAAATCAACGATGTTCTTGATGAGGTGTTCCACAGCTTGTGCAAGCATAGCTAGCCTTTCGTTTCCGCTCAGGCCTCAGCCGGAGCTTCTTCGGCGGCCTCTTCAGCCGGGGCTTCCTCAGCGGCGGCAGCGGCTTCGGCTTCAGCCTTGGCCTTGGCAGCAGCTTCGGACTTGGCGGCCTTCAGCTTCTGAGCCTGGTCCTCAACGGCCGCGATGCGGGCCTCGGCGTCCGGGCCAGCCTCAACGGTCTTCAGGGTGCCTTCGGCACCTTCAAGGCCCTTGTACTTCTGCCAGTCGCCGGTGATGTTCAGCAGCTTGAAGACGGGCTCGGACGGCTGAGCGCCGACGCCGAGCCAGTACTGAGCGCGATCAGACTTGATCTGGATGGTCGAGGGCTGGGTGTTGGGGTTGTAGGTACCGATCTCCTCGATGACCTTGCCGTCACGCTTCTTGCGGGAATCGACGACCACCACACGGTAGAAGGCGTAGAACTTCTTGCCCTGTCGCTTCAGACGAATCTTGGTTGCCAAAATGGCTCTCCTTGTAATGCTAGGTGTGCGGGTTCTCGGTTTGCCATGTGGGGCATGGCCGTCCGGAATCCACGTGTCCTCGCGGCTCGGGGTGTAGAGGGCGCCACGCGCGCGCGAATAACTGGCCTATTATAGCGCACAGGGCCGGACTGGGCGTGGCGCACTGTGGTTGCGGTGTGGTGCGCGTTCCCCGTTGCGCAACATTCCGGGGAATGTATCGCGAAAATGCCGGCTATCGCAGTGCAAGCGTTGCGGTCAGGGCCAGATGATCAGTGCCCTCGACCTCAAACGACTTCACGCCGGACGGTTTGAGCCCGGGAGTGAACAGCACGTGATCCAGCTCGATGCGCGGCCACTTGAGCCAGCTCGGGAAGGTGAGATTCGGGCCGGCGGCTTGAATCAGACTTGCGTCCTTGAATCCGGACTTGAGCAACGCGCGGAAGCTCGGATGGTCGGTGCTCGAGTTGAGATCGCCCATAACGACGACGATATTGCGATTGCTGACGGATTTTGCACGGGCGAGTTCTCGCAGACCCAGAATGCCGGCCGACCAATCCGCGCAGCCGCGCATCGGCGATTTCGGGTGAGCCGAACAAAGCGTCACCGTGCGATTACCGGAGGTTTTGAGGGTGATGGCGGGAACGTCGGCGGCGGGGATGGAGACCACGTTGGGCACCGCTGCGCTCGGCTCGTAGCGGGAATAGATCACGTTGAATCCGCCATTATCGGTCTCTTTGGCGTCTCCGAACTGATGGTAGGGGAGAAGTTCGTTGATGTCGGCTTCGGTAAGACGTGTGATGAGGTCGTCGGTGACTTCCTGCAAGGCCAATACGCTGATATTGCGTTCGCGAATATTGCGAATGATTTCAGCGGCGTCGGCGCGTCCGTATCGACAATTCATCGTCATAACCGAGAACTGGGGCGAGAGTGTTTCACGCGTTGTTTCACAGTGTCCATCGGAGATGGTTTCGGGCCCTTCCTTCGGAGTGTTTGAGGTACCCGATGTATTGCTGTTATGGCTTTTTGACAGCGTCGGCGAAGTTGTTTCACGGGCTGTTTCACGGTGGGATTCTTTGCGTTTCCCGGCCGGGTCGATTGACGTACCCCAGTAGTTGATGCGCTGTGAGCTGGCAATCAGCGCGACCACAATAAGCAACGACATCGCAGTCCATTCATGTTGCCATGCGGCGACCGCGGCCAGAATCATCAAAGGAACCCACAACAGCGGCGTCAGGGCAATCATGTACGGAAGCGGCATACGGGCCTCGAGACCGGCGGGCAGCGCGCTTAAGGTCGTCCATAACAGTGCGATGATTGCCACCGCGCTGAGGATTGTCGTCATGGAAGTTCCTTTCGAAATATAAATTGAACCGAGATATAATTTGGCTCCCCTCTGCGAGGGGAGCCAAGTTGTGAGATCAGCGACCGAACAGTCCGCCAAGGCCTCCGCCGAGGTTCGGCGGCAGTTCAGTGCCACCGTCGACGTTGCCATCATCTGCTCAAGGCCAGCGGGCAGGGCCGGGTTCTGTGGCTTCTTGGCGAAGGCGGAACCGCCGGTCGAACCGGAGGACTTGCCGGCCAGCTTATCGCGCAATGCCTTCTCCTCGGCCTCGCGCTTCATCGGATTGCCGGACTTGCCGCCCTTCTTCTTGTTCTTGCCCTTCTTCTTGCCGCCGCCCATAGCCGGGCCGCCGAAGCCGGGGATGCCGCCGCCCATGCCGCCACGATTGGACATGCGCTTCATCATCTTTGCGGCCTGCTCGAAACGCTGCAGCAAAGCGTTCACCTGAGAAACCGTCACGCCGGAACCATAGGCGATACGGGCGCGGCGGGAACCATTGATAATCGACGGATCGCGGCGCTCGGCCGGGGTCATCGAGCGAATAATCGCCTCGGTGCGGTCGATTTCCCTCTCATCGAACTGCTCGAGTTCCTTGCGGTGCTGGGCCATGCCCGGAATCATGCCGAGCAGCGACTTCATTGAGCCCAGCTTGCGCACCTGCTGCAGCTGATCGAGGAAGTCGTCCAGGCCGAAGGAACCTTCGGAGATTTTCTCGGCGGCCTTGCGGGCCTCTTCCTCATCGAACTGCTTCTGCGCCTGCTCGATGAGCGTCATGATGTCGCCCATGTCGAGGATACGCGAGGCCATGCGGTCCGGGTGGAAGACCTCGAAGTCCTTCAGGCCCTCACCGTTGGAGGCGAACAGGATCGGCTTGCCGGTCACGGACGCCACGGACAGCGCGGCACCACCGCGGGCGTCGCCATCGAGCTTGGAGAGCACCACGCCGGTGAAGTCCACGCCTTCGTCAAAGGCCTTGGCGGTCTTGACGGCGTCCTGGCCGATCATCGCGTCGATGACGAACAGGATTTCGTTGGGACGCACGGCATCGCGAATGTCGCGAGCCTGCTTCATCAGCTCCTCGTCCACGCCCAGACGACCGGCGGTATCGATGATCACCGTGTCGTAGAGCTTCTGCTTGGCGAGTTCGATGGAATCGCGGGCCACCTTCACCGGGTCGCCGGAGGTCTGGCCCGGAGCTGCGACGGCCTCGCCGCCATCGGATTGGATGCCCTTTTCGGGAGCATAGACGGGCACGCCGGCGCGTTCGCCGACCACCTGCAGCTGCGTCACCGCGTTCGGACGCTGCAAATCGGCCGCCACCAGCAGCGGCGTGTGGCCGGAATCCTTGAGCCAGTAGCCGAGCTTGCCGGCCAGCGTGGTTTTACCGGCACCCTGAAGGCCGGCGAGCATGATGATCGTCGGCGGGTTCTCGCGAAGTTCAGCGGACGGTCGACGCCTTGGCCGAGCACGTCGGTGAGCTCCTCGTTGACGATTTTCACCACCTGCTGGGCGGGGTTGAGTGCGTCGGACACCTCGGTGCCCAGTGCACGCTCACGCACCTTGCCGGTGAAGGAACGCACCACGTCGAGCGCCACGTCGGCGTCGAGCAGCGCGCGGCGGATTTCACGGATCGTGCCGTCGATATCCGCCTCGGAAAGCTTGCCCTTGCTCTTCAGATGCTTGAACGCATTCGAGAGTCTGTCTGTCAAAGATGAAAAAGCTGCCATAATGGGCAACAGTCTAGCCGCCACGCGGGAAATTGCGGTGTTGGGGACGACGCTTTTCGGGGAATGTGCCGCGTAGTAGTCAGGGATGTTGGGCATTCAGACGGCAAATGCCGTGCCGTCCGCTCGTGGCGAAGCCAATCGAGTGCTTCCGATACCATGGAAACCGTAAAGAATCCTGTGTTTTTTGGAATACTTACGCTGTTTTGAAAATCGCTGGACACCGCTTATACGCAGACTGCCGTGCGCTCCGAACCATGACGTTCGGGCCAACGCAGACATGCCGTGCAATAAGGAAGGCCCACTGATGCCCACCCAAAAACTACTCGAACGCAAAGCCCTGATCGTTGGTATCGTCATCAACGTGCTGCAGGTCTTAGCCGGCATGGCCGTGTTCTTCATGACCGGTCTCAAGGCCATGTTCCTCGACTTCTCCTTCACCGCGATTTCCGTCCTGTCCGGAATGGTGGCGGTGTACCTCTCGTCGCGCACGGTGCGAACCACCGAGCGCTTCCCCAATGGCATGTTCGCACTGGAACCTATCTACGCGATCTGCAAGGCCATTTTCACCATGTCGTTGTTGGTGTATTCGCTGATTGACGTGTGCCGAGTAGCGTACGACTACTTCGTGTTCGGGTCCGGCGAACGCATTGAAACCGGCCCGGTGGTCATCTACGAGATCCTGACCGTAATCGTGTGCTTCAGCCTATACACGTATTACCGGCGCTCCAACCGATCCATCGGCGATTCCAGCACCATGCTCACCGCCGAGTGCAAGAGCACGTTGGTCGACGGATCGATGTCGTTCGGCATCGGCGTAGTTGCCATCTTCCTGATGCTGCTACCGGCCGGCGGTCCGCTTGACTTCCTGCACTACACCGGCGATTTCTTCATCACCGTGGCTTTGGTGGCATTGACCATCAAGGAGCCGTTCAGCGTGCTCAAAGAGGCGTTCGTGGAATTGGTCGGCGGCGTGCATGACGACGATGAAACCAACGCCTACGTGGAGGCCGAGGCACAGCGCCATCTGCCTGCCAACACCGACTACGAGCAGACGCTGATCTTCAAGACCGGTATGAACTACACCGTTGACGTGTATCTGAGCGGCATCGGCGAAACCATTGATGTAGCTGACCTCATCGAATGCAAGCGCTCGCTGGAAAAGGAGCTCAGCAAGCGCCTGCACATCGTGGACGTGGACTTCGTGTTTGACTGATTGATGGGTTTGAAGCGACTACTTCAGACTCCAAGTGGAACCCTGCGGGCCGTCTTCGATGGCGATGCCGGCCTCGGTCAGGGCGTCGCGAATCTGATCGGCCTTGGCGAAATCCTTGGCCTTGCGAGCTTCGGCACGGGCGTTGAGCTGTTCGGCGATCAGTGCCTCCAGCGCTGCATGCTCGGGCGACTCGGCCGTGCCATCAGCGGCACCGCCGGCAGCGCCGGCGGACACCCACGGTTCGGCCAGCGGGTCCAGGCCCAAGGTGTCGAGCATGGCACGCACGGCGAGCAGCGCCTCACGCACCTCGGCCTTGGCGGTTTCGGAATCGGCGCGGTCAGCCAGCTGTGAAAGCAACGTATTGCCGGAACGGATGGCGGTGAAGATCGCGGCGGTTGCACCAGACACATTGACATCGTCATTCATGGCGGCCACGAAATCGGCGGGCAAATCGTCGGCGGAGACGGCAGTGACTTCCTCGCGAGAAGGCTGTCCACCCAGCGCCACACCGGCACGCTCGATGAAGTTCGAGACGCGGTCGTATGCGGCCTGCGCCTCGACCAGCGCCTGATCGGACCATTCGAGCATCGACCGGTACTGCACGGAGCCCAGGGCGTAACGCACCACCCAAGCGGAATGCTCAGCCAACACGCTCGGCACGGACAGGCCGGTGCCCAGCGACTTCGACATCTTCTCGCCCTTGGCGGTCACCCATGCCGAATGCATCCAGCGCGCAGCGGAGGGGTAGCCGGCCGCACGGGTCTGAGCCATTTCGTTTTCGTGGTGGGGGAAGCGCAGATCCAAGCCGCCGCCGTGAATGTCGAAGCCATCGCCCAGGTAACGGTGGGACATGGCGGAGCATTCGATGTGCCAGCCAGGGCGGCCCACGCCAAACGGCGTCGACCAACGGGCGTCCTCGGGATCGGTGTCCTTCGGAGCCTTCCACAGGGCGAAATCACGCGGATCATGCTTGTCGGGGGAGGCATCGGCCGGGTCGACCGGATTGTACTTGTCGGCACCGGTGGCGTCCACGGACGGGCCCATGCGGTCGGCCACGGCGGCGGCCTCATCGACTTCGGAGGTCTGCTTCTGGTGAGTGAGTTCGCCGTAATGCGGCCAGGATGCCACATCGAAGTACACGTTGCCGGTGGGCTTGCCGTCCGCATCCGTGACCACATAGCCGTGACCGTTGTCGAGAATGCGCTGAATCAGGTCGATCATGTCCGACATGTGGCCGGTGGCGCGAGGTTCCACAGTGGGCGGCAGTACGCCGAGCGTGTTGTATGCCTCGGTGAATTCGCGCTCGTAGTAATAGGCACGGGCCCACCAACGCTGGCCTGCGGCCGCGGCCTTAACGAGAATCTTGTCGTCGATATCGGTCACATTACGCACAAAAGTGACTTTGTAGCCGAGCTTCAAAAACCAGCGGCGCACGATGTCGAACGCCACGGCGGCACGGATATGGCCAATATGCGGTGACGATTGCACAGTCGCGCCACACACATAAATGCCGACTTCGCCCGGCTTGAGCGGCACGAAATGGCTGACCTGGTGCGAGGCGGTGTCATACAGATTCAGGCCTTCTGCGGCCTTGGCAACATGCACCGGCGTCAGGCTTGAAGGCATGACGGAAATGTTGAAATCCTGCGGTTCTTGGCTGTTTCCCATAACACTCAAGCGTAGGGTCCGAACCAGACATGCTGAATCGTTACTCGAAGAGTTTGATGAACGCTTCACAGGTGGGGCCCGAACGAGGTGACAGACGGATGAGAAGCGGGACAACAGTCTCGCGAGAATACGTCTTTGACCGCTGCGGAAACTGCGAGATTCATGGATTTGCCCTGCTCGTTACGCAAACGGGGAACGCTCGTGCCACAATAGAAGTCATGGCCACACCACAAGTGCTCATTTTGCAACATGTCCCATGGGAACGCCCGGGACGCATATTGTCGAACCTCGAGGACATCGGTCTTGAGACGGTGACGATGAATATCGTCGACAAAAAGAAACCGGACTTGCCTGATTTCGGCGAACTGGCTGGCGTGGTAATCATGGGTGGGCCTATGGGCGCGCTTGATTACGACAAGTATCCGGGGCTGAAGGCAGAAGCCAAGTTGGCGCGTGCCGCCGTGGCTTCAGGCAAGCCGATTCTCGGTGTATGCCTGGGGCATCAGATTATCGCCACTGCGCTTGGTGCGCAGCTGCGCAAGGGCGATGCGCCGGAGATTGGGTTCGCGCCGATCAAGCGTGTGGACAAGCATGACTTCTTCTCCATGTGGGATAAGCAGCTGACAGTGCTGCACTGGCATAACGACGTGGTGGGCCTGCCCGCGGAAGGCCAGCTGCTGTCGCGTTCGTCTTCCACCAAGGTGCAGGCATTCCGACTGGGATCCGCGCTGGGCATGCAGTTCCACCTGGAAGTGTGCGGCTCGCTGCTGGACGAATGGCTGGATGAGCCGAGCATGGTCAAGGATCTCAAGGCCGCGGGTGGTTCCAAGTCCCAATTGCGCGAGCAGTTCGCCCAATACGACCAGCTACTGCAACCGCTCGCCGAGCAAGTGTTCTCCGGTTTTGCGGCCCGCTGCAACTCCTACGCTCAGACGCTGAACAAATAACGTTTGCGGGCCGCCGCTGGGCAAGCGTGGCGCTACATTGGTGAGTCATGCCGACTTATGACATTGGACTGGAACACGTTTCGCTCGCTTTCGCTACCAAAACCATCTTCACTGATGTAACGCAGGGTGTTTTTGAAGGCGACCGCATCGGCATCGTCGGCAAGAACGGCGACGGCAAATCCACGTTGCTGCACCTGTTCCGCGGTGCTCAGGAGCCGGATTCCGGCCGCGTGACAAAGCGTGGCGGACTCACGTTCGGCATGCTTGACCAGCGTGATCCCCTTGATGACAACGCCACCATTCGCGAAGCCGCACTTGAGGGGCGCGCCGACTACGAATGGGCGTCCGATAACACTTCCCGTGAAATCGTCGAGGCATTGCTCGGCGGCATGAGCCTGGATGCCAAGGTCGGCTCCTTGTCCGGCGGCCAGCGTCGCCGCGCCGATTTGGCCCGACTGCTGCTCAAGGATTGGGATATTCTTGCACTTGACGAGCCCACCAACCATCTCGACGTGGTCACTATCCACTGGCTTGCCGAACATTTGAAGAACCGCTGGTCCAAAGGCCAGGGCGCTCTGTTGCTCGTGACCCACGATCGCTGGTTCTTGGACGAGGTCTGCGAATCGATGTGGGAAGTCCACGATGGCGTGATCGAGCCGTTCGAGGGCGGCTATTCCGCATATATGCTGCAGCGCGTGGAACGCGATCGCCAAGCCGATGTGCGCGAAACCAAGCGCCGCAATCTGGCTCGCAAGGAGCTCGCATGGCTTTCCCGCGGTGCTCGTGCCCGCTCCACCAAGCAGAAGTTCCACGTCAAGGCCGCACGCGAATTGATTGCCGATGTGCCGCCGATGCGTAACACACTTGAACTGAAGCAAATGGCCACCTCCCGTCTCGGCAAACAGGTGGTCGATTTGGTCGACGTGACGCAGATTTTCGAAAACCGCAGGGCATGGCCGATATCGACCCGGATGTGGCGGCGCTCTCCGCGTCCGCTTCCCGCGTGGATGTGGTCAACGCCATGTACGCCGAGCCGCAGCTGCATGGTTCCGTTGAGGTGGCGGTCACCGACATGACTGACCCGCGCCTGGTGGACGCCGGCGTGCCGGAAGCCGTCGAGTCCGCTGAGGAAGCGCGTAAGAAGGCCGAGGCTGAGAGCGGCAATCCGCAGCTTGCTGACGATTGCGAGGTTCGTCGCATGAACACGGGTGGTGAAACCATCGGCGGTGGCACTGCTGCAACGGATTCGGATGATGACACTGCTGCAGCCGGTGTCACCTCGGCTGCACGCAAGGTGACGGTTTCCGGCCGCGAGATTCTTGACGATGTGACTTGGCTGATTGGCCCGGGCGACCGCTTCGGCATCGTCGGTGCGAATGGTGCCGGCAAGTCCACGCTGCTTAAGTTGATTGATGGCACACTCACCCCGACCGCAGGCCATGTGAACATTGGCAAGACGGTGAAGTTCGCGGTGCTCTCGCAGCGCCTCGATGAGCTGGAGAAGCTCGGCAAGTACAAGATCAAGGAAGTGCTTTCCCGCTATAAGCCGAGCTACATTGTGGATGGCAAGGAAGTGACGCCGGGACAGTTGATGGAGCGTCTCGGCTTCGAATCCGCCCAGCTGATGACGCCGATCCGCGATCTCTCCGGTGGTCAGAAGCGCCGCATGCAACTGCTGCTGATTCTGCTTGACGAGCCGAACGTGCTCATCATGGACGAGCCCGGCAACGATCTGGACACCGATATGCTCGCCGTGATGGAAGACCTGCTCGATACTTGGCCGGGCACGTTGATTGTGGTCTCCCACGACCGGTACCTGCTGGAGCGCGTCACCGATCAGCAGTTCGCGCTGATTGGCGGCAAAGTACGTCACTTGCCCGGCGGCGTGCAGGACTACCTCGATATGGTTGAGGCTATTAAGAACGGCAAGGGATTGCCGGCTGACACGCTTGGCTTCGCGGGCACCGGTAGCAGCTCGGCGAAGTCTGGTAAGGGTAAGGCGGCCGCCGTCAACGCTGCCGCATCTCTCCCTCAGTCCGCTTCGCGGATAGCTCCCTCGTCAGAGGGAGCCAATAACGGTGAGGACTCCACCTCGAAGCTCACCGGCAAGGCCTTCCACGAGGCATCCAAGCGCGTGAATGCCATCGAACGTAAGCTCGCTAAGCTTGAAGAGCAGAAGGCCGATCTCGAGGCGCAGATGGCCGCCCATGACCCGAGCGACTACGAGGGTCTCAACAAGCTCAATGAACAACTCACCGCCGTCAATACTGAAAGCGATGATCTCGAAGCCGAATGGCTCGAACTCTCCGAACAATTGGAGTAGCGGGAGAAACCGTAACGTTCACAAGGCCTCGGCAGTTTGCCGGGGCCTCCCGCTATGCAAACTCCCACGGATTAATCAATTCCACGTCGGTACCTTCGAAGTCCTTGATATTGCGCGTGGCTATGGCCGCATCCCAGGAACAGGCAATTGCCGCAATCATGGCGTCTTGAATACTGGTAGGTGTGCCCCTGTGTTCGCGTTCGACAAGGATATGGGCATAATCCGCAGCTGCCTGAGTGTCAAATGCGAACGTTCTGTCCTCTAATGTCATAAGCGCCAGCTTGACGGTCGTATCTGTGTACTTTCGTCGTTTGCCTTCAGGCATGCGACATATTCCGGCCAACAACTCGGCGACGGTGATGGCGGTGGTTGCCAAATTGCTTGTATCTTGGTTCCTCAGCCAATTGGCAACGTGTTCGTCTGGCTGTTTCTTGATGATTTCGCTGATGACGTTGGTGTCCAGAATAATCATGGCCGATTCCTATTCAAAAGATACTGGCGGTCGGGAATCGGCGGAATTTCGCTCGGATAGTGGGAGTTCCCCCTTGTCGAGTCCCTCAAAATCCATGTTCTTCATGAATTCGCGGATCTCGTCATAGAAATTGGTCTTTCGCGTGATTTCATGCGCCACCGTGCCAGCCAGCCATTCTTCAAGAATGGATCGCACCTGAGATTCCATGGAGCGGTTGTTTTTCTCAGCCACTTCTTTGAGCTGCTGAATCTGCTCATCGGGTATTTTTCGGATGGTCAATGTTGCCATGATGCACCTCCTTGTTGCTGTCATAATGCTAGCATGAGGTGCTGTCGTTTTGCTTGCAGTACGGGTGATGAGGTATGCACGCATGAAAAAAGGCGGATATGCATCATGCACATCCGCCTTTTGAGCTTGGACTGGGTCTTCCCGCAGTCGCCGAATCAGCGCCCGGTAACCTCGGAACCGACGACCTTTTCGCTCAGGGCGCGCGGGCCGCGGGTCACGGCTACGGCACCGGAGCGCACCAGCTCAATCACACCGTAATGCTCCAAAAGCCCCAGCAGGGCGTCGATCTTGCCTTCGGCACCGGTGGCCTCAATGGTCAGCGATTCCGGATTCACGTCCACCACGCGCACGCGGAACAGACGCACGATCTCCAGCACGTCGGAACGGTTGGATTCGTTGGCGGCCACCTTGATGAGCACCAGTTCGCGTTCCACGGTGGAGTTCGGGTCGAGTTCCACGATTTTGAGCACATGCAGCAGCTTGTTGAGCTGCTTGATGATCTGCTCCAGCGGCACGGCCTCCACGTCGGCGGTCACCGTGACGCGAGAGATGTCCGGACGCTCAGTGGGGGAGACGGACAGCGAGTTGATGTTGAACGCACGGCGGGCGAACAGGCCGGCGATACGCGCCAGTACGCCTGGGCGGTTCTCCACCAGCACGGACAGCGTATGACGCTGGGAACCAGGCTGGGATGCAGGATAGTTAGCCATGAGTGTTCTCCTCTCCTCAGTGCTCGCTCGCAGTGGCAGCGGCGGTCTCGTGCTCGAACACGCCGGTCGCATGCTCGTCCGGACCGGTTCCCGGAGCCGGGGTGCCGCCAGCCAGCGGCTTGATGCCGGGCTTGTACGTCACCTCGTCGTTGGGGGCGCCGGCGGCTACCATCGGCCACACCATCGCATCCTTCCACACGCGGAAGTCGATCAGCACCGGGCGGTCGTTGATCTGGTTCGCCTTTTCGATGGCGGCAATCGCCTCTTCCTCGGTGAACGCGCGGATACCCACGCAGCCGTATGCCTCGGCCAACTTGATGAAATCAGGCACTTCGAGCGGCGCATCGCCGTCGGCCAGTGCCGACTCGCCGTCGACGCCATGCGCCTCGCCATCGAGCAGGTTGGTCTGCGAGTAGTGGTGCTCGTAGAACAGCGTCTGCCACTGACGGACCATGCCGTATACGGAGTTGTTCAGAATCGCGATCTTCACCGGAGCGTGGTCCAGGAACGCGGCGGCCAGCTCCTCAGAGGTCATCTGGAAGGAACCGTCACCATCGATCAGCCACACCGGCTTCTTGCCCTCGAACTCGCGGGCCGAGCCCACGGATGCGCCGATGGCGGCTGGCAGGCCGTAGCCCATCGTGCCGAGGCCTCCGGAGGAGATCCAAGCGTGCTGGTTCTCAAAATCGATGAACTGCGAGGCCCACATCTGGTGCTGGCCCACACCGGTCACCCAGATGGTGGACGGATCGGCCATCTCAGAGAGCTTCTTGATGACCCACTGCGGGGCCAGCGATCCGTCGGTCGGCTCATCCCACGTCATCGGGTATTCCTCGCGCCAGCCGTCGATCGCCTTCCACCAGGGGGCCAGATTCGGCTTGCCCTGAATGGCCTGCGTACGCTGAATCTCGGGAATCAAGTCGTCGAGCACGGTAGCCACATCGCCCACGATCGGCACGTCGGGCTGACGGTTCTTGCCGATTTCAGCCGGGTCGATGTCAATGTGAATCACGCGGGCGGTCGGTGCGAAGGCGTCGAGCTTGCCGGTCACGCGGTCGTCGAAACGTGCACCGATGGCCACAAGCAGGTCAGCGCGCTGCACGGCGCCGGTTGCGGCAATCGTACCGTGCATGCCTAGCATGCCGAGGTTCTTCGGGTCGGAGTCGGGAATGATGCCGCGTGCGGGCAGGGTCGTGACCACGGGAGCGCCGGTCAGGTCGGCCAGAGCCTTGACCTGTGCGCCGGCGTTGGAGCGGGCGGCGCCGCCACCCACATACAGCACCGGGCGGTACGACTGAGAGAACAGCTTCGCCGCGTCGGACAGCACACGGCCGTGCGCCTTGGTGGTGGGGTTGTAGCCGGGCAGGATCATGCGCTGCGGCCATGAGTAGTACATGTCGCCGGTCTGTGCGGTCTTGGTCAGATCCACGACCACCGGGCCTGGGCGGCCGGTGTTGGCGATGTAGTACGCCTCGGAAAGCACGCGAGGAATGTCCTGCGCGCGGGTCACGAGGAAGGAGTGCTTGGACACCGGGTAGGTGATGCCCACGATATCCGCCTCCTGGAAGGCATCAGTGCCGATGGCTTGCACGCCCACCTGACCGGTAATCACGACCATGGGCACGGAGTCCATGTTCGCGTCCGCAATGGCCGTGACCACGTTTGTGGCACCCGGGCCGGAAGTCACGATGCACACGCCCACCTTGCCAGTGGCCAGTGCGTAGCCTTCGGCGGCGTGGCCGGCGGCCTGCTCGTGGCGCATAAGCACGAAGCGGAACTTCGTGTTGTCTTTGATCTCGTGGTAGACGGGCAGAATCGCGCCGCCAGGAATGCCGAAGACGTCCTCGACGCCGAGGTCCTCCAGCGAACGAATCAGCGCCTGGGCGCCAGTCATCTTCTCGCCATCGACGATGGTCTGCTTATCGGGGGCCGTGTTGATTTTCGGTACACCGCTGAATGCCTGCAAAGGCGTGGGTAAAGCCATGATTCCTCTCACCTCATAGGTTTTGTCGCGAACCTGCCCGACCTTGGGATGGGGCCGGGTGCCCGCGTGTCTGATTCCAGTCGCTTCCCCGAGACTTGTGGCCCCGGCGCGACTCGTCGCTCATGTTGGTATTAGTCTATTCGCAAATCCGACAGCGGGCTTACTTAGTCCGCGTCTTGAACGAGTCCAGTGACTTCCAGCCCGCTTCGGCGGCCGCCAGCTGCGCCTTACGCTTGCTGGAGCCCTTACCGATGCCGATGATGTCGCCGTTCTCGCCCAATGAGACGCGCGCGGTGAAGATCTGCGCGTATTCCGGGCCGGAGACCTCCATATGGTAGACAGGCTCCTCCTTGCCGAGGCCGTGCGCCTTGACGGTCAGCGAGGTCTTCCAGTCAAGTGCCGGGCCCTCGGTGGCCACTTCGGCGAGCGTGTCGTCAATAAGCCGGTGAATCACCTTGCGTGCCTCGTCGATGCCGTGTTCCAGGAAGGTCGCGCCGATGAGCGATTCCACGATGTCGCATAGGATGGAGTTCTTCTCCGCGCCGCCCTGCTCGGCTTCTCCGTGACCCAGCAGAATGTAGGGGCCCACCTTGAGCTTGGTTTTGGCGATGGCGCTCAGCGCGTCTTCGGAGACGGCCTTGGCGCGCATCTTGGCCAGTTGCCCCTCGGTCATATCCGGGTGAATGGTGAACAGCGTTTCAGTGGAGACCAGTTCGAGCACCGCGTCTCCCAGGAATTCGAGGCGTTCGTAATTGGCCACGCCGGGGTGCTCATGCGAGAAGGAACGGTGGGTGAGTGCCTGCACGAGCAGATCCGGGCTGAGAGTGGTGCCCAACGCTTCAAGAAGCTCGTTGGCCGGCGTCGGCTGCTGTGGGGTTTCATTACTCATGATTGTTGTATGGTCCTTCACGCGATGGTGATGTGTTGTGTTGTGTTGTGTTTGTGTTGTTTGCGATGCGATGGTGTACGCAATGGTGCACTTATGCGAAGACCCCGCCACCCGTCGATGGCAGGGCCTTCATTCAAGCCGTTATCGCAGGACTCACTTGGTGTGAGCCGGCTGGATGGCGGAGCGGTAGGTGCGGCCGCGGTAGTTACCGCAGCTCGGGCAAGCCATGTGCGGCAGGGCCGGAGCGCCACAGTTCGGGCAGTTCACGGTCGCAGCAGCGGTGGCCTTCCAGTTCGCGCGACGCGAATGCGTGTTGGCGCGCGAGGTCTTGTACTTAGGCAGTGCCATTTGAGTATCCTCTATTTCGTTCGAACAATTGAGCTTAAGCGTCCGTTATCTTAACGCACGGCTCGTACAAACTTCGTTCAGGCGCGCGTCACTCGGCCTGCTCGCCGTTCTGCTCGGCCTCGAGCTGGGCTTTGAGCCCCGCCAATCCGGCAAAACGGATATCCGTCACATCGTGATGATGGTCGGGATCCTCGTTCAGATCGGCACCGCACTGCGAGCACAGACCCCTGCAATCCGGTCGGCACAGTGGTTGCAACGGCAGCGATTCGACCAGCGTGTCGCGGATCATCGCCTCGATGTCCGCGAATGCGCCGTTCTCCAGCAGCGGATACGTGTCTTCCGACTCGTCCTCGCCGGCGATGATGTCGATTTCGTCGTCCTTCTTGCTCTTGCCGCCCTTGCCGTTGGCCTTGTCCTGACCCGACTCGTACGGGAAGAACACCGTCACATCAACCGGCCAGTCCTCGTCAATCGGCTTCAGGCAGCGCGTGCACTCGCTGACGAATGGCGCGACCAGGCGGCCGGTGAAGATCAGGCCGTCCACAATCGAATCGAACTGCCCGCTCACGTGTACGGGCTCACCTTCCTTGATGCCGACAATGCTGTCGCCAATGCCGGAAGGTGCCGGGAAATCGGCGTCAATCGGCTTGGATTGACCGGCGCGCGAAGCATCTGCGCTACCGGAATGGCCCACGGGGAATCTTCAACTCGTGCCATGGTATGTTCTTGGTGCCTTTCGTATGTTGGCTGGAGTTATTCGTTACTGGCGTTATTCGCGTTACTGATGTTGCCGGCGTTGCTGGCGTTACTGGCGTTACTGGGCTTCGGGATAGTCGTTCAGCGTCAGGTGCGGCATCTGTTCGCGGGCCGCGCGCTGGCGCTCTTCCAGCACGTTAAGACCGGCCTGCACATCCTGACTGAGTTTGCCGAGCTGCTGGGACAGCCCTTCCATCACCGTAGTGCAGTACTGGTCCGCGCCTTGGGTCAGATGGTCGGCTTTGGTCTGTGCCTGGTCAAGAATCGCGCGCGCTTTCTGCCGTGCAAGCTCGGTGACGTTCTCTTGGCCGGCCAGGAACTGTGCCTGTTCGTTGGCGTCCCTGATCATGTTGGCTGCGCGGCTTTGTGCGGAGGCGACGATGGCGTTGGACTGGGTCTGTGCCGATTCCAGACGGCGCTCGGCCTCGCGCATGAGGGCGGAGGCGCGCTCCAACTGCACCGGCAGCATTTTCTTCAACTCGGAAAGCTGGTCGGTGAATTCGTCGCGGTCAACCTTCACCATGCCGGGGGCGAATATGCTGGACTTCGCTTCGCCCAGTGCCGCCTCGAGCTGGTCGATGATGTCATACACCGTGGTGAATTCCTCGTGGCTCTTGACCGTGGCCGGGTCGTCGTCCGTGGTTTCTCGCAGGTCGGGCATTTCGTTCATGAACGAGGGGCGAATGCCGGCGGCCTGAGCGGTCTGAGCCTGTGCCCGGGTCTGCTGAGCTGCTTGGGCCCGCGCTTTGGCCTGCATCTGTGCCGGAGTAGGGGTAGGCGCGGCGGGCGGCGATCCGGCGAGAACATCGGCCTCTTCGGTGGGTGCCGGCGCGGCTTGCGTAGACGCGGGCGGTTCCGGGGCGGACGGCTCCGGAGTGGACGATGCGGCGTCCGCATTCGGTTTGGTCAGATCGACGTATCCAGTAGGGTGGTCATCGCTCATAGTCATTAGTGCATCAGTCCTTCCGCTGACGTTCCTCGGCCAGGGCATCGGCCAGCATCGGCACGACGCAATCGGGCACCATGCCGGTCACGTCGCCTCCATGGCGGGCCACGTCCTTGACGATGGAACTGGAGATGTGTTCAAGAATCGGATCGGCCGGCAAAAACAGGGTTTCGATGCCAGCGAGCTTGCGATTGACCAGCGCCATGCCGAGCTCGCTTCATAGTCGCCGTTCTGGCGCAGACCCTTGATGATAACGGTGGCGCCGACCTTCTTGCAGTAGTCGGTGATCAGGCCGTCGGTGGAAGAAACGGTGACGTTCTTGCAACCGGCTTTGTCAAGGGCGCGGCGGATCACGTCGACTCTGGTGGCTTCGGAAAACATCGGTGTTTTCGCGGCGTTGACGGCCACCACCACATGCACCTCGTCGAAAAACCGCGCCGAGCGCTCGATTACATCCAAGTGTCCGGCGGTAACGGGGTCATACGAGCCGGGGCATACTGCGATAGTCATGCTTTATAGCCTACCGCTAGTGGTGTGCTTCGTGCTGCCGAGCGTGCATTGTTGTCGCGTCGGCGTATGAGGCAGTGCGTGCGGTGCCGTATGTGGCGTCGGTGTGGCGTCGTGTGCGGCATTGTATGTGGCATTGTATGTGGCGGGGTGGCGTGATGCGCGACATGGGTGTGTGGAGGTGTGCGGATTACGCGCCACTGGGTTTCGCGGGTAACGACGGGAATCTATGATGGAGTGCAGTCGAATCGTTGAATGCGAGGAAAGAAGTGCACCATGACTTTTGCCGAGATGTTCGTTGATGATGCCGAACCGCTGCGCAACCCGGACCAAGGTGCCGGCACGTCGGTGCTGGAGCGTCCGGAGACCAAGGAGTCGCCGGTTCGTGACGATGGTGGCGACGCCGATCGTTTTGCGCACTACGTATCCAAGGACCGTATCGCTGAATCGCGTGCGACCGGTCGTCCGGTGGTCGCCCTGTGCGGTAAGGTTTGGGTCCCCAAGCACGACCCGTCCAAGTACCCGGTTTGCCCCGACTGCAAGCGGATTTATGAGGAAATGACGCGCTAAAGGTGGTACTTGGCTCCCCTCAGCGAGGGGAGCCAAAATGGTCACCGAGCCGAAATCTCGTCGATGAGCTTGAGCTCCTCGTCGCTGAAGTGGGTGTTCTTCAGCGCGCCGATGTTGTCGAGAATCTGCTGCGGCTTGGAGGCTCCGGTCAGCACGGAGGTCACCTTGCCGTCGTGCAGCAGCCATGCCAGGCTCATCTCGGCCAGCGTCTGGCCGCGTTCGGCGGCCAGATTGTTCAGATCCATGACCTGCTTGTGCAGTTTCTCGGTCAGAGCGGAATCGTTGAGGAATCGCGGATCGTGAGCCATGCGGCTGTCGGCCGGAATGCCGTTGAGATAGCGGTTGGTCAGCAGGCCCTGAGCCAGCGGGCAGAAGGTGATAAGGCCTTTGCCCAGCTTGAAGGCGGTCTCTTTCAGGCCGTTCTTTTCAACGGTGCGGTCGAGGATGTTGTACTTGTTCTGGTTGATGATGAACGGCACGTGCAGTTCTGCCAGAATTGCGGCGGCCTTTTCCATCGTCGGACCATCGTAGTTGGACAGACCCACGTACAGGGCCTTGCCGGAGTTCACGGCCTGAGCCAGCGCGCCCATCGTCTCCTCAAGCGGGGTTTCCGGATCCGGGTGGTGGTGGTAGAAGATGTCCACATAATCCAAGCCCAAGCGTTCCAGCGACTGGTCGAGGCTGGCGAGCAGGTACTTGCGGCTGCCGAGGTCGCCATAGGGGCCTGTCCACATTTCGTAGCCGGCCTTGGTGGAGATGACGAGTTCGTCGCGGTGATGCTTGAAGTACTTGGCGAGCAGCAGTCCGCAGTTCTTCTCTGCCTGGCCGGGCTCGGGGCCGTAGTTGTTGGCTAGGTCGAAGTGGGTGATGCCGTTGTCGAAGGCGGTGAAGACCAGGGACTTCATCTGGTCGAATGGCGTGATGTCGCCGAAGTTGTGCCAGAAGCCAAGTGAGACGGCCGGCAACTTGAGGCCGGAGGTGCCGGCACGGTTGTAGGTCATCGTGTCGTAACGGTGCGGGTTGGGGGCATAGATGGCGGTTGGCTCGAACATTGAGTCTCCTTACAATGTCATTCTTGTTCTTACGAATGCTTACCTGCGATGGGCAGACCGACGCCGATTGAGCGGTATTCGTAAGTGTTCTTGGATACTATGGTTCCAGTTCAAGTGAACTTGAATGCAAACGGCTGCGATGCTTCGGCGTGTTGCCGCAGTAAGGAGTCATGATGTCCTACACCATTCGTCAGGTGGCCACGCAGTTCCATATGCAGCCCTCTACGCTGCGCTATTACGAGGATCAGGGATTGCTGACCAACGTGGAGCGCACCGAAACCGGCCAGCGCATATACGAAGACTGCCATATCGACCGTCTGCGCGCGATTTGCTGCTTCAAGAACGCCGGCATGACCATTGACGATCTTAAAAAGTTCTTCGTGTATGAGTCCAATGAGCCCGAGCATATCGATGAAATCCTTGATCTGCTGGAATCTCGCCGCGAATCCTTGGACGAGCAGCGCCGAGCCCTCAACGAGGCGGCCATGCACGTGCAGCGCAAGCTCCATTACTATGGCGACATCAAGCGTGCCATCGACGCCGGTGAAGACTGGCCGGATTGGCGCGAGTACAAAAACCGCGCCTATTCCATTGAATGTTGAGTCCATCGAGTGCTGAGGCCATCGAATGTTGAGGCCATCGAGTGCTGTGTTGGATACCGGCTGGGCACCAAGACCGATGTGCGTCGATCATGGGCGCGTCTATCCGAGTAAGGCCTTGCTCGGCAGTGCGCGGTCGAGCAGCCAGACAACGAGCGATATCACGAAGAACGCTATGGCCAGCTTGCCGCAGCTAATGCCGAACCCTTGCCAGCCGAGTGCGTCGAGGTTGATGAAGTCGTACGGATACGGACTGCCGCCGGCCGCCGGTCCGGACCCCGGCCAAATCGCCGCACGGGCCAGCACGAAGACCAAGTATGCAGGGAAGTACGCCAGCCACGAGAACATGTAATGCCAGCGGAAACGCCGGTGCGGGTCGAATAGCACGAAATCGATAACCGCCATAATCGGGGCGATTTTGTGCAGCATCGTATTGGTCATGATGCCAATAACCTGTGGCACGTATGCCGGGTCGTCCGGAGGCATCAGGAAGAACGCCACCAGTGCGGTGACTATGGCGTACACAGTCAGGCACCCCTTAAGCCATGCAGGCGGCTGAATACCTTTGAGCAGTGTGGCCGCGCCGGACCACAGCATCACGATGCCCAGCACGAAACCGGTCTGGAACGTGAAATACACCCAGAACTGCGGTTTGGACCATGCCTCATATGTGCCCACGAAGCAGAAACCGGCGATCGCAAAGCGCCACAACGCCACGATGAATCTCATGCATCGAGTCTACCGCTTCGCCAGTGGGCCGTATGGTGCGGCTGGCGTATTGGCTGGTCGTGATGATTATGGTCGGTGTGACCGACCGCCATAGTGCCGATGGATATGACGATACTGAACCCGGCAATATCGAATCTGGCGATACGAGAATAAGACGAGCCCTTCCCGCACGGCTTTGCCCGGACTACACTTAGGTGCAACTTCACCACTTATGTAGGAAAGGCCTTGCAATGGTCGATTATTCGCCGGCTCTGATGACCGACATGTATGAATACACGATGCTCGACGCCGCTCTGAAAGACGGTACCGCCGACCGCAAGTGCGTGTTCGAGGTGTTCACGCGTCACTTGCCCGAAGGCCGTCGCTATGGCGTGGTGGCCGGCACCGGCCGCATTCTGGATGCGCTGGAACATTTCCACTTGGATGAAGCGGATCTGAAGTTCCTGGCCGACCGTCACGTGGTAAGCCCCGAGACCATTAAGTGGCTGGAGAACTTCCACTTTTCCGGTACGATTCGCGGTTACCGCGAAGGTGAGATGTTCTTCCCGAACTCCCCGATTTTGCAGGTCGAAGGCACGTTCGGCGAATGCACGCTACTGGAGACGTTGATTCTATCCGTGCTGAACTACGATTCCGCAGTGGCCTCCGCCGCCTCACGTATGGCGTCGGCAGCCAAGGATCGTCCTTGCATGGATATGGGCGGACGCCGCACTAACGAGTGGGCCGCCGTGGCCGCCGCTCGAGCTGCCGTAGTGGGCGGATTCAAGGGTACCGCCAATCTGCTGGCCGCCCAGCTGTATGGTCTGAAGGCCATTGGCACCGCCGCGCATTGCTTCACGTTGGTGCATGATTCCGAGCGTGACGCCTTTGAATCGCAGATCGAGGCATTGGGCAAGAACACCACGCTGCTGGTGGACACCTACAACATCGAGGAAGCCGTGAAAACCGCCGTCGAAGTGGCCGGTCCCGAACTGGGTGGCGTGCGCATCGACTCCGGCGACTTGGCCGCCATGGCCCAGCGTGTGCGCAACCAGCTGGACGCCCTGGGTGCCACGAACACCACCATTACCGTGACCAACGATTTGGATGAGTACGCGCTCGCCGCATTGCAGACCGCGCCGGTCGACTCCTATGGCGTGGGCACCATGCTGGTCACCGGCTCCGGCGCTCCCACTTGTGCGATGGTGTACAAGCTCACCGAGCGTGAAGGCGCTGACGGCACGATGGTTCCGGTCATGAAGAAGTCCAAGGACAAGGCCACAGTGCCCGGTCGCAAGTTGGCATTCCGCTCCTACGAATACGCGCTAGCCGAAGCCGAACACGTGATTTCCGGCTCGGAAGAGAAACTGGCCGGTTTCACGCCCGAACCGACGTGGAAGAACCTGCTGGTCGATTTCGTGGACCACGGCCATATCGATGCGCAGTGGCAGGGCCATGACGCCATCATGGCCGCCCACGACTACCGCGCCAAGGCGTTGTCCGAACTGCCCATCACCGCACAAAGCCTGATGAAGGGCGAGCCCGTGATTCCTACGGAGACTCAGGTTCTCTGACGAGAACTTTCGTCTCCATAGGAATCCGTCGCAGCATAGCTGCTCCCCTTACCTACGGACAGCCCACTGGGCTGTCCGCTTAACGGTTCGACCACAGAGACCAAAGTCCTCTGACCGTATCGCACTGGCCGCATCCCTCTGGTTACATTGGCTACTCTTCCCTCTGTCTGTGCCCCTCTGTCTGTGTTGGCCGCACTCCTGTGGTCGCCGCCGAGGCGGGGAGATGCAACCCCGGTCGCACCCCCGTGTTTGCACCCCCTGTGGCTGTGTCCCGGGGCTGTATTGGCCGCGTCCCCTCGGGCTGAACTGCGTCCCGGTTCGCCGGACGTGGTTCCAGCTGGGGGTGCCCGGCAGATTCTAGTGGTGGTTGCAACACCTGAGGTTTGAGCGGCCTTCCATGGTCACGTTGTCGGTTGTTGAGGTTATCACGCGGCGTCGAGCAGTTC
>ENA-OQCO01000034-OQCO01000034.1-human-gut-metagenome-genome-assembly--contig:-NODE-34-length-67246-cov-4.274334_pt1 | contig 67246 bp, 79 predicted proteins | sample MGYA00242500_ERZ504582 | MGnify/ENA primary metagenome ERZ504582 (study PRJEB26092, sample SAMD00036346) | human gut metagenome | host: Homo sapiens | study: EMG produced TPA metagenomics assembly of... | reverse complement strand
CCGTCTCCACCCGTGTTGCAGCCGATGTATTCGCCGTTATGCTTCAAGCACGCCCATGTCACGTCACCGGTCTTGACGGTTCCATCTGGAGCCCGCGCCGGTTTTCCCGCTGGAACCGGCTGGCGATACGGTGGACGCGATGAAGATAATCGTCATGCAGATGATCGCGACGATGATTACCCGGTCCCGGTTCATCACTCACCATCCTTTTCGATTTCATTGATCTTGTCGGCCAGCACTTTGACCGCCTTCTTGTAACATCCCCACTTGATTTCATTCCAGAATGGTTCGAGATCGGCCCAGTTCTCGGCTTCTAGAATGCCGAGAAGCCTGATGGGTCTGGCTGTGATAATGTCGTTGTCCGGCCCGAGGTACATGGCAAGGAACGGCACGTTGTTATCGATTGCGTGCTTCGCATACCAGAGTGCTTTCTTGAGGTCTTCGACACCGTTCTTGTCGCGCCACCGGTAGCAGTATTTAATTACGTTACCCCAGTCGAAGCTGAGCAAACTGGATAGTTCGATGCATTCGAACGGGCCATCCTTGTAATGCGATGGATTGATGTTGTCAGTCATTTGATTGTTCCTTTGTCGATGAATATTTGCCGTCTGTGGTGAGATACACGAGTCCATGCCAAGTCCGTACCGGCACTTCCAACTGGTCTTGAAACGATTTCACGCACCAGCCGTTCTCATAAGCGATAGTCGGATGCATGTGAACGAAACCATGACAGCCCGTCGTACCCGAACCGCAAAGCAGAATCAGATTCTGCACTTGATGCTTCTCAACCCTCGTGCATTGGCTACGGAGTTTCCGATGATGCCGGGAACCACCCACCGCATACAAGCTTCGGCCGCAACGCACGCAACGTCTCCCATCACGATCATCAACCATGCGGCACGTCTCCTTGGATGGATTGTCACTGCTCACTGGGGTTCTCCTGGAACAATCCCTTGTTGTCTTCAACCAATTGGATGCCCTCACCTATCCATCTCATGACAGGAACCGCCATCGAATTACCGAGCGCCTTGTAGCGTGGACTATCCGGCGCGTGCTTCTTCCCCTTCCACGGAATATCCGTCCATCCGTCCGGGAAACCTTGAAGCCTTTCGCATTCCAACGGCGTCAACCTGCGAACCGTCAAACCATTCATCGAATCCTCCGTATGTAGAAACTGGTCATTGTGCGTGCTGAGCGTGGCAGAAAGCTCGTCCTGCCCGAGGAATCCCTTACCCCCCCCCGCTCCGCCACCGCGAATCTTGAAAGTGAAAACCACTAGTCTCTCCTATTAGTTGTCGGATAGATGAATGGGGCATCCTTTCCGGCGTGAGCCATCAATGTCGGAGAAAGATCGAATCCTTGTGCGGCATTCGCCTGAGTGTCCGCGCGACACATCACTCTCTCTCTCTCAATTTGGTAGACGGCTGGATTATGGTCAGTACTCAAAGTGGGACTCACTTCGCCAATCGCCAGACTCCGGATCTTCTCACCCTGGCTCCATTTGAACGCCTTAATCAGGGGAACATTGTTGCCACCGGTACCCATGTGCGAGGTGAGCGTATTCGACACGTCGGGATGATCGCTGACCTTGAACCGTCCATCCTGCTGATGGAAGTCCAACATCAATCCCCCAGCGTCCGAATCTGCGTCTCCAACGCCTCCCGCAGTCCCCTGGGTAAGGCTTTGCCTCTTCTCTCGGCTCGACGTATGATCCCAGCACAGGCTCTCGCGCTCAAAAAGTACCGGCGCGGCACGCCGCCAGTCTCGAGTGTTGACGACAAGGAACACACGCTCGCGCCGCTGGGCCACACCGAAGAACTGAGCGTCCAGCACTCGCCATGCACCCCCCCCATCAGGCCAGAGTTCGGCCACGGCTTCAAGGAGCGACTGGAAAGCCCGTCCGTGTTCAGCCGACAGAACTCCGGGCACGTTCTCCCATACGATCCATTCCGGATCAATTTCTGCGCAAGCTCGGAGATACTCGAGCATGAGCTGGCCGCGAGGATCGTCCAGAGCCTTCCTGAGTCCGGCGATGCTGAATGCCTGGCAGGGGCTTCCTCCCACAACGACATCTGCTGCATGGTGGTATTCCTTCCAATTAACTTTCGTCATGTCCCCTAAGTCTGGAACGTTCGGATAGTGGTGTTTGAGTACTGCTTTGGGGAATGGTTCGATTTCGGCGTATGCGACTGGCTCCCATCCGAGTGTTTGCCATGCGACAGTTGCTGCTTCAATGCCGCTGAACAGGCTGATGTATTTCACTAGGGTTCTTCCTTCTGGTTTAGCTCATTGGCTTTTTTGACGGCTGACGCCATGTCGGTCACGTCATCCTGCGATTGGAGGTGCAAGGCTTTCAACGTGTGTTCGCAAGCCCAAGTGTGGACGTGTGGCTTCGACGGTGGGATACCACCCATTTGCGCCCGGTTCTCACACCAGCCACGCCATAGGCGTATCCAATCCCCCACGGTGCTGATTCTGGCATAGTGACGGACGGAGAAAGCGTTCCAAGCATCCTGTAAATCCAAGTTCGGGTAAGCGGTGCGCATCATGCTGTCCGCCGCCGTCAACTCCGTGGAGTCTTGGAACATGGCAAGTGTCATTTCTTTGGAAGAAGAATAATATTCTTCTTCTTTCTTATCGGGTACGGGTACGGGTACGGGGCATGCGTTTGCCATCGGTTTGCCATCGTCTTGCCATGCGTTTGCCATAGGTTTGCCATGGCATTTGCCATCGTCTTGCCATGCGTTTGCCATAGCATTTGCCATCGGTTTGCCATTTTTGCCATTCTCGGGCTTCTTCCAACGACGGCTCGCACCCTTCTTGCCCGCTTCACTCCGCTTCCTGCGCTTGGCATCCACTTCGTCACCGTCCGGCTGATAGTCAGCCCAATCATGGAACACGTATTCGTCCTTGTCGGCGTCATACTCCCACAAGCCCGCATCGCAGAGTTCCTGAACCGAATCATCGGAGCAACGGAACATGGGAATCATGTTCGCGGGGACACGTCCTTTTGTCAGCTGTTGCGCGGCCCACGTGCCTGAACGAAGCCATAATGCGGTGGCGTCATTGGACAGCATCGCCGTCTTCGGATTCATACAGAACCCATCATCGACCTTGAACCACATCAGCCCAATTCTCCATTCCCGTAGATTTTCCAGATTGCTTCCTGCCTTGGTGTGGTGCAGGGCAGGTCGTCGAAGTTGAGGTTCGCCCATCCGCTTCCCACGTGTGGTTTCGCCATCGCGTCCAGGGCTTCAGCGATTTCAACCAAGTCCGGTTCCGGGTCAAGTTTCATCACAGTTCCTTTTGCAAATGATTTCCAAACCGGGCTGATATCGGTAGGTTGACTGGTTGCTGTAGTAGGCGTCCCAGTAGGCTCCGTAGTGTGGATTGTCGGCAGTGCTTTGGTATGGGACTGCTTTCCTGTCCTGGAGGAGTTGGACGATATGGCGTCCCTTGTCGGTCAGTCTGAGCGCATTGTCGGATACCAAGCCGCGCCGTCTGAGCGCTTGAATCCACAGCCACGGTTTCTGACCTGTGTGGGGTTCCGGCATTCGACCGGTACGCCATATGCTGACAAGCGCCTCATGCTGTTGGCTGCTCAAATGGATGCCGTTGACGTTGACTGCTGGAAGAATCATCGTCCACCTCCGAGCGGCAACCCACTGTTCAACATGCCCGCCAATTCACCCAACGTGGATCGGATGAACATTCGAGTGCCCGAGTCAACGCATTCCATAGACGGTTTGGCCGGTAGCAGAGTCTCGAACTTGTCCCACACGCTCAGACTCGTGTAAGCGGGTTGAGACGCGATCCACTCACGCTCGTCCATCACGTCAGCATCGAACATGCCATCGGCTTGTATGACGAACGGATATTCAGAATCAATGTCACCAGCCAACAGTTCAGCCTTATCGAAGCATTTCACCATCGGCACGTTCGGATTGGCGAACGTCGAAACACTGATCGGCCGCCCCTTGTAGTACAGGTTCTCAACATGGTCGAGACGCTTATCGTCCAACGCCCAAGCCAAGTAATCCCAGACGCGCAGTTGGAACAGCATCTCACCGGTATTCAGGCTGGTTTCCGACATCGCTTATCATCTCCTTCGTGTTTCTGACGAGACTTTCCAACCCGCCGTGAATGTCATGCAAGGGTTCTATATGGATTTCCGTATGCGGCTCATAAGGATTGCCGCCGTATGTCAACGGCATTCCCTGCCGACGTTTGACAAGCCGTTTCGCCCGTTGTCCCCATGCCATACGGTCGGGTTCCAGCATGGCGCACAAAGTGAGTTTCACCTGCTGGTCATCCACGTAGGCCAAACCGTTCAACGCGTCCTTGACGAGCTTTTCCAGATTGTCCAAATCCGGTTTCCCATGACGCCCCTTATAAAACATGAGAATCATCATCACGTCCCCGTCCAATGGTTCGGCATGAGGTAGAACATGTGGAATTGGTTCCGCACCAGTTCCTCAGCATCCCTCGTATGTTGAGGGGTCACAGCCCGATACCCGTAGAATCGTGGACGGCCCTTCGCGACGGGTTCGCCTGGAATGTCGAAATCATAGGTCATAAATCCCATATGCTCGCGTCTCCAATATCCTCCCAATAGTCTTCGGCTTCCGACTCGCATTCAGGACAAGCGGGGCCGTAATATTCGACCCCATGCTTGTCACACCATGCGGGTTCGGTCATCCCAGAGAGCGGAACCATCAGAACAGTGTCGCCTCTCCAAGCTTCTCTTCAAGATCGCGCATCAGATTCACCGACGCATACCAATAGGAAGGCTTCAATTCAATGCTCATGCCCTTGCGGCCAAGTTTGATTGCCTCATACACGGTCGAGCCGATGCCACCAAACGGGTCGAACACAAGCTCGCCCTTATTGCTCCACAAGCGGATGCACCGTTCGATGAAATCCAATTGCAGCGGGCAGATGTGGCGTTCATCGGTATCCTCACGGCCAAGACGCTCATTCAGCGTGTTGGTCTCTCGAATGTTCCACCAAACCGGCTGCGCCCAATCAATCCATTCCTCGTTGCTCACATCATTCTTGATCGGCACCTGATTGTCACCGGGCTTGCGGAACATCAGCAGATAGTCAGCCAACGCGGGACGGCTCATACTGGAATCCTTGTTCTTCGTGACGAACATGAGGGCTTGGGCTTTCGTGCGAATCGCCTGAGCCTGTGGATTCTTGTTCACGGTGACTTCGCCGTGGAAAATCCAACCGTTCTCCACGTAAGCGCGGATTACATCACCACGGAAGTCGGTCAATCCAACCACGCCGTCAGCGGTCTTCGTGGTCACCACCTGCTGCACATGCACGCAAGCGATACGGCCAGGTTTCGTGACCCTCAACAGTTCGCGGATGATGTACCCGTAATTCTCGATGAACTCTTCACGGGAACTATTGTTGCCCAAGTCGCGGGTTGAATCGGAGTACACGTACAGGCTTGCGAACGGCGGGCTGCTCACACTCAGATCAACACTGTTGTCAGCCATTTCCGCCATGCGTTCGCACGAGTCGCCAAGCCATAGCGTCCAATCCTTGCCTTTGGCTTCATCGGTCATATACATTTCATCGACCATCATGCGGCCTTTCCGAAAGAGTTTGATTCATTCATCGTCTTTACCAGTTCGTCACTCAAATGAGTGGCCTGCTGTTCCTTGCGGGTGATGTTCTCCGCTATCTCGCGTTCCAAATCGGAAACCACCACATGCACGTCAACCACGCGCTTCTGTCCGAACCGATAGCAGCGGCGTATCGACTGGTAGTAGGATTCCCACGAGTCGTTCAAACCGCAGAACGCCATTCGAGCGCAGTTCTGCCAGTTCAAACCGAACGATGCCATGGAACCCTTCGTGATAAGCACTGGAATGTTCCCATCAGCGAAGTCAAGGAACGCCTTGGCCTTGTCTTCCGGCGACATGGAGCCTTTCACATTCACACTGCCGGGGATAAGCCTGTTCAGCATGTCCGCCTCGTCGTTCAATCCAGCCCAGATAATCCACTGTTCGCCCGGCTCGTTATTGACAAGATCGACGCAACGGTTCACACGGTCAACAAGCGTTTCCTTACGGACTCTCGCACGCCCGCCGACACCACCAAGGTCAGCTGCGAACAATTGGCCTTCCGGGATGCTGCCGTTGTATTCCACCACATCAACGGTCTGGTTCAATCCGGGCAACTCATATCCCGCATCATCACCGCCAATATCGGACGGCTTTCGCAAGGCGATGGCCCATTGCGACATCCACCGCATCATCGGCTTAACCGCGTGACCTTTCAAACGCCAAATATTCCCGTCATGCACGAAATACGTGGCAAGCATCTTCACACGGGTGGCGTATCCAAGGAACTCGGCCTGATTGCATAGTTCCTCCGGGTCGTTCGGTGCCGGTGTGGCGGTACAGGCGAGACGGTATTTCGTATCCCTGAACGTGTCGATCAGCATTTTGCGGGTCTTTCCGTCAGACTGTTTCAGAATCGAAGCCTCGTCCAATACGACCGCATTGAATTTGGACACGTCGAGTTTTGGCACTCGCTCATAGTTCGTGATGTTGAATCCGTCAGAGACTTCCGACTGGTCATGCACATAACGCACTTCCATGCCGATTGCGGCGCCTTCGCGGATGGTTTGCTGGCATACGGCCAACGGCGCTAGAATAAGCCCCGTCCCATGTCCGGCGCAGACCTGACGCAACCATTCGAGTTGCATTCTGGTCTTACCAAGACCCGTATCGGCCCATACGGCTGCACGTCCTACTTTGCAAGCCCATGTGACGATACGTTTCTGCCAGTCGAACAGGGATGGGTGGAGCTGCTGCGAGCTAACGGTGATGCCAGTCTCCTGCTCGCGCAGCTCCTTTCTTTTCAGAAACTCCCTATATGGGATGATGTTTGCCATGTTGGTTCCTTTTGGTCTGGATTAGAACTCGTCCGTGTTGCCGCCGAAACTGCCGAAGTCGGAAGGCTGATTATTGTTCGACGCCCAAGGGTCTCCACCCAACTGTTGAGACTGTGCGGGCTGCTGACCGGTGTTCGATGGGTTCACGCCATACTGCGGCTGCTGGTTCCCCGCAAAACCGCCCTGCTGCTGTCCGCCCGCGAAACCGCTGCCGCCGCCCTGATAGCCGCCGCCATTGCCGTGCTGCACGCGATGCACCTGAGCCGTCGCATAACGCAAGGACGGGCCGATTTCATCCACCTGCAATTCGATGACCGTGCGGTTGGAACCGTCCTGCTCCTGATAGGAACGCTGCTGCAAACGACCCTGCGCGATCACACGCATGCCCTTCGCAAGGCTCTGCGCGCAATGAGTGGCGAGGTCGCGCCACGCGGAGCAGCGCATGAACAAAGCCTGACCGTTCTCGAACTGGTTCGTGCTGCGGTTCCAGGAGCGCGGGGTGCTGGCGATCGTGAACGACGCGACCTGCGCTCCAGCGGACGTCGTGCGCAATTCCGGCTCGTCGGTCAGATTGCCAATGATCGTGATAACGGTTTCTCCAGCCATTATGCGGCCTCCTTGACTTCTTCATTCTTTTTGAAACTGTTGATGAACAATTGGGCTTGCCAGTCGGTCAATCTTGCGTAGTTCACAGGCATTTTGATACGATTGCCGATGGCTTCGGACTCACGTCCGGCTGGAACATTCCCCTGAGCCAACAAGGCGGCAACCTGCTTGCGTAGTTCCTCGTTCATCGGATTGCCACGCTGATAGCCAGCCAACTGGCCGTCATCATCACTGGTAGCAAGACAGAACAGGGTGAGCAGACTGTACCTTCTCGCATAGGTTTCCGCACTCCCATACCGTTGCATGAACGGCTGTTCACGTTTACCTGCGGAATCACCCACGATGATCGGGACGGGAGCTTCAAACACGCTCCAAGACTTGCTGTACTCCTGCCAGTAGCGGGATACGACGAATCCATACCCGTTCGGATATTGGGGTAGATTATCGTATCGGATGCTCTGCTGCACCTTGACCTTCAACGTTTCGGTCACATAGTTGACCACACTGCCCAAGTCGGCGTAATCATAACCGTAGGCTTTACGGTTCTTCGCTATCACATTTCCCATTGGTCATCATCTCCAATCAGATGGTTCATCTGCCAGTCAGTGAATCTGATAGGCATAGGCGTCTTCGATAATCCTTGGTTGAGCATGTCTTCCAACGGAATATGGTTCTTCCGGTAGAAGCTGAGCCTGTCCAACGCTTCACGAATCTGTTTCACGGCGACAAGTGAGATTTCAGGATCGTTTTCGGATAGTTCCCAAATCATCCAGTCGTATGGTTCTTGCTTCTCCTGCACGACGAATCTGAATCCCATCGCACCCTGGTATCCGGTTACGAGCCGATACAGCATCATGTAGAAGGCGGCTTGAATGTGGTAGCCGAACTTGTATGCCGAACCAGTGAAGTCCTGCACGTCATGGCCGGTGGTCTTGTAGTCGTACAGCCACATGACGCCGTCCATGTCGGGATGGTCGGGCAGCCAGTCGGCCTTGCCTTTCAACTGCAATCCAGTGGTCGGGTCAATGGCGAACAAGGCGATTTCCGGTTTGCCTTCCACGAGACTGTTCATGTCCGGCGCGTAATCCACCATGTTTTGAAGCTTCTCATAGTCGGAACCGGAAAGGATTACCAGATCGTCCGATTTGGCTTGTTCGGCTTGTGCTTTACCGGCTTTGGTGCGCCCGTCGAGTTTCCTTTCGACCTTCGGGCCACTACCGAGAATGAGACTGTGCGCGGCCTTGCCGAACGCCAACGTACTGTTGTCGAGAGGGTTCAGCTTGTGCCATGCGTACGCTCTTGGAGACTCCATGAACTTCTTCAAACCAGTCTGGTCGATTGCCGGATGCGCGAAATACTCCTTGTCCGGCATGTCAACCATGCTGGGAAATTTCACTTCCGTCATACTTCCGCCACACTCCGTTCCATAATGTGGGCATTATTCCGGTAACGCCACTTCCTGTAGCCCTGTTCGACAAGCGGGAACAACGAGCGGGCGTAAATGACGGCACCATTACTGTTCTTTTCCAACAAGTCTCCCTTACCGGCATTCAGAATCGTGTTCTTCACGACTTGGCCCAGTCCGGTGATGTTACGCTTGGCGTCTTCTGGATGCTGTTGGGTCATGTATTCCCTGAGCGTGATACGGTAATCCGGTTCGATTGGATGCCAGTCCGACACGTCCAATGGTTCCGGGATGGTGTCGTCCACCAGCCGGTAGGTTCGTCCGAACAAGCTGATCTCGTCCGGTACTTTCGTGTAGGTTTCGCCATTCACGTTGATGGTGTCCATGAGAGTTTTCCTTTCTGTGATTGCGTGCTGGTGGATGGAGTCGAACCATCTGACCGCCGATGGATCGAACGGCTGAGATAGCAGCGGCCACGTTCCTTGCACCAGCAGTGGTTGACGGGAGAGAGTGTGTATGTAAGCGCCTAGAGAAATCGACTTTGGAATATGATTTTTTAGGCTCCCCCGTCAACCGGGTTTTCAATTATGTCGGGCCGTCTCTCGACGGCTTCGGACGTGGGCGGGAGTCGAACCCGCGACCCGTAGGGGAAGAAGAACCAGAGACCCCGAGTCATCCAATCCACGTCAAATCCCCAGTCCGGCAATCGCACTAACCGGTGGGGACAGTGGCCGCAACAGGAGTCGAACCTGTTAGGATTCACGCCAATGAATGATGCAAAACCGTTGGAACCCGACCTGAACGGGTTCACGGCCAACATCACGGCAACAGGAAATGTCAAAACCTGAATGCGAGATGGATAAGGTGATTCATGAGTTGTCAAACTTAAGGAGTCCGGCATGAATCCCACAACCATGTGCGGCCAATGCGCCTACGTGATTTGCTGCGCGGTATTGAGTTCGTAGGCGCGTGGATAATATCGATATTCAGTTATGGTCCCCACTGGCCGACGAATGAGTGAACGTGGGTATCCTGCGGAACAACCCGATTTTTGGTTGTTTGTTGGGACTGCCAGCCAGCGGGAAGTCTTTAGTCGCGTGGCGCGAATCTGACGATCAGCCACAATGCGGTGGCGATGTACACGCCTTCCACCATGAGCGCGGCGGTGGTGCTGCCGCCATGCCATGTGAGCATGATGGTCAGGCTGGCGATGAGTCCGATGCTGGCGACGGCGAAGAGGATGCGGCGGAGCGGGTAGTTCGGCTTCTTCCGCTTCTTCATTGCTTGCATGTCTTCAATCCGGTAATCATGGTCAGTCATCGTCGCTCCCAGTGTTCACTCGCTTGAGTGGGAAGGCTTCAGGCGGGAGCGTTTCGCAGACAGTCGGCCACTTTGCATACTGTCTATTGCCATTCCACATGTGATTAGCCGAGCAGTCATCCCATGTGCGCGCCGACCAGTCATCATCGATGTCCTTAAGCAGGAGCCGACCATCATTCGCGGTGACATAGAAGCCCCGCTCCTTCGGCTCTTCGGGCAGTGGCTTTTCATCCACTTTGACGAGTGATGCGATCTGTGCGACCAGACCGCGCACGGTATTCCAATCGTCTCCGTCGCTTGCGGTCTTCAACTTATCGAAAAGCTTGTCAAGCTTCACCAAAACACTGTCATTCATTCCAATCAAATCCTTTCGTCGGTTCCAAGCCTGTCGGCCTGAAACAATGTCTTCCATGCGTCAGAAACGTTTCCGCAAGCCCATAGGAAACAAGCTTGCGCAAACTTCTGTAGACAACGCTCTGAGCCAATTGCAGGTCTTCCGCGATCTTGTACGAACTGGTACTGAAACCGGTCTCATATTTCGTGCGAAGCGACTCGTACACCCGCTTCAATACCGGCTTGTCCTGCTGCTGATAGTCCCGTTTGGTCTTATGTCTGACCCGTTCAATCCAATTCGCGTTGGCGGCAAGCATGGCATCCAAGTCGATGCCCGTCTGGACGCTCCACGCGACATCAGGCTGAGCGCCGGTCATGCCGAAACCTCCCTTGGACTCTCGCACACCTGGTCGTAACGGTCGAGAAGCTTCGACTTCTTGTACGTGACGGTCTTGCCGCCCTGATAGTCGGCGCACACCCTGTACAGTTTGTCGAACTTGTCCGCTCCAAGCTTGAGGAACTTGGCAGCTTCCTGCCTGTCGAAAATCTCCTCTTCGACAACAACCTTCCTGTCTGTCAAAACCTGCTCCTATCTTGATTGGCCGTGAACGTCAGCGGCCCATTGGATGAACGCGCCTAGTTTCGATTCGGGAACCTCATACAATGTGCTCGTCTTGAGTCCATCTTTTTCGACGATTGACCCGCCTTTCCGATCGTTGATACGGAAGACGCAGTGCCCACCCTCGTCAAGAACGAACTCATGCGGCGGCGCCGGAGGATTCAACAACGTCATGCCGCCACCTCCGCGTCAAGCACTCGCTCGAAACTTTGTTCGGACAACCGTTGGTGGATAAGCGCCAATCCCTTGCGTGTCAGCTTCGGGGTCGGCGGATAGGCGAATGGCGTGCCATCCTTGTGGATTCCGTGGGAACGGGAGGACACCATGACCATATGGCCTTGCCTCACGCGACTTGACGCCGCGCACCATGACTGGTTGGACTGCCGGTAAATCCAACCGTTATCCACAAGCCATTGGCGCAGCTCATGCTCACCGCTCTGAATGTTGGAATCGTTGCTTAGGAGTTTCGCTGCGTCACGGACAAGCAGAGCATCGGGAATATTCGTGAAGTCATCCAACGCCTTGGCTTTCGGCTCCAGTTCCTTGACCTTCTCCTGCTCCTCCTTCAGCTTGGTGGCGAGCTGGATCAGGAAGTCCGGGCTGGTGAGTGCCTTGTCTAGAGTCTGCTGGGTCATGTATGCGCCATGCTTGCGAATGGACGGCAGCACCTCATGCGTCACCCAACGCTGGAACTCCTTCGCCTCCGGCTTACGCGAGCGCATGATGAGCTTGTACAAGCCGGGCTCAGAGATGATGAGAGGCGCACGCCCTGGCTGATTCCAAACCTCCGAATTACGGAGGTTTGTGATTTCGTCATCATCAAGAGCTTCGCGGAGATGATTTGTGTCATTGCCGAGGATGTCACATGCGTCCTTGGCGACGAACCAAGGCTCCCCCGCTTCGTCGGTCAGGGCGCGTAATGATGCACCCTTGAACTCGAATCGCTGGATTTCATTGTTCATTTGGAGTCTCCTAGTATTCGATGGCTTCGATGCGGGTGATGAAGAAGTGGATGCCGGGGGCGCATTCTTTCCACCGGTTGGTGTCGAAGTCTTCGACGTGCACGGTTTCGCCTTTTTTGTACGTGAAGTCTGTGTCGTGTCCGCTGTATGCCATGGTGTCTGGCGGGAGGCTGTTGCCTTGCTTGTCTTGCAGGTCGAGCACTCGTGCTTTGCTGGCGCGGCATTTGCGCCCCGTGGCGTTGGAGCGTTGCGCGTCGGCCGGAATGAGGAGCTTTACGATGACTGATTTCGGTGGCATTGTGTCGTCTGTCCATGCTTTTTTCCAGCCGATGATGTCGCCTTCGTCCGGAAGGATGCTGGTTTTGGCGATGCTGAGTTGTACATGGTTGGCATCGCTCAGGTCGGCGTGGCTCAGGTCGGCGTAGCGCAGATCGGCATCATGCAGGCAGTCATATCCATGCTCTTTGAGGATGGCTTCGATGTTGTCGCCTTCGAGAGTGCCGTGTGACGTGGTGATTTTCATTGTGGTTCCTTGACGTGTGTGTGGTTAGGCGGTTTGTTTGATTTGTGCGATTTCTCCGGGTTGGAAGCCGAATGCTTTGTAGAGTCCTATGAGCATGAGTGGCGTGCATTCGTTGGTTTTTTTGGCTCTGGCTAGGACGCTTTCGCTGACTCCTATTGCTCCGGCGAAGGCTTCGTCCGTTTTGAGGCCGCTCATTTGTTTGGTTCGGTCTAGGAAGCCGTCTCGGAACTGCATTTTGTATTCAGCCATCAGCACTGTTCCTTTCATTGTGAAGCATTTTGTTTTTCAACCTGAAAAGTAATATACCACAGTGAAAAGAGATTTTTCAAGTCGAAACATCGTTTCGGCGTGTTGACATGAAAGAGTTTTTATTTCATAATGAAATACATGGATAAGAAAACATATTTCGCACAGCTAACGCATGATGCGGCGATCAATGAAATCAGCAACAAGACCGGACTCAGCGTCTCAACCCTCTGGCGTCAATACAACAAAGGATGCGAGTTCAGCGCCGAGTCGGTAATCATCATCGCTAGAGCATATGGCGAAAATCCCGTAGAGGCTCTGGTTGAGTTCGGATATATAAGAGCCGACGAGATGGCTAACGGAAGGACCGTCGCAAGACTGCATGACGCTTCGAATGACGAGCTGCTTCAGGAACTCGCACGCCGTCTCAAGGAAAACGCGGACGCCGACTGGGTGAACAGTCCGATCATCTACCGTGAAGAGTTCGACATGGCCGCGAACGACGATCCGAACGCGAGACTCGAAGCCGAAACACCTGAAGACTGACGACAGCAATGAATATGGCGGCGGTATTCAATCATGATGCCGCCGCCTAATAATACGAAGGGAACAATGTCTCGAATCACCATCGACGTTTTGGAACGTCAGGCCGAAGCCATGGGTTTGAAGGTTTTGGAATCCGATATTCCCGGCACTACCTGCGGCCTGTACTGCGACCAGCTGCGAACGATATGGCTTGCCGACTGGCTCAACGACCGGCAGAGGCTCTGCACCCTATGCCACGAGCTTGTGCACGCGAAGTACCGTGATCTCGGCTGCGGCACGCGGTTCGGCGCGAAGTGCGAGCGTAGGGCGCGACGCGAGACGGCGTTGACGTTGATAAGCCCGTCCGAGTTCGCCATGGCCGAACGAACGTGGGACGGCGACACCTGGCATATGGCGGCGGAGCTGGACGTGACCATGCAGGTTCTCGCGGATTACAGGCAGATTCTCAAGGATGGCCTGTTCGAGAAACGCCCATGATTCATCAGCCATCAATTGGGGGGATAATCCTTGTTGAGACATATTGCAGGAAAGCAAGGAGGACATCATGGTTCCTATATTCGTTATCGCCGGTACCGCCATCGGTATGTCCGCGTTCGTTCTGCTGATCCAGATGGCCGTGCGGAACGGCATTCGCATGTCCGGGTTGATCGACTGGCGTACCCAATACGAATTGGAACGCATCGACGATGCGGACGGCGACAAGCCGACGTTGCACGAATTGTATGAGATCGCAGCCAAAACCGATTCCGCACCAGATGCCATCGAGCGGAATGTGAAAGCGAAGGCTCTGGACTATATCGAGTCGCGTAATTCCATCCATGTGCGAAATTGCTGGATTGTGATTGGAGTCGCAGTCTGCGTAGTATTCTTCCTGGCTATGATTATCGCTTTCGCCAGCAGTACTAACGGTACTATTTGAATCATGTTTTTCTCGTGCCCGTCTGTTTTGTTGCAGGCGGGCTTTTCTTATACCCTCTAACGTTTTGTCCGGTATGGCAAAATCATGGCAAAAGCATGGCAAAATCCACTATGAAAAAATGAAGAATAAATGTTACTTATGTATATATATGCATTTATTCTACTTTGAACGTGACTATCAGCTGTTTAAAAGATTACCAAACACTCTTTTTAGAACATGACTAAGACTCATGTTTAGTAGTGGCTATTGGGTATACTTTAAAACAAGGTACAAAAGTAAGAAAAAGCCCTCGAAGCTCTAGACCAGCTCCGAGGGCCAATGGAAAACCAACACAATGATTCTCCACGTACCAGCTTACCCCTAGGCGTGGAGGGAAAGAGATGGATATTGTGGGATACCGCAATGCAGAACTCGTACATCAGCTGACGCGCGAAGGCGGTCTCAATACCAAGTATGGCGATGGGACAACCCTTAACATGGCTCAGGCTTACATCTTGGAACGACTCGCCTTGGTAACAGCTGACTGGCCGCTGGACAAAACCGCTCAGGATAAGCGCCTGATGCCACGCACATACCAATACGGTTATCTCGCACTGGCGCGTGAGTTCGGTATGACGTTGCCGGACAACCTAAAGTCCATCAAGGTCATCGATGGAGAGCCGCGCGACGAGAAGAAGGAGACGAACGCGGTCAATAGAATCTCCAAGAATATGAATAAGCTAATGGATAAGGGTCTGGTTAAATGCCTACGTGAGGGCAACCCTCAAACCAGAACCAAAGGCGTGTACTTGCTGACCATCGGCTCTCCCGAAGAGAATGCGGAAGTGGAGGCTTACGTGAGGGCGAACTTGGGCTTGTAGCCGATTGTCCTCGTGTTCGGTCAACATGATGATGCAATCCAAATAAAGAAGATTATTAGGGTTGTACCTGCTTGATTGGGTTTTCCTGAGATTGCTGATTGCGGTTATGTCTATGAAGGCCGCCACATGGTTCCCTATGCCGTGTGGCGGCCTTCGTGGTTCCGGACGGCTCATGCATCGTGTTCTCTCCCTATTTTGGAGAGAACGGCATGGGCGTGTCGGATTTGGATGGTTCCGCATGATACCGGCCGTTACGCCCTGTGAGACGTTTGGATGGCGTTCTCTCAGGGTTTCAAAACCTTCCCACCTGACGTGCGAATTTGCTGTTACGGCGTGTCGCGACCCTTTTTCGTGTGTTTTTTGGGCTGGTTTTTCGAGTTTGTCTGAGAATCGGAGAGAATGACCATTTCGGACACTTCCGCAACCGTTCCCGCAACTGCGGCTGAACCCTACTCGCGTAAGGGTTTCCGCCTTGGCTCCTGCGACTGGGCTTGAACCAGTGACCGTCCGATTAACAGTCGGATGCTCTGCCAACTGAGCTACGCAGGAATGCGCTGTGCACAAGACATGAATTATACGCGGTAAAACGCAAAATGCAAATCCCGCGCGTGTCTCCCCTGCTGCGGCGGGACTACCGTCACATGCTGATCTTCGTCAACGGCATGGCGGAATCGATTGCGAAATCCGGTTCGGACGGTTTCACGCCGCTCTCCACCAGGTTCACGCCCAGCATGGCCACCATAGCGCCATTATCGGTGCACAGTTTGATTTGCGGGATACGCACTTCGACGCCATGCTTGGCTCCGACCTCCAACAGTTTGGCGCGCAGTTGGGAGTTCGCGGAGAAGCCGCCGCCAACGATCAGGGTCTTCGAACCGTACTGCTCGCAACCGCGCATCGCCTTCTTGGCGAGCACCGTCGCGACGGAATCGGCCAGCGACGCGCACACGTCGTCGATGGGAATCTCATTGCCTTCCGCCTGCTGCTGTTCGATCCAACGCGCCACGGCCGTCTTCACGCCGGAGAAACTGAAATCGTACGGATGCTGCTGCCCCGCCTTGCCTTGTGTAAGGCCCTGAGGCACTTTGATGGCATGTGGGTTGCCCAGCTGTGCGTGACGGTCGATGTGCGGGCCGCCGGGATACGGGAAACCAAGCAGACGTGCCACCTTGTCGAAGCATTCGCCGGCAGCGTCGTCGAGCGTGGTGCCGACCACGTCGATATGCCGCGCCACGTCTTCGACATGCAGCAGCGAAGTGTGCCCGCCCGACACAATCAACGCAAGCGTGTCCTTGGGGAACGGTCCGAACTGCAGCTGCGTCACCGCGATATGTCCGATGACGTGGTTGATGCCGTAGATCGGCTTGTTCGCGGCCCATGCCAACGATTTCGCGCCGGACACGCCGACCGCGAGACAGCCGGCGAGGCCGGGTCCCGCGGATACGGCGATCGCGTCGACGTCGGACAGCGTCATGTTCGCGTCGGCCAGAGCTTTGGAGACGCATGGCACGAACGCTTCGGCGTGCGCGCGAGAGGCGATTTCGGGAATCACGCCGCCGTAGCGGGCGTGCTCGTCCATGGAGGACGCGACCACGTTGGAAATGAGGGTGCGTCCCTGCACCACGGCCGCCGCCGTTTCGTCACAGGTCGATTCGATGCCGAGTACGATTGGTTCGCTCATTGCTGCTCCGTTGTGTGTGTTGCTGAAGTGTGCTCTGTATCCGCTGTTGCGCTGAAGCCGACGACGCGCGGCTCCAAGTCGAGGCTCATGGTGTACGCGTCGATGCCTTCTGGCTGGTAGTAGCGTTTGCGCAATCCCATCCGCGTGAAGCCGAACCTTTCGTACAACGCCAATGCCGGCACGTTGTCGACTCGGACTTCCAGAAGCATGCGTTTGGCGCCCTGCCGACGCGCCGAGACGATCAGTGTTTCGAGAAGCGCCGCCGCTATCCCCTGCCGTTGGTATGGTCTGCCGACGCCGATCGTCATGATCTCCGCGTCGTCGCCGTCGTACCAGTAGCCTGCGTAGCCTCGGACGACGGGATCCGCCGTCTGTACGGCATCGCCTTCAATGTCGAGCAGATACGTGCGTGCCGGAGCGTGGAATTCCTGCCGTACGGACTGTTCGCTCCACGCGCCGCGGCCGAACAGGTCCTTTTCCAATGCGGCGATCTGTCCGACGGCGGTGTCTTCCGGAATCTGGGAATGGTCGACAATCATGGGCGTGCCGTCACTCCGTTCGTTCGGCGCCGGCATGGTTGAGCACATGCTTGAGCGGGTTGGGCACTGACACGTCCGGACGACGCAGGTATAACGGTTCGACGGAGGTCGGTTCTGCCAACGCCTGTTCGCTGGTGGTGAAGGCCGCGAATCGCGCCAATCCTTCCGCGCCTTCGTCGAGCAGAGCATGGTCGTCGACTTCGCCGAGGGAGGCAATCGCATTCCACGACTGCGCGTATTTGACCGCACCATGGCCGATGACGTCGACGACGTACGGCTTGCCCGTGTCGGCGAGCTTCGTAAGAACGTCATTGACGCGCATCGTGATGGAATCCGGATAGTCGATGTCCATGTCGATCAACGTTATGGGCGATTGTCCGACGCCGTCCGCAACGGTGCCGCCGTCATACAGCGCGAAATACAGTTGCCGGCGACGCGCGTCGTTGACGGCAAGCGTCAGATGGCGGCGATCGTCCGTAGCTTGAGTATGTGCCAGGCATTGCGGCGCGAGCACGTCCTGTCCGACCAGTTGCGCGCCTGTGGCGAAGGCCAATGCCTTGGCCGCGACGATGCCGGCGCGCAGGCCGGTGAATGGCGCCGGTCCGACGCCGACGACGATGCGGGTGATGTCCGACGCCTGCAGTCCGGCCTGTTCGACGGCTTGCGCGATGTTCACCTGCAGTTTCTCGACATGGGTGCGCGAATCCGTTTCGACGATGGGTTCATGTCCGACCACGCCTACGGTCGAACCATATGAGGTGTCAATCACCAGTGTCTGCATATGCTTGAAAACTCCTTGTGCCAAACTGCCAACCACTGTACAACCGGCGCTGGAAGCCACGGCATGCGGTGCGGTCGGCCACGTCGGATGCGTCTTGACAGGGTCAGCGTTTTCCCGCGGTGAAATCGAACGAATCCCAGGCAGCGCCCACCGGCACCAACGTCACCGTGCGTGCGCCCGCGCTGGTCAGCTCGCCGTCCGCGTCCACGGCGGGCGCGTCAAGCGGACGGTCGATGTGGATTTCAAGCCGTTCCGGAGCCAATGCGGCGGCCATCTGCTCGCCCCATTCCATCAGGATGACGGTATGCTCGCCCGGATCCTCCAATTCCTCGTCCAAGCCGAGCGATTCCAATTCGTCCAATAGCCGTCCGACCGTGTCCTGTCCGGGCGCGTAGGCGTTGCCGCCGAGCCTGTAGGCGTCGACGTGCACCAGATGCGCCGGCGAACCGTCCGCGAACCGTCCCTCAAGCTCGCGTGCGATGGTGAAGGTCGGCGAGACGATGGGCTCTCCGATGCCAAGTCCCGCGCCGAACCCTTGCGCGAACGTGGTCTTGCCGGCGCCAAGCGGACCGGACAGCAACAGCACGTCGCCTCCACGGGCAAGCTTCGCCAAACGCTCCCCCAACGCCTGCATGTCCTCGCCGGTGGCGGCTGTGATGGTAATGGTGTTGCTCATGCGGCACGTCCTTTGCGGCTGATCAGTTCGATGGACCGTTCCAAAGCATAGACCGGGTCCGAGCCATTGGTTTTGCTTTGCTCGTCGGCCCATGCGAGCATCTGGATGCATGCGCTCATGCCGCTTGACGTCCATCCGGACAGTTGCCGGGTCGCGTTCTTCAACACCCAGGGGTTCGTTTTCGCCTCGGCCGTGGAAATGGTGCCCGCACGCACCGCCGACGCCTTCGCCATCGTCCGCAGCTTCATGGCCAGCGCGCCGATAAGCGCGATCGGAGCGGTGCCCTGTTCCACGGACGATCGCATGGCGATGATCGCGTCCGCCGTACGTCCCGACAACGCGAGGTCGGCGACACGGAAGCCATCCACCTGCGGATTGGAGGTGAGATATTGGTTGACGCGGGCGAGCGTCATGGGATTGTCGTCGAAATCGAAGCATAACTGGCCGACCATGGCCGCAAGCTCGCCGGTCCTATCCCCCAACACGGCCACGAGTTGCTGCGCGGCCATCGGCTCGACGCGGCGTTTGCGCCGTTCGAAGCATTGCATGACGAAGTTGAGTTTGGCCTCGGGCTTCTTCAGGTCGGCGACAGCGTCCTTGTACGCTCCGGCCTTGGTGAGCTGCTCCACCAGACGTTTGCCCTTCACACCGCCCTCATGCTGGCAGATGACGATGCACGCGTCCGCCGGCTCCTTGCACGCCTGTCTGCAGTAAGAGACCATGGCGTCGCCCAGTTTTTCGTCCGCGTTCTGCAGGTTGGTGACGATGACGATGGCGCGATCCGCAAGCAATGATGGGCTTACCGCCTCGTCGAAGGCGTAATGGTCGGCGCTTGCCGCGTCGAGTTCGATGGTTTCCGCGTCGGGATACCGGCGTTGCGCCTCGTGTTTGAGGTCGCGCACCGTCTGGTCGTTCAGGTACGAGTCGCCTCCGTACACGAGGTGGAAGGGCGTGGTGGCTGCGGATGGTTTCGGCATACCATTCAATCTCGCTGTATCGGTGGACAAAACCGGCATGGCCTATTCCTCCCATTGCAGTTCGCGCAATGCCTTCCGAGTACGTTCCATCCACATGCGCAGCCGTTCCACAGGGTTGGCTATCAGACGTTTTCCGGGCAGATCGGGTTCCTGGACCATCATGCGTCCGAACAGCCGGTGCGTCATGATCGCGGCGGCCGCGCAGGCGGCTTCCACCACGCAGACGAGGACCGCTCCCTCGACGCCTCCGGCCCACGGTATCGTGGCCTGGCTGCCGGAACCCAGTTCAAGGGCGGTCAGTTCCATGACCGCGGTGCCCCAGGAGGCCGCACGGGCCAGTTGCAGGCCGAGCCACGGAATCAGCCATGAGACGGCAAGACTGGCCAGGCCGGCCAATGTGGCGAAACCCACGAACGGCGCCACCATCAGATTCGCCGGTATGGAGAACACCGGCAGTTCCGGTTCGATGAGCACCTGGATCGGCAGGGTGAACACTTGCGCCGCTATGGTCATGGACAGAGCCTCGGCCACGAACCGTGGCAGGACCGGTTCCATCCATGCGTTGAGGGTGTCGGCGAACAGCACGATGCCGAGCACCGCGGCGCAGGACAGGGCGAATCCGAAGCTTTGCGACATGTGCGGGCATGCCATCAGCATAGCCAATGTGGTCCAGCTCAACGACGCCATCGCCTGGCCTCGTCTGCCGATGAACAGGCATGCCGCGCCGGACAATCCCATCAAAAGCGCGCGGGATACCGAATCCGACGGAAACACGCATGCCGACAGCATGATGTACGACATGGCGACCAGCAGTGCGGTGAATCGTCGCGGCAGAAGGAAGAACGAGCAGACGGAACGCACCAATGCGGCGGTCACGGCCAGATGGCCGCCGCTGACCGCCATGAGATGCACGATTCCGGACCTTTGGAACGCGTCCTCCACCTGTGCGGCGTATGTGGAATCGATGTCGGTGCCATCGCCCTCGGCCGGCACGTAGTCCTGTCCGAGAACACCCAATGTCAGTCCGGGGACGAGCACTTTCCCTTGGTCGGAAAGACGTGCGGTTTGGACGAAGAACGCCTCCTGCATCATGCCGATGGCGCGCATCGGCAGGTTTGGCGGCCTGACGTGTTCGACTGTCGTGACGTCGGTCAGCCACAACGGCATGGCACCGTATCGCGCTTCGGAGATGCGACCCGCGATCTTGTAGGTGCCGTCCTGTTTGAGTTTGCCGCATTCAGGCCGGTCCGCGTATATACGCGCTCGTGCCGAACTGGTTTGCCGTACGCCGTCGATGGTGACCGATGTGATGCGCGCGTCGGCACGGCAGTCGTTCGACCGTCTGTCGGAGATGACGGTCGGCGAGGTGGCGCGCGCCGTGACGACGACGGAAGCGTCGCCTTCCGCGGCCGCCCGAGAAGCCGGGTCGCGCCATTGCAGCAAATCATAGGTCAACGCGCTTGCCGCGCAAACCATCGCAGCGATCGCGCAGACCGTGACGCTCGCATGCCAGAGCGTTATCCGTCGTCGAACGGACGCCGGCAATCGTGGGAAGGGCAGTCCCGCCAGGACCGCCAGCGGTATCATGCAGGTGAGAACGGCCGGCAAAGCGCCGAGCATGCCGTCATGCGACATGCAATATGCGAAGCCGGCGTGCGCGGCCAGACTGGCCGTCCAACCGCATATTGCGGCCGGCAGCAGTCTCCAGTCTCGGCTCCCGCGCTCCCTGGTCAGCCAATCGCGTGTGCCCGTCATCTCACGCACACTTGGTCGCGGAACTTCGCCAGAGTCTTCGAACCGATGCCCTTGACTTCCAGAAGCTGGTCGACGTTGTCGAACCGTCCTATCTGCGTTCGATAGTCGAGGATGCGCTGCGCGGTGACCGGTCCGACGCCTTTGAGGGTCTGCAATTCGCCTAGGTCTGCGGTGTTGAGGTCAAGCTGGTTCGATTGCTGCGCTCCGTCTTGCCCGTCATGGCTGTCCGGTGTGGACGCGTCCTGCGTCGGCCCGTTTTCTTGCGGTGCCGGCGTTTGTTCCGTTTGCGGGGCCTGTTGCGGCTGCTGTTGGGCCTGTGAGCGTATCTGCGACCGCGAATGCTGCAGTTCGCTGTAGTGGATCGTCTGTTGGACGAGCATGGTCAGGCTCGCGCACAGCGCGCACGACAAAGTGAGGATCGCCATGAGCGCGTGGAACGGGCGGAACGCCAATCGTGGCCTGTCGCGTTTCGGCCGCTCCCCCTCGTCGGGTTTGTCCGTCGGCCGGACGCCGGCGAGCTCCGCCAAGGTCGATTTCGCGTCATGCGTCTTCCGCTGCGGCATCGGTCGTGCGGGTTCGTGTGATGCGGACGGTTCGTCCGATTGCGCCTCCATGGCCGTAAGGCTGTTGGGTCGGGACGGTTTTTCGGGCATGCCCAATCCCCGCAGCCGCTTCGTGGCGGCCGGCATGCCAGTGCCGCCGTCCGCCGTGTGGATGGCACGGATGGGGTGAGTGCCGCGAAATGCAAATATGCCCATGCATCCAACATTGGAGGATGCATGGGCATACTGTCCAGCCGAAACGGCTCCTGTGGTCGGAGAACGCGGGTTATCCACATTCCTGGCGTGTCGCCATGGTGCGGAAGAACCCGCGTCCTCTTATGCGGGCCGTCTCGTCAGAAGATCATTCCGCGGGAACGATGGAGACGATCTTCGGAGCCTTGACGATGACCTTGCGTGGCTCCTTGCCGCCCAGTCGGTCGGCGACGGCTTCGAGCGCCATCTTCTCCAGCTCCTTCGGATCGATGTCCGGGGAGACCTCGAGCTTGGCGCGCACCTTGCCCTTGATCTGCACGACCGCGGTGACGGAATCCTGTCCGACGTAACGTTCGTCGGCCTTCGGCCAGTCGGCGTGCGCCAGGGATTCGGTGTGGCCGAGCTTGCTCCACAGTTCCTCGCAGATGTGCGGGGCGATCGGAGAGAGCATCAGGATCAGCGGTTCGACGGCGGCGCGCGGCACGGCGTCGAGGCTGGTCAGATGGTTGTTGAGCACGATGAGCTTGGCGATGGCCGTGTTCGGACGCATGGCCTCCATCTCGACGGTCACGTCGGCGATCGTGTTGTTAAGCAGCTTCAGCGTCTTCGTGTCAAGCTCGCCGTCGGTGACGCGCACCTCGCCGGTGGTCTCGTCGATGACGTTACGCCACAGGCGCTGCAGGAAACGCATGGAGCCGACCACGTTGCGGGTGTTCCATGGACGGGATTCGGCCAGCGGGCCCATGCCCATCTCGTACAGGCGGAAGGTGTCCGCGCCGTAGTTCTCATACATGTCGTCAGGCGTGATGATGTTCTTCAGGCTCTTGCCCATCTTGCCGAACTCGCGGTTGGCATGCTGGCCGTTCCATGTGAACGTCGGCTCGCCGTTGGCGTCGGCGGGACCTTCCACCACTTCGGCGGCCGGCACGTACTGGCCGCGGTCGTCGGTGTAGGCGTATGCCTGGATCATGCCCTGGTTGAACAGCTTGTGGAACGGTTCCATGGAGTCGACGTAGCCGAGGTCGAACAGCACCTTGTGCCAGAAGCGGGAGTACAGCAGGTGCAGCACGGCGTGTTCGACGCCGCCGATGTACAGGTCCACGCCGCCGGACTTGCCGGCGGTCTTGTTGTGGTCCGGACCCATCCAGTAGTCGAACTCGTCCTTCTCCACCATGTGCTTGGTGTCGGTCGGGTCGAGGTAACGCATGTAGTACCAGCAGGAGCCGGCCCAATTCGGCATGGTGTTGGTGTCGCGGTAGTAGGTCTTCTTGCCGTCGCCCAAGTCGAGCTCGACCTTGACCCAGTCCTCGTTGCGGCTCAGCGGAGCCTCCGGGTTGGATTCGGCGTCCTCCGGGTCGAAGGTCTTCGGGCTGTAGTCCGGCACGTCCGGCAGGTTGATCGGCAGCTGCTCGTCGGGAAGCAGGTGCGGGGCGCCGTCCTCGCCGTAGACGATCGGGAACGGCTCGCCCCAGTAGCGCTGACGGCTGAACAGCCAGTCGCGCAGACGGTAGCTGACGGTGCCCTTGCCGACGCCGGCGGATTCGAGCCAGGCGTTGACCTTGTCGATGGCCTCGTCCACGCGCAGGCCGTCGAGGCTCAAGGAATCGCCCTTGGCCTTGGTCGCGTCGATGGAGGAGTTGATGACGATGCCGTCATGGGAGACGAACGGCGCCTTGCCTTCATAGTTGGCGAGGTCATCGCCGGATTCCGGCAGCGGCTTGACGGTGTAGATGACCGGCAGGCCGAACTTGACGGCGAAATCGTAATCGCGCTGGTCGCCGCCCGGCACTGCCATGATCGCGCCGGTGCCGTAGTCCATGAGCACGTAGTCGGCGGTGAACAGCGGCAGCTTAGCGCCGGTGATCGGGTTGATGGCGTACAGGCCGGTGAACAGGCCGGTCTTCTCGCCCGCCTCGTCCACGCGGTCCTTGGCGGTCTTGGCTTCGGCGGCCAGACGGTACGCCTTCACGGCCTCGACCGGGGTGGCGTAGCCGCCCTTCCAATCCTCGGGGGTTTCCGCCGGCCATTCGGCAGGCACGTTCTCAAGCAGGTGGTGTTCCGGGGAGACGACTGCGAAGGTGGTGCCGAAGAGGGTGTCAGGACGGGTGGTGTAGATCTCCATGTCCTTGACGCCGTTCGGGGTCTCGACGTCGAAATGCACGGAAGCGCCGTGGGATTCGCCGATCCAGTTGCGCTGCATGAGCTTGACCTTCTCAGGCCAGTCGATGGTGTCGAGGTCTTCGATCAGACGGTGGCCGTATGCGGTGATGCGCATGGACCACTGGCGCAGTTCGCGCTGGAACACCGGGAAGTTGCCGCGTTCGGACTTGCCTTCGGCGGTGACCTCCTCGTTGGCGAGCACGGTGCCCAGGCCCGGGCACCAGTTGACCGGGGACTTGGAGATGTAGGCCAGACGGAAGTCGTTGAGCACGTCGGCCTGCTCGGCTTCGCTCAGGTCGGCCCAGGCCTTGCCTTCGAAGCCCGGGATGGCGCGCTTGCCGGATTCGAACTGTTCGACGAGCGTGCTGATCGGGCGGGCGCAGCCCTTGGAGCCGGACGGGTTGGTGGCGTCCTTGTCGTACCAGGCGTCGTAGATGCGGGAGAAGATCCACTGGGTCCAACGCACGTAGCCGGGGTCGATGGTGGCGAAGGAACGACGGTTGTCGAAGCTCAGGCCCATGCGGTGCAGCTGGCGGCGCATGTTGGCGATGTTCTGTTCGGTGGTGATGCGCGGATGCTGGCCGGTCTGCACGGCGTACTGCTCGGCCGGCAGGCCGAAGGCGTCGTAGCCCATGGCGTGCAGCACGTTCTCGCCCTTCATGCGGTGGTAGCGGCTGACCACGTCGGTGGCGAGGTAGCCCAGCGGGTGGCCGACGTGCAGGCCCTTGCCGGACGGGTACGGGAACATGTCCATCGCGAAGTAGGACGGGCGGCCTTCTGCGTTATGGCCCTTGCCGTCCTTCAGGTCGCCATTGACGTTGGCGGCCCAGAAGGTGCCTTCGTCATCCCAGATCTTCTGCCATTTCTCTTCGATGCCCTGCGCCAGCTTCGCGTTGTAGCGGAACGACGGTTCGACGGATTCGTTCGGTTGCGCCTGCGCGCTTTTCTCAGTGTCACTCATAATGCATGAAATTAGCCGCGCAACTGGACACTTCGCAAGGAATCAACCACTATTCAGGCACGTGCGCCGCCGTTATTTTTCCGATGCCGCGGACGTGCCGGAGGACGGGGCCTTGGCCGTTGCCTTCGGCGGATTCATGGACGCGTCGGGCGTGTATCCGATCGACTTGCCCATGTCGGCCGCGGCCTTCTGCCACGAGCCGTCCTTGACCATGGCACGCAATGCGGCGTCGATTTGCCCGACCAGCTCGTCCTGTCCTGATTTGACGGCGATGCCGTAGGACCAGGTGGTGTCGGGAACGTCGACGATCTTCAGACGGTCGCCTGTGTTGTTCGACGCCAGTCCGGCCGCGATCGCGTCGTCGGCGGCGACGGCGTCGGCCTCGCCGATCATCAGCGCCGTCATGCATTGCGGATACGTGTCGCGTTCCGCCACCGTCGTGCGGGTGTTTTTCGTGCGGTTGCGGATGTTGTCGGCCGCCGCGCTTCCAGCGACCGCGCATACGGTTTTATCGGACAGGCTGTCGGTTCCGGTGATTTCGGATGCGCTGTCGGAGCGGATGAGCAGCGCCTCCCGGACCGTCAGATATGGTCCGGCGACGTCGGCCTCACCATCGTGGGTCCCGTCCATGGAGAAGGAATCCACGACCATGTCCACCGTGCCGTCGGTGAGCGCGGAGGCTCGCATGGCCGGGGACAGCTGTTTGAACACGATCTGCTTTTCCGCGTATCCGAGGGTTTTCGCCACGTATTTGGCCACGTCGATGTCGAAGCCGGAGTATTCGCCTCCATGCAGGTATCCAAGCCCCGGCTGGTCGGCGGCCACTCCTATCGCGATCGTCGGCCCCTGCGCCGCGCCTTCGGTCACCACGGAAACCGATGTGCCGCACGCGCCGGCGCCGGCCGCAAGTAATGCCGCGCATGCCGCCGCGGCCACGTATCGCGCTTTTCCCATCATGGACGTCACTTGAACATGCGCGACCGGGTGAGGAACCAGGTGACGATCGCCGAAAGGACCAGTGAGATGCCGATGATCACCGCGAAGCCCCATGGCTTGTCCGTGAGGGGCATGCCGAGCATGCCTTCCTGGAAGTTCATGCCGTACATGGAGAAGATCAGGGTCGGAATCGACAGGGTGATGGAGATGATGGTGAAGATGCGCATCACGTTGTTCAGGTTGTTCGACACTATCGATGCGAACGCGTCGGTCATGTTGGCGAGAACGCCGCTGTAGATGTTGGCCATCTCGATTGCCTGCTTGTTTTCCGTGATGACGTCGTCGAGCAGGTCCTCGTCCTCCGGATACTGCTTGAGCCGCGGCAGCGTGGTTAGCTTCTCCATGACGATTTCGTTCGATTTGAGAGATGTGGTGAAGTAGACCAATGTCTTGCTCAGTTCCAGCAGCATGAGGATCTCTCGGTTTTGCATGGAGTGGCGCAGCTTCAGTTCGAGCTTGTCGCTTTCGCGGTCGATGATGCGCAGGTAACGCAGGTACATGGTGGCGTTGCGGTACAGGATCTGCAGGATGAACCGGGTCTTCATGTATGTGTTGAAGCCGCGGATGGTGCCTTCCATGAACGGGTGCAGCACGGGCGTGTCCTGCATGCAGACGGTGATGATGGCGGACTGGGTGATGATGATCGACAACGGGATGGTCTCGTACCAGTCGCGGCCGCCGCGTTCCTCCACGGTAGGAATGTCCACGATGATCATCGTGTAGTCGTCCTCGACGTCGACGCGCGAGCGTTCCTCGTCATCCAGAGGGGCGCGCAGGTCGGCCAGGTCGATGCCGGTTTCCATGGACACGTTGGCGAGCTCCACGTCGGTGGGCGCCGAGAGACATAACCAGGAGCCGTTCTCCGGTTTTTGGATTTGCTCCACCTGGCCGTTAATCGTTCTGAACATTCTCAACATGTCTCTCACCCGCCTTTCGCGCTTTCCAACGTTCTATCGCTGTACGGAAGCCCGATCCGCATGCGGAACGATCGCCGGATTCCCGGCTCGCCGCATGGTCGGGCAAACAACCTCATTAAGGATAGTCCCACCGTGAGAATTTGCCGTACGGACGGCGGTGATTTCATCAAGAGTTCACTTTGGATGATGTTTTCGGCGCCGTGTATTGGATGCTTATTGGATGATCGGCTTCCACAGCGGCATGCCGGGCGCGCGCAACGATTCGGGACCGTTCTCCCAGTCGGCGAATGATGCGATGGCGGGGCCTTGGTTGAATTCCTCAAGCTTCCAAGTGGGACGGTCCGCGTTCCTGGGGTCGGTGTGCGGGGTCATGCGCGTCCAGAAGGCGTTGCGCATCGCGCCGACGTTGTTGAGATCGTCGGGGTCCATGTCGAGCAGCACCGCCACGGTGGCCACGATCCATGAGCCGTGGCCGACGAGAAGCAATGTGGTAGGCATTGTCTCGTCATGGTGTTTGGCGACGATGTCGCGCACGGCTTCCGCGCCGCGTCGGCCCGTATGGATGCGGCTTTCCACGCCATGCTTGGTTTCGCCTCCCGTGTGGGCTCGCCAGGAATGGTAGTCGTCGGCGTAATGCTCGCAGATCTCCTCGCGGGTCATGCCCTCCCATTCGCCGAAGCTGCGTTCGCGCAGACGCGGGTCGAGTTCCACGTCCAGCCCCATGAGGTCGGCGAAGGCGTGCGCGGTCTGCTGCGCGCGGAACAGATCCGATGAGACGACGAGCATGCGGCGGGCCGCGGCGGGCGCGTTGTTGATTTCGTCGACGTCGGCCAGATGGGCGTTGCCGTATGCGGGTTGCGCGAGCTGGTCGTTATGTTCGGCGAGATGCGCGACTTTCGCCCAATAGTAGGTTTTGGCGAGTTCGTACGCGCTTTGGTCCGCCTGCCACCGTCCGACGATGTCGAGGGGAATGTCGATTTGTCCTTGCAGCCGTCTGGCGAGATTGTATGCGGTGCGTCCGTGGCGCAGGAACAGTACTTCGTCGATCATGGTTCTCGCTTTCTTGGTTTTCGCATCCGATCAGCGGATTGCCCGGAAGCCGACGGGAAACGGTAAAGAAAAAGGCTTCCGAATCTCTCCGGAAGCCTTCCAATCGTGGAGCTAAGGGGATTCGAACCCCTGACCCTCTCCATGCCATGGAGATGCGCTACCAGCTGCGCCATAGCCCCAATGTCTGCTCTGCAAACCTTGTATAAGATACAACACAGAGCAGAATCATGCAATTCGCGGCGTGTCGGGCACGTGGTCGAGGAAAGCCCCGGCCGCATGCCTCATGGGCTATTTCGAAGTGTCCGTCCCATTGCCTGACGTGCCGGATGATGTGCCATTGGGATTCGAACCGTTCGGCGTCGGATTCTGGTTCGTGGATGTCGAACCATTCGGCGTGGTGGTCGTCCCCGCGCCCGACTGTCCCGAATTGTTGGTGCCTGACGTCGATCCGTCGGATGGCGTAGTGGAGTCCGTGGACGAATCCGTCTTGTTCGAATCGTCTCCGGTGTTGGTGGACGAGTCCGAGCCGTCGGTGGACGTTCCGGTGCCGCCGGTTGTGGAATCCGTCTTCTTCCCGGTGTCCTTGCCGTTGTTCCTGTCGGAGTTCGTGGTGGAATCCTTATCGGTGTCCGTCGTGCCGGACTGGTTCTGCATATTGTCCTGCGTGCCGTTGTTTCCGCTGCCGTAGGTGGAATCGCCGGCATTGTCATCCGACGGCGTCTGCTTGCTGTTGACCATGTCACGCACCACGGTATCGGTTCCATGTCCGCCCGTGAACGCGAGGATCAGTCCGGCGCTCACGGCCACGCCGATAAGCGCGCTGACGATCGCGATGACGATCGGCGCACGCTTGCCATGCAGCCAAGCGTCAAACGACGCCCGGCGTCCAGCATGCTGGATACTTCCGCCGGCATTGTCCGGAAGTATGTTCGAGCCGGCATTGTCCGGAAGTATGTTCGATTCGCGTCCTCCGGCCTGCGCGGAGGAGATGACACGGCCTGACGTTGCGGGCATCGCCGCGGTCGTATCCCCGTCCACGGACGTCATGACCGTGGTCTCATCGGATTCCTCCGCGGACAGCGTCTTGGTCTGCTCGCCCTCGGATTCGGCGGGAGCGATCACCGTGGTGGCGTCATCGCCGCTCTTGCCGGCACCGTCCGTACCGTCCTTGTCGTTGGCCACGAACGGTACGGCGTTTTGCAACTTCTCCCCCGACGCCTTGAGCACGTTCTTGTACACCTGCGTCGCAACGGCCGAGACGATGGAACCGGCGGCGACGCCAATCACCGATCCCGCGATGCCGATTTTTGCGGACAGCAGGAACGAGGTCACCGCGGCAAGCGCGCCCGCGAAAATCGATGAAAACGATATGCCCTTGAAAAAATTCTTCACAGAGCATGACGGTAGCCGATTACGCTTTGAAAAAACTTGCGATTCTGTGAAAAGCTTGGAAAAAACTTGGGAACGGGACGCGCGTCATCCCCCGTTTTCGTCGGCGGCTATAGCTGCGGATGCTCCCACTGCTCGGTGTCGGCGATCGCCGGACCATGGTTGTAGTCGACCAGACGCCACCGCAGCGCGCCCTGCAGTTCCAACGGCGCCAGCCGCACCCAATGCGCGTTGCGCATCGACAGAATGTCGGCGAAATCGCCATGCACTTCGCTCAATCCCAGCAGCGTCTGCAACGTCTGCGAGATCCAGGCGCCATGCGAGAACACGTACAGGTCGGTATCGGAGCCGGCCTTCGACGCCCAATCGTTCAACGCCTCGACACCACGCCTGCCGACGTTCTGCTTCGGTTCTGCGCCATACTTGAGCTCGCCGCCGCGGAACTGGGCCCATGACAGATAATCCTCGGGGAACCGTTTGGCGAGCTCTTCGACGGCGATGCCTTCCCAATCGCCGAAGCTGCGTTCTCGCACACGGACGTCGGGATGCACGTCGAGTCCGAGCGGGTCGGCGAACGCGTGTGCGGTGGCGGCCGCGCGTTTGAGATCGGAGCAGACAACCAGCTGGCATGCCGCTTCGGGATGACGGTCCACGTACAGTTCACGCAATGCGGACGCGGTCTGGCGAACCTGCCACATACCCACTTCGTCGAGCGGAATGTCGATCTGTCCCTGCAGCCTGTGCTGCGCGTTGTATGCGGTGCGTCCGTGGCGCACCAGTGTGATGGAACGCACGTGTGGCGTCATGGTCTCATCATGGTCGAGTTCGACGTTTCTGGGCATGCCTCTCACCTATCTGCCGGTTGTCTTTCCGATTTATTGCCTGTCTGCCGTCGTATTCGGATTGCTGGGACGGCGCATACCAAAACGTGCCTTCCGCATGATTTTCGGGAAGGCACGTTTCGATGATGGATGAAAAATCACGCTTCGCTGGAAACCGTCGGCTCCTGCTCGCCCTCGGCGTGTTCGAGCTGCAGGTCGATGCTCGGGCAGTCCTTCCACAACCGTTCGAGACGGTAGTATTCGCGGGATTCCTGGTGCATGACGTGGATGACGAAATCACCGTAGTCGAGCAGCACCCACTGGCCTTCGGTCAGGCCTTCGCGGGAGCGCGGCTGGCGTTTGCCGGCCTTGAGGTACAGGTCCTTCTCGATTTCCTCGGCGACGGCGAGCACCTGGCGTTCGTTCGAGGCGCTGGCGATGAGCATCGCGTCGGTGATGGCCAATGGTTCGGTAACGTCGAACGCCACGATGTCGGTGGCCTTCATGCGGTCGGCCGCGGCTGCGGCGATGCGGATGGCGTCGATGGAATCTTGCAATGCAGGCATGTTCAGCGCTCCCATTCGGGCTTCCAGCCCTCTACTACGTGTTGCGTGTTTTCGGAATAGACCATGGAGTCGGACGGGACGTCGTGGCGGACCACGGAGCCGGCTCCGGTGGTGACGCCGTCGCCGACGGTGACGGGGGCGACGAACAGGTTGCCCGCGCCGACGTGCACGTTCGATCCGATGGTGGTGTGGTGCTTGTGCACGCCGTCATAGTTGGCGGTGATGGTGCCGCCGCCGATGTTGGTGTGCTCGCCCAGGTCGGCGTCGCCGACATAGCTCAGGTGCGGCACCTTCGTGCCGTTGCCGATGTGCGCCTTCTTCATTTCCACGAACGCGCCGGCCTTGCTTCCCTCGCCGAGCTCGTTGCCCGGACGCAGATACGTCCACGGGCCGATGTTGGCGGCGCGGCCGATGTGCGTCTCCTGCACGCGGGAGCGTTCCACATGCGCTTCGGCGTCGATGGTGGCGCCGATCAGCGTGGTGTACGGGCCGACTTCGGCGGCTTCGCCGATCACCGTATGGCCTTGGAGGAAGCAGCCGGGCAGGATCACCGCGTCGCGTGCGATCTGCACGTCGTCCTCGATCCACGTGGTGTCCGGGTCGAGGATGGTGACGCCTTCGCGCATCCAATGCTCGCACACGCGCTTGTTGTGCGCCTTGGCGAGCGCGGCGAGCTGCACGCGGTCGTTGACGCCTTCCACGCTTAGCGGGTCGGGGGCGGCGAAAGCGCCGACGGCTCCGTTGGCTTTGGCGGCTTCGAGCGCGTCGGTCAGGTAGAATTCGCCCTGCGCGTTGTTGGATTTGAGGTTGGCGATGGCTTCGGCGAGCAGTTTGGCGTCGAACACGTATACGGAGGTGTTCACTTCGCGTACGGCGAGTTCGCTGCTGTTGGCGTCCTTTTGTTCGACGATGCGCAGCACGTTGCCTTCGCTGTCGCGGATGATGCGGCCGTAGCCGGTCGGATCGTCGAGGATGGTGGTGAGCACGGTCGCGCCGTTGCCGCTTTTCTCGTGAAAGGCGAGCAGCTGGTCGAGCGTGTCAGTGTCGAGCAGCGGCATGTCGGATGCGGCGATCAGCACGGCGCCGTCCAGATCGTCCTTCTGCGTGAGCTGCGCCATCGCGCATTGCACGGCGCGGCCGGTTCCGGGGATGTCGTCCTGGTCGACGATGGTGACGTGCTCGTTGTAGGAGCGTGCGGCTTCGGCGACGCGTTCGGCCTGGTAGTGGACCACCACGGCGAGCGTATCGGGGTCAAGGGCCGCCACGGAGTCCATGACACGGTTCAGGAACGTTTTGCCGGCCAAGGTGTGCAGCACCTTCGGTTTGTTGGAACGCATGCGGGTGCCTTCGCCCGCGGCAAGGATGATTGCGGCGCTCAGTGCCATCTTTCGCCTTCCGTTTTGCTGGTTTTCGCGGGAAACGTCCATTCCAGACGGATTAGTGGAGGACGCTTCGGATTTCAACGCAACCGCGATTGTATAAATAGGGTTCGGACAATGCCACAGCCGTCGGAAACGCCTTACGACGCCTGCGAAACGGAGCGTGCGACGCATCCGTACGCTTCGACAAGTCCGGGCAGGTCGGCTTTGGCGTTCGCCGGACTGGTGGATGGCAGCTGCGTCATCGGCATGCCGTCCAATCCATGCGCCCGAAGCAGCGGAACGCAGAGCTTACGGTACAGTTGCGCGGCTTTCGCGCCAGTGGTGAAGACATGGGCGATTTTCGATCGCATGATTATCGGGGAAAGATCATTGGGCACCGCATTACGGATACTGGCATCGCTCGCTCCATCGATGTCGCACGACTCAATCACATCCCATAACGCCATATGGTGACGCAAAGCGAAATCCCTACGCAACCCCACAATCTGGTCCGGGTCCCGGCACTCGCGCAGACAACCGTCATCATGGAAAACAGCCGCCATGACCGGCCAGAAACGATTGCGCGGATGACCATAATAAAACCGCATCTCACGCGACTTCGGACTTGGCACGGAACCCAACACCAACACGCGCGATCCGGCATCCCAAACCGGACCGAATCCATGTTCCACACGCATGGGCCACTCTCCTACCACCGCATCGAATACCGCGATGCGCCTTATTGTATTGCGCAATGTTGCGGCACGACAAACGGACGTGTATGTTGATTGCGGATACGACATGAGCAGCATATTCAAAGGAGAAAACATGCTCGAACCGACCACCGTCTATACGCCATCGCCAAACCGATACGACAGCATGACCTACAACCATGCCGGCGAAAGCGGCCTCAAACTGCCGGCCATATCCCTCGGCTTCTGGCACAACTTCGGCGACACCACCCCATACGACACCATGCGCCGCATCGTGTTCACCGCATTCGACAACGGCATCACCCACTTCGACCTGGCCAACAACTACGGCCCCGAACCCGGATCGGCCGAAAAAAACTGCGGACGACTCCTGCACGAATACTTCCACCACCACCGCGACGAACTCATCATCAGCACCAAAGCCGGCTACGAAATGTGGACCGGCCCCTACGGCGACCTCGGCAGCCGCAAATACCTGCTCGCCTCACTCGACCAAAGTCTCAAACGCCTCAACCTCGACTACGTGGACATCTTCTACCACCACCACATGGACCCATCCACACCACTCGAAGAGACCATGGACGTGCTCGCCACGGCCGTGAGCAGCGGCAAGGCGCTGTATGTGGGCCTGTCCAATTATGATGGCCCCACACTCGAGAAGGCCACCGCCATTTTGGATGAGATGCATGTGCCGTTCATCATCAACCAGAACCGTTACAACATCTTCGACCGCACCGTGGAACGCAATGGGCTCAAGGAGACCGCGCACCGTCTTGGCAAGGGACTCATCACTTTCTCCCCGCTCGCCCAGGGACTGTTGACCAACCGGTATCTGAACGGCGTTCCGGCGGACAGCAGAATCGCACATGACGGACGATTCCTGCAGCAGAGCGCGTTGACGCCGGAACGGCTTCAGCAGATTCGCGACCTGAACGATCTGGCCGCCGAGCGTGGACAGACGCTCGCCGAAATGTCGCTGGCTTGGCTGCTGCACGACGGCATGGTGGCTTCGGTGCTGGTCGGAGCGTCCCGTCCACAGCAGCTGATCGACAACATCGGTGCGCTTAGAAACACTTCGTTCAGCGACGATGAGCTCCGCCGCATCGACGGGATCTCGCTGTAGACGGGCCGCCCCCGCGCGGCAGTCGCGCACGAGGAAGCCGGGCTCCGGACGGAACCGCAACAAATGAGCCGGGCGCGTACGACATCGATCGTACGCGCCCGGCTCATGGCTTATGCGGTCGTGGATCGCAGGCTCACTCCTGCGGGTAGGAGTCGTCGAAGAAGCGGCGCTCCAGATGCACGATGGTGCGGAACACTTCGGCTTCCGGACCATCGATGGAGCAGTATTCGTTGACCAGGGAGATGAGGTCGCCGACCCACTTGCGGAAGTGCGCGCCTTCATGCAGGTCGACCCAGCCCTTGTGCGCCGGCACCTGCTGGATGACGTCGGCGTCGACGGTGCGCTTGGCCCATGCGAGGTACAGCCATTCCATGCAGCAGATCGCGGTGATCAATTCCGGCCAGCTCTTGTCGGACAGGCTGTCGAGGTATGCGCCGTACTCCTTGTTGGCCGGGGTCGGTTCGGTCGCGTCGTATTCCTCCTGGCTGACGTGATAGGCCTCGAGGAAGTGCTCGAAGTAGGTGGCCTCGTTGTCGGCGAACCACTGCGATTGCGCCGCGAGCATGTCCTTGGTCTCCTGACGTGGGGCGAGTTTGATGAGACGCGCCATCATGCCGTTGTTATAGAACTTGAAATCCTGGATCAGATACGCCTTGAGGATGGATTCCGGCAAGGTGTCGTCAAGCAGCTCGCTGACGAAACGCGAGTTGATGGCGTCGTACCAGTCCTCGGTGTTGAGCATGTACATGAGGTCGGCGACGGAGCCGGCTTCCGCGCCCAGCCAGGCGTAGTCTCCACTGGCGGGTTTCGTTGCTTCTGGGGTTTCGTTGCTTCTGGAACGTGGTTGGTCATGATTTTCTCTTTTCTTGGATACGCCGGCGGACGGCCGGCATGTTTTCTGTGTTTGTTGTTGGATTGTGAGTTGCGTGGTTCAGGCCACGACGTCGGCCTTGCCTGATTCGAAGCGGTCGAGCACACCGGTTTTGGCGAGCGCCTTTTGTACGAACCACATGAGCGCTCCGCCGAATACGGCTCCGGAGATGACGCAGCAGACGGTGAACACGACGCCTTGCAGTGTCGACCAGCCGGCGGTGACGACCCATTCGTACAGGCCATTGGATAGGCCGGTCAACGCGCCGGCCAGGGTCACGGTGAGCAGGTTCCACTTGCGGTATGCGAAGACCGCGAAGCCGATTTCGGCGCCGAGTCCTTGGGCCATGCCGATCAGCAGTGCGTGCGCCACGCCGAATGGATTGCCCAGCAGCGTTTCGATGACCGCGGCGATGGTTTCGCCGAAGAGGCCGCGCCGGGCTTGCGGATGATGATGGCCACGAGCGGGCCGGCGAACAGCCACATGAAATGGAAGAGTCCGCCCAGGCCTGGGGTGAGGCTGTCGAACAGGGCGGTCGGGACGGCGTAGATGAAGTCCCAGGCCCAGAAGATCACGCCGGATGCGACGGCAACGATCGCGGCCACGACGATGTCGACCACACGCCATTTGACGTTGGGTTTGCGAACTGCGGAAGACTGGTTTTCTTCAGTCATATAGGTATGTGCCTTTCTCTTATGCAAAGGCACGGGAAGTAGAGAGACGTCCGTGCGCCGGCATTATCCGGTATACGTTCATACGGTTGAAGCGGTTGCTTCCTCTCAGCCATAATGGCCCCCGTGTCCGCAAGCGATATTACATGGTTCGGCGCGTTTCCAGGCTGGTATTCCACATGTCGGCCAAAAGTCTCGTGAAATGGAAAAATGGGTTCCGTGTTTTTCCGAAAGTCCTGGGCCTTCGGGAAACACGGAACCCATCGATATGCGGGAAAGCCGCTGTCGGCTATGCCAGGATCGACGCCGTGTCGGTTACCGTGATCAGCGGTTCGAACAAGCGCATCGTGTTGAGCGCCAGTTCCTGGTTCTCCGGGGTGCTGCCGGCGCAGGCGTCGGCCGGAACGCGCACGGCCACGCCGTTATCGGCCGCGGCGAGCACGGTGGTGAGCACGCAGCAGTCGGTGGCCACGCCGCAGACCGTGATTTTCTTGGCTCCGCCGATCGCGTCGATCAGCTGTTGTCCCCATTTGCCGAATGTGGTGCGGTCCACCACCTGATGGCCTCGGCGAGGGCGGCGGTCTCGTCGGTCAGGTCGTATATCGGGTCGTCCGGCGGTACCAGGAACTGCGGCCAGTCCTTGAAGTAGTCGACCCAGGCGTCCTTTGGTGGAATCGGCGCGACGTAGCGCGTGTAGACCACGCGGTCGCCGAACGCCTTGGCCAGTTTTGCGAACGCTTCGTTGGTGTCGTAGTAGGTTCCGTCGGCGCAGGCCCAAGCGGACCATTCGCTTTCGGCGAATACTTTCTGACGGTCGATGACGACCAGCCACTCATCTTCAGCGATCATCGTATGTTCCTTCCTGTGCGATCGCACCGTTCGTCACTTGGCTTCGATGGCATCCGCCGTTTCGGATGCCGGCAGGTCGGCCTCCTGCTTGGCGATGTCTCCACGCTGGAACGCCAACGCGCCGAACAGGCCGACAAGCAGCGCCACGATCACGCCGAGGTTGGCGGATGCCCAGCTGCCGTCCTTGCCGCCGATCAGGAAGAGGAGGTAGCCCTGCCAGGTCAGCCAGTTCGCGGCGGTGTTGACCACGAGGCCCCAGCCGAGGATGGTGCCGACGGCGAGGATGACGAACGACTTGACGTTCCACTTGCCGTAACGGCCGTTCGGATCATACAGGTCGGGGGTGCTGTAGTCCTTCTTGCGCACGATCACGTCGGTCACGAACATGCCCGCCCATACGGCCATAGGCACGCCGAGGGTGGTCAGGAAGCCTTGGAACGGGCCGATGAAGGTGTCCGAGAAGAAGGTCACGTAGACCACGCCGGCCACGGTGAGCGCGGCGGTGAGGCCGGCGGCCGCGGTGCGGGGCAGTTTGACGCCGAAGCTCAGCAATGCCAGTCCGTTGGAGTAGTTGTCCATGATGGAGCCGGACATGAGGCCCAGCACGGCGACGATGGTGTACGGGATGAGGTACCAGATGGGCAGGATGGAGGCCATCGCGCCGATCGGGTCGTTGCCGACGTTTTCGGCGAGTTTGGCGTTGGATCCGGCGAGCAGCAGGCCGTAGAAGATGAGAAGCACGTTGGCGATGGACGCGCCGAACGTGGTCCAGAAGACGATGCCGCTGTTGGAGGACTTGCGGGGCAGGTAGCGTGAATAGTCGGCCGCGATGTTCACCCAGCCCAGGCCGAAACCGGTCATGACGAAGAAGCAGCAGCCGAGCATGGCCGGCAGGCCGCCGGACGGGATCCGTCCGATGGCGTCGAAGTCGATGTGGCCCCATCCGAGGATGAAGAAGCCGACGGTGATCACGCCGGTCACGATGGTGATGACCTGCTGGCAGCGCATGATCAGGTCGTAGCCGAAGATGCCGGCCACGACCACCAGACCGACCACCACGATGGTGGAGATGAGCTTCGGCGCGGCGCCGGAGCCCCAGCCGAGTTTGGAGATGGTGGAGGACATGGCGAGCACCGCGGTGGTGGTCAATGAGATTTCCCAGCCCAATGTGGCGATCCAGCTCAGCGCGGCCGGCACCTTGGCGCCTTCCACGCCGAAGGTGGCGCGGGTGAGCACCATGGTCGGGGCGTTGCCGCGCTTGCCCGCTATGGAGATGACGCCCACCAGCAGGAACGACACGACCACGCCGATGGTGGTCATGATGGTGGCCTGCCAGAAGGAGATGCCGAATCCCAATGCCCATGCGCCGTACGACATGGCGAACACAGAGACGTTCGCGGCGAACCAAGGCCAGAACAGGCTGGCCGGCGTGCCTTTGCGTTCCTCTTCGGAAATGGTGTCTATGCCCTGTTCCTCGACGGTGAGGGCACCTTTATCCTTGCTCATTTTCGGTTATGTCTCCTTCGCTTCCTTGCACTTTCCGAGAAAGTGCCCGTGCCGGCGGCAAAGCGTTCCTTGTCCGCTTCGCCGAACCGTTCGGACACATCATAACCCAACTTATAGTCATTATGACTATAAGGTTTGCATGGCAAGCAGCTTCTCCACTTCGATTCTGGAAGGACATGTGGCCGGACCCCGTCGCGTCACCGCGATGGCGGCCGCCGCGTTGGCGATTCCGACCGCCTCGCGAAGCCCCGTCCCCCGGCTCAGTTCTGCGCACAGCACGCCGGCATGGCAGTCGCCGGCGCCGTTGGTGTCGATGGCGTGGACCGGGAATCCCGCGACGAGCTCGGCCTCCGCCCCCGGTCGGCCAGCCATGCGCCGCCTTTGCCGACGCGGACGATCAGCGCGGAGTCCAATCTCCGTGCCATCCGCTCAATCAGCGTGCGGAACGTTCCCTGGTGCATCGGCAATCCCAGCCGTCCGGCGATGAGGACCGCCTCCCGTTCGTTGCACGACCAGACCGGACGGTATTCGACCATTTCGCCGAACGTCTCGTCGTCGATGTCGGCCACCACCGGAGACGGGTCGAACAGCGCGAGGAAACGGCGATTCGGCGCGGTCCGGCGCATGAATGCCCGCAAGCCCTCGCCGGTATGGTGCGCGAAGGTGTATCCGCTGATGTGCACGACATCGCCATCGGCCGGTTCGACGCTTTGGAAGGTGGATTCGTCGCCGCGGGCTTCGGCGCCGCGCATCGAGATGAAGGTGCGTTCGGCCGTGCCGTCGGTCAACGCCACGCAGAATCCGGAGTCGACGCTTTCGTCGGTGGGACCGACATGCCGTATGCCTTCGCTCTCGAAGACCCTGCGGATCGTGTCCGCCCAGGGGCCGGTGCCGAGGATGCCGGCGTGCCGGGCGTCGACGCCCATCTGACGTACGGCGTGCAGCGTGTTGTAGCTCGCCCCGACATGGATGCCCGCTTCGTCGGCGAATACGTCCTGGCCCGGCTGGGGGATTTTTTCGACGCTCATGGTCAGGTCCACGATCGCCTGGCCCAAGGAAATGACCGTTCCGTTTCCCATGTTTCACGCCTCCCGTTCTCTCAGGGCGCACAGGCCCGCCACCGTCCGGTCCAGGTCGAGCCGATCGTCGTCTTTGAGCTGGCGCAGCACCTGTCCGCGCATATCCGGGTCGAAGCCGTCCGGACCATGCCATGCGCCGAGCATCGCGCCGGTGATCGCGGCGATGGTGTCGGTGTCCCCGCCAAGGGAGGCGGCGAAGCACAACGCTTCGGTGGGTTTATCGAAGAAACGCGTGGCTATGGCGAACGCCGCGGCCACGGATTCGTTGGCCTCCACGCTGGTGCCGCAGTCGCGTCGGAGGATGGTGGCGAATTCGCCGTCGGACATGGAGCCGTCTTCTCTGACGGCCCATTCCATGAACATCTTCACGCGGGCGACGACGGACGCCTTGGCCGACCAGTTGCCGCGCGGCGGCTGGGATTCCACGAACGCCAACGCTTTCGAAAGGAAGCCTCGCTCCCCCGCGATGGCGAGGCTCACGGCGGCGGCCACCAGCGTGGTCGATTCGATGCCCTGCATGGTGTTGTGCGTCACCACGCAGGAACGCCAGGCCTCCTCGGCCAAGGCGTTTCCGGGAATGAAGCGATGCCGACCGGGGTGGCGCGCATGGCGCCTCCGTTCGTGGTGCCGAATCGTCCGGTAAGCTCCGGGTCGATCCCTTCCGCCAGCGCCTGCAGAGCGGCCTTGGTGGATGGGCCGAGCAGGTCCAGCGAGCCCTTTTCCTTCATCTTCGCCTCCCAGCGCAGGAGGTCCTGGGCGTACGCGTCGTTGTCGATTCTGCCATGGTCTTCGATGAGGCGGGCGGCCAGCACGAAGGCCTGTTCCGTGTCGTCGGTCACCGAGCCGGCCTTCATATTCGGCGCGATCGGCTGTTGTGGCACGGCGTCCATCAACCTGCGGACCGGTCCGCCGTAGCATTCGATTATTCGTTCGGCCGACATGCTTTGGGTCGGCATGCCGAGCGCGTCGCCGATGGCGAGGCCGATCATCGCGCCGCGGGCATGTTTCATCAGACGCTCATCGATCGCCATGGTTTCCTCCGTTCTCCCCCGCGGTGACGCGCAACGTGAAGTGGCTGGGGTCGAGGAACGAGCGCACGTATTCGACCAGCGTGCCGTCATCGCTGAAATTGTGCCGTTCGGACAGCAGGAACACCGTCTCCGGGGTCTTCTCCAACGCTTGGGCGATCGGGCCGAGCCTGTCTGCGGATACGTCCATATATCCGGAGGCCGCCTGCAGTCCGGCCTGTTTCATGGTTTTCGAGATGGAGCCGTCCACGAGTCCTTCCATTCGTTCGATGACCTCGCGCAGCGCCGGGATGGCGGGCAGATACGAGACCTCGTACGAGACCGGCGTCGACCGGAAGAGCCTGCGGCGCGCGATTTCGTAGAACCGTTCGCACTCGCTCTCCCCCTCCAACGCCAAAGGTCGGCCGACCAATGCGATGGACAGCAGTTCCGTGGTGGTCGGCGCTCCGGAACGCAGCGAGGCGGAGGCCCAACCGTCCGGACCGCTCATATCGCCGCCGTTGAACGCCACATAGCTGCCCGATCCCATGCGGGTCTCGATGAGTTCGGCCTTTTTCAGCTGTTCCAGCGCCCTGCGCACGGTGCCGCGGGACACTTGGTACTCTTCGGCCAGACGCGTTTCGGACATGATCCGCTCCCCCGGCTTGAGCGTGCCGTTTCTGATCTGCTCGGCAAGCTCGTGCCGCAGGTGCTCCGTTCGGGTGTAGGCAGTCATCTTCGGCCTCCGGACGACATTGAAACCAATATTGAACAACTATGTACAGGGTAGCACAGGTTTGTACAGGTTGCGTGTTGGTGGATGAATCCGCAAAGACGCGATGGGGAATACGGTCAGCCTGACAGGCTGTTTCGTCTTCCCGCGCCCAAAAGCGGGAAACCTGCATCGCTGCGCGTTCCATGTCTTTCGTTTCGAAAAAAGTTCGTTCGCGCGCTTAGTCTTTTTCCTGTGTCTACACTTGATTGCGGAGCCGGCAAAAGCGCCGGCGGCATCGTAAGGAAGAGCATTATGAAGATCACAGGACTCGACGAGGAGCGGCACGGCCGGCGTTGGAACGGACAGCGCGCGTTGGTCACTGGAGCCGGACAGGGCATCGGCCAGGCCGTGGCGCAGCTGCTCGCGTCCAAAGGCGTGAAGGTGGCGGTCAACGACATCGTGCCGGAACGTGCCGAGAACACCGTCAAACTGATTGCGGACGCCGGCGGAGAAGCCTTCGCAGCCATCGGCGACATCGCCGATCCGACTGTGGTGGAAGACCTCTTCAGGCAGCTCGACGAACGGTTCGGCGGCATCGACATCCTCGTCAACGTTGCGGGGATCATCATCAAGGACTCGCTCGACGACACCGACCTGGAACGGTGGAACCGCATCCTCGCGGTCAATCTGACCGCGGACTTCCTGACCATCAAGCAGGCCGTCAAACGCATGCGCAAGCAGCATTACGGGCGCATCGTCAACGTGTCTTCCATCGCCGCGAAACATGGCGGCGGCTACTTGGGCGGCGTCGCCTACGCGTCCACCAAGGCGGGCGTCGCGGCGCTCACGCGAGGAGCGGCCAGGGAGTACGCGCCGGACGGCATCAACGTGAACGCGGTCATGCCGGGACTCACCTACACGCCGATGACCGCCGGCATGCCCGATTGGAAACGTGAGGCGATCGAGGATTCCACGCTCGTCAAGCATGGCGGCCAGCCGTACGACATCGCGCGTGCGATCGTGTTCCTCGCCGATCCGGAATCCGGCTACATCGACGGCGAAACCTTAGATGTGGACGGCGGCACCAGCCTCGACTAGGCTCCACGCCTTCGCTTTGCCCTGCCGCGTGCATCCGGAGGCGTCAGTCCCGGTCCGCTCTCAACTCAAACACGCTATATGTGGCAGGTCAAACTGGATACAAGGTTGTCAGGGGGTATGATTCATGCCCTCTAACAGCTTGCTTTTCGGAAAATCTGCCACATATAGCGCAAAACGATTCCCTCAGCGCATGAATCTGCCACATATAATGGATTCCGTTTTTCTTTGGACCGGCTTTCGCCAGCCCATTGCCGAGACGGAATCGATTTAGTCGAGCACGACGCCGGCTTCACGCATTTGGCGTCGTGCTTCGACGCCAAGCTCCTCGCTGACCGGTTCGGTCAGATTCTCGATGACATGCGTCTCGTATCCGAGTTTTTTCGCGTCCAACGCGGTTTCCTTCACGCAATGCGATTCCGCCAATCCGACGACGTCCACGCGCGTGACGCCAGCCGCCCGCAACGCATTGGCAAGCGTCTTGCCCGCCGCCAGATCCGCGTCGACCTCCGTTCGTGTGGGAATGCGGTCGGTGTTGTCTTCCGATCCTTCGAAGCCGGAGTATGACGGCGAATACTGTCCCTTCTTGAAATGGTGCGTGATTTTCAGTGCGGCGATCGCGGGATGCAGTTCGGCGTTCGCGGTGCCGGCCTTGCCGTGCACCGGCCAAGTGTCGACGTAATCGGGATTGTCCGACCAGTGCGTTCCCGGTTCGATATGCCAGTCCTGTGTGGTGGCGATGTACGCGTATTCGCCGCGATGCGATTCGACATACTTCGCGATGCGTTCGGCGACGGCATTGCCGCCTTCCACACCCAGTTCCCCGCCTTCGCAGAACGTCGGCTGCACGTCCACGATGATCAACGCCTTGCCCATGGTCGCCTCCTACTTGGTTTTACGATGCTTCCCTGGCCAGCATAACCAGTTCCGTCGGCAAGCGTCCGGCATGATTTGTCAGAAGACGATCGTCTTCCTCTTTCCTTTGGCATTGCGCGGATATTCACGGATGCGCGTGACGTATTCCAGATTGACCGCTTCGACGTTGCCGTCCTTTTCCAGCACGATGCCGCCGTCCGTCACGTCCTTGACCGTTCCTTGAATGCTTGAATCCGTGCTCGTCACGGTGTAGATGATGCATTCCTTTCCAATGAACTGCCTTGCCAGCTCCTCCATCACCTTGTCCTTTCCACTGTTCCTTTTCCTGTTCAGCACGTGCCTGATTGCGGCGTTCCTTCGTTGTTTCGCCATCCAGAAAAGAGCCAGGATGATGGCCAAGGCGAGCAGAAAATAAACGGAATCCATTCCCCCTCCTTGGTTTTTGCCATCGTTCAATGCACGAACAGAAACACATCTTTTTGCAGATTACCAGACAAGCGCCTTCCGCATGCCGGCAAACCTGCGAACCGCAGAAAAACATTTGGCGAACGGAAAAATATCCGCGCGCTCGGCTGGCTGCCGTCAGATGAATTCGGCGCCCAGTTTTCGTAGTTTTTTGAAATACTTCGCTTTGCTGCGTTCGAACGTCGTGCCGATGGCCCGCTCGTTGACAACCACATGGTAGCCGTTTTCGATTGCGCCCAACGCGGTCAATGCCACGCAGCCGCCACCGTCCACACCAACGATCTCGACCGATTCCACACCGTTTTGCTTTAAAAACACGCGCAGTTCGGGATTGGATAATACGTCGCCCACATACTTCACGAAGACATGGTCCGACACCACATGCAAACCTTCAACCAGTTCCGATTCCGGGGTGCCTTCATACACTTTGAACAAGGCCAGACGCTTGATAAGGCTGCGTTTCGTCACGTTCCTGACATACACGACCATGCATCCCTCGCCGGAACGGGCGTCGATGACGTCATTCACAGCCCTTAGCAACGCAGGCTTGTCGTATTTAAGATACGACGCGCACCGCTCCCCCACGTACGCCTCCTGCATGTCGATGACCAGCAGCGCCTTACTCATGTTTCGGCTCCCCTTCCGCAGATCTAGTGCTCGTTTTTCACGCATTGGTAGCACGATTACGAATACCGGAACCACCGACATACGAGGTTCGAGTTGTATGCCATGAAAATCTGCGTCCAATAGAACAGGGCATGATCGATTCTCTCGTTCCGCTCGTACCTGAGCCTGTCCACGAGACGCATCTTGCCGGTCATGGCATCCTCCTTCCAACCATCAAAAACAGTATACGGCCGCTTACGAGTCCCTGGCCTGTTTCCTTCGATGAATGGAGCTCAGGCTTGTCAGGCGTAACTGAACACGCGGCTCGTTCGAACATCGCGAATGCTGAAAGCAAAATCTCGATCCGAGTACAATTGCACCCATCAACGACGATACCAATGGCAAACGAGGTGAAAACTATGGGATCACGTCTAGGTGTGATCGTCAAAACCATTGACGGCTGGGACATACGTTACGATCATTGGTCCGCACAAACACTCGGCCGCGACATCGCACTCGACGGATACGAAGCGACATTGACCAGAATACGCCAGATGGCCCCATACGGCGTGGACACCCCCCAAGAGATGAAAAGCGCGCCATGGCTCGAAGGCACCCTGTTCATCGATATGACCACCAAACGGAATCGTCTGGGCCGAAGAAAGCGAAGGCTGCTACCTTCCCCGGCTCATCAACGCCCTGATCGAACTGACATGGCCAGGATGGACCGCAATCTGGTCCCCCGAAGGCACACGCGGCACATTACGCGCCACCGGAGCCGACACGGACATCATCTACACCGATCATTCGTTCAAAGACCTCGGCGACTTCGACGCCGCATCGGATATGGCCCCATGGACCATATCCAACGAAACCGACGCATTCTCCTGCACAACAGAAAACAACAAAACAATCACTTGGGGAAACTACATCGACCTCGAAAACATAGCCCTACTCGGCCCCAACAAAATGCATACGCTCGTCAACAAAGTCATCCAAGGCTGCAACGAAGGCAAACCCTGGCAATGGAACCTCCAAACACACAACAAACAACCCGAAAAAGGCATCCACATCGACTACATAAACAAAACAATAAAATGGTGGTCCATCTACGAAGACGACTGGGCCATCAACCCATTCAACGCACTATGGCCCGGATGGACGCTACATTCAAAAGGCGACAACTACGAATGGCACGAAAACATCACCGGATATAAGATGCGCGACTGGAAACAAGACGTCACACAATGCAAAAACACACTCACACAAACCATCAAACAAGGCATAAGAACCAACCCCATCGAACGACTGACAGGAGCGCTCGCAAAACAGGGAGTTGACATGCGGGTTCGTCCCGCCACGTTCCAATTCGTCCCTTCAAGAATGGAGCAACCGCCGGAACGCATCTTCGCGTATCTGGACCGTTTGGAGTCGGACGAGCCTCTGCCACCGGCGCATTTCATCAACAGAGATGGCGAAATCATCCCGGCGTGCCAGTGAATACGCGAAAATAGCAGGACAGGCGATAGTCTAACATCAGTCGTAATTCGTTTAATACGCCAAGCCTCAAGGAATCCGCCACATCATATAGCGCATATCAAAAACCGATTTCACACAGCCTTTATAAAGTCATGCAACACACGTTGTGTTCTAGATGGAAAACCATATTTGGCAACGACTGTCGAAAGAAAACTCGGGTTTTTCGAGTATGCCGTACTACTCAATGCTTGAGCAAGAATGTTGTCTCCCGCATACTTTTGAACCTTCTCCGAGTATTTCATTGCCTGGTAGCTTCTGTTCTTGTCACGAGTGAGCAGAATCAGGTTCCCGATCAGATTGCGAGTGGACTCGAAATCCTCAAGATCCGCAAAACCATCTTTGTAATCCTCGTATTTGTCGGGAAGAATATGTTCGATATCGTAAGTGTTTCCTTGTCGCTTACGGTCGACGTATTCTTCAAAGTGCGACGGATTGCCCATCAGCACGTTCACATAGGAAGTGAAGCGTGCAAGAATGTGCAGCATATGCCGTTTGGAGAACTGATTCAGACCAAAACGGGTGATTCCTTCAACGGACATGCCCATACGACGAAGCGCACGAACATAAACCATACCAATTGTTTTGCAATCTGCATTGCGAATGTCCTGCATTACATGGAACAACTGGTATTTATTCGTATTCCAGTTGGCCTTTTTGAAATTCAAAATTCGGATGGTAGCGAAGTCATCTACGAATTGCGCCGTCATCCGTATCTTCTTTTGTATTATGTCATCAGTGTCATCATTTTTGATGGCGGCAATGGCGAGCATGGTTTGATAGGTCAAGTCCCGGTTTGCGTTATAGAAAACCTCTTCATGTCCCGTCGTGAATTTACTGCCGTAATCCATCATTCGTAAATAGACGTCGGTAACACGCGTCATTTCGGTAAGAACAAAATTCTTGTAGTCATTCGGCTTGGCAAGCCCCATCACGGTACGGGCATTATTGCTTACCCAGGCATGGAATTTGTCTCCAAGAAGCTCATAGTCCTCATCTTTGGCACCGCGTTTGGTATCGCGCATACGGTTGGCGTACTTTGCGCGAAGCCAGATGGAGACAAACTCCACATCCTGCGTGTTCACCATACCGCTCGTATCGTAGGAGGACGCGTTCTTGATACGGCTGATATTGCTCTGCCACTCCTGGTTGACCTTAATGCGATCGTCTTCAGCAACATGCTGAATGACGAAGGCCTTCATCATTTCAGCACTATTCAAGCTCAGTCCGCGGTCGTTCATAGTAAGGAATATGGTGTGCGCTTCGTCTTCAGATGGTGTGTCGATTTCTAGAAGAAGCACTTTCTCTATCAGCCAGTTAATAAAGTAAGGTAGCGCTTCTCCTTTCAACTCATCTGGGAAAAGATCCTCAATATCCTGATATCGATCAAGCATATTCCGCACGCTCTCACTCATGGGCAAGTAGGTTTGATCTTTCTGTAACAGAGCTTGCATGCAAGGCTTGCGATCCTCCACGTCGATATTGAAGCTTTTCTTACCGAAAGCCTTTGAAAAAATCATGTCATCCAACGGAACAATAAGATCCTCGTCCTCGACCGTTTCCTTCTGCAGGTTGTTCAAGTAAATGATGAGCAACGTCAACGAGGTCAGGCGCTGCTGACCATCAATAAGCTTCTTTATGGATCCACCGGTGCAAATGATGCAACCCATGTAATAAAACCCGTAGTCCATGACCTCTTCTGGCGTATCATGATCATCCGGTTTATAGAATTCCTCAAAAGTGTTTTGAAAGTCAGCAAGCATCTGCTCAATTTGCTTCCTTCCCCACCGATATTCCCTTTGGAAATAATCAATGGTGTACTTTCGGCCACTCAGAATCGTTCTAAGCGTGTCTGTTTTATCGATTTTCTCCATAACTCTTTGCCCCATCAATTTGTTTTTCGGCTTTAAAATCTTCGGTGAATTCAGCCGAATCCATATGACCTCGTCGCAGACATTGATACGACATCTGGAAGTCATATTCACGATTGTTTCCGAACTATTATCCTCCGGCTCAGCCAGATAAGGGGAAACGACACGATGGTAATGCCGTCGCCATTAGCCGTCACCATACGGTTTTGCCATTTGCCAGCCAACGCTGCAGGGTTGCGGATTCCACTACAATGCAGCATTGGTTTCGTTCGATTGATACGGAAACGCGACCAACGACCGGCACACTGGCTCAGGGAGATGGGGTAAAGGATGACGAAGACTTCCAAGGATGCGGAAAACCTATGAGACCGGTCGCTCAATCGCCATTCATGCAAACCGGCGATTCAGTCCGCAGCACCATGCAAGCGGAATACATCAGGCTTCCCTTTTCGCCTTTCCCAGCCTCCTTGACAGTCTGGTAGCAGGCCGTTCCACGGCAAGATAGAACGCCTCCGCTGCCAGAAGGCACAATGCAAACAAAACCACCGGGCGCAATAGACCCTGCACGGGAATGTACGGCACAATCCAGTCGCGGACGGGAAGATGGGTCAGATACAGGCTGAATGAAATGCGCCCCAGCCAACGGACAGGTGGCGTGGAAAGCAGGTTGGATACCACGTTGCAGGTAAGTGCGACCACCACCAATATCAGGCATCCGCACACGGCCAAAGGTTGGGCGACAATACCAGGCAGCAAACCGAAACCGCTTTGGCAAACCAAGACGATGCCACACAGGGCGAGCGGTACGGCAACGACGTCGCGCATCGTCTCGCGCCCGTTGTCCGTAAGCCGTTTCGCCAACGCGACGCCAAGCGCGAACATGGCCATGTGACGCAACGGCGGCCACTGCGTCCACTCCGACAACAGCACGCATGCGAGCGCAATGGGTGCCACGAATCGCATGTCGGTGGCGATGATGACGTATACGGGCAGGGCGAGGCTGAAAAGCAATTCCCAGCACATGCTCCATGATGGCAGGTCGACCATTGCCAATGTGGAACCGTCCACTCTGGTGCCGGCGGTGGTCATTGAAAGCATGTCGAGTTGGGTGAGCAGATTGTGGAGCCAGACTGATGGCGAGGATGTGCTGAACGCGTTTGCGTATTCTTCCGCTTTCCACCCCATATGCATGGCGATTGTGGAAACGATGCAGCAGATCCCGATTACCGTGCAGGTGGGGATGGCGAGTCTGGCGATGCGACGCAGCTGGTAGCGAGACCAGTTGTATGTGTCGATTCCGACGCGTAGCGGAACGATGGAAAGTACAAGTCCGCTGAGAATGAAGAATAGGGTGACGAATTGGGCGCCTGGCAATAGTTGGCGGAGGGCGCCTCCCGTGTAATGGTATGCGACCACTGCCAGGGCCGCGAGTCCTCTGAGCCCGTCCAAAGCGTATATGCGTGTGTCGGAGTCCTTCTCTTTTTCGTTCACGGGTGTACCCTATCACGTGCGCTGGCTGTCATACATCCGCCTACGTGCGTTTGGCGTGCGTTGTTCGGCGTGCGTTCGACAACAGTGCCATCGTCGAACACGACGCCACATAACTTCCATTCGTCTCTCTTCCCCGCCCGACTGTAGTGTCGGATCATATGGAGATCCGCGAATACGACATGATGACGGACGAGGCGCGCGGCATCCGCACGGCGGCGTTCGTCGTGGAGAAGGATTATCGTCCGGAATTCGACGAATGGGATGAGCCGGGCCGAGCCACGCATCTGCTGGCTTTTGGAAACGGCCGCGCCGTGGCGACATGCCGTCTCTACCCTGATCTCGACCATGCCGATCAACCCGGACGTTGGGTGATTGGTCGTTTGGCCGTGGTCGCCGACGAACGTGGCCATGGTATCGGCAAGACGGTGCTGGCCGAGGCGGAACGTCTCATCCGGAAGGCCGGTGGACATGTTGCCGCCGTACACTCCGAAGATAAGAATTTCGCGATGTATGAACATCTTGGCTACCGCATCACCAGCGAGCTTTTCGACAACGGTACGCATGGTTGGCTGGTCAAGGCATTGAACTGAATCCGGAGGAAGCGGCCATCACCTGCGAAAGCGTCCGACACGCGGTATCAGGTGATGGCCGCATATGGCATAATAGACACTTGGCGGAAAACCTCGGGTTTTATCGCCGTTCCCCCATGGTGTAATGGCAGCACACGGGTCTTTGGAACCCTTTGTCTTGGTTCGAGTCCAGGTGGGGGAGCTTGAAATGGGTCCTCGCGGAGAAGCGGGGACCCAAATTCATTTGATCCACATCCATCAACGGCATGACGAACGCGCGCGGTCCGATTGCGCCATGTGACCTTCCCTCATTCTCGTCCGGCTTACGCAGGTAACGCACGCCGGCCGACGCGGCAAGCTCGCGGCGGGGAATATCAGTTGCGGAATTATTCCGCAACTGATATTCCGAGCTGGGTTCTATGAAGTTATTTGTCACCAGATAAGAGACTGGAACTTCGAAAAACACCGCGGCTTTTGCCAAATCGTTGATGGTCCACGCAATGGCTCTACTGTATTTCTGGCTAAGCGTAGGTTGGCTTATGCCAAGTCCTTTGGCCAAATCTGATTGCCTGACTTTTGAACGTCTTTTTAACCAGAACATGTTATCGGTGATGATCTGTTGCAACTCGTCCGAAAAGTTCATATCTGCGTTATTGCCGGCGCCTTGATTGATGTTTGTTTTCTCGTCCATGTTTTAAATTTTGCCATATTTTTATTGCTTTGTCCAATACTGTGCTATAGTATTGGTATGCATAATAAAACATCAGCAAAACCAAACAATGATGTTATGAGGCATCGCATCGACGAACTAAGAAAGGAGGCTGGAATGACTCAAGACACTTATGGCCGTGAAATTTTGCATTGCAGCCAGGGAACAGCCTCTCAAAAATTGTCTGGGCAACTAGCCCTGAGCGCCTTAGATATTTTCCGTTCTGCAACTGCATTCAATGTTTCTACGGATTATCTGTATGGCCTCACTGACACACGTACTCGAAAGGATGCAGAAAAAAGAGAAACCGCTATGGCACCTGCATAGGTCATCTGAAATTGAGTCCGTGGACGAATTGCAGTTCGCATCCGGGCGGTGGATGAAACCCATCCAGCATTTCCCAAAACCTAAAACAGAAGAGAGACAGAAAAGCCGGCAAACACCGTCAACCGCGGTGATTCCTACGGTAGCCATTCACCGCGGCAACCACGGAACGTATGAACCGGCAAGAACCACCATCGAACAAAACAGTCGGCAACAAACGACCAAGCAGGTCGTCGTCCGCAAGCTCCGCATCCGACAGACCGAATCCGCGGAAACGATGGCCAGGATGAAGCGATTCCAACGCTTCAAGCCAGCAATCGTACGCCACGGAGGCCCGATCCAATGGAACGGCGTCATCAAGACTGCAATCTTCGAAGGACACAGCCGCAAGAGCAATCTCCAACATGGAGACGTCATGCTCCAACATGAATCTGTAGTCCGACGTGATGGAATCCAATGCAAGGGAGTCATCTCCTGTCATAGCCATTCCAATCTTTTCGTCGGGTTCCTATACCAACCACTTGGCGATGGGCCAATATCGCTCAAATAGTAATGCCCGCACATGAGTTGCAGCTCACATACGGGCGGCGAGTCAATCCCATCCAGCATTTCCCAATTAACCAAGGTTCCACGGTCACCAGCCAAGGAACCAATCGCAGAAAGAAGAGATCACAATGAGCGATTTCAACGAAACCTACGCAGATGCAATCAATTCCAACTCTGAGGAAAGGACCAGCTCAATGTCTGATTATTCCACATCCACCACACCGAATGAAACCCGATATCAGGAAAACACGCCGACCGTCACCCCCGAAATCGTGGATGCCGGCACCGACGTGGACCTGGTCGAGACCAACCCGGTTGCCGCTCTCGCCGGAAACTTCCAAGATGATGAGCTGACAGCGCATCCTCTTGCTCCGGGTGAGACCAATTACACCGAACAGGAGGCTCTTCAGACCACCGAAGATCTCAAGGTCAAGCTCCTGCACGCTCTCGAAGCCCAGTACGATTTCACGCATGCCGCGGAAAGGGCCTTCGATGGCCATATCTGGGTCGCTCTCGGCTATCCCGAGGGCATGAAGGGCTGGGTCGCATACTGCGCCGACAACTTCGCCGCGGAGAAGATCCGCGCGACCGGCCAGCAGCGCACCGACCTGATCACTGGGTTCACTCCGGGCAAGATCAGCAACCGTGGCATCGCCGCTCTTCTTGGCGTCGATGAAAAAACTGTTCGTAATGCTAAAGCGAAAGCAGGTATTGCTCCCGCAGAAGGCAAGGTCCGTGACGCGGCAGGCAAACTCCGTCACGTAGACGCGGGCAGCATGTCCAGTGAGGAGCGCCGCAAGAAGATTGTGGAACTCTCCGATGCCGGCAACAAGCAGACCGACATCGCCGAAATCCTTGACGTGAGCCAGTCCACCGTGTCCGACACGCTCCGCAAGGACAGGATGCGTCGCATGAGCGAAGGACTCGAACCCGCCAAGATCGACAACACCGATTTCGACAACGCCGACGACGACCAGCCGTTGGACCTCGACATGGGCAACCGCGAGACCGACATCCGCTCCTACATCGACTCGTTCGTCAGCCAGTCGTCGGACGCCCGCGGCGCCATCAACGAGATGGTGCATCTGCTGGAATCCGACAAGTGGCAGCCGGGAGGCTCCACGGTGAGCGAGATCGTCTCCCGTGGCGGCGCGAACATCTTCGGCATCATCAGCGACATGTGTAAGATGCTGCGCCTGCTGAACATCGACGTCGACAACGTCTTCGACGGGGCGGACGCGGAACTTGATGACACCGACAACGACTGGTCGCGTTTCATCGACGGATGCACCGAACTCGCCATCGTCTGCCAGGAAATCACCGCCTGACATGCGACCGGGATCGGACGGGCGGATCCCAAGGGGTATGGGTCCGCTCCCCCGCCACTGAACCAACCATCATCGCCGGTCGTGGACCGGCAGAGAGAAAAGACTGAATCATGAAATACACCAAAGACGAGGAAGCGCGGGCCGAAAGGTCAAGCGTCAAAATGTGGCCCGGCATCACGGCCGGCATCATCATCGGCCTGATCGCGTTCGTGTTGAGCTTCGACGCCCTGCGTCTCGTGTTCGTGGCATGCGGCATCAATCCGTACCTGAGCTGGGGTGGCCCGGTGTGCGTGGACGGCACGATCCTCCTGTGCACCTGGGCCACGTGGGGATTCAAGAAGGGCCACATCCGAGGCAGCGCCTATCCGTGGGTCGGTCTTGTCCTGTTCAGCAGCTTCTCCATCGCCGGCAACGCCCTGCATGCGATGCTCAACACCGGATTCCGCCTGCCGGCATGGGTGCCGCCGGTCATCATGAGCATTCCCCCGGTCGCACTCCTGTACGCGACCCATTTGATCGTCATCATCGCGGGAGACCGTCTCGACAAGATCAACACCGTCCTTCCCGTCGGCTTGACCGTCATGGAAGACACTGACGTTCCGGCTCCCGTTCCCGCACCATCCGCCATGCCGGCCCCGGCCATCCCGTCCGAACCGCCGGCATCGGCTCCCGAACCGGCTGAACCGGCGAAGCCGGAGATTCCGGACCTGTTCGACTTCCAGACCATCGTTCCCGCCATGGAGGACGATGCGGCCCCAAAAGCCGATGAGGCCGAAGCGCCAGCCGCCGACGCCTCCACCCCGACCGTCGAACAGCACGCCATCCCGCAGCCGGTGATGCGTGAACCAGTCATCATCCCGACCCTCACCATCCAACCCGACGAGCGGGATGCCCCGACCGTGGACGGCCAGGATGAGCCGGCTCCCGAACCCGTGGGACCGGACGTGACGGCCGTGGAACCGGCCGACGTGCCGGAAGAGAAGACCGACGACGCCCAGGCGGAGGAAAAGCCGAAGCCAGGGAAAACCAGCCGACGCGGCAAGGCCGGAGCCGATGACGAGGCGTGGCTCGCATGGATCGACGAGCTTACGGCTAAAGGCGAGAATCCGACCGCGTCGAAGGCAGTGGACGCGGGACTGGCCGCGAGCGGCAGCACCGCGAAAAGGTATCTCGCCCGCATCAGAAGAGAGCATTCGGAAAGGTTCTAAGCCATGGAACACCACAGCATGAGCGACAAGGACTTCCACGCGCGGTACGGCGTGACCCCGCGGGAAGTGGAGGACGCGTTGGACGAGAACCGCCGTCGTGTCGCCCGCAGACTCTCCGAATGGGGATACGCGTGGGCCGTTGACGAGATTATGTGCGACGTGGCCGTGGAACTGCTCAAGGGAGGCCTGCGCAGGTGGGCCTCCTATGAGGAACGCAAACCATTGGGCGCGTTCGTGAACACGCTGATCGGCAACCGGTTGGGCGAGTGGATGCGTACTGAGCGGCCCAAATACCGTAGCGGCATGACCCACGCGCCGCTACGCCGCAGGAAGCGGAAGGACACGACGCCGCAACGCGAGGCTTTGGACGCCACCGAAGCGAGAAGAAGGATCCGCAACGAGAACAACGCGGCCCTTGCCGACCGACTCTGCGAGGAAGCCGACGTGTTCGGCGATCCCGATTCGACCGTCATGTCCGCGCCGGCGGGAGACAAGTCCAGTTATCAGGAATGGTTGACCGGCGGCACCCAGCCGTTGGAACTGGAAAGCGACAAGTACGCGGCCGACATGGAGGGCCTGCGCCAGGACGTGACGACTCGATGCAAGCGCATGGCTTGGGAGATGCTGATCCGTCAATGCCTTACCGCGACGCGTGGCTCCGACGCTCTCCGCAACGACATCCGTCGTTTCCTGGAGAACCATCATCATGGCCTCGGTCCGAGCATCGACGACTACCCGTACATTCTCGCGGTCATCGATAAGTACAGGAAATGATCGTCCATCGGCCGTTACCGGACCCCGGTGACGTGGAGATGGATGCCGGCATGGTCTTTTCTTCTTTCTCCGCCATGCCGGCGACATGCCGGCCATGCGCGCCGAACGGCAACGGCGCCGCCGACGCGTGTCCGGCACCCCCTCGACAGACTTTCAAAACCGAGCGAACACCACAACCGACAAAGGAGCAGACAATGATCAGCGTCATCAAATGGGCATGGCAGGCCAAGCCGGACACTCCGGCCGAGAAGCTTGTTCTCGTCAGTCTTGCCAACAGCACGTTCCAGACGCCTCGGGAGGACATCGCCGTCGTGGGCGTGCGCGCGTTGAGAGGGACCGCGTGCGACATGACGCCGGCGGAACTCGACGCGATCCTGGAACGTTTGGAAAAGCAGGGTTTCATCACGCCGCTCGCGGCCGACAGCGAACCGGTCAAATGGCATATAGGCGCGTTGGAGCGTGAACGCGGCGAGGAAGGCCCTTGGAAGGCATGGCGTCTCAACGCCAAGACGGAGGAAAAGGAGACGGTGAGATGAGCGTCAGAGCTGTCTCATGGGCGTATGGCCTGAACCTCGGTTCCATGACGCAGAAGGCGGTACTGCTCTACCTCGCATACCGGGCCCGTGAAGAGGATAACTGCGCGTGGCCTTCTGTGAACCTCATTCAAGTGGAGACCGAATTGAGCGAACGTGCCGTGCGCAAGGCGTTGAGGGAACTGCGGGACAAGGGACTGATCGCATTGGGAGATCAGGAACTCGCGGCGGTCGACTTTCATGGAGACGTCGTTCCCGTGAACCGTCGTCCCAAGGTCTGGACCCTGCGGTTGGACGCTTCCACCGAATCGTTTAACGGCGTCGAACGTGCCGGGGACGTTCAAACGGCATACACGGGAAGGAGCGTCCGATCATGACTGTGGTGACCATGGTATGGGTCCAGGAACACGTGCACGAGGTACGCAACGCGACCAAAGCCGTGCTCTCGTATCTCGCTTTCAAAGCTCACTACGATGACGGGACGGCCGCATGGCCCGCGATAGGAACCATCGCGGGAGCATGCGGACTGAGTGAGAAGACCGTGCAGCGTAGCATCGACCAGCTTCTCGATCTTGGCCTGCTTGAACCCGGACAACAGACCTTCAGCGCCATCAATCCGAAAACGGGCAAGCCGGTCAGACGGAACTATCAGACCGTCGTGTGGAACGTGATCTGCAAGGAATCGAACCTGCCGACCGAACCGTTCGAGGACCGGAACGCGTCCAAGGTCCGTGCCGCGATGAAGCGCGCGGACAAGGCGAAAGCCAAAATGCCTTCCCCGGAACCGGAGGGCGGGGAAGACGACGGACGCGAGGACAAAATGTCTGGCTTTTCGGACGAGAGGCAGCCGGAAGAAACGAAAGCCAAAATGTCGCCTCTGGAAAACGTTGAAAACAAGCCGGTTTCCTCCAATCTTCCCAAAATGTCGCCCCTGGAGCGGCAAGGCGGGGAAGACGATGGAAGCGAGGACAAAATGTCCAAAAATCTGGACAAAATGTCGCCCAATAATACATTGAAATACAATTACCCCTCTCTCCCTACGGGAGAGCTCCCCGCAAGCGGGAAGCGCCCCGGCATGGAGGACGGAAACAACACGACGACGGGAGGGGATTCCGACGCGGCGACCGTGATGGACCATCTCGCTTCCGTCCGTTCGAAGCTGTCGTTGACCACCACGGAACCGACCAAACGCGATTTGTCCAAGATCGGAAACCTCGTCAGCCGGGTCATCAAAGCCCATGACGGCGACCGTGCGGCCTCGTTGGCGCTTATCCTCGCGGTCATCGACTGGCTGCCCGCGAACACGTTCTGGCTCCGCCGTGTCGATTCCGCGCGCCGTCTCGCCGACAACTGGGACCAGATCGCCAACGACTGGACCGTCGCCCAGATCGAACGCCAACGCGAACGGGACGCCGAAGCCCATGAGCGTGACCGTAGGCCCGTGGCCCAGCCGACCCCGGTGCCGGAACGTCATTCGGAACGTCACGTGCATTCGCTTGTCTGCGAGCATGTCCTGAACGACATGCGGCCGCACGAGGACGAATACAGCCACAAGGGAAGCCTGCGCTACGGCAAGCCATCCGAATGGCAGATGGCGTGCATGCGGCACGCCGACGAGCTCAACCGGCGCGACGGCATCAGCACCGCCGCATGATCCGAAAGAAGGGATACGAAATGAAAGACTATGCCGCATGGCTCAAGGCTTGGAAAACCTACAACCTGCACTTCTACTCCGTACCGGCCTGGCTCATTCTCGCCTGGTGTTCAGCCTGATAGCAGGCATCGCGTTCGCGGTCGCCCGCGGCTTGGCAAAAAAAGAGCAGCCCGACAGGCCCGGCCTGCTTGTCAACGCCATGCTGGTCGTCTCGCTGGCGTTCGGCATGGTGGGCGGTCTTGCCTTCCTGCAGTCCATCTGCATCACCGCCGAGATGTTCAAGGAACCTTTCACGGCCGTGTCGGAACCTTTGAAATTCGGCTCCCGATTGGAGAAGGACACCGGAGTGAACGGGCTGTCCTGCGGCACGAGCCTTGACCTCACGGTCATGCCCGCCGACGGGACCTATGACTGCCGTTATCTCGACGGGCACGGCACGCTGCATCGCGACGCGACGCTTGTCGTGGATGGCACCAAAGCCGGCCTGTACAACGGGCAAGGCAAAACGATGTCCGCTGACTGAACCTCCCGCCGGGAAAGACAACCATAACCAGCCAAGCGAAAGGAAAACACGATGAACGGTTCCGGACAGCGGACCATCCCGAACGTAGTGTTTCCCTTCCGGTCGATGATTTCGAAAAGCTTTTCAGTTGCCGACAATGGTTCGGAATATCAGGTGCGAGGAAACCTCGCACCTGATATTCTCCATTGCGGGTTCGCCGCCTGAGTCCCCATCCGCCAATCCTCCAGGCGCCGGGACGATTGGTTTTGAAACAGAATATCAGGTGGGACATTATGTCCCACCTGATATTTTTATTGGAGTGCCGGCTTCTCTTTTACTTCGGGCATGTTATCCACGGCCATGCCTCGTCCTGTCGGATATTTCCCGTCGTGAACCGTTGGAAACGGCGGCGTCATTGTACACTGTAGCCATCGGACACAAGGAGGCTGATGCATGTCGAACACGGGATTCAAGGTTCGTTTCGATGAGAACGGCGACATCGTGGATATTCTTGGGGGGGGGTGTCTTAAAAGCACTCCCGAGGAAAAAGTCAGGCAGCGTTTCATCGAGACCCTGATCAACGAGTACCATTATCCGGCGAACACCATCCGGAGGGAGGTGCCGATCCAACATGGGTCGAAGGAGCTCCGGGACAAGGACGGGAACCCGGTGCGCGCGGACATCGTCGTCTACGCGTCCAAGGCCGCCTGCCTGAACCGTGACCAGGGCAAGATCAACTTCGTGGTCGAATGCAAACGGAACAAGGTGGAGGACGGATACGCCCAGCTGGTCTCGTACATCTTCAACACCAGCGCCAATGGTGGCGTCTGGACGAATGGTGACGGCACGGTCTTCTACCGGAGAGAGAACAAGGACGGCATTCAAGTCCTCGAGGAGACCCCCGGTCTGCCGAGGTGCGGTCAAGGATGGGAGGATGGGAGGACTCCGCGCATAGGAGAGTTGGAACGACCCCGTAATGTGCGCAGACTGTTGGCGATGTGCCATAACCGTCTTTACGGCAGGGGCATGGAGAACGCGGATTCCGACCTTACCATGGACATGGTGCGTATCCTTCTCGCCAAGATCTATGACGAGACGGTGACTTCCGACACCGCCTACCCCCATTTCTGGATCACTCCGGAACAGTACAAGTCCGAAGACGGGCGGGCCGCCGTGGCGAAAACCATCCGTAGCCTGTTCCATGAGTACGCGGAACAGTATCCCACGGTCTTCGACAAGGACGAGGACATCGCCGTCGGCGACTCCACCCTCGTCGAAGCGGCTTCCGTGCTCCAGGACTATTCGTTCGTCAGCAGGGAGGACGATGCGGACGACTGGGATCTGATGGGCGCGGCATACGAGCAGTTCACCCATGTCACACTCAAACGCCAGCAGGGACAGTTCTTCACGAACCGGCTCGTGGTCAAAGCGATGGTCGATATGCTCGACCCCGACATAGCCGACAAAGTGCTGGACCCCGCCGGCGGCAGCGGCGGTTTCGCCACCGCCGCGTTCAGATACAAGCGGCGCAAAGCCATCGACGGCACCAAACCGGGCAGCCCACAACGGGAAAGACGGCTCGGCTTATGCAAGAATTCGGTGTTCCTGGTCGAGATCTCGAAAAGACTCGTGAAGATCGCCAAAACGGCGATGCTTCTGACCGGGGACGGCAACACCGGCATGACCCAGGGAAACTCACTCGACAAGTATTCCAATCTGGACGGGTGGATAACCAGCCACTGTCCAAAAGGCACGCCGGACATCATCATCACCAATCCTCCGTTCTCCGGGCAAAAAACCGAATCCATGATGATGGATCCGGACATCCTCAAATTATTCGGTTTCGGACACAGACCCGATCCGGAAGGCACGTTCCCCACGATCACGGACGATGATGATCGGGATGCCGGCCACGGCACCCTATTGATCCGTCAGGCGCCGGAGCTCCTGTTCCTCGAACGCTGCATCGATTGGCTCAAGCCGGGCGGTCGCATCGGCATCGTCCTTCCGAAAGGAATCCTGGACAACCGCACCTACATCAACTACCGCAGGTGGATGCTGTCGCGATGCAAGGTGGATGCGGTGGTCACGCTGCACAAGAACACTTTCGAACCCGACACAGGCGTTCGAACATGCGTCCTTTTCCTCTCCAAACCTTTGGAAGACGATCCGGTACCCGGCGACTACACCATCTTCATGGCCCAATCCAGAAGGGTCGGCAAGGATTCGAAGGGCGAACCAGTGTTCGCACTTGACGAAAAAGGCTCCGCCACCAGCGAGCTGGATGAGGACCTGACCCAGATCGCGGAAGCATACAAGACATTCAGAGACATCGGAACGTTCACCGAATCCGAAACCTGTTTCACCGCGGAACGCGGCGAATTGGACGACAATCTCAACCTCAACCCGCAGCATTATTCACCCGAATTGAACGCGACGTTGGAAAAAGTCAGCAAATTCGACGACAAACCCGATTGGTCGGTCACCACCATCGGCCAACTCGACAAGAACATCCGCATCTACATGGGGCCACGATGGAGCTCACGAAGCCTCGTCGTCGAAGACCCAAGCGACACGACGAATCTGACACCGTATCTCACCGCCAACGGAGCGTTGGAGCAGCGACGAATGACCGTCAAATGGTTTGACATGTCGCGCGCCACCGACAAACAGAAGGAATGCGTCAGAATGCTGCGCGTGCAGAAGGGGGACATCCTCATTTCCCGTTCCGGCACGATCGGCAAAGTCACCTACGCCACGCGGATACTCGCGGACAAGTACGTCATCAGCGACGACCTGGTACGCGTCCGCGTTCCCGACGAGAATATGAGGGCGTATCTCCTGGCGTTCCTGATGTCGTCCACGGCGATGAATCTCATGAAACTCGACGAGTTCGGCTCGGTGCAGCAGCATCTCCAACCAAGGCACATCTGGGGTCTGCCCGTGCCCGTACCGGATTCATGGGAACAGGTCTCTCCTATCATCGATGCCGGGAAGGGAATGATCTCCGCAATGGAGCAAACATCATTGGCCGATGAGTCCCTGCGGACGAACGGCTTCGATTCCCTGATCGAATAAGCGAGGCACCATTTCCTGGCACGGAGGCAGAATATCAGTTGCGGAATTATTCCGCAACTGATATTCCCCGCCGCGAGCTTGCCGCGTCGGCCGTCATAGTCTTGCGTGGTCTCATTCGCTCCATGGCCAGGCGTTGCCCCATATCGCGACCGGTTTGCCGAACCTGATCCTCCATGGTTCCAGATCGAGGCTGAACGAGTCGAACGCCCAATGGAATCTTTGCGGCCAATCATCGGTGAACACCGGCAAGGGCAGTACCTCTAGCGGGGACTTGTCTTCAGGATCGCTGAACACGCCTCCCCGGCCCTGATAGTTGTCGTAGACGAAATTGTCTCCTTGGAGACTGCCGCATTTCGGGCAGGTTATGCCCAGATATGCGTACCCCGCCGACTTGGAATACGTCGGGCGTACACGCCAGCAGTCGGAAAGCGTGCGCAGGAATGGTTGCGAGAGTATACCGGCGTTGTGGGCGTCGCTCCAGGATACGACGCGGCAATGGTATCCGTCCCGTCCCTCGAGTTCCAGGAACAGTCCGCTTTGGATGACCAAGTATCCGCACTTCCAGCAGGGCACGCTGCGCAGGCCTTGGACCAATCCCACTTTGTGGAGTCTCCAGAGTTCCAGCTTGTAGAGGTCCGGGTCGTCTCCCGCCGGCCAGAACGGTTCCGGCTCGTCCACGTACAACGGGCGTGTTCCAGATAACGGGCGCATCTCGATGCTCATAGTTCACTCACCTTTCCGTCTGGCCTGTAATGGACGATACTATCTTCTTGACCGGTCCTCGTCGAGTCGGTTTTGCTTCTCCATGGCTCCCGTCCACTCCCCCTCGCTGATTATCGGCGTCGTTCTCCCCCGCATCCGCGTGGAATGGATTGCAATAAGCGTGCCGATGATGGGAGGAGCCTATGGCGGAGAGGACCGGGAACGGCGGGCATGGTCTGGTGAAAGGCGCCACCGTGTTCGGTCTGGCCGTGCCGATGATCGTCATCGTGCCGCTCGTCATGCTCATGAGCCTCAGCACCATCCTCGTCGCCATGGTCCAATCGCAGTACGGCACGAACTGTGGATTGTCCAACGCGGCCGGAACAACGACCTCATGGGTCGAATGGGCCAAGAACATCGCCGCGGACGATTCCCACGGCTACAGTCAGCCGCGTCGTACCGGCAACCCGGACTACGATTGCTCCAGCCTGGTCTACTACGCGTTGAAACAGGCCGGCCTGGACGTGGGCTCGTACCCCTTCTCCACCTACGGTGAGGACGCGGCCCTGAAGCACGCGGGATTCGAACGACACGACTGGTCACGCGTGTCCGACCTGCAGACCGGCGACATCGTATGGAGTTCCAGCCACACGGAGATCTACATCGGCGACGGCAGGTTCGTGGGCGCGCACCACGACGAGAACAATGGTATTGAAGGTCCCAAGCCCGGAGACCAGACCGGCGACGAGATCAGCATCGACTCGTACGCGGCCGGCTACGCGGCCTACTACCGGTACAAGGGCTCCATGAACGTGAACGATCCCCATGGCGGCCAATCATCCGCGCAGGCCGTGTCCGGCAGCACCGGTTCCACGAACGTGGTCGGCATGAGCGAGAAGGACGCCGAGGCCTGGTTCAACGGGCAGCAGGGGCCGAACAACCTCTGCGTCGCGTACGCGTACGGCCAATGCACGTGGTGGACGTGCATGCGGGCGAAGAAACTCGGCTGGAAGAACATAGGCCAATATTGGGGCAATGGTCAGGATTGGGCGCGTTCCGGCGCAGCGGCCGGCTACAAGACCACTACGGACGCGCCGGTCGCGGGTTCGATCATCAGCTGGCCCGCCGGCGTGCAGGATTCGGATCCCACGTACGGCCATGTCGGCATCGTCGAAAGCGTGGACACCGCGAAGGGCACCATCACCACCAGTGAGAAGGGCGCCGGCTACAAAGTGTATTCACGGACCATGCCGATCAGGAATGGTGGCACGTACGTGCTGCCGAACGACAAGCTCACGGGCATGGGCGCGTCCGGCTCGTCCGGCACGGAACAGTGCGTGACGGGCGACGACTCCACATCCGACGTGTCCGGGGACAAGGCATCGGCCGCGGACGCGAAGAAGATAGCCCGACGCAAACTCAAGGACTTCGGTTGGGATGATAGCCAATTCGACTGTCTGGACAAGCTCTGGACACGCGAATCCGGTTGGCAGTGGAACGCGACGAATCCGTCCTCCGGCGCGTACGGCATCCCCCAATCACTGCCCGGCAGCAAGATGGCGTCCGCGGGACAGGATTGGAAGACGAACGCGGCCACGCAGGTCAAATGGGGATTGGGCTACATCCAACAACGCTACCAGTCGCCTTGCGGCGCTTGGGCCCATTCCGAAGCGACCGGCTGGTACTGATGGACCTCGAATGGAAGGAAACAGAAATGGAAGCATTGAACCTCGCGGACAACGCGTTGAAGGGTTTGAAACCGACCCGGCCTGGGATGTGTCCGGCGTCCGAGACATGGCCGGCGGCGTGATCGCCGTCGCGCTCGTATTGTGCGTGGGCGTGATCATCATCGGCTGCGTCAGCCTCATCCCGGGACTGGTGTCCAACAACCAGATGGAACGCGCGTTCAGTTGGAAACGCCTGCTCGCCGCCATGCTCGTCCCGTTCGTGATCGGAGCCGCCGTGAGCGGATGGGGTTGGAGCTGCAACGTGTTCGGCTCCAACGGGTTGGGCGTGAACCGTTCCTACACGCAGGCGTCCGGCAGTGGGAAAACCAACCTGAAGGACGGTCGAGGCAAGGGCGACGACAGTCTGACCGGACTGGTCAAACAGTTGGGCGACGACATCGTGTCCGGTATCTCCGACACGGTCAAGACCACCGTGAAAGGCGCCGTCGACGACGCTTTGAAGGGTTGGAACTGGGTCTCCGGCGGTGACGGCAAGGGCAACATCTTCCAGAAGGCCGGCCAGGGCATCAAGGACGGCGCGACCGGCCTATGGAAATGGTTGACCGGAAGCAAATAATCCCCCTGCCGATTATCGGCGTGCCGGGCCGTCCGGCCGCGTGGAATCTTCTGAAAGGAGTGTGCATCATGTTACACAATCTCGCGGCGCCCGCCGCGGCAACAATCGTGTCCGTCGCCACCGGCCTGAACAACGGTGACATCTCGAACCTGAAGGTGAGTCCGAACTTCACGTTCTTCCCGTTCATGCAGTTGGTGTCCGACATGGTCGGCGGCCTGTGGGCGTTGAGCCTGTACATCGCCGTCGGAGCGTGGATCTGCGCGGCGATCGCCTGGATCGCCGGCCGTGTGATCCATTCCGGTCCGATGCAGCAGTATTCCGGCACGGTGTTCATCTGGTGTGCCCTGGCGACGATGATCCTGGGCAGCGCCATGGCGATCGTGAAGTTCTTCGCGACGCAGGCGCTGTTCTGACGGCTCCCGCCTGACACACCCCTATTCACGCCGTGGCCGGGCCAGTCCCGTCCACGGCATTTCCTTTTTTGAAGAAGGCCAGATGTCACTCATCATCCAGACCGTCTTCGCGAACCTTATCGACTGGCTGTTCAAACCGTTGGACAACCTGTGCTCCCAACTGTTGACGGGCGCCTTCAGCGGCCTGGTGGGCAGCATGTCCAACGACGAATGGAACGTCGCCATCACCGCGGCGAACCGTATCGGCTGGATCATGGGATTCGTGAACATGGCGTTATGCGTCATCGGCGCCTTGCAGGCCGCGGCCAAAGGCAGCGTCGCCGACGTGATCAAAAGCTTCGCGATGGCCGTGCTCGCATGGCCGTTGACCGCGGTGTGCATCAGCGTGATGATCACCATGGACGGCATCGTCGGACAGATCACGCACAAGATCCTCACCGTCCCGTTGAACGGTGCCGGCACATCCGACCCGTTCGGCGACAGCATCGTGTCGAACCTCATCGGCACGATCGTCAAGACCACCGGCGGATACGATCTGATCATCCGCTGCGTCGTGGACTTCGTGCTTTTCCTCGCGGTCCTCGCCCTGGCGGGCATGCTCGCCGCACGCGACATCAGCCTGATCCTGCTGGCCTGCGTGGCGCCGCTGCCGGTCATGATGACCGGTTGGAAGGTCACGCGTCCCGCCGCGGCGAAATGGGCGCAGGCCGTGGTCGGCGTGCTCCTGTCCGCACCGTTGAGCGCCCTGGTCATCATGGTGGGTTCCGGCATCTGCTTCGTGTCGAAGAACAATCCGAACTACGCGGAATCGTTCTTCCCCGCACTGATGGGCATCGCCACGATCATCCTGGCGTGCTTCAGTCCGAAGCTCATCATGCCTGCCGTGAGCTTCATCGGCGAGAACGTTACCGCCGACATGCAGGAGCGTGGCGGCAAGATCGGTCCAAGCGCCATCAAGGCCGCGGCCCAGGTCACGGCCGGTGTCGTGCAGGCCGCGACCACGGGCAACACGAGCGGTCTCGGCAAGGCGTTGAACTCGGGAGCCGCGTCCGTGCTTTCCGCGTCCCAAGGCAATCCGGGCGAATTGGGCCGTTCCCTTCCGGGCCTCGCCTCCGGCATCAAGGACCTGCTGCCCAAGGACGGGCAGGCCGGCGGCGCGGACGGCGACTACACGTCGAACGGCGGTGTTGGCGATGACGCGCGGAAAACCCAGTCCACGCCGGACGTCCAGCCGGACGGCGCGGACCATTCCGGTTCGAGCCAGGTCATGGACGCCGCTTCCCGTCCAAAACGACGCGCCTCCGCTCCCACCATCGGCGACGGATGGAATGGACCGTTCCGGTTCGAGCCAGGTCATGGACGCCGCGGCGAAAACGGATGGGAACGAGACCGGTTCCGGCCTATCCTCCGTCCCTCCCGCACCGCAACCCACGCCGGACGTTTCCGTTCCCAACACGCCAAGCGCGCCGGGAGCACCCGGCGTTCCAGGCGCTCCTGGACCGGCCGGTGGCCAGGGCGGTAGCGCGTACGCCGAAGGAGGCCAGGGAGGCCAGGGTGCGGACGGTGGCCAGGGCGGCCAGGGCTCGGACGGCGGACAAGGAGGCCAAGGCGGTACCGGTGGCACCGGTGGCACCGGTGGCCAGGGAGGCTCCGGCGGCATGGGCGGCTCGTCCGGCGGTTCGAACCCGTACCAGGGCGTCAACGGCTCCCCGTCCGGTCCGACCGTCGGCTGACGCCATCCGTTATCGACACGCGGCCGTGTGGCCGTAATACCGGAGGGAACCCGCCATCCTGGGCCCGACCCCAGGCGGGTTCCCTCCATTGTTTTTCCGACAACCGATAATCCGATGGAGGTTTCCATGTCCGATAACGAATCCAATGCCGGCCGGAGCAGGGTCCCCGCCGCGTCGTTCAGCCGACTGTCCGCCACACGCGTGGTCCTCGGCCTCGACAAGGCCCAGCTGATCGTCTGCGTCATCGGCCTCGCCATCCTCGTGGCCGGAGCGGCCATGGGCTTGAACGTGCCGATCATGATATTGGGCGCGCTCGTCCTCGCCTACGGCATCCCACGAATCCAGGGATTGAGCCTCGTGTCATGGACATGGATCTGGACGCATTGGCGTGGCCGGCTGAAGGACGGCACGAACCGTTGGGCGTACTCGCCGCTCGCGTCCGGCCGCCCGTTGGGCGTACTGGGATTGTACGGGCACGTCGAGGACCGTGCCCAGACCATCGAAGGCGACGGCGTGGAGGTCGTGGGCACCCCGTTCCAGGGAGCCTGCTACCTGTGGGATCCGGACAAACGGCAGGCCACTGCCGTATTGACCGCGAACGTGGAGGAATGGGTTCTTTCCTCCGACCGGCAGAAGGCCGGCCGTGCGATGGCGTTGAACACGATGCTCAAGGAACTGTCCGAAACGGACGGTTTCGTCGAATTGAAGGAGACAAGCTTCGTGCTTCCCGGCCACACTCCCCCGGAACCCGAATACCTCAAGGACGATCGGACGCCGCAGTGGGCGCGTGAGGATCTGGCGAACCTGTGGCATCTTCCGGACATCCTCACCCCATTGCAGAACTCGAACTACGTGAGCGTGAGCGTGAACGCGGACCGTCTGCCGCACGTCGTGAGGAAGGACCGGACGGAACGGGCCGCGGTCGGCATCGCCATGGGCGACCTGATCCGCATGACCGTCGCCCCGTCCCTGCTGGACTGCGGCGCCCGCCGGAACACCATCCACTGGTGTTCAGTGGACGACCTGCGGTATCTGATCCGCACCATCGCGGACCCGGAGCATGCGAACGACCGTCCACCGGTCAACAGGGACGATCCGACCGTGACCTGGTGCGAGGAAGCCAAGGAACACGACTACATCACGTTGGACTCGTGCGTGGCGCGCACCTACTGGATCTACCAGTGGCCCGACTTCGACGTGCAGGCCGGATGGATACGCGACCTGGTCACCGACCGGCGCATGATGGCGTTCTGCCATATCTGGCGGCCTTTGACGATGGAACAGTCCGAAGCGGAACTGCGCAACCGCAAGAGCAGTATGCGCCAACGCGCCAAACTCCAGGACCAGCGTGAGAAAAGCCGCGACGAACGCCGTGAGGAGAAGGAGCAGCGGCTGCGTGAACTGGAGCAGGAGGCCAACTGGCCGGACACCGACCACCAGGGATACGTCACCCTGTTCGCGTCCAGTCTGCCGGAACTCGACGTGTTCGACCGCGACATGCAGAACAAGGCCAAGAACTGGCATATGAAACTCAACCCGATGAAGGGCCAGCAGCGTGCCGCGTTGACGACCATCCTTCCCCTCGGCATCTGATCGGGACGGTTGACATGGACGATCGATGGATGCGGGCGCTTCTGCGTCCGCTAGACCTGCTGGCCTTCCTGTCCATGACGCCCGTCCCGTCGGATGCGCGCACCCCGCATCCAGGGCGCGTCCCGCCGGCGCGGCGTCCCATTCCCGGAAGGGCGTCGGACGGGG
>ENA-OQCO01000033-OQCO01000033.1-human-gut-metagenome-genome-assembly--contig:-NODE-33-length-67627-cov-4.141911_pt1 | contig 67627 bp, 59 predicted proteins | sample MGYA00242500_ERZ504582 | MGnify/ENA primary metagenome ERZ504582 (study PRJEB26092, sample SAMD00036346) | human gut metagenome | host: Homo sapiens | study: EMG produced TPA metagenomics assembly of... | reverse complement strand
CCCGCCACCTCCGCCTTGGCAAGGCGGCGGTGGCGGTTCGAGCCCCGTTTCCCGCTCCAACCTTTCGGAGTTGCGGCAAAGGATGCGGGTATAGTGTAATGGTAACACATTAGCCTTCCAAGCTGAGATAGTGGGTTCGAGTCCCATTACCCGCTCCATTTTTCTGAATTTCAATCACATATGCGGGAATAGCTCATTTGGTAGAGCGCCGCCTTGCCAAGGCGGAGGTGGCGGGTTCGAGCCCCGTTTCCCGCTCCAAACTCTCGAAGGTTTCGAGAGTTTTTTGTGTTTTTGCACTCATGTTCAGCTTGAATATGCTGAGTTACACTGAAATCCGAAAGGATCGTTTGAACCGTGATTTACACCATCCTCACCAATAAGGCAATGCGTACTGCATACGCTGCCCATGCCGGGCAGGTTGACAAATGCGGCGTGCCTTATATTTTTCACCCCATTCATCTTGCGGAACAAATGCCCGATGAAATTTCGGTCTGCGCAGCACTTCTTCACGACGTTGCAGAGGACACGGACATAACACTCTCTGAACTTGAATCCGAATTTCCGTCGGCTGTTATCGATGTGTTAAAACTGCTGACGCATAAAGACGGCATTGACTATTTTGATTACATCCGGGCAATCCGCAGCAATCCGACAGCAGTCCGCGTCAAACTTGCGGACATTGCGCATAATTCGGACGAAACACGTTATGCGGGCTGTTCCGAAATCGATGCGGAGCAGCTTGCCGCGCGTCGGGCAAAGTATAAAAAAGCAAAAGCCATTCTTCAAGCGAAAAATCCAAACGCTACTTAATGTGTGTTTTGCCTTCGACAACAGATTGATTGCCGATTCAGGAATGTTGATCTTTTCTCCGCCGCTCTGCTTTTCCCGTCAGCAGCAATGCCGCCGCGATACCGCAAAATCCTCCCAAAAATTTTGTCAGCAAAAGCGGAAGCCGATGTTCCTTTTGTCCGAAAAATTGCGATTTCGGAAACTGCGGTTACCCCGCAGGGATATTCTAAATCCGTAATATACGGTTGTCAAGAGGCTGCGTCGAAACGGGGTTCGTTTAAAAGCCCATTTCATTTGCACAAATGCCCCGCCCCCTTGAAAATCCCCCTGTGTGTGCTGTATAATATTATTGAATTTAAAGCACATTGCATGTGTCTCGAATTCAATTCAACACGGAGGAACAAAAAATGTTTTGCCCAAATTGCGGAAACCACATCCTTGATGCAAACGCATCGTTCTGCCCCAACTGCGGTGCTCAGTTGAACAGCTTCACCCAAGGCAATGATCAAAGTTCTGCTCAGCAGGATTCACAGCAGAATTCGCAGCAGGATTTTCAGCAGAATTCACAGCAGAATTCGCAGCAGGACTCGCAGCAGTCGTGGTACAATCAATTCAACTACACCCCGCCGCAGCAGGACTGCACGCCGTGCGCGCCTTCCGCAAATTATAACGGACTCAGCATTGCAGGCTTCTCGCTTTCCTGCGCTGCACTTCTTTCTAGCATCTTTCTTTTCGGCCTGTTTCTTTTCGGCCTGCCCGGCGTTGTGGGGCTTATTCTGTCCATTGTCGGACTTTGTCAATGCAATAACCGTTCGGAAAAAGGACGCGGTCTTGCAATTGCGGGAATTGCAATCGGTGCAGTTCTGACCCTTCTTATGATTCTCACGTACGCCGGTCTTATTCTTGTGTTCGACAACGTGCTTGACAACGTGCTTGACAACGTATGGAATTCCGGACTCCGCTATTATTGATTTCACGGTTTTCAACCGTCAAACACAAAAATCGGGAGTTCCTGTCAGATTGACAGCCTTCCGAAGAAAACGCCGGTTTAAGCTTGTTTTCGCGAAAAAGGATGAAGCTTCAATCTTTTTTCGCAGTAAATCGAATCGTTTCGAAAAAAACAAATATAATTTCATTGCAGCCTGTGTTGATTAAGCCGTTTTTTCCGATTCGGTGATTCGGCAGGTTTTGTAGGTCTGCAAACAAAGTTGAAGGGAGAGCCTCCGCTGTTCGGGGGCGAACAAAAAATGAACGCTTTTATTGCAATTATCCTGGGCCTTGTTCAGGGACTTTGCGAATTTCTTCCGATTTCAAGCAGCGGTCATCTCCTGCTGCTTCAAAAAATCTTCGGCATATCGGACGGCGGACTTTTCTTCACCGTCATGCTGCATCTCGGCACTTTGGCAGCGGTGCTTGTTGTTTACCGCAAACGCATCATTGAAATGCTGCTCCACCCGGTAAAGCAGGCAAAGTATTGGATCTGGATGATCGTTGCGACACTCGTAACCGCGGTTATGGCACTCGTATTCAAAGATATCATTGATGCGGCGAACGAAGGCAGTCTGCTCGGCTTCTGTTTCCTTTTCACGGCGGCGCTGCTTGTGCTCTGCGATTTTATACGTCAGAAAGTCGAATGCAAACTTACCGTTCCTTCAATGAAGTGGTATCATGCTGTGTTTATCGGTTTTGTTCAAGGCGTTGCCATCCTGCCCGGCATTTCAAGATCGGGTTCAACCATCACGGGTGCAACGCTTTGCAGCATGAAAAAAGAAGACGCTGCGGAATTCAGTTTTCTGCTTTCAATTCCGGCAATTCTCGGCGGTGCGGTGCTTGAAATTCCCGGTGCGGTCAGCGCAGGCGCAGCAAACATAAACTGGCTTTCGGTCGTGCTCGGCGTTGCCGCTGCCGCCGTTTCGGGCTATTTTGCGGTGCGTTTCATGATAAAACTCATCACAAAGCATTCACTCTGGGGTTTTGCGATTTACACGGCGATTCTCGGAGCTTTCATCGTGCTTGATCAAAATATTCTGCACCTTATCGCTTGGTAAGTCTGCGGCGCAAACGCTTCATTTTTTACAGAAAGGCAGCAAAAATGGATTGCACACAAACTGAGGAAAACATTCGCACGCTGTCCGCTGCAATTGCCCGGCTTGCAATTTTCCGAAACGAACTGCTCACTCGTCCCCTCGGAAAACTTGCCGAGCTTCTTCGCTTTGCCGATATCGGCAACGTGCAAAACGCTGCGGACGCACTTTCCGCTTTGACTTCGGAGCTTGTTTGCTGCGGCGCACGCAGAGTAAGCGGCAATATCTGGCACGATTACATTCTTGATACGGTGTTGCTGACCGACAACGTGTTTTCATGTGCCGCTGCTTCCGGAAAGGCGGACGATGCCGTCATTCACGCAATGCAGCTTGAGCTTTCCGCGCTGAAAACTCTTTCGGAGGCAGATGAAAACGTTTTGCACTCCATAATTTGCAATTGCACGGAACAAAAGCAAAAAAAGAATTCAAAGGATGCCGCCTCCGTGATTGCCTCCGCTGCGTGGGGCGGCGCCCCCGTTGCACCCATGCCCCGTGAATTCAAATCCAAACAGACGCCTGCAAAAACCGAATTCCCGCCGCCCGTGTGGCAATACGGTGAGTTCGGCATTCGCGACAGTTATTATGCGGACGTTGCTCTTGAAGGCATGTATCGGCGTTTTCTCGAGTCTGATGATTGGTCCGAGCTTGTGAACGACCTTTGGAATTTTCACTCTTCGTACGGAAGCGGAATCTTCCTCAAATACCGAAACTTCATCTTTGACGGTGCGCTGAAACCGATTCACGAGCTGCGGGCGGGCGATTTTGTTCCGCTGATGGACGCGGAATACCGTATACTGTTGAACAATGCGATTGCATTTATGCGGGACGAAAGCGCACATCCGATGCTTCTTTGCGGGCAGCAGGGAATGGGCAAAACGACCATGATGCTTGAGCTGACGGACGAATTACCCCAGCTCCGCCTTGTTTACACACTCAACGGCAACCTGAATTGCATTGATTTGCTTGCAAAATTGCGTTGTCAGCCGCTCAAATTCATGCTCCTCTGCGATGAGCTGCGGGAGGATACATGCGAAACGGTGACAGAGCCTTTGCTGCCGATGAATGTTTTGCTTGCGGCCTGTTCAAAATCACCCGTGCTCCCGAGTCTTTTTGAAGTAGTCGTTGATCTGCCCGTTTTGCAGCTTAACGAATTCGTTCGTATTGTAACGGCTTTGCTTGCTGCCGAAAACGTTGACGCAGCGCCCGAAATAATCCGAAGCGCATGCGTTGATTACCAGGTGGATACAAGATGTGAATTCAACGTGGCAGCCGCAGTTCGCGTGAAGGAGCTGCTCCTGTCATAAAAGTCGAAGCCTTTGCGCATAACGCATTTTTTTGCTGCATAAAATTATTGACGAAAAAGATAAAACGCATTGCCCCTGTTTGCGGCAATGCGTTTTGTTTTAAAAGCCGTTATCAAATTCAGTCAACGCGCTTCTTTCCCCAGAAAAACAGCGCAACGGTTCCGGGCCCCGTATGGCTTCCGATGGTTGTTCCGATTGAAGTTATCAGCACCTTGCCGTTAAGCTTCGGGAAAGTCGCTTCAACAAGATCCGCAACCGCACGTGCATCGTCATAGCAAGCTGAATTGCAAATGAAGCATTTTTCGGAATAATCAAGTCCGTTCTCCGCATTCTCGACCATTTTTTGAACGATTTCGTTAATTGCGCGCTTTTTCGTGCGTATCTTGGCGCGCGGAGTAAGCCTGCCCAATTCATCGCAGTTCAGCAGCGGGCAAATATGCAGAATCGAGCCGATAAATCCGGCAGATTTCGAAATTCTTCCCCCGCGCACATAATATGTCAAGTCGGTTGAGAAGAACCAATGATGCATGTTAAGCTTGTGTTCCTCCACCCAGTCATGAAGTGCGTCTATATTCATGCCGGAATCGCGAAGCTCCGCCATCTTATCGATTATAAGTCCGTACCCCGATGATGCACCGAGAGAATCGACGATATAAAGCTTTCTTTCGGGATATTTTTCGCGCAAAACCTGTGCTGCCGCGCATGCGGAATTAAACGAACCCGAAATTCCGGAGGACAGAGTAACATGCAAAACATCCTTTCCTTCTGCAAGGAAGGGTTCAAAAAATTGCAAATACTGATCCATGTTCACCTGCGAAGTGGACGTCATTGCGCCTTCCGCCATGCGGCGGTAAAACTCATCGAACGGGATGCTCTGCCCGAGATCATCCGGATACGTAACTCCGTCAATCGTGTAGTTGAAGCAAACATAGGAAACTTTGAGCTGTTCGAATCGTTCCTTGGGAAGGTCTGCAGTTGAACAGCAAGTGAGGACAAATTCGTTCATGACATTAAGAACCGTTGACTTACGGAGTCCCGCAAGTCCCTTTCATATTTCATAATTCGATACACAAAAAACACCTGATTTGCAGTCGGCACATACCGACCGCAAAAAGATGCAGTCTGTTTTATGAAATTCCCCCACACATTCACCAGCGCGTATCGAACCCGCGCGCTGCATGTGCAGGTCAATAATATAGAAATTTTATTAAAAAGTCAACCGCTGTTCAACAAATCAAATAAATATATAATACGCGGGCGTATTTCCTGTCAACAACGCTTTCCTGCCGGACGATTACATAAAAATACCCCCTGCGCATTCGGCAAGGGGGCATCGGCTGATATGAATTTTGAATCGGTATGCTGTTTGAAGTGTTTATTAAACTTGCTGTGGATTATGTGTCGGTTAAGTGTTATAATGCATATGAAGCTGTTTAAGCTCGGGTTCTGCTTTCAGCAAAGCTGAATCTGTTAATTGCCGCTCGCAGACGATGAATGAAGTTGAACATGCGGGTTGGGAGTACAAGGAGAGAAACAAACATGAGGAAACGCAATTTCTTTTCATTCATCGGCTGCTTTGCGGCCGTCATTTCCGCGCTGTGCTGTGCAACGGCATTTGCGGAAGGAGCAAGCTCCGCCAAAACGACAAGTTTCGGGACGCTTGTGCTTATCTGCGCCGGCATTGCGCTGCTCGGTATCGTTGCAGGCATTATTTTAAGGCGACGCTGATAAAAGTTCTGTTCGAAACGGATTATTCATCCTCTGTATCGCTTGTATCGCTTGAAAAATGTGCCGAAAGCCTCGACAGTATGTCTGCCGTACTGTCGTTCGTGCTGTCCGATGCTTCGGTGTCGTCGTCCGCGCTGTCTCTCAGGTCATTTTCACACATGCTGCAAGCTTTTTCGGGGTCAATGTCCGAATACAGCACCTTCAGCAAGCCGTCGCCGTACCTGTCAAGCATCATTGCCGGCACATATATGCTGCGGCGAATAACATCGGCACAAGGGGCTTCTCCGCCGCACGGAACGAAGGTTTTGTAGCGAATTTCGCCGTCGTGCATGTCCATTTCGAAGTTGCCGAAAACAAGTCCGTAGTTCGCTCGTGTCAGGAACTCCGCCGTGCGCTTCATCGTTGCGGCATCGCCTTTATCCGGGCCCAGAGGTGAAAAAACGTAGATAAGATAGTCTTTCTCGCGCACATCAACAATGTACCGAACCGATTTGAGCTTGCAGCTCAGGCCGAGGTTGAAAATGAACCTGCCACGCTCGCTGTCAAAGTCGAAACGCCATTCGTCCTCCTTAAGGAAGGCGTTGATGCTGTCCGCAATTGCTGTTGAATAAGCTTGTCCTGTTCTTGCCATTTTAGTTTTCTCCTTTCGGTTTCTGTGTTTTTAGTGAGTTTTCAGTTCTGCTCACTCTTCATTTACTTTATCGGGCATTTTTGTTTTTCCCACGGTTTTCAATGATATATTTTTATCGCCCGCGGGAAGAAATCATGTCCCTCGGTCCGGGAGTGTTTCAAACGCTCATGCGCTGTACGCTTCGGCGTCAGCCGCCCGCGCATCAAACGCATGTGCATTCGTTTTTCCCTTACACTTTATTTATCGGGAAAAATTGCTTTTTCCCGGCAGCAACGGTTAATATATTTTCAATATCCGCTGCACCGCTTTTTCGATCAGTCCCATACATCGGTGTCTCCGCTCAGTTCGGGCGGCTTCAATACATCCCCGATTCGCCTGCGCTTTTTTTCTTTCTTCGGTTTTTGCGGCGCAGAGCGCAGCTCCGTCCCCAATTTTATCGGATAATCAAAAATCAGCGGAACATCCTCTGCAAGATACGGGCAGCATCTGCCGTGGAAGATAATGGTTTCGTTTTTTTGCAGCCTTTGCAGACGTGATGTTGAAATCAGCGGCCTTCCGTACTCGTTGTTCCCCGCAAGTCTGCTGATATACGTCAAAAAATCCATTTCCCGCGTGTGAAGATAGATCATGTTTCCGCAGTTGTCGAGAATGGCGCGGCTCACATTTTCGCCGTACTTTTCAACAAGCTGTCCGTACGACTGAATGACCATGTGCAGCCGGATATTGCGGCTCCTTGCCGCCGTGATCATCGGAACGATATCGCCGAGTGCGGGCAGGTTGCAAAACTCCTCAAGGATGATATTCGTCCTTCGCGGCAGCGACCCGCCGTGCCTTTCCGCTGTTTCAAGCAAGGTTGTGTAACACTGGCTGATAAAGAGCGTCGCCAGAAAATGAAAGGTTGTTTTTTCATCCGGGATGACGACAAAAACCGCCGCTTTTGCCTCCCCAATCCGTTCAATATCAAATGACGTATCATTCAGCATCTCAGTCAGTGCAGGTGCGGACTTGAACACGCGCACAAGCTGATCAAAGGTTGACCTTATGCAGGACTTTGTGTTCTCGGCCGTCATACCCAAATAACCCGCAAGGTTTTGGTAGATCTCGCCGTCCGTCGGCAGATTTCGGAAGCATTTATCAAGCGTTCCGTCGGCAAGCTTTTCATATCGCCATTTCAGCAGATTCTTCATGTTCAGCTTTTCGCCCAATGCAAGAAGCAGCAGGCATATGCCCAGAGCAAGCTGCCCTGCGGACTCGTTCCAATAGGGATCCTTTGTATCGACTCTTCGAAAGAAAATGTCGTTCAGCATATCATTAAGCTGCAAAACGGCCTTTTGCTGCCCCTCTTCCCCGCTTTTGTACGCCCTCTCTATAACCCCCATCGGGTTCCATGTGTCGGGCGAACGCTGCGGATCCCTCATGTTGATGATAACTGTTTTATAGCCCTTTGCGGAAAGAAAACTTTCGGATTTCCGCGCAAGCTCGCCCTTCGGGTCAACAATAACCATTGATTCATCCGCCGCCGCACAGGAATAAATGAGAGGAAGCACGAATCGCAGCGTCTTCATTGAACCCGTATCCCCGACTATCAGCGAATGCGAATCACTCGGATCCGTATAAACCGTGTCGCCGTCGCGCAGCAGCACCGGCCCGCCCTTGGACTTTGCAGCCGCATCGTGCAATGCGAACGGCGCAAGATCCTGCTTCATCTCTTCGCAAGTCGCCATCCTTGAATCCTGATACTTCAATCCATCACTCAGCATATTGTGTTCCTCCTTATTCCTTTGCAGAAAATCCGATGCGGCCTCGCCTTTCACACGTCCTTTTTTGAGGCATTATATCCAAATCGCCCGCTTCAATAACAGGGTTGGCGTTCTTGACTTGTTTGTTCAGCTTTATTTGCTGCACCGTTCGAAGAACAACCTGATCAAGCGGCAAAACGGAAACATCGGCATTTTCAAGTGTTTTTTTAAGCTCTTTTGAAGCGGCATCCGAAACGGTCATTCCGACTTCCTTCGCCGTTTTGAAGAAAAGATTTATGCACTGCCCTATTTCCGCCGTTTTCATGCGTATATCGATCCAAATCGTGCTTCCGTTCAAAGCTCTCCTCATATCGTCAATCGATGCCGACTCCTTTTCCGCTTCAATAATGACAATGTACGAAATGCATTTATGCATTCCGATATAGCCCGGCAGGCATGAGAACGCATCGTTGATGCCTTTCTTTGCCCATTCCTCCGAAAGTTCAATTATCACAACACCTTTGAACTCGCTGTAAAAGTCCGCCGCTGTGTTCATGCTTTCGTCAAGCCGCGCAAGGAATTTTTCCGAACCTGCCATATCCGAAAAATAGGGCATTTTGATTGAAAAATACTTAACGATTCCGCGAAAAAACATGTTTTCGCATCTTTTCAGCGTCTCTGCGGTTTTAACTGCCTCGGTTTCCAGTGCAAACACGGATGAACCGTGAATAAAAAAAGAGGGCGGCTGCTGCGTTGTTTCCACTGCGCATTTAACGGCTGCATTGATTTCTTTCGTGTCCATGGTTGTATCTCCTTATTTTTTCTTTCACTTGTGTTATCGTGAAATGACCCGATTATCCCGCGCTTTTGCCGTTTTCCGTTAAATATATTATTATGTTCAATTTGAACAGGTTTCGCTTTCTGTTTCATTCTTCGTTTTCCGTTCCCTCTTGCCGATATTGGTATCGTATGGTACAATTGACATATATTCTTCACCCGCCCGTCCGCGCATTTGGCGGCTGCAATTTACGGACGAAAGAGGAATCCGTCCGCATATTGAACCTACCGCAAAACGGATTAAATCGAACAGAAAGGAGCGCACCGTATGCAGTCAGCACCCACTCCCCACGCTGTTTCCCCCTGCGATTTGCGGACTGTTTTCCGAACGACAGCCGCCGATTACGGATTCTTACAGGTGTTTTTTACAACGCCGCGCAAATTTGACCTCGGCCGCAATCGGTTCAATCTTACCGCCGATGCTCCGACAGCATATCCATGGGCAAACAGCATTGCGGTGCTTGTGTACCCCTATGCGCCGTTTACGGCTGACGAACGTATCCCTGCATACTACATTGCATCCAACCGCGCTTATCACAGTGCAAAAAAACTGGCGGAAGCCCTGACCGCTGCGGGAATTCACGTCGAAAAAACCGATATTCCCGTCAAAATGCAGCTTGAAGCGGAAGGCATCGGCATTAAATGCCGCAACTCATTGATTGCACTGCCCGAATTCGGAACGCGGATCGTTCTTCTTACGTTTGCGGTTCGGGAAATTCCGCCCGAAACACTTTCCGAATTGCTGACCGTCCTTCCCTCGTTGAACACTCGGCAAAGCGAATGCGGCAATTGCTCCCTCTGCATGAAAGCGTGCCCCACCGGTGCAATATCCGAAAACGGATTGACGACCGAACGCTGTATGCGGCTGCAAATGGAAACCGCGCAGCATCCGGACAGCGTTCGCGCCATGCAGAAAACTTTTATCGGATGTGAAATTTGCCAATATGCCTGCCCGCGCAACGCGAAAATTGCGCCCGCAGATACGGAGAGTTTTCGTGCGGCAAACGGTGACGAAATCAATTTGAACGATGTTTTTAATCTCAAACGGCTCATCACCGGCGACGCTGCGCAGGCACGAAGCCTTGTCGGGCGGAATTTTACCGGCAACGGAAAACTGACCGCAGAAGCAATTGCCTTTGCCGCAAATGATTCTGAACTCTTTTTGTCTTTACGCAATGAGATATTTGCGGCAGCCGACTCGCCTTTCGATGCCGTGCGCGATGCCGTGCGTTATGCCGCAGCAGTCGAAAAAAAGCGCAGTTCGCATTTTTGATGCCGTCCCGCACGATTTGGGATTGGTTTTGAACAATTTGAGTTTGGGTGCAATCCAATAAAAACCGAGGAACTTACATGAAAAAAATAAAAAAAGATACGAATCACCGAAACATTGTCCCCGCAGGTGGGTTTGTGAAAAATATCGGACGACGCGGCATATTGATTGCGGCAGGCGCAATTCTTCTTGCCGCTGCGCTTATCGTCTGCCTGTCTTTAAAAAAAGAGTCGACCCCCCTCCCGCCCGAGCCTCCTGCTGTGCCCGCCTCCGAAACACCTTCGGCGACGCCTGAAACACCCGCACCTCTTCCCGTGCCGAGCGAGCTTCCGTCCGTACCGTGCGGTTCAGTCGCGGTAGGAGACGGACTTTCGTTCGGGCTGTCCTCCGTCGGGCTCATGTCATATATCGGTTACAATAACGGACAGGCTTATTGCTATGATTGGCGCGATGTCAAGGCAATTGCCGCCGCGCCTGCCTTTACCGTCGGACTGACAAATGAAGGCCGATTGCTCTGTTCCGGAAGCGATGCGCTTCGACAGGAATCGGCAAAGCTTAACGACATAACCGCCGTTTGCTGCAGCAGCGAAATTGTGTATGCACTTTCCGGTGACGGAAGAGTCATTGCCATCGGTGCGCGAACCGAATCCGCAGCGGCATCCGATGCCGAAGCTCGGCTCTACAACGAAATGCTCAACACCGGTGATTTGAATAATATCCGCCTTATCGCAGCGGGCAGCGATTTTTTCATTGCGGTTGAAGCAAGCGGAAAGATTCATTCCCGCGGCAATACGCCCGAGCTTTCTGTCTTTTCCGGGCACAGCCTGACAGCAATTGCCGCATGCGGCAGTAATCTTGCCGCGCGGACGGAGGGCGGACTGTATCTTTGCGCAAGCAATGCGGCAGATGCCTCGACTTCGGTGCTTTTTGGTGCGGCGGACTGCAAATATGCCTTTGCGGGCAATAATTGTTTTGCCTACGTTGACTATGCGGGACGACTGCATACGGATTGTGAACTTGCCGACACGGACGGAAGGCGCATATCCGAGGCCTTCACGGAAGATGATGCAAACGTTGTGGATTTTTCCTGTGCTTTCGGGCACGCACTTGTGCTGTCGGATGACGGCACTGTCCACGCATTCGGAAGCAACGACTTTTGCGAAGGTGAAACCGCTTCATGGCGGCTGCGCCCTTATCTTGCGGACGGCGGTTTTGTACTCGGGCTTGCACCGGATGCAGATCCGTTAATTCGTACGGGTGATGAATATACGCTTGAAAACGGAAACCGCGGCACAGCGGTCATCCTCGGCGATATAAACATGGATGGAAGCATAACCGCCGCCGATGCAGATCTCCTCTCCGCTTACCTCAGCGGCAATGTTCAGCTCGGTTCCGTTCAGCTTCAGGCGGCAAATATCCTGCGCGATGCCGCAAAGCCGAATTCCGTTGATGCGGCAGATGTCGAACAGCTTCGCTGTCATCTTTCGAATTACACCGTAATCGACCAATACGCAAAAAGTTTTCGCTATTCCGAACAGACCGCAAATGCGGAGCGAACAAATGCCGATACCGTCGGCTATATCAAACTTGAGGCACGAATATTGACGCACCCGTGATGTTCGGTCCGAATTTTTATTATCATTATCATGATGCACGCGGCAACTCATCCTCGCGCGGATCAATTTATCTTTATTACGGCTATCCCTCGCAAAACATGGTGATTTCCGGTCATAATCTGCGCCGCGCAGGCATAATGCTGCATCAATTGCACAAGATTCAGGATGAGTACGCACCGACTTACGGTGAATTCAAAAACAGATTATGGACGCTCAACCTTTTCGGCGAAACGCATACTTGGGAAGTTTTTGCAATGTATGAAGAAAAGCCCGCTTCTGCCGAGCAATCTTCCCAGTACTATAACTGCAATTATCCGCAAACCATGGAGAGCATGACCTCCGAACAGATTTCCGAATGGATAACCTATCAGCAGGCGCGGACCGAGCTTGATTATTCGGTTCATGTCACTCCGAACGACCGTTTTCTGACCGTTCTTACCTGCGCCGATCAGCATTGGGAATCCAACCTCGGCGGACGCATCTACTTTTTCCTGAGAATGGTTGACGGGCATTGATTTAAAACCCTTTTGCCCCTTCGGCACTTTTTTGCTCACGTCATCAATGCCGAAACGGAGCAGCATAGGTATAATAATCTGAATTTAAAAGAATCCGAACTTAAAAACCGTGCGGCTTGAGTCATTTCGCTGCCGCACGGTTTTCTTTTTATTGTTTTCCTTTCATCCCGCATCGAAAAAGTTCAACACGGGACCTTTGCCTTGTTATTTCGCAATCTTGTAGACCGTCAGCTGCGCATTGCGGTACACGACCCGAAGATTTGCATTGAACCATTCCGTGTCAACCGCATAGCTTCCGCGCTCCCGTGTTCCCACAAGCACATAGTCAATATCGTATTCCGCCGCATACCGAAGCAGGCAAGTTTCGGGCTGTTCATACATGGGCTTTATAAGCTCTTTGCGCGGGCGATAGTTAACGCCGTGGTATTCAAGGAACGAGCCCGAACCGCAGAAAATGTTGCGTCCGGTGAGCATTGCAACAGCATTATTATGGTTGCTTTCGGTCAGGAAGGTTGCATCCGCCGCTATGGGTTCGTCGGTATTTGTGTTTATCCATTCCGCAAGCTCAACCTGCGCCGCCGGCACAACCTCGTAGCCGCTTTCAATGTATTGCAGGCTCCTTTTCCCGTCCGCACCCGCAGCGAATGCAATATGATCGCCCGAGATGTATTCGCGCACCAAAGTCAAGCTGCCGGAAAGCAGCATTGCAATAAGCATCATTGCAAGCAGCAGATAGCGACCGGCGGTCTTGCCGCGCAGCACGCGGCGTTTCCCGCGCTCCAGTCTTGTAACGGGCCGTGCAAATGTTGTTATGAGATAATTCGCAACTATGCCGCAGGTAAATGCGAACCAAACGAAAAGCAGCTTGTTGTTGTCGTACGGGTTGGGTTGGAAAATCAGCACTTCACACAGCAGCCATATAACGAGTGTTCCGTAATAGAACAGTCTGTTCTGCTTTTTTTCGGAAAGCAGCGCAACAGGCATCAGAATGAAAATAAGTCCGAGATTCTTGATATAGAACCAAAGCCAGCTGTCACTGACATTGCACCAATTAAATCCCCAACGCAGGAACGAGTCGTTGTTCACGGACTGTTTAAACGTGAATCCGAAAAGCTGCGGTGCGGCAAGCACGACCGCAATCACGCCGAACAGAGCAAACCAACGCACATGCTTCACCTCATCGGAAGCAGGCTTCCTTCCTGCCTTTCTGCCGTTGTAAACAATGAGCAGAACCGTTGCTGCAATCATAAACACCGGCAACACGAAACCGAGCGCGGATGCTTTTTCCTGCAGCATTGATGAAATCGCAAGACCAACCGCCGATGCAATTCCGACTGCTGATATGTATTTGCGTTCGGTGACTTTGGACATTGGCATAAGCTCCGTCGCAAGCTCGGTTTCAAGGCCGTCATCGGATCCCTTCCGCTCACCTTTGGCGTTCTTTTTGGGCATAGCAAGGGCCAGCATAACAACGGAAACAACAACAGTCAGCGTGCCCGCAATGATCGTGAACCTGTCATCCAACCCTTCGGTAACAACACGAATATTTAACATTCGCAATGCACCGACAATTGCCGAGCAAACGAACAGTCCGAGATTGCGGACAGCAAGCTTCTCGTGTTTTTCGGAAACACCGCTCATCAGCATTTTTCCGAGAGCGGCAACGAAAAGGAACGCGGAAATAATTCCGATCGCAAGGAAACTGTGCGTATGAACAAGCGGCATGCATCCCGTAATGATACCGAGCGGAACTATGCATTTGTATTCGCGCTGCATGACCGCCCTGTGCAAAAGCTGAAGTGCGGGAAAAAGCAGCGCCCAGCCAAACAAAGTTGCACGCTGCGGAATAAGCATGTCAGCAATTGAATTGACCCAGCGCAGTCCCTCGGCAGGCAGATTGGTGGGCGTTTTGTAAAAACCTTCAAGCATTTCCTGCCAACGGCTTATGCCCTCGCCCGCAAGCAGCTGTTTGTTGTTGAAAAGGTAAGCGAACCCTAAGCCTCCGCCGATAAAGAAAAGATATGTCGCAAGCACGGAGACGCGTGTGTTTTTGAACCATTCATCAAAGAAACAATACACACCCAGCACAACAACAAGAAAAGCGTACAGTGCGGGAAGCATTGCCGCAATTCGAAGCGACGCTCCGAGTGTATAAAAAGTCGAACTGACGCTGTCACACAGGAAAGGATAGCCCAACGGGGTTCCCGGCAGAAGCGAATAATTCGGCGGGAACGTTTTTTGCACACTGATGCTTGTGATAAAGCTTAAATGCATACACAAATCGCCGAAAGTGCATTGCCCGACGTGCAGCGAACCGTCCGATGCATTTGTTATCGTGTGATTCGCATGAAGTATCCAGCCGACTGCAACCAACGGCACTATCGTGACCAGCAGCGGAACAAGGTCGCGCTTTGAAGCGGCTTTATACTTGATTTTGCCGTTTTTTTGCTTTTTAACGGCAAAGAATGTTGATACGCCCGCAATGAACACCGCTGCGGCAAGCGCAAGAATCTGCGCAGCAAGTGTGAAATCGAGAATAAACGCAAACAACACCGGAAGCCAAAGAAGCATTACAAGTCCGAAAGTTAATCCGAACAGAATCCTCTTCAGCGGGCGATCCGATGCAAAAATCGGACGTGCAGTGAGTATGCCGCAGCCTGCAAACGCAAGGATGTACAGCACGGAAATGATGTTTCCCATTAACATACCTTCCTTTGTAGAATGATTTTTCCGTCTGCGGGAATTTTCCGCAGGTAAAGCGCAGCCGAATCAAATTCTTACGCTTTCGGAAACATGCCGGACAAAAACTGCAGCAGTGAGCGGCGGCCGGATCCGCATATTTTTATCTCAGCTGCGTTTTTTACCGGTATTTGACTTGATTATACCATAAATTGCCGCATTTGAACAGTGAAAAAGCATATTGAGCTTTAAGTCGGAACTTGCATATTTGTCTTGAGCTCGACTGATAAAAGTACGCTTTCTCCCGCTGCAGCTAATTTCCCGGGAAATATTCCTAACGCTGATTCGGACGTTATTTCCCGGGAAATACTTTCCGACGGCTGCTTCATGCCTGAAATTTTCAATCCGTGTTTTATTTGGCTTGTCAAATATATCTTCATTTCAAGCTTCTTCGGGGTTGCATTTTCTTGATTGCTTTGGTATAATAAGCAACGCAATCAAGTTTGGCCGGTTCGTCTAGTGGCCTAGGACACCGCCCTCTCACGGCGGCAGCAGGGGTTCGACTCCCCTACCGGTCACCAGCGCAGTGAATTCAGTTCGCTGCGCTTTTTTCATTTCCCGTTCATCTCCTCCGTTTCCTTTCAGGCAATAATCAAAAGGCCTGCCTTGCGGCAAGCCTTGATAATCCGTATATTTCGTATTGCAGTTGAAATCCGATTAGAATTCCATCAGGAAACATGTTTCGCTGAATAGCTGAGTCCGTCGTTTTGGTACAAATGCGAAAGAGTTGCCTCAGCCTCCGTAAAGCAAACCTCGGTTCCCTCGCAGTAAAGGGCATTCACTCCGCGCTTTGCAGTCGAAAGCACCGCTTCGGTGTCAAAAGAATCCGACGAATACAATCCATAGGCCGCAAGCGCAATTTCCGCACAACCGAGTTCGTCCGAATACATCAGCAGATCACTTTTTGACGCCTTACAAAGTCCGTCCTTAGGATCAACAAACGGATTGCGGACTTCACCGTTCGAATAGGTGTAAAAATGCATTGTGTCCATATCGGAATTTTCATAATTCCTGAAATAAACAGCATTGCGCGCCGTCTTAAAATCCATCTGCGCCGCAGGGATTCCGCGTCCGTCGGCCTCGTCATAAAAATTCATTGACAGGGCCATGCCCGCTCCGCCGAGATGCCGCGTATAACCGTCATACGTCGTTATTGTTCCGTGAATATAGCTGTTTTCGGCCAAATGTTCTGCAATGTAATCAACGATAAATGCATTTTTCAGCCAGAAGAAATCCAGATATTCTACGATATCGTTTTGGGATGCAAAGTCGGCGTATTCGTCCGAAACATTGAGTCGAAGTTTATTCTCACCCAGGAGCTCAATGTCGATTGCATCGGGATTATTTACATACGCCAGCGTTTCATCAACAAACCCGCGTACTTCCGAATTAAGCATCGGGTCAAATTCCTCGGCCTCACTGTCGTTTTCGCAGGAGAAGAGCCCTTTGTATTCCGTATAAACGGGCGCAAGATACGGATATCTGCTGCCGTTATCTCGAATCAGCTCAAATGCCGAATACAACGCGGAATCAACCGTCACAACCTCGTTCGGGTGTTTATTCAAATAAGCGAGGTTTGCTGCCGGAGCATCATCCGCGCCGAAATATTCCTCGTCTGATTGAAATATGCGGTAGGCCTCGCTGCACAAATTTGAATACATTTCCGCCAATTGTTTATATTCAGTCGTTGTGGAAATATCGTCGCGCAGGCCAAATATCCATACTGAAGCAGCAGTTCATCGGTGCAGTTATCCTCACCGGTAACAGCCGCTTTGATCGTTGTCCATCCGCTCGGCTTTGTAACAAGCCGGTACACCGCATATGACATCGCAACAACCGCAAACAGGATGCAAATCACGAAACACACAATTCGCAACGCGGTATGTTTGTCCGACACTTCAATGCGTTGTACCGGCTTTGGCCTCGGAAGACTTTTTTCTTTTGCTGTTCGCCTCATACTGAATTCAGTCCGCCGTCCTTTTTTAAAGTCCGATTACAGGATAGAAATTATCAGCATAAGTCCGAACAGGACAATAATTGCTGCCGTTGTGATAAGGCCGGCAATCGCGCCCTTCTTGCACTTCTTGTAATTGCGGATATAGTTGTGCTTTTTGAAAATCGCACCCGCAATCAAGCCGGGGATGGCAAGGAAGAAGGAAAGGAACGCAAGCCAGAAGCTGCCGGTATCGTGCAGCGGTGTATCAAGGATTGAACCCTCGATTTTTTTCTCTTCAAGCTGCTTTTCGACAGTTTTTGCATCCGCAGGAGCATTAACGCCGGCAATGGTAACGCTCTTGAGGGGAGTTCCCTTCTCACGGAGACGCTTATACTCTTCGATTTCTTTCTTGTTGCCGAAAACGAAGTGGCCATGGCCGATATCGGTAAGCTCGGGCTTATCCTCGCTGTAATCATGCTGTGAAGGATCATAGCTGAACAGCACTTTGTGCTTCTCAAGATTCGGATCCGGAATCGGGATCGCGGAAATCAGAGAGCGGGTGTAGGGATGCATCGGGAAGTCAAACAGTTCTTCTGCGGTTGCAACTTCAACGATGTCGCCTTTGTAGATAACGCCGATACGATCGGAGATAAAGCGAACGATCGAAAGGTCATGAGCGATGAACAGATAGGTCGTTCCGCGCTCACGCTGGAACTTTTTGAGCAGGTTCAGAACCTGTGCACGGATGGAAACGTCCAGTGCGGAGATAGGTTCGTCTGCAACAACAAGCTCGGGATCCATGACCATTGCCCTTGCAAGACCGATTCTCTGACGCTGTCCGCCGGAGAACTCATGCGGATAGCGGGTCAAATGCTCGGGGAGCAGACCGACTTCCTGAATGATATTCTCGACTTTTCTCACGCGATCCGCCTCATTTTCAAAGAGGTGGAAGTTATAGAGGCCTCGGAGATAATGTAGTCAACGGTTGCGCGCTCGTTCTGAGATGCGGCGGGATCCTGGAAAACCATCTGGATGTTGCGGATAACTTCGCGGTCCAGTGAATGGGGAATCTTGCCGGAGATGCGAACGCCCTTGTAATAAATTTCACCGGCGGCGCAGGGGTTGACACGAATTACGGCACGGCCGATCGTGGTTTTACCGGAACCGGACTCGCCGACGAGAGAGAACGTTTCACCCTTGTAAATGTCGAAAGAAGCGTTTTTGACTGCACGCACGGCATTGTCGCCTTTGCCGAAGGTGATGTCAACATTTTTCAACGAAAGGAGAACTTCCTTGCCGCTTGCATCAACAGGAGCTTTTTCGGGCAGATGGGAAACCCTACCCTCTTTTGCGGTAATTTTTTCTTTATGTTCCACAGTTCTACCCTCCCATTAAATATTGAACGCTTTAATCATCTTGTCGTGGATGTTGTCGATCGCGGCAGGCTTGTCGATCTTGGGCGCTCTGGGATCAAGCAGCCAAGTCTTTGCATAGTGAGTTTCCGTGATCTTGAACATCGGCGGAGCTTTGACGACATCGATTTTCAAACAATAAGGATTTCTCGGTGCGAAGGGATCGCCCGCAATCTTATTGTAGAGAGAAGGCGGCGTACCGGTGATTGAGAACAGCTCGGTGTCGCGCTGTGCAAGCTGCGGCAATGAGGAGAGCAGTGCCCATGTGTACGGATGACGCGGGTCATAGAAGACCTCTTCGGTCGTGCCGACTTCAACAATCTGTCCTGCATAAAGAACTGCAACGCGGTCGGCAACATTTGCAACAACACCGAGGTCATGCGTGATGAAAACGATCGTGTAATTGAATTCTTTCTGCAAATCTTTGATGAGCTTGAGAATCTGTGCCTGAATGGTAACGTCAAGCGCAGTGGTGGGCTCGTCGCAGATGAGGATCTTCGGCTGGCAGGAAAGCGCAATTGCGATAACAATACGCTGACGCATACCGCCGGAGTACTGGAAGGGATAATCGTCGTAACGGTTTTCAGCATTGGGGATGCCGACCTTACGCATCATCTCGATTGCACGCGCACGTGCTTCAACCTCGGAGCAGTCCTGATGCTTCATAATGATGGAGGAAATCTGCTTGCCGATGGTGATGATCGGGTTGAGCGATGTCATAGGATCCTGGAAAACGGTTGCGATTCTTCTGCCGCGGATACGGGTCCAGTCCTTTGCATATTTAAGTTTTGCAAGGTTGATAACGCAGGTACCGTGGATGCGTTCTTCGTTCTCATCAAGGAACCTGACGCGGAAAGCGACATCATCGAATACATCGGTTCTTGTTGCGTCATCGTTAAGGTCGAGACCGTTTTTCATTGCGTTGCGAACAACCTTTACAAGGTCGTTAATCGCCTTGATGCGTTTTGCAACATTGTATCTGCCGACGGACAGATAAATTTCTTTTGCGATAATCTCGTTGCGCGCAATTTTGTCTGCGGAAACGGGCTGAGCACATGCCTCTCTGTACTGAGCGGTAAGCTGAGCCATTTCGGTCTTGAACTGGGTGTTGTACGCAACGTCGTTGTTCATTGCCTGCTTATGTGCGGCAATGGTCTTTTTGCGCTCATCTTCAAGCTGCTTAAGTTCCTCGTCCATTTTTTTGATGCTGTGAGAAAGCTCCTTAAGGCGATCTTTCTCCTTGGACGGGTCAATTGTGAGCTTGAGGTTATAAGTCTCGGCTCTGCGGAATCTCAGATCCTCAATGCGGGTATCGAGCTGTTCAGCCTCTGCCTCGCTGAGGGTGGACCTGCGGATCCTGTCCTGCTTAAGCTCATTGATGCGGCGGTAGATTGCGGCACCGTTTTCATAGCGGGATGCTGCATTCAGCTTTGCATGAATGGACTTAATGCGCGCCTTAACCTCGGGGGTGTTGGGAACTGTTGTTTCGGCAAGTTCGGGATCATTGAAAACGATGGAACCGTTGCTGACATAGCCGTTATCATCGAGCATACCTGCGAAGGTTTTCGTGAATACGGATTTACCCGCAGCGGATTCGCCGACGATTGCGATCGATTCGTTTTCGTAAATATCCAGAGAGATGCCGCGAATAGCTGTCAGAATTCTGCCGCGAACGCGGAATTCGACTTCAAGATCCTTAACGGATAACAATACTTTCTTTTCTTCCATAGCGGTGTCCTCTTATCTGTGCGTTCTCGGGTCGGATGCATCGCCCAGGTTCTGACCGACAACATACAGGATAATCGTGATAATGGATGCCAACAGAACGGGGCTCCAGAATTCGATTTCCCAACCGGGGGTAACCATTGCGCTCTGTGCAGCTTCGATCAGCTTACCAAGGGACATCTCGGAAAGACCCATGCCGAGGTAGGACAGGAAGACTTCGTAAGAGATGTAAGAAGGAATCTCGGTTGCCGCAACGGTAACGATAACGGAGGTCATGAACGGGAGGATGTTTTTCATTGCAATGCGAACGGTGGAAGTACCGAGGCACTTCGATGCAAGGTTATATTCGCGGTCGCGGATGATGACAACCTGCGTTCTGATGAAGTACGCGATACTTATCCAGCCTGTGATCGTCATTGCGAAAACCATGGACCAGAAGCTCGCGGTGAACAACATAACAAGAACGGAAATCAGCAAAATGTACGGAACATTGCCGACAATGTTGTAGATAACCATCATGACGGCATCGACTTTTTTGGAGAAGCCCCAAAGTGCGCCGACGGTGACGCCGATAGTCATGTTGATAAGTGCGCAGACAAATGCAAGGGAGAGGGAAATCTCCGCACCGTGCCAAATCGCATCGAAAGTGGACTGGCCGGCACCGCCTGTACCGAGAATGGTATGCAGGCTGAAGCCCCATTTGTCGATCGCCTTTGCGGGACTCAAATGCTTTGCGGTTGAGTCGAGCAGGTTTGCGTATGCATCATATCCGGAGAAAATCGGATAGATGTAGGAAAAGATAATGATGAACGCCAGAATGGCAAGAACAACGATGTTTATCTTTTTCTTGAAGAACACACGGAAAACCGAGTGCCAATAGGAGTATCGCGGCGCGGTAATCTTTTCGGAGTCGATGTTGCTGTCGCAGCGGGAAAACAACTCTTCCTCTTTCATACCGAGATCGCTGACATTTACCAATTCAGAAGCCATTTCTATTACCTCGCTTTCTGTACGAAGGAGATTCTCGGGTCAACGAGCGTCATGAGGAGGTCGCCGAGAATGATGGCAACAACCGACAGCAGCGCGTAGAACAGAGTCAAACCGACAATAACGTTGTTATCGTACATGCTGATAGCCGTGGTGAGCAGGCCACCTGCACCGGGAACAACATAAACGCGTTCGGTGATGATCGCGCCGACAAGTGCGAACAGAACCGTGCCCGGGATACCGTGAATGATGGGGATTGCAGCATTCTTGAAGATATGCTTGCTGAAAATCTCACTCTCGGAAAGACCGCCTGAACGAGCGAACTTGACGTAGTCGGAGTTCATCTGGTCGATCATGTAGCGGCGCAGCCACTTCATCAGGTTACCGATGGAGGGAAGTGCGAGGGAGATAATGGGCAAAACATACATCAGCCATGTACCTTTATCAAGGTCGAGGTTGTGGGCATACCGATGAGTCGGCCGAGAGCCTTAACCATGAAGATGTACGCAAGGGAGGGAACGGCGAGACTGAAAACGATATAAATCGTGCCGATCTTGTCGCCCAGCTTGTCTTTTTTGCGTGCCATGGAGATGCCTGCGGGAATACCGATGAGGTATGCAAGAAGACTGGACAGAATACCGAGGATGAACGAGAAGCCAACCTTGGAATAAGTCTTGTTGACAGTCTGAACGTTTGTGTAGTCATCGGTGAAACGCGCTGCGGTAACAGGGGAAGCATCCTTCGAACCTGCAACATAAGTCGCTGTGTGAAGATCGTCCGCACTTTCCTCAACGAAACCGGTGGGGAAAGTTATCGGTTTCTTAACGAATGAACCCTGGGATTTGGTCATCGTTGTGAACACATCGACGCCCTGGTTAACAGCAAAGGAAGTACCGAGGGAAATGGTCAGAAGGTTCTGATGAACATAAGGGAATTTGTTGTTGAAATAGAGCAGGTACTTGTGAGTTGTACCGTTGCCCATGATAGCCGGGGAGAAAACTTTCTTTTCGGAACCGACGGGGTTATAGACGGGATCATAGAAAGTGAATGTCAATCCGCGATCGGCATCGGCAACGCCGCTTGCCTTGTGGATATTATCAATAGTGAAAATGCTCCCGAAGTATTTAAGCACGCGAGAAATGAGGGGGATGTCACGATGCGCAAAAAGCTGAGGTGAACCGCCCTCGGCAAGACCGCGTCCGCTGGGTTTAAGAACGGCATCAAGTCGCACGACTTTGTAGCCTTTGCCCTCATAGTATTCGGTGAATTTTTTGATGTAAGCTTGAGCTTTTTCAGAATCTTTTTCGGCAGTCCTGCCGAGTTTAACGGCGGTCTTTGCGGTTTCTTCATCAACCTCGCCGTTTCTTACCAAGCTGTTTACATAGTCAGCATAGGTAACATAATCAAGATAGCCGTATTCTCTCCATTTGCGGTACTTATAGGCTTCTCGAGCATTATTTGTCTGATGACTGTACACGGAGTCCTTTGCAAAAACAAGGTTACGATCAAGCAAAGAGAAAATCATGATCATAACGATTATCGTTGCAGCACATGCCGAAAGCACACCGGTCAGCAATCGCTTTAATAGATATTTCGTCATATTCAGCCCCTACTCCTTATAAAGATTACAACGGGGGAAGATACGAGGTCTTCCCCCATTGTCCGTTAGTGTTCTATAAAGCTAAGTTATTGTGCGAATGCGGTATTAGAAGAGACCGAGGCACTTAGCCATGTAACCTGCGCCGTCACCGAGCATGGTGTCGAGGTAGGTTGCGGGATCACCGTAGTCAGGACCCCAACCGGATACGTCGTACAGGGTGTAGTTAGCATCCTTGCCGGATTCGGTGTAGTAACCTGCATAGTACCACTCCTGAGCATCTGCACAGGAAACGAGGTTGACAACAACGCAGCCCTGGAGAGCTTCTTCAACAGACTGCTTGAGGGTCTGAGCGCGGTTGGTGTAGATGTCGGCGCCGGAATAGTAGGGCAGATCCATAACGATGGGGTTATCCTTGGAGATCTCAACGCCGAATTCTTTGAGCTCGGTGATTGCCTGCTGAAGCTCTTCGTAAGCGTTAGCAGGATTGTGCCAACCTGCGAAACCATCGCTGGTCTGGTTTTCTGCATCCCATACCTTGATCTTAACGCCGTCAGCGTCGATCTGAGCCTGCATGATCTCACCGTAGTAGGTGCCCTTTGCAAAGGTCTTGGATTCGCCGTTGATTTCGACGGTTACATCTTCTTCAAGAGCGACGAAGTTACCGGGGGTGTAGGAGTTACGTACGGAGTTGAGCTTGAGCTCTTCGCCGACAACCTGTCCGTTGTAGGTAGCGATGTCAAGACCCATGCCGATTGCACGACGGAAGTGAACGTTGAGCATTGCAACGTCGGTCCTCTTCTTCTGATCGTCGGTCATAGTGGAAACAGCCTTGGTCTCGTCGTTGAAGTTTGCATACGCATTACGGTTAAGGTTGAGGAACAGAACGAAGGAAGTAGCATCGGTATCGGAAACGGTGCAGTACTTTTCGAAGTTGCCGTCTGCCTTGCAGGCTTCGAGGGAAGCGGAAGAGAGACCGCAGCCGTCAAGAGTGCCTGCTTTAGTGTCTTCGTATGCCTTGGTGGGATCCTTACCGTCGTTGAACTTCCAGGTGAGGGTCTTGATGGTGATGTTGTCCTTGTTCCAGTAGGTGGGGTTCGCCTCGAAAACGATGGTGTTTTCTGCGGTGTGGTTGGTTACGGTGTAAGGACCGCAGTAAGCGATGTCGTTAACAGTCTGACCGTACTTCATGGTGCCTGCGTCAACAGCGGTCTTGTAGTCGTCCTTGCCGAATACGCCGCCCTTGGACTCAAAGTAGGTACGGCTCATGGGAGCGAATACGTTGTAGCCAAGCATGGTGATGAAGTAGCTGGTGGGCTGGCAGAGGGTGTAAACAACGGTGTTGTCGTCGGTTGCTTTAACGCCTACTTCTGCAAAATCGGTAACGTCGCCGGTGTTGTATTCGAGAGCGTTAACGATGATGTTTTCAACGAGGTATTCGAGACCGCCGCCTGCATCGAGCATATGCTGCATACCTGCAACAAAGTCGTCTGCCTTAACGTCTGCAACTTCACGGCCCTGTGCGTCAACCCACTTTGCACCCTGACGGATGTGGAAGGTGTAGGTGAGGCCGTCTTCGGAAACTTCCCAGGACTCTGCGAGAGCGGGCTTGATTTCGTTCTCGTTATCGTATTCTACGAGACCGTCGTAGGTGTTAACGATAGCTTCGGAGTCTGCGGAACGGGAGGTTGCGAGAGCGTCCCAGGTCTTGGGGTCGCTGGCGTAACCCATGTTGTAGGTGTTCTTAAGGGTGTAGCCCTTTTCGGTCAGGTAATCGATTGCCTTCTGGGTGTAGGTGCCGGTTCCGCGAACCTCATTCCACATTGCCTTGAGGTGAGTCTGATCCTCTGCGGTAATGAGCTCGGTGGTGACGAGAACATTGTGGAAACGGTCGGAGTCATTGCCCCAGAGAACGGTGGAAGCGGAACGCTTTGCAACACGGCTCAGACCGTAGTTGCCGCCGTTGGTGGTGCCGGGGATGAGAACAGCAGCTTCAAGAAGCTTTGCCTCAGCCTGTGCCATAAGAGCATAACGCTTGGAAACGTTCGTCTCTTCTTTTGCAGCCTGGTAAAGGGTGTTGAATGCGCCGAGCTGTGCATCATAGATAGCAGCAGACATTGCATTGTAGTCGCCGGTGGGGAGCTCAGTGGTGGGAACCGTGGTTGCGGGAACCTCGGACTCTGCCGGCTTGTTGGTGTTGTTGGGTGCGGGTGTGGTCTTGTCATCGCCGTTGTTCTTGCAGCCTACAAAGCCGAGAACCATGACGAGTGCGAGAAGAGCACACAGTACTCTTTTTAGGTTTTTCATCGGATGTCGTCCTTCCTAAATTTTTTTATTTTCACGCACAAGGCGCAAAAACCGAATTAAATGATGCAGATACGTGCGCCGCAATTAAGAACCCCGTGATTCGGGGTAGTATATGCCCGTGCACTTTAGTCTGACGCATTTATTATATCATCTTAACCGCCTTATCGCAAGTGTTTTTCTAAAACTTTTTTTTATTCCTGCTTTTTTCAAAAAAACCTTTATCGGCTTAATTTTTCAGGAATATATCTTTCTTTTTTGATATTATATGCACAACATTTTTTCGTCTTTTTTCAAAAAAAGTTCGTTTACTGCACCTCCGAACGGTTTCGCGGCGGAGCGATTCCCGCCCGGTTTTCGTCAATACTGTAATTTTGTGTCATTAATACGGTATTGCACCGAACGGCGGTGTATGCTAAAATCGAACCACGGCCGTTCGGCTCGCGGCGCAGACAATAAGGGTTCAAAGCGCAAAAACCGAAACCGCCGATTAAATTAATATTTCAGTATTTCGGAGGGTCTCCAATGGCGAATTTTACCGAGCGGGAAATCAAACGCTCCTTTATTAAGCTTTTGAACGAAAAGCCGCTGAGCAAAATCAGCGTCCGCGATATTGTTGAAGACTGCGGGATCAACCGCAACTCCTTTTACTATCATTTTCAGGATATTCCCGCTCTGCTTGAAGAAATTGTTTCCGAGCAGTCAGCGGCGATCATTCAGAAATATCCGCAGCCGGATTCCCTTGAAGAATGTTTCCGCGCCGCATTTGAGTTCGCGCTCAGCAACAAACGCGCGGCCTACAACATCTTCAACTCCGTTAACCGCGACCTGCTTGACCGCGAGCTGCTTCGGCTGTGTGACAAAACGGTTTCCGCATATATAACAAAAAGCTATCCCGAAAGCGGCTCCTCCCGTCCGAACGCTGCCGTTATGCAGCGTTTCATCAAATGTGAGCTCTTCGGACTTATCATCGACTGGATGAACAACGGCATGAACGAAAACGCAATAACGGAGCTGCTCCGCTTTGCCGAATTCTGCAAGGAACTCCCTTCGATTGCAGGCGAATGATTCGCCTGCGAGTAATTCGCCTGCGAATAATCACCTGTTCATCGGCAGCCGACCGCAAATTAAAACATGCAAAATCTTCCGCTTCCCCGCCTCCCTGTCGGAGGCTTTTTTGTTTTATTCCCGCTGCTTTCTTCCCTTTTCAACGTTTAAAGAATCGGTTTCGGAGCCGTATCCCCCTTCCTCTTTATCCGCTTTCACGTTTTTTCCCCTTTCGCCCGTTTCGCCCGCCGCATTCCGCCCGGTTTGTACAGTCGGCTCTTTCTGCCCAAAAAACGTTCACTATTTCGCCGTACGTCCGCTTTTCCGTCAAAAGCATTGCGGGTGACCGTTTATTTTTTTCGTGCGCCGGTGTAGAATTCAGTCATAAACAAAAGCTTTCCCGCGGCGGCAGCCGTTCGGAAGGCGGAAAGAAGGCAAAATTTATGAACTGCGTTCAACAAAGCCGCTGCGTGCGGCAAAGGGCTTGTATATCGCCCTTTCTGCGGCTCTGTGCCTGATGGGCCTGCTGCTTATCATCGTTCCCGGTTTTTCCGCACAGCTTGTCGGCATTCTCTGCGGTGTACTGCTGATTGCGTTCGGCATCGTGCGGCTTGCCGGCTACTTTTCAAAAGATTTGTATCGTCTGGCGTTTCAATATGACCTGACGTCCGGCATATTGCTGATATTGCTCGGCGTTGTCATGCTCTGCAATCCGAGCAGCCTTATGACCGTTGTGTGCGTTGTTCTCGGGTTCTTCATTCTGACGGACGGATTGTTCAAAATTCAAATCGCGCTGGATGCAAAGCGTTTCGGGCTGTCCAAATGGTTCCTTATCCTTGCGCTTGCGGTGCTGACCGCAATCCTCGGCGGCATTCTGATGTTCCGTCCCGGCCAAGGCACAAGGGCATTGATGGTAATGTTCGGCATATCGCTGCTCTCCGAAGGAATTCTGAATTTCAGCACGGCACTGACCGCCGTCAAAATCGTCCGCAATCAGGTTCCGGATGTTATCGATGTTGAATTTCACGAATAAACGACGCCGCTGTGCAGCGTCATATAACAGCTAAGACGAAAGAAGGAAAAAAGATGCGATTTTCAAAAGCGGTTGTTAAATACCGCGTACCGATACTCATTCTTGCGCTGCTGCTGATGATCCCTTCCGCTGTCGGCATGGCAAAAACAAGGATAAACTATGATATGCTCGATTATCTCCCCGAAGATATGGATACCGTCATCGGGCAGAACGATCTGATGGAGGATTTCGGCAAAGGTGCGTTCTCGTTCATTGTTGTTGACGGAATGTCCGACCGCGATGTTGACAGTCTTTGCGAACGAATCAAACAGGTTGAACATGTTGAAACCGTGCTTTGGTATTCCTCTCTTGCGGATATAACGATTCCCAAAGAGCTGCTGCCGGACAGTATATATAACGAGTTCAACAACGGTGATTCAACCCTTGTTGCAGTGTTTTTGGACAGCGCAACTTCTGCGGATGTCACCATGGACGCGATAAGGCAGATACGTTCCGTGTGCGGCAGCCAATGCTTCGTTTCCGGCATGTCCGCGCTTGTCACCGACCTTAAGGATCTTTGCGAAGAAGAAGAACCTGTATATGTCGGAATTGCCGTTTTGCTCGCATGTGCGGCAATGGTTATCTTCCTTGACAACTGGCTGATACCGTTTGTGTTCCTTGCCTCAATCGGCATGATGATCCTGCTGAACATGGGCACAAACTACTTCTTCGGCGAGATTTCGTACATCACAAAGGCTCTTTCCGCCGTGCTTCAGCTTGCGGTCACGATGGACTACTCCATCTTCCTCTGGCACAGCTACAACGAGCAGCGGCAGCTGCATTCCGATCCGAAGGACGCCATGGCGGCAGCAATTCGTGCAACACTGACAAGCGTTATCGGAAGCTCCGTAACGACCGTTGCAGGATTCATCGCGCTCTGCTTCATGTCCTTCACTCTCGGAAAGGATCTCGGCATTGTCATGGCAAAGGGCGTTGTCCTCGGCGTTATCGGCTGCGTGACGGTTTTGCCCGCAATGATACTTTTGCTTGACAGGCCGCTGCAAAAGCTGATGCACAAATCCCTGATTCCCGACATGAAGGGTTTCGCCAAAGGCGTTGTGCGCATCTTCCCGGTGTTCCTCGTTATCTTTGCGCTGCTGATTCCGCCTGCATATTACGGCTACAACAAAACGAATGACGAAGTTTATTACGATATGGGTCAGTGCCTGCCGGAAGATATGGAATATGTTATCGCAAATTCAAAACTTTCGGAGGAGTTCGGCATTGCTTCAACGCACATGGTGCTTGTTGACGCCAAGCTGCCCGCAAGCTCCGTGCGCAGTATGCTGAACGAAATCGAGCAGGTCAAGGGCGTTAAATACGCACTCGGGCTTGAATCCGTCATCGGGTCCGCCGTTCCCGAAGAGATCCTGCCGGACAGCATCCGAAGCATTTTAAAGAGCGACCGTTGGGAGCTTCTTCTCATCAACTCGGAGTATAAGGTTGCGGGCGACGAAGTCAACGATCAGATAGACAGCCTGAATTCTGTCATCAAACGCTATGACAGTTCCGCAATGCTGATCGGCGAAGCCCCCTGCATGAAGGATATGATCGAAACAACGGGGCACGATTTTGAAGTTGTGAACGCCGTATCGATAATTGCGATATTCATCATCATTGCCGTTGTCGAAAAGAGCCTCTCTCTGCCGTTCATTCTCATTGCGGTCATTGAGCTTGCGATCTTCATCAATCTCGGTCTTCCGCATTATCTCGGCCAGTCCCTGCCGTTCATCGCACCGATATGCATCAGCACGATTCAGCTCGGCGCAACGGTCGACTATGCAATACTCATGACAACACGCTACAAAGCCGAGCGGCTGAACGGCTGCGGCAAGCGTGAAGCGGTATCCGCGGCACTCGCCGCCTCCGTCCCGTCGATAATCGTATCCGGCACGGGATTGTTCGCCGCAACTTTCGGCGTTGCAATTTATTCGGATATCGACATAATAAGCTCCATGTGCATGCTCATGGCAAGGGGCGCGGTTGTCAGCGTTGTATGCGTAATCTTCATCCTTCCCGCATTGCTGATGCTCTGCGACAGGATCGTTATTGCAACAACTCTCGGAATGCGCAAACTTAAGAAACACGGCGGCGACTGAATGCCGCGATAACACCGGCCGAGTGCCGAACGCTGTCCGCACCCGGAACCTTTCCGGAGAACTCTCCCGCAAAGTCGGGCACCGATTTCCGGAAGGTCCGGCTGCACGGCAAATATCAAATTAAATTTTTCGGAGAATTAATACAATGAAAAGGAATATTAAAAAACCGCTTTGCATCACGCTTTGTACGCTCCTGCTTGCAGGCAGCATCGGAATTGCGGCTCACGCTGCCGTTCCGAACGAAAAAAACTTCGGCACTGCCGCCGCATCGAACGGCACTGCCGGCTTGAACAGCCTCAATTCAGACATGCTCGCCGCAACCGCCTCGTCCGCCTCAACCGGCAGCCCTCTTTCGGACGCATACGAACAGAACAGCAAGACCGAAACCGTTTACGTTTTTGCTTCCGCCTCCGGTGAAGTTCATAAAATCATCGTCAGCGATTGGATTCATAACCCGCTCGGAAGCGACACTCTTACCGACAGTTCAACTCTCGGCAGCGTCGAAAACGTTAAAGGCGATGAAACCTATACCGTGAACGAAGCGGGACTGCGCGTGTGGGATGCAAAGGGCAATGATATCTATTGTCAAGGCACAACCGACAGTGAACTCCCCGTTTCTGTCAGCGTTTCCTTCAGCCTGGACGGCGTTCCCGTTTCGGCGGAAGAGCTTGCGGGCAAAAGCGGCAGGGTAAAAATTCGTTTCGACTACATAAACAAATGTTCCGAAACCGTTGAAATCGACGGCAAAAAGGAAGATATTCACGTTCCTTTTGCAATGCTGACCGGCGTTCTGCTTGACGGAGATGTTTTTTCAAACGTTGAAGTTTCAAACGGAAAGCTTGTTAACGACGGCGACAGGATAATTGCCGCAGGGCTTGCATTCCCCGGCCTCAGGAGAATCTCGGTATCGACAGCGAAAAGCTCGAAATTCCGAATTATGTCGAAATCACTGCCGATGCAAAGAATTTCAAGCTCACCAACACCGTCACGATTGCGGCAAACGAACTTTTCAACAACATTGATTCATCAAAATTCGATGATATTGACAGTCTGAAATCTTCCATGACCGAGTTGTCCGATTCGATGACCGCACTTACGGACGGATCGTCGGCACTTTACGACGGATTATGCACCCTTCTTGAGAAATCGGACGAACTTGCAGCGGGCATTGATGCACTTGCCGAAGGTGCAGCCCAGCTTAAGGCAGGTGCGCAAAGCGCAGCTCAGGGCGCGGAAAGTCTTTGCGGCGGTGCGGATGCGCTTGCGGCAGGACTTGCGCAAATCGATTCCGGCAGCGCAAGCCTTAACAACGGCGCGTAACAGATTTTCAATTCGATGCTTGCCAATGCAAATGCACAGCTTGCGGCAGCAGGGCTTGATATCCCCGCGCTGACAATTGAAAACTATGCGCAGGTTCTGAATGCCGTCATTGCGCAGCTCGGCGGCAATGCTCCCGCGATAGAGCAGCTTAAGGCGCAGCTGGACAGCTATAACGCTTTCTATACCGGCCTGCAAAGCTACACCGCAGGCGTCGGCAGTGCAAAGCAGGGCGCGGATAATCTCGCAGCGGGCGCAGCTCAGCTCCGTGACGGCACAGGCGCACTCAGCACCGGTGCAGGTTCGCTTTACGACGGCATTTTGGAACTCAAGAACGGCATTCCCGCTCTTTCCGACGGCGTTTCACAGCTCCGCGACGGCGCAATGCAGCTCAACGACGGGCTGAACGAGCTGAACGAAAAAGGTATCCAAAAGCTTATCGATGCCGTGAACGGCGATGTATCCTCCTTGCTGCGCGGCTCCGCGCAACGGCGGATGTTTCCAAAGAATACAAATCTTTCTCCGGCCTTGCGGAAGGTACGGACGGGAGTGTAAAATTCATTTATCGCACCGAGAGTATCGGCTGAAGCCGAACGGATGCTCTCCCAAATAAATAAATGACTTTCGGCAGAAGGGCTCGATCCGAAAAAGGGTCGGGTCCTTTTTGACGAGGGCGGGGGGGTTAGGAATTAGGAATTAGGAATTAGCAATTAGGAATTAGCAATTAGGAATTGGCAATTTAAAATCGAAAATGTTTGTCTCCCCTGAAAGGGGGAGGGGAACCGTGAAGCTGCGGAGGTACCGTGCCGCTCATGCCGTCAATTAGAAAGAGCCCCATCCGTGCGGATCGGGCTTTCCTTTGTTTTTTTATTTGTTATTTCCTTTGGAAAGAGCCCCATCCGTGCGGATCGGGCTCTTCGTTCTGCGCACCTCCGTCATGCGGAGTGCGCTCTGTATTTATGTTTATCTTTTGTTTTTATAATACATGCGCTGGAAGCACTTTACGATCTCAACAATTACGATCGTTGACAATGCAAGTGCGAACGCGATAACGAATTCATCAAAGCCGAAGTCCGTTGCAAGGCTGAACACTTCCGCTATCGGATCGATGAAAACAACCGCACTCGTGAGCAGCAGCGCAAGCGCAAACGAGCCCCAAAGCCACATGTTCTGTCCCTTTTTGGCAAATATGCTGCCGTGTTGGGTACGCATGTTGAAGCTGTGGAAAATCTCCGCAAGATTCATCGTTAAAAACGCCATGGTCATGCCGTGCGGACTTGCCGCGCTGCCGATAACGTTCCATGTGCCGAGGTCACGGAAATGCCCGATGCAGTATGCCGCAACGGTTATTGCAGCCAGCATAACGCCCTGATAGGCAACTTCAAACCCCATGCCGTTTGCGAATATGCCTTCTTTCGGATTGCGGGGAGGACGCCGCATAATGTCATCATCCTCACGTTCCATTGCAAGCGAAAGCGCAGGGAAGCAGTCCGTGATAAGGTTTATCCAAAGCAGATGCACGGGTTCAAGTATCGTGAAGCCCAAAAGCGTTGCCGTAAAGATGCTCAGCACCTCACTCGCATTGGAAGCAAGCAGGAACTGAATCGCCTTGCGGATGTTGTCGTAAATGCGCCTGCCCTCTTCAACGGCGGAAACGATGGTTGCAAAATTGTCGTCCGCAAGCACCATATCGGCAACATTTTTTGTGACATCCGTTCCCGTGATGCCCATGCCCACGCGATATCGGCTGTTTTGATGGAAGCTGCATCGTTCACGCCGTCGCCGGTCATTGCGGTAACTTTGCCTCTCCGCTGCCATGCCTTGACAATGCGCACCTTGTGTTCGGGCTGCACGCGGGCATACACCGAATACTTGTCAATATTATTGTAAAGCTCATCATCGGACATTTCGTTCAGCTCCGCGCCCGTCAGCGATTCGGAGGCATCGGAAATGATTCCAAGCTGTTTTGCAATTGCAACCGCCGTATCACGGTGGTCGCCGGTTATCATGATGGGACGGATCCCCGCCTCGCGGCATTCTTTGACGGCCGCTATCGCTTCCGGGCGAACCGGGTCTATCATGCCGGTAATTCCGATGTATGTAAGATTTTGTTCGAGATACTCCGGCGTTGTGATCGCGGGCTTTTCGTCCCATGTCCGCATTGCCGCAGCGAGTGCACGCAGTGCATCATCCGCCATGGATTTGTTCTCCGCAAGTATTTCACGGCGCAGCGCATCCGTCATCGGCACGACTTTGCTGCCGTCGAAATAACCCGTGCAGCGTTTGAGCAATTCATCCGGCGCACCCTTTGTGAATTGGATTATTTCCCCGTTATGGTTGTGAACGGTGGTCATAAGCTTTCTCATGCTGTCGAACGGAGCTTCCGCAATGCGGGGGTATTCCGCCTTCAAAGCAGGTTTTTTCAGTCCGAGTGCGGTTGCAAAATTCACAAGCGCACATTCCGTCGGTTCGCCGACCGCTTTCTCCGTTTCGTCGGGTTCCGCATCGGAACAGAGCGACATCGCCGTTGCAAGCAGCTTTTCGTCACGGCCCGCGGTGCGCACAACCGTCATTCGGTTCTGGGTCAGCGTGCCTGTTTTGTCGGAGCAGATAACCTGCGCACAGCCGAGAGTTTCAACGGCTGTAAGCTTCCTTATGACGGCATTGCGCCTGCTCATTTTTGTAACGCCGATCGAAAGCGAAATTGTAACAACGGTTGCAAGCCCTTCCGGAATTGCGGCAACCGCAAGGCTGACCGCAACCATGAATGTGTTCAGAACAAGTTCGGGCGTGATGCCGCTTTTTGCCGTCAAAAGGCTGAAGCCGAACATAAAGATGCATATGCCGATGACAATATACGTCAAAATTCGGCTGAGCTGGCCGAGTTTAATCTGCAGAGGCGTTTGTCCGCTCTCCGCTTTTGTGAGTGCATCCGCGATCTTGCCCATTTCGGTATCCATGCCCGTTGCGGTGATAACGGCATAGCCCCTGCCGTACACGATGGTTGAACCCATATAGACCATGTTCACGCGATCTCCGAGCGGACATTCTTTGCCGGTCAGATCCTCAATGGTTTCAACCTGTTTGTTGACGGGAACGCTTTCTCCCGTCAATGCGGCTTCCTCCGCCTGCAGGCTTGCGCATTCGATAACTCTCGCATCCGCCGGCACCGCGTCGCCCGCCTCAAGCAGCACAACATCTCCGACAACAAGTTCTTCGCTCTTGACAAGGCGAACCATGCCCCCGCGCAGAACTCTGCTTGTTGCCGAGGACATTGCCTGCAATGCCTCGATCGCTTTTTCCGCTTTGCTCTCCTGATAAACACCGAGGACAGCGTTCAGCAAAACGACCGCAATAATTATTATCGTGTCCGAAAAACTTTCCTTTTCAACAACCGAAACAACGCCGGAAACAATTGCCGCCGCGATAAGAATTATTATCATCGGGTCCTTGAGCTGATTGAAAAAACGCGAAAGCAGGGATTCCTTCTTTGCTTCTTTCAGCTTGTTTCTGCCGTTCCGTTCAAGCCTTGCTGCCGCTTCCGCATCGGAAAGCCCCTGCCCGCACGAGTCGAGTGACTGCAAAACGCGCTCTTTGTCTTCGTAGTAGTACCTCATTATTTGTTTCAATTCCCTTTCCACACCGTTCGCCTGTTTTGTTATTCTGCCTTTTTTATACGGCGTTCAACCGTCCGCAAAGCGAAAAACCTTTGAGTTACGCAAATCCATAAAAAACAGACTCCCTGCCGCACACGAAAACAAACCTGTGGTCTTTCGGTGCTGCATGAGTCTTGTTTGTTATGTGACGTTAAACGAAATATTCATGTCAGCCGAAGCCTTTGAAATTCCCGTCATCGGGGTAACGCCCGCACCAAACGCGGCTGCACTTCCGTGCGCTGCGTCAGTGTTGTTGATGCGTGCCGCGGAACCTGCGTCCCGTGAAACTACTCCCTCATTCGCTGATTGCAGTATTCGGTTCTGATTAAATATTTTATCATGTCAATGCATTGCAGTCAAGCCGCATACATGAAATATACAGTCCGGCCGTCCTCTGATATTTTCTGGACAATCGGGTGGCATTATCACCGTCCGCATTCTCATGCTTTGTTCCGCATTCCGAATTTCAGTCATTTTTCGGAAAGTACCTTTTAACATACATCCTTGACGGTTCACTCTCCCCGTCCCCCTGCACGGGACAAAGATAAGTCCAACCGTACCGTTCATAAAAGTTCGTGTGATCCGTCAAAAGATACAGCGTATCAATTCCGCTTTTATGCATTTTTTCGCATACATGCGCAAGCATTCTGCCGGCAATGCCGCGGCAGCGGTATTCCTTTTCAACATAAACGGCGCAAACATTCGGCGTGAGATCCGGGCGGTTGTGAAAATCATTCGTTATAACTCCCGCTCCCGCGATAATCTTTCCGTCCTTCAACACAACGTACCATTGCGGAACGCTGATTTTGTTCCCTTCTTCCCCGCGTTCTTTTTCGTTTTTGAGGCATTCCTCCATGCTTTCGGCATAGGCTTCCCGCAGGATACGCCATTTTGAGCTGAACCAATCCGCAGCATCATGCAAAAGCTCCGGCCGCTCGGCAATCGAAACCGCCGTATACCCGTCTGCCGCACCGATATCTGTGCCGCTGCCTTTTTTGTCATTCAAAATCATTCCGTTCATCCTTCGGTCCTTTGTCCCTCTTTTTTATTTTTGTTCTTGCTTCCCGATACGGGCGTCACGCGGACAAACTCCGAAACAACCGCCCTGACAAGCTCACCATCGTCAATATCAAGAATAAAATGCTCCTTCGCACCCGGATAGGGAACGCCTTTCTGTACCGCCCTGCCGCCGAAAACGGATTCAAGCTCCGGCAGCATCTTCACAAAAACCGTATCGTCGCAAACAAGCAGAACGGGTCTGTCCGCAGCATACAGCATGTATTCCCCGAACATTTTTCTGAAGCGTATTTCTTCCGATATGCCGCACTGCTTCACTCTTTCCGCAGCGTATTCAATGTATTCGGCCGATGTTGCCATTTCGCACTCCTTAATCAATAACCGAGTTTTCGTTGAAGTCTCCGCATTCGAAATTCGGAGTTGTTTACCGTTTGCCGTTCCGTTCGGCATTTTGCGCCCTGTACGCGTTGATATCGGCATCCGAAAGCTCGTCCGCCATTCTGAAAAGATAAATATGCCAACCGGATTTTGCAAGGTAATAATACGGCTGCACGAACAGCACCCGCGCAATGCCGAAAGTCAACAGCCCCAAAAGATGCCAGTACCAGAAGCTTAAATCGAACAAAAACAGATCCCATTTATAGCCTTTGGTCAAACGGGCGGAAAACTCCATTGCGTCCTTCGGCGTGAGCTCGGGATTTTCAACCAGCAGGTACGGCGTGAGCCAATATTCGTAATGCTTTATGATTCCCGGAACGATGAAAAGCAGCGACCAGAGAAAAACGCGAATATTCACCATCATCATTCCGCTGAAGTTATGCCAATATCTCCGAAATCCGAACCTGATAAAATCGAGCGGCCTAATCTCTTCGGCCCAAAAAATCTGATACAGGCTGTCCTGTGCACCCACTCTCATATTCTGTTGAACAAATATGCTTATCGGCAGCACTATGAGCATGTTTCGAAGAATTATCCGCAGCGAAAAGCACAGCAGAGGAATCGACAGCCCCGCAAACCCGCAGCGGCGTATCGTTGAAGAAATGATGCCGACCGCCCAATGGCTGCCCAGAAATTTGTGAACCATCCACGGGATCAGGTTCATCATGCAGGCAAAAGTCACGCTGAAAATATACTCCCTTCCCATCGCTTCCCTGGCCATCTTCTTCAATTCCCGCCGCACACCGGCGATTTTATCCCATTTCATTTGCGCGCTCCTTTCGGTTTTCCGCAGAAACAGCTTCCGAAACACCGTCGATGTTTTTCAGCTGCATTCGGGAACGCTCCGGGCAATTCGCTTTCGCCAAAAAAGTTGAATTTACGGTGTTTTTTCGCCGAAACAGCCTTCAATCGGAGTCTTCTTGAATTCATTATACCTTATTCCGCAGCAGAATTCAAATACCGAATATAATAAACATTCTCCCCTCGGCGGTTCGCACTTAAAAATGTTTTCCCGGAAAGCACCGTTTAAAGACAGTTTCCCGGGAATAACAGTTTTTCGTTTTTTACAAAATTATCATTTGGAGCATTTCGAATCGTGCAGGCATCCTCATCAGAAAATGCAGTTCAGCACCGCAAGCAGCCCGATTCCCGCTGCCGTCGGTATGACCGCCGCCGCCGCAGTCCAGCCGATACTCCCCGTTTCCTTCTTTATCGTCAGCAGTGTTGTGCTGCACGGCGAGTGCATCAAAGTGAACAGCACGGCGGAAACAGCCGTCATCGCCGTCCAACCGTTGCCCGAAAGCACTTCCGAAAGGGCGGCATATGAGCTTATTTCCGTAAGGCAGCTCCCTGAGGTGTATGCCATCAGCATTATCGGAATCACAAGCTCGTTTGCGGGTAGCCCCAAAACGAATGCCGCAAGTATCACCCCGTCCAGCCCGATAAGCCTTGCCGCAGGATCAAGCCATGAGCAAAACCACGAAAGCAGCGTTTCCCCGCCCGCGCTGATATTTGCAAGCGCATACACCGCAAGTCCCCACGGAGCCGCAACGGCTGCCGCGCGCCCGAGAGCATGCAGTGTTCTGTCCAGCAGCTCCGCACAATCGACCTGCCCTATTCGCGGCACGCGGTAAGGCGGCAGTTCAAGCGTAAATGCGGAGCTTTCGCCGCGAAGCAGGGTTTTTGAAAGGATGAACGACACCGCAAGCGTTGCCGCAGCCGAAAAAACAACAACAAGCGCAAGCACACCCGCCGCCGTGAGCGAACCTGCTGCGGATCCGCCGCTGTTGCCTGCAAGAAAAAGCGAAATCAACGCGATAAGCATCGGAAACCTTCCGTTGCAGGGCACAAACGAATTCGTCAGGATCGCAATCAGCCTTTCCCTTTTCCCCGAAATGATTCTGCACCCGACAACACCCGCCGCATTGCAGCCGAAGCCCATGCACATTGTCAAAGCCTGTTTGCCGCAGGCATTGCAGCGCGCAAACCCCTTATCAAGGTTAAACGCAATCCGCGGAAGCACTCCGAGGTCCTCCAACAGCGTGAAAAGCGGGAAAAAAATCGCCATCGGCGGCAGCATGACCGCCACGACCCATGCCGTTGTGCGATACATGCCCGAAAGCAGCGCGTCGGTTATCATATTCGGCATTCGAATTGCGTCGAACAGTTTCCGCAGCAGAGCTTCAAGCGCAAACAACCCGCGCGACAACAGTTCGGAAGGGTAGTTTGCCCCGCGTATCGTGAGATAAAACACGCCGAAAAGCATCAGCAGCATCAACGGCAATGCGGTAAATTTTCCCGTCAGTATTTTATCTATGCGCCGTGTCATCCGCCGTACATCGCCGACCTCGCCGCATTCGCCGCAGTGTTTGCAGGCTTTGCAGCCGCATTTCATGCAGCCCGCGCATTTTTTTCGACCCAGGCACTCTCTCCCGCAGCTTTCCGGCGGCACAACCGTCACAACTCCGCGGCAAAGTTCACGACAGGCATCAAGAATGCTCTTTGAAACCGCATCCTCAAGCGATACCTCAGCCTCCAGCGGCGGGTTTTCCTGTTCACCGTCTTCGTTTTTGTCGGATTTATTCGAACAGCCGAATGGCATTCTCCCGCTGTTTTGCAGGTACTCCGTTACGCTTTTCGGGTATTGAATGCGGTAAACATTTTCGGGCGGGTTTGCCATCACGCGTTTCACGGCCTCAAGCAATTCGCAAAGCCCCTCTCCGCTCCGCGCCGAGCAGAGCACGACCGGGACGCCAAGCCGCATTTCAAGCCGCTCCGCGTCAATATGTATTCCGCATTTTCGTGCTTCATCAATAAGGTTTATGCATATGACGACCTTCTCCGTGATTTCGATAATCTGAAGCGCAAGCGCAAGGCTTCGCTCAAGGCAGGTTGCGTCAAGTACAACCGCCGCCGCATTCGGTTTCCGCTCTTTAAGAAAATCCCGTGCAACCGCTTCCTCCCGCGAACGCGGGCTCAGCGAGTAGCAGCCGGGAAGATCCACAAGCTGCCACGGCTCCTTTTTGCATTTGCCGCTGCAAAGTTCTATTGTTTTGCCCGCCCAATTCCCCGTGTGCTGTTTCATCCCGTAAGCGCATTGAACACGGTGCTTTTGCCGACGTTCGGATTGCCCGCAAGCGCAATGACGGGAAGATTCGTTGCTTCAAACCCGCCTTGCGACGCACTGCGCCCGACAGATGAATTCGTAAGTCCCATTTCATCACCCCTCTTTATTCTCCGCGCCGCTGTTGCAGCGGGCAGCGAAACACATATTGCAGGCTCCGTCCTCCGCACGAACCTTAATTTCCGCCGCATCCTTTCCCCGCAAGGCCGTCACGGTTCCGCGCACAAGGTATGCGCGCGGATCTCCGGGAGGGCTTTTAAGCACGCATTCAACATGCTCCCCTGACGAAAAGCCCAGATCCATCAGCCTCCTGCGCATGCCGCCGCCTGTGTTCAGTTCAAGGATGACCCCAGCCTGCCCCGGTTCAAGTTTATCCAATGTCGTTACAAACTCAGCAGTCGGCTCATTGTCTTCGTTATACTCTTTACCTCCGCCTTTCTTCCATCCCTTTCCATGCATCGGACCCAATACCCCCGTATGTTCGTTTGCTGTCATACTATGCGCACACTCTTTCCGCCGTGAAATGAATTTTTCGATGCCGTTGTGAGCACTGACTCCTACAATTATTTCGGCCGCGACGAGACTTATCTTGACGAAAAGCTTCTTCCGTTTGTCAAGTGCGGCGGATATGTTTACATTGCAATTCCCGGCATGGTTCGGGATTGCCACGACAGCCTTCCTTCCGAGCTGCTTCTCTCATGGACACCGGAACAGCTTGACTATATGCACGATGTATCGTATTGGACGGATATGGTTTCAAAATGCCGCGGCGCAAAAGTGCTGACCGTTGAACAAATGCAGAGCAACGAAGAAGTTTGGGCGGACTGGCTTGCACAGGATAACGAGTATGCTGTCGGCGACAGGCGTTCAATGGATGCCGGTGCGGGAAAATATCTCAATTTCATCAAAATAGTTTTGCAAAAAAAATGATTTCGCTTTTTGGGGAATTGTGCAAATAACTCTTTCGGGCATAAGCATAACGATTCAATTAGCTTATGCAGATTATGCATATTACTTCCGCGAAAAAACACGGGCACACCGTTCGGTGCCCCCGTGTTCGTAATTATGCCGTTATTTTGATGTTATCGTAATGCTGTGCCGCATCCGTTTCTGCGGCGAACTCATTCTGCAAATTTACCGAGCGTTTTCTTTGTGGTTAAGGAATGCACCGTAAATGTACAGTCCGGGAATGATCAGCCCGATCACAAAGCTCAGCACGTCAAATTTGTCGCCGCCAATCACTTTAAGCACGCTGCTGATAACGGCAAGAGCGATAACAATGATGCCCCATGTGATGCATTTCTTTGCATTTTCGGGCTTGTTGCAATGCTTAACACCGTTGATGCCTGCAATAAGCTGAATGATGCCGCCGACAAGCGTAGTTGCAAGACCCAGATAGAATGCAAAACTAAGTGTTGAAGCGCCGGCGACTTTTGCAACCAGTACGCCGACGCCGCCGATGATAACCCCGAAAAGAATCGAAAGCGCCGCTCCGATTATCATAAGAATGCCAGTAACCTTTAAAAACTTTTGACCTTTCATTTTTCTTCCTCCGAAATATTCTTTATTTACTGTTTTTACTTACCGTCCGCCGAGATCCGGCGGAAAAATATCATACGCTGTGAGCTTGCTGCCGTCAGCGGAGAACGTGCACACATTGGGTTCGTCCCGCAGTTCGGGCATGATCGTTGCCGAATATTGTCAACGACTGCTCACCGTTCTGAGCCGGTGGCTCATTCTGCATTTTTCATTTGCCCTTGCCGTCAAACTCTCATGTCACTTTGATGTCGGCACCGAGATCGTCCTTCCGTTTACCGGCAGGAACGTCCTTCAATGTGCCGCGAACCGCAAAGGAGCCGGTGCAGCAAGGGCATGATCGGGTGCAGGGATTCTTCCGCTTCTTTTCATTCCCGTTCTCTCTTTCTTCTTTGATTTATGAATTTGTCCCTTTCGGGCAAAAACCGGTGTTTGCGCCTGCCGAAAAGTCGTAATGCGCCGTACCTCGGCAATGCTGAAAAAACTTTAAATGATTACACCCTTTCAAGAAGCAGCATATCCATGCAGTACATCAGGCTGCCGTCGGGCTGAACCTTGATTTCAAAATAGGGGTCGATCTCGCTGCCCATTACTTCGCCCTCAATATCCTCAAGATAGTAGAATTTCCCATCGACTTCCTTCCACGGTTTGGATTCCGCAACAAAGTATCCGTCGCGAACCCTTTCGCCGTGCTTTGCTGCGTCTTCAAGTTCTTCCGCCGAAAAGCTTAAGAGCATATCCAGACTTCCTTCCGGAGTGAACTCAAAGATCGCATTCGCCATCGGCGCAAACTCTTCAAATATTTCTCCTTCGGGCATATTGTCCGGGGTGCACTGAATAACGCCGTCAAGTGTCGGAATATTGAGTTGTTTAACCTTCCATTTGCCGATAATGTCCATTTTATTCTCCTTTTCGAATAAGAATACCTTGCCGGATTGAAAAACAGCATTTTTCGGGTTTTACGCCCACGGATCGGCTTCCTTCGGAGTCTTTACGCCTGTAAGCAGATATTGTTCCCAAAGGAACCATTTGCCGTCGCTGCCCCTCTGGCGCAGTTTAATGGGTCGGGGTGAATCGGCACCGCCGCAGGGAATGAACAGTTTCATATACCCCTGTTCCTCAGCCGAAACATGATTGCTTTCGATTGTAACTTTGTAAGGTTGTGCCGGAGTGTAGTTGTTGTCCGGAGTTGAGCCTGCAAAATAGGTGAACGGGAGATAAGTCTTTCCGTCGCGGAACCTGTCGTTAAGAAAAGAAATATCCTGACCGTTGAGCGGGCGCGGGCCGCGCAGCCAATTCAGCATTTCCGTTCCTGTGGCCCTGTCCGCTGCATATGCGCAGAGCGCAAGCACTGTCAGGGCAGCCGTTGCGAACGGCGTGTCCAGCTTTGCCTCGGGCAGAGCCTGCATTTCGGCAAGGCTTTCGGGAAGAGCGGAGAAAGTGAATGTTTCCCTCTTCGTTCCGATTGTATTGCCTACGGAACGCGCCGCATCCTTCGCCGTCTTTTCCGCTACGTTTTTAAGTCTGTCAAAAATACTCATTTTTATCCGTTTCCTTTCAATAGAATTTCTTTTTCTCATGCAGTGCCGCCGCATCTCGCCGCATCCCTGTCCGATCCGCCTGCCGCGCCGGTTAACCGGGCTGAAGCAGGGATGCGCCGAAATGCTTATGGAGGTCGGAACTGTTGAATCAGTTTAAGCTTAACAATCTGCGTGCATTTTATTTAAAAGCTTCCTCCGCCCCCGCCGTGGGTGGAACCCGAGGAGGATGTGTGCGTGCTGCTTCCGCCGTCCGAACCGCCGTTGTTTTTCGGCTTTGGAGAAACTGCAACCGTGCGGTAAAGGAACAAATCGCGGCTTACCGTGATATTCATACTGCCCGGGCGAACATAGCTGTTTGCCTCCGCTTTGTATCGAACGGTCTTAAGCTTCGATTTCATAACACTGACGGCAATAAGTGCGATAACAAGACCTATGCCGAGTGAAATAGGGATATATTTGAACGAAAGGGGTTTTACCGGAAGCCTTTCGAGCCCCTCAAGCCCCTCATCAATCGGAAGGTTGGAAGTATCGTACGGTCTGTCTTTTTTTGCCTGGTCGGTGAACCTGTCGCAGAGATCCGCAAACCTGAAAAATGTGCCTGCGTAATCTGCCGATTTCATCTTCTCTTTGAGCTCCTCACCGATGTATTGGATTCCCGCATCGGTAAACACGGTGATTCCGTATCCCCTTGTTGAAATATGCCACTTTCTGTCGCCCGTGCTGATAAGCAGCAGCACGCCGCTTCGATCCTCGCCGCGACCGAATCCGCAGTAGTCGAAAATGTCATCCGCACAAGCCTCCGCAGTTGAGCCGTTAAGGCTTTTCACCGTGCAGACAACATAGTCCATTCCGTACTTGCTGCTGAGCTCACCCAGTTTTTTCATAAGTTTGGCACGCTGTCCCGGTTCGATCATACCGGCACCGTCCAGAACGCATGTGAACTCATCCATTGATCTTATCTCTTCCGGAAGCCTTTCGAGCCCCTCAAGCCCCTCATCAACGGGAGTATCGTTGGGATAAATTTCAAAAACATAGCTTTCGGCAAGGTCGATATATGCCTTGATGCCGCCAAAATAGGTTTCGGGTCCGTTATATGCATCGCGCAGCGCATCTTCCTGTTCGTCCGTCAGCATGTTCTGCATATTGCCGCCGCACAGTATGTACCACGACGAATCCGGACCGATCGCAAAAAAGATTCTGCTCTCACCGTTTCCCATATTGGGATAGTTTGCCATGTAATCAACAATGCTGTCGCCCGCCGCTGCTTCATCCTCCGCCAGCAGGAACAAAATATCCGTTCCGCAGGCTTCCGATGCATGTTCCGCATATTCGTTGAGCTCCGCAAGCTCTTCCGCGGGTATTGAATCCGTCTCATCCGCAACATATACTCTGCCGCCGTACGCGCTCACGGGCACAAATGCCGTCAAGGCGATAATTGCGGCAATAAGAATCGCAATGATGCTTTTGGGGGAAAGAGTGTTCTTTTTCATTTTCGCATTCCTCCTTACAGGATTCTGAGAAGCCGCAGCAGCCAGCATATGCCGTAAATAACGGCTCCGCAGCCGACGGTCAATCCGAGCGTCCACTTCGCTGCGGCGGATTTATCCACCGGCAGATCGCCGACGAATTTGCCCGTCTGCCCGTTCATCGCAAAGGTGTATCTTTGTCCGTTCCACGTTGTGTTCAAAAGCCAAACGGGATAAAGCGCGTATTTTGCCTTGCCGTTATGCAGCTGAATGCTGCTTGCTTCCGTCCGCTTCGTTGTGTAGCCTTCAACGGTTGAAGCAAAAGCCTCCTCAACGGAACGCTTGACTCGCTCGTTTGCACGGTCGATGCTGTGATCCGCATCAACATCGTATTTATCCGCCAGATAACCCGCAAGGTATGCCGTTTGAAAATCCACCGCTTCCGAAAAATCGAAAGGCTCGATGGACTCCATAAGGTCATCCGCCATTTTTTCGGAACCGTCAACCGGAACATTCTCGAACCCGATGCTGCCGCCGCGCTGAACCATGTAGTGACTCGTTTCGGTATAGTTGTTCTCGCTGTCACTGTATGTACGTACAATCTCTGCGTGATAGCGCACGTTTGCATCCGCTTCCGCATCAAACAGCCAGAAGGGCACATAAATTCCCTTTATTTCATCGATGCGATTCTGATCGCGGAACAGCTTCGGCAAAAGGCGTTTGCCTTCAATATGCCGCATATAAGCTGCCTTTGCCGCCTTTTTGTCCAGCTTGAACGGAATCACATAATCCGGTTTGAGCATTCCGGAAAGTCTGCCCTTCATAATGACCGGATTATCGCAGAAAGGGCATTTTGTTGCCGCCGTTGTCTCATCCGCAACTATTTCGCCGCCGCAGGAATTGCAGCTGTAATTGCAAAGGCCGTCCGCCTCGCCCTGCTGCCATTCACTTCCCGCATCGGTCTGCCATTCCATGTTGTCGGCCGAGTCGCCTTCCAGCTCCTCTTCATAGCCTTTTAATGTTTCAATTTCAAATTCCGTATCGCAATACGGGCATTTCAGTTTTTGCGCAGTGCTGTCGAAGGCGATCGCGCCTCCGCAGCACGGGCATTTATATTCCTGTAAATTCTGCATAAATCTCTCCCTGCAAAACCGTTGTGGAAAAAATTTTTTCCGTTAAATCAGTTCCTTATTATTAAAACGATACGAGCTTTCCGAATTCGGAAAGCTTTTCAAATCGCCGAAACATTTGCTTTCAGTTCGTCATGCGGTCGCATTTCACGGCCGGCAGCAAAGAATGCTGTCCGCATTCTCCGCCGCCGCACTGAAAGTTCAGTGTAAGGAGTTTATTATTTTACTTAACGTCTTTATCGTCGAACACGTCTCCGCATTCGGGGCAGAATTTCGGCGGGTGCGCAGGGTCTGCGGGTTCCCAGCCGCATTTGTCGCAGCGGTACAGAGGTGCGCTCGCAGGCTTTTTTGCACCGCAGTTTGAACAGAATTTACCTTTGTTGACCTTTCCGCAGGTGCAGGTCCAGCCGTCCTGTGCAGGTTCGGGTTTCTTTGCGCCGCACTCCGGACAGAATTTGCCCGTTGCCGTTGCGCCGCAGCTGCATTTCCAGCTTTCGCCGGCGGGCTTGGGTTCGGGTTTTTTTGCGCCGCACTCGGGGCAGAATTTGCCGCAGACTACAGCTCCGCAGGAGCATTTCCATCGTTCCATGCCATCGAAGTCCCGCGGCTGCTCAACCTGTTGTTTCTGCTGCATCTGCTGCTGCCCCATGTTGTAAAGGTTCTGTGCCGCACCGAAACCGCCTTGGCCGCCCATGCCGACCATGCCCATGCCCATGAAGCCCGTCATTGCGCCGGCAGAGTTGCCCGCGGCGGTCTGCATTGCATCGGCGGTTGCGTTCGTCATCCTTCCCGCCATTGCAAAGGGGTTGGAGCCGATGTTCACCGCGTCCTCGATCTCGTTGATCTTCTTCATGTCCGCATCGGTCAGCGTGATGGGATTGAGCGCGATTTTCGCAACGGAAATTCCGCGGTTCTCGATCCATTCCTGTTTCAATGCGTCGTTCATTGCCGCCTTAAGCTCGTTTGCCTTTGCGGGAATCTGTGCCGGGCGCAGCTCCTGTTCGGCAAGCGCACCGAGCGCGGGCTGAAGCGCATCGACAAATTCGACCTTGAGCTGAGCGTCTATCTCATCGCGCGTGAACTCCGTTGCGACATTGCCGCAAAGCCTTGAGTAGAAAACCAACGGATCGGAAATAACATAGGTATAAACACCGTTGCAGCGAACCTGAACCGTTCTGCTCATGCCGATCCGCTTATTCACAACCTCAAACATGATGGGGTTGGCAGTGCCGAATTTGTTGTTCAGGATCTCCTTGGTGTTGAAGTAATAGACTCTCTGATCCTTGCCCGTATCGCCGCCGTAGGTAAAGCGTTTCCAAAGTGTTTTGAAGCTTTCCTTCAGGCTTTCTCCGAATTTTCCGCTGAATATACTGGGTTCGGAGGATGTATCGAAGGTGTATTCGCCCGGTTCGGCGCAAACCTCCACGATTTTGCCTTGGTCAACGATTATCATGCACTGTCCGTCCGCAACGGCAATGCCCGATCCGTTTGAAATGATGTTGTCGTTGCCCTTTGTGTTGGAAGAGCGTCCGGTTATCTGTTTCTGTCCCCTTCTCATAAGGACATCATTGGGAAGCGCATCACAATAGAAAAACTCTTTCCACTGGTCTGCCAGAGTTCCTCCCAACGCTCCGATTCCTGCCTTAATAAGTCCCATGGTTCTTGCTCCTTTCGATCGTTCGTCAAATCATTTATACTTTTCGGCTGCGCATTTTTTGTTCCAAATCCGGCACTCCGGTTTTGTCCTTCAGTTTATCTTATAAAACTGTTTCGGGCATTTAAACGCGCAATCGCATTTTATTATAACATTTTTTTCGGCTGATTTCCTGTCCCGTGCGGCCGCCGCATACTCTGTTTCAAATTTTTGTGCACGGCTTTACAGCGTATCAATAAAAGCTGCAAGATATGCGGATGAAACCGAACCGTAAAGGAACCCGTCAATCAGTCCGTCTTTTTTTGCACGGCGCACCCTGTCCGCAACGTTCTTTTCGTTGTTTTCGTCCACGGTGAGCACAATTTTGCACCTTCGGCAGATTTTTTTCAGCTCGCTTCGGGTTTTCATGCGGTCCTCAAACGTCCACGGCGTACAGCTTGTGACCTCTGCAATCAGCACGTCCGCACGCACATCTCCGCACAACTCGGCCGTTTTTTGCGGCAGCTCGCTTTCAAAAACCTCGAAATCGGAGTCAAAATTCCGCAATGCCGCTGCAATTGCATCCGTAAATAATGCATTCTGCATATCAACAACTATTCGCCGCATTCGCTCGCCTCCGTTTTTCTTTCGATTTTCGCCCGAGTTTTGTCCTCGCATCTGATAATGTTTTCGCTGCCGTCCGCCGCATATTGCCCGCCGTTCGGCTTAGTCCCGCCGAAAACCCACTCCGTGGGTTGGTGTGATTATACATTATTTGCCGCCGCTTCGCACTGTCCGAAAGTGCAATTTGCAAAAACATACGGAATATTATCGAATTCACCGTATACGCAGCTTTTCGGCATTCCCGACCGACAAAAAAGCCGCATTCGCGAAAATGCAGCCTCTCGATGTTTTTTCGGTCGTTCCGATTGTTTATTGCAAGTCGCTCGAATCCTCGGGAATCCTCGGGATGATAAATTTTTTGTTCGTAACGGCAATTGCAAGGCGGGTTTTGTTCGCATAACCCGTTTTTGACAATATGTTTGAAACATGGTATTTGACCGTGCGTTCCGAAATATTCAGCTGCTCCGCAACCTCCCCGTATTCAAGCCCGTCGCACACAAGCCTAAGCACATTTATTTCGCGCGCGGTCAGTTCCGTGCTGTCCGCAAGGCCAAGCCGAACCGTCGGCGTTGCATCCGGAAAAATCTTCTCCCCTGCCATGGTTCTGTCAATAATATCAATGAGTTTTTCACGACTTATATCCTTGTACCAGAAACTGTCCGCACCTGCTGCTTTTGCCCTGTCCAAAAATCCGACTTCGGCCATTGATGTTACAATAATGATTTTGATATTCGGAAACTTTGCTTTAATCTCTGCCGCAGCCTCTATGCCGTCCCGATTGCCCGCCGTGCAGACATCCATCAATATCAAGTCAACAGGAATGCGGCAGCAGCGCGCAAGCGCAAGTCCGGCGTCGCTGATGCTGCCCGCAGATTCATATCGTCCGCTTTCCGCGATCATGCGCTCCATATTCTCCCGCGGCATTCTTTGATCCTCGACTATCAGTATTTTTTTCATTTTTCGAGCCCCTGCTTTCACCGTTTTTATCTTTTTTCTGTCATTCCTTCTCAATTTCACCGTTTTTCGACGGCAGTTCAATCGACAGCACATACTGCGGCAGCGATTCGATTTTCATTTTTCCTCCGCAATCCGCAACATAACGCAAAAGGTTCAACAGTCCGCCTTTCGGCACGACAACGCCCTCCGGAGGCTTTCCGTTGTTCGTTATATATAACAATATGCTTTTGCTCTTCCGCACAATTTCCGCATGTATAAGCGTTGCATCCGCATGGCGAACACCGTTTGTGAGGCATTCACGTATTGCAATAAGGAAAACTTTCCGCAAATCCGTATCTTCCGGCAGTTCACCGAAAAGCTCAATGCGCATGCCTATCGCCTCTGCATCCTGCATGAGCTCCGCGAGTTCTCCTTTTTCGGAAACGGATTCATTATCGGATTTTATCATGCGCACGGCATTGCGGAACGCTTGCAGTGCTTTTGCGCCCTCCTCCGCTGTCTGCGTTCCCAAAAGAGTCTGCCGAATCGCAATCAAGCCCGCGCCTATTCTGTCGTGCAGGCGGGTTTTTGCCGCAAGTATCTCGCTCTCCCTTGTCAATTCAAGCACATGCTCCGAAAGTTTTTTCAATTCGCGCGAAATAAGCTTCAACTGCTCCGTTTGCCGCCGAAGCTCAAGATTCTTCTCATACAAACCCGTAACGTTTGAAAACATTGCCTCAATATAGCGTCTTCCGTCGCTTGCGGCAATTTCCTTTCGGGAATACTTCCACACACTCCCGTCGGGAAACAGATAAGTCTGTCTTTCCCCGGAAAGGCGTATCACCCCGATTTGTCTGCTGTTCGTATTCCCTTCCGGGCAGTCCTCCAAAGCTGTGCAAATCTCCGCATACATCTGAAGATCTCTGCCCGCAAGCATGCGAAAAAGCCTGTACATTTGCAGATTGCAAAGCTTTACCGTCCCTTCCTCCGTAAACCAGCAAATTGCGGACGGCAGCGAATCTATCGCCTGCTTCACGGAATTCCTTCCGATAGTTTTTCCCGTTTGTTTGCGGAGCAGCAGTATCTCAAGCATTCCCGTAACCGCAGCGGTGCAAACGATTATCCACAGCAATCCTGTCAGCAAATCAATCGAACCATGCGTATCACCCTGCCTGTCGATTTTCGAAAAAACCACGTTCAGCAACACGAACAGAAGCAAAAAGGCGGTCGTGTTCAACGCCTGCAGCCATTTTTCCCTTCGCATTTGAAAGACGAGAACGGCGGCAGCAAGTGAAATAAGCACCGCTCCGAACAATGCGGCAGGCAGCAGCGAACGCCCGGCTGTCGAAATCGAACAGAAGATCTTCATTCTTTTGCTCCCTCCTTTCCCACTGCAAATGTGAACCGCCAAACGTCTTCTTCCGTTTTTCCACCGCTGTAAACTCTGGTATTCCCGCTCAGGTCGGCAGAGGTTTCAACCTCGATGCAGAATACTACCCTCTCTTCAACAATGTGTGCTTTCAGCCAAACCGAACGCAGGTCATCCATTGCAGCTTCGATTATTTCTTCAAAAAAATCATAGGTGCTAATTGCGTCTTCCGTTCGTATCCGCACACGCACGGGTACGGACAGTGCGCATTCTGCACCGAAAAGTTCAATATTCGCAAACGATTCGTTAAGGCAAAGCCCGAGTTCGGCAGTATCGGTCACGTTGCTTTTCTCTCCGATGAACATCAGGTTGCCGCGTCTTTTTATATATGCACCGACGACCGCTGCCTTTGCAAGCAGCTTACGCCGTTCCTTCGGTTCCGCGGAATCTTCGTATTGCCCGAAAATATCATCCAGCAAATCTATGCCGTGCGCCGTTTGTTCCTGAAGCAGATCGTACAGTCTGTTTTTTTCGCGCAGTGCATTGATTCTTAATTTTGTGTTATAATTTTCACGTTCAAGATTGTTACTCTCCGCAATCTCGGCACGGTTCGATTCAAGCTCCTCCAGCAATTCGTTAATCGCTGATATATCTTCCATCCAGAGCACATGTCCGCCCGGAATCCTGCTGCTCCGCAGCAAAAAGCCGTCTCCGGTGTCAACATCGCCCACCTCTGCAAGCCGCATCAGTTCGGCAGGCAGCTCGGGCGCATTTGCGGAAGCATAGCAAACATTGTATTTTTCATCCGCAATCTGAACACGCATGGTCGCTGCCGAAAACAGCGCACCGTAACCTGTATTTGTCGGAATCAACCCGCAGGCGATACATGTTTCAAGCAATGTCGCCACAAAAAGGCATTGTACCGCCGTCAGATCGCCTCCGACGACCCGCATCCAGCGTGTACCGTTTGCATACACTGCCGCATACACAACCGAACATGTCAGTATTATTGCAGGCAGGTATTTTCTTTTCGACGAAAACCTGCTTTTTGCAAGCAGCAGCACCAGTGCCGCAACCGCGAAGATAATTTCCCAGCCGGCAACAAACAGAAACCCGATCGAATACACTCCGTTTGCATCCGAACGCGGCTGCCCTTCGGGAAAACGAAAAATCCACTCGTGAAAATCGTTTGTGAGCACAAACAGCAGCAGGCACACCGTGGGAATGCAGAGCAGCAATGCCCTTCGGGGAAGCCTGTACTTCTCTGTTTTTCCGAGCGATAATGCAACAAAGAAGGACAGGAGCGGAATGAACAGCATCGGAAAATAGTAAAGATACCACAGCTGTCTCTTTGCATCAATGTCCGCAACAAAAAAATATTTCATTGTGCGCACAATGAACCAAAATATCATCATTCCGACAATAGCCGTCAGGTACCGTTGAACCTGTGCCTGCATCACACGCTTTTTGATTGAAATTCCCCAAACAAAATAAAGCCCGATATAAAGCACGGAGCGTATCAAGCCCATTGTATCCGCAGCAATACCCTCCTTTGAGATTACCCGCGCCGCTATTGCACAGGCAACAACGACAGCAGTTATAAGATAACTCCTCTCTTCAGCATTAAGATTAAGCCCGCGTTTCAATTCTCTTTCCCCGTTTTTTTTCACTTTTTATGAAAAGCTCGATTCCTTGTCGTCCCGATAGCAGCGTTTCGCCTTCGTTCCGTCCGGCGCAGTATATTCAAAAGCACCGTTTTTGCTGCCTTGCCGCGCTCCAATTGAGATTTTTGATAAGTTCAAGCCCTTTTTCATAAAGCCTTTGCCCTTCGGATTCGTCTTCATTTTCGGGACCATGGTTTTCGCGTGCCGCGAAAGCTTCCTTTCTTTCAAATCTTTTCCCTGCCGTCCTCTGACAAGCATATTATGCCATATCCCGCGTCCGTGCAGGTCGCTCCGACGGCGACATTTATTTTTTTCGGAAGCCGAACCCGGTTCATGCAGCTTCATTTATTCTGTCGGATTTTTCTGCAAACTCCCTGCTGCATCATCCCTGCAAACGCCGACAATATCGCCGATATCGCAATCGAGCACTTCGCATATGCGAACAAGCACCTCCAGCGAAACATATTTATCCCGACGGAGGTTTGTCATTGTGTTCGGCGCAAGCTTCGTTGCCCGACGCAGATCCGCCTTGCTCATTTTTTTGTCCACAAGCAGTTTCCAAAGTTTGTTATAGCTTATGTTCACGGCAGCACCCCTTTGCTCTGTTGTTTTATGGTTTCTGCTTTCGTTTTGTTTTTGCCGGCTTTTCGGCATTTGTTCATTTCCGGATTGGTTCTCTGCTTTTCAATCGAACAGAACTCCCGGATTCAACTGCATTTCGGACCGCCAAAGGACTCCGCGTTCGCTCAAAAGCCTCGCTTTTGCCTGCGCTGTTTCAAGCGGATGCGCATTTTCTCCGCATTCTTCCTCGAGCAGCCGCTCAACCTCATCGATAACCGCAAGATACTCTTCCGATAGTTCAACACTGTCGCGCACAAGCATCGGATAGTTTTCAAAAACATTTTTTTCGATTTGAATTTGTTTATCCAAAGGCAGAAGCCCCGCCGCAAGTTCCCGCAGGTCGGCACATTCGTCCCTTCCGTAGCGATTGCGCGCCTTTAATGCGCAATAATAATCCGATTCGATTCCTTCCCTGTTTTTGAACCGTGCCGCAAGTTCGGCATCAAGCTCAAGCACCTTTTTCCGCAAAGGCAGCGCACAAGCAGTCCGTCCCATGTTTTCATAGTTCTCGACAAGATAACGCAGCACCGCGATGCTGTCCTCGACAGTGTCCCTGTCGTGTTCATGCTCCGATTCAAGCTGATTTAACACCGTCTGCCTTATTTCGGCAAGTGCCGCCGCATCCCTGTATGTCGGCGCAGCGAATTCATGTTCCTTCCGCGCTTCAATTTCTCCGTGCAGCGCAGCCAAACGCGCCGCAGATTTTTCGCTGTATGCCATTTATCCGCCCTCTCCTTAGCAGCAGTTTTTTATAACTTTACGTACTTTTTCTTATCGAAGTTCCCGCCGTTTCGGCATTTTTGTTCGGTCGGTTATGTTCTGTCAACCTTATAGACAGCCCCGTCAAAATCCTTTTCATCCCTGCCGAACAGCACATACGCATACCCGTCAACGTTCTCAAGATAGGGAACTCCTTCAAAATCAAGCGGGTCGTATTGCAGCAGGAGCTTCGGAAGGCTTGCATCCTCTCCCTCCGCACCGGACGGCAGCCCCAGAAGTTTTGTCCCGTCCGCATCGGGCGGCGCAGCACCGAACGAAATCAGCCAATCCTCGTTAAGTCCGCACGGAAGCGGTGAAAGCTCGTTAAAATCATCAATAATCGTATCCGGCTCTCCATCGTAATATTCGACCCAAACATAGAGCTGATCGGACGGATACATCTCCGCATCAAGGAAGAAATACAGATAGCCGCTGTGCGGAAGTATGTTGTCCGGGTCATATTCGGCAATATCGGAAAGCCTTATCTGCGCAAGGAAGATTATGTCGTCATAGAATCTTTCAACCCATTCGTTCGGCACTGTCGGCGAGCCGAAGAACTTGCTTTGCGTGTAATCATGCTCCCCCGCAGCCTTTTCGACCTTGATTGCAATTGAATACCTGCATTCCTTTCCCCTGCGTCGCCCCGCGGCCGGTTTGCCTTGCGGTTCATTCGTATCGAACTCGAACAGATACCGATAACCTCCGTCACATGAACGCGGGTTGTAGAATCCGCCGGTACCGCATTCAATAATAAACTCTTTTTCATCGGCCGAATTTTCACATTGCACCCGAAGCACAATGCGCTCCTCATCGGCCGAAACAATGCCGAACCTCCGCCTGCCGAGCGGAAATTCGATTATCTGCCCCGCCTCCGGGGTAAAAATCCGCTCCGCCGTTCTGCGGACTTTCCGTTCCCCCGTTTTTCGGTTGATCCCCCACGCTTCCTCAATTATCCTGAATTTCATATTTATATTTCCTGTTTATATTTCTTTCCTGCTTCTCCGCGTTTTCGGATGGTTTTGCACAGCAGGCCGCAAAACTCGGGGCTGAAAAACCATCGTTTAATCCTTTTCAATCTGTCTTTGGTTTCCGAACAAACGAATTGCCATGTGTTCCCTCCGAATAAAACAGCCGAATGCTTTTCGCGTTAAATTGCGGTGATGCGCTTCACTTTCGTTTTTCTCCGCCGTATGCTAAAAAGTCCGTTGCCTGTATATTTTTATTGTATCATATCCTCCGTGCCTTTGCAACAGATATTTAGAATATCCATAGCCGACTTTCGCAAAAACATGACATAGATTAGCAGTGTTTTAAGATTTTCGTTTGCGCCGCACCGGCATTGACTGCCGCTTCCGCCGAGCAGTATGCGGCATAGGCAGGCAGCTTGCAGAATACGCTCTCAAGAATTTTCCCGGCATTCACAGCATTGAGGCATTGGTCGGCAATGAACCCGCAAAATGTTTGTATGAAAACATGGGTTTCGAAGCTGTTCGGATCGTTTCCGGAAAAATGCCCGGGAACGAATGCTTTTCCGTGAAAGTGTACCTTTTTGAAAGGACTGCCTGAGCAGGGTTATCGATTCATGTTCGGATTTATTTCCCGCACCGAAGTTTCGGAAGCACAATGTTTATATGCAAAAACCCGGGCATTCTCGCTTATGCCCGGGTTTTGAATTGCAGCAACGGTTTCACCGTTTGATTTTTGCTTTCTGCGCTTCAGGGTTCATCTCACGCGCCCGCACTTTTCATCTGTTCGCGATGGTATTGCAGTGTGTAAAGCTGATAGTATCTGCCGTGTTTCTGAAGCAGCTCATGATGATTGCCCTGTTCAACGATTTTTCCGTTTGAAAGAACAATGATATTATCCGCATGCTGAATCGTGGAAAGTCTGTGCGCAACGATAAGCATCGTGCCGATGTTCATCATTTTTTCAAGCGAATTCTGAATCAGCTGTTCGGTTTCGGTGTCAATGTTCGCGGTCGCCTCGTCAAGGATCATGACGGCGGGCTTGTGGATTATCGTCCTTGCGAAAGAGAGCAGCTGCCGCTGACCGGCAGAGAAATTGTTGCCGCGTTCGCGCACGGGTTCATCCAGCCCGCGTTCAAGCTTGTTGATAAAGTGATCCGCGTTTACGTAACGGCAGGCCTCCATGACCTCCTCGTCGGAAATTCCCTCTTCGCGCAGCAGAATATTGCTGCGTATCGTGCCTGAGAAAAGGAAAACGTCCTGAAGCATCTGTCCGAAATGCCGGCGCAGCGATGCAGCTTTATCTTTCGGATATCGATTCCGTCAATCAGGATTTCGCCCTTCTGGAACTCGTAGTTGCGGCAGATAAGCGAAAGAATCGTTGTTTTGCCCGAGCCGGTCGAACCGACGAACGCAACCGTGTCCTTCGGATTGACTTTGAACGAAACGCCCTTGAGTACCCATTCGCCGGGTACATAACTGAACCAAACGTCGCGGAATTCAATCTCGCCGCGAACCTCGTCAAGCTCAATCGCGTCCGGTGCATCCGTAAGCTTCGGTTTAATGTCCATAATTGTGAACACCTTTTCGGCGGAAGCAAATGCGGATTGAAGCCAGTTGAACTGCTCCGCAAGGTTCTGAATGGGGTTGAAGAAAGTGGCAATGTACATATAGAACGAAACGATCGTGCTTGCCGTCAGCGTCTGCCCGAGGAATGTCGTTCCGTCAAGATAGCCCTTGCCGCCAAGGTAGAAAAGGCACATCACGGTTGTTATGTAAAGCATATAGACAAGGGGTCTGAATATGCCGAACACAAGTATCTGCTCCTGTTTCGCCCTGCCCAGAAGGTTGCTCTTTTTGTCGAACTCACGTTCCTTCGCCTCCTCGCGGTTGAAAATCTGAGTGATTTTGATGCCGGAAAGATTTTCGGAAAGATAGGTGTTTATATCGGTCGTTCTGTCTTTAATCTTTCGGTATGCTCTGCGCGAGAACTTGCGGAAGATAACGGTGAAAAGCACTATGAACGGCGCAATGCACAGCACCATCAGCGTCAATTCATAGTTCAGGAAAAACATTGCAACAAGAACGCCCGTCAGCACGAAAAAGTTCTTCACAAGATTCACAAGCAGCGTTGTGAACATCAGTGAAATTGCGTTCGTGTCGTTTGTGATGCGGGTCACAAGCTTTCCGACGGGAATCTCGTTCATCTGTTCGTGCGAAAGGCTCTCGATATGGGTAAAAAGATCCTCGCGCAGATGGGAAATGATTCGCTGACCTGTCTTTTGCAGCACAATAGCCTGAACATATGCGCCGACCATGGAAACAATCAGTATTCCTGCATACATTCCGACCATTATGAACAGTTTGTTCAGCTTGAAATCGGTAACGATCATATCCTCAATGCCGCCGATGATGAGCGGAGATACAATGTCGAATGCAATCGTGAACAGCATAACGATGCCCACGAAAACAAATCTCAGCGCATAGGGTTTTGCGTATGCCATAAGGCGGCGGGTAATCTCTCCGTCATTCATATGACGTTCAAACCCCATGGTTTGTTTTTTATCTTTTACGGTTGCATATGCAATTATAAGAACAACCGAAATCAGTCCGATAATGCCGCCCGCAAGCAGCAGGGGATAGTATTCATGCATAATCACTTACCTCCGAACTCATCCTCAAGCTTTTGCAGCTCAACGGTTTTGCGGTATTCTTCACAGCGTTCGAGCAGCTCATCGTGCTTTCCGACAGCGACAATGCGCCCGTCATCCATAAAGATAATCTTGTCCATATCCTGAATCGTTGAGATTCGGTGTGCAATAAGTATTGTCGTTTTCCCCGCACGTGTTTCACGCAGGTTTTTAAGTATCACCTGCTCGGTGCTCGTATCAACAGCGGACACGGAATCGTCAAGGATCAGTATCGGTGCATTCTTAAGCAGTGCGCGTGCAATGGAAATTCGCTGTTTCTGCCCGCCCGATACAGTCACGCCGCGTTCGCCGAGGACGGTGTCGTATCCGTCTTTAAACTCAACAATGTTATCGTCAACATCCGCAAGCTCCGCCGCCCGTTTAACGGCGGCTTTGTCCGTTTCATCGAATGCAAAGGCGATATTGTTTGCGATCGTGTCCGAGAAAAGGAAATTGTCCTGCGGAACATATGAACAGTTTTCGCGAAGGGAATGCAGCGTAACGCTGTTTACATCGTGTCCGTCAACAAAGAGTGTTCCGTCCGGAACATTGTATATGCGCAGGATAAGGTCAACCAGCGTTGTCTTTCCCGCACCGGTCTTTCCCACTATGCCGACGTTTTCGCCGGGTTCGATCGTGAACGAAACATTCCGAAGCACATCGAATTCACCGTCCGGATAGCGAAAATTCAGGTTCCGCATTTCAATCTTGCCCTTCACCGAACCGATATCAACCGCGCCCGGAGCATCATTAACGTTTATTTCGGCATCGAGCAGCTCTCTTACACGGTTGAGAGAGGCTTTGCCGCGCGAAGTTTTTTCGATAAGCATCGAAACCGCCATGATCGGCCAGACTATGGAGCTGAAATATCCGATGTATTCAACAAGCTGTCCGGCATCGAATTTCTTTTGGTAAACAAGGTATCCGCCGTAGCCTAAGATAACGCAGATAACGGATTCCACAAGCAGTGAGATAAGAATGTTCAGCGTTACGGAAATTTTCGTATAATCAACGTTGACATTCTCATTTAACACATTCAGTTTGCGGAACGCGGCAAGCTCCTTAAGCTCCTTTACAAATGCCTTTATAACGGCAAAGCCCGAAAAACTCTCCTGTGCAAAATCCGACAGATCCGAAAAGGCCTGCTGGCGGATCTCCCATTTGCGCATCATGGCTCTTCCGACGATCGTGCCGATTATAAGCAGCAGAACCATGGGAATCATTGAAAGTCCCGTCAAAAGCTTGTCCATGCGCCACATTTTAACGAGTGCAAGAATGCCGAGGAATGCAGCATCAAGGAACATCAGGATACCGTCGCCGAAACATTCCTGAATCGTGTCAAGATCGTTGGTGAAAAGGCTCATGAGATTGCCGACTTTGTTCACCTGATAATACTGCTGAGAAAGATCCTTGCAGTGATTGAACATTTTGTTGCGAAGATCCGTTTCGACGCGGATCGCCGAGCCGTAGAAGCAGACACGCCAAAGGAATCTGCCGATGACCATTATAACAATGATAGTGATTATCGGAAGACAAATATTATCCAGAAGAAAATCAAGGTTAAACGGCACATATTCCCCGTTCACAAGTATGAGCTCGCCGTTCATGCCGTTAATAAGCATACGATAAAGCTCCGGTATCCTGAGCTGGAAGTAATCAACCAGGATAAGTGCAAGTACGCCCAAAATCAGCACGGGTGCATTTTTAAGGTAGTAGCGATTGATGTGTTTCCCGAATATCAATTTCCTGTTCCTCCTGCAACCGTTTCACTTCAATCACATGGCTGCAACACATGGCTGCAATCTCTTCCCGAGCGTAAAAAAACGGCTGCCAAAAGCCAATTCGGCAACACATCGGGAGAGATTTCCCTTTCTAAATCGAAATGAAACAATAATTCATCTTTTATCTGTGATTATACTCCCTTCGAAGGAAAAGTCAAGCCCGGAGTTGTAATAAGGCGGTGTTTCCCGGGTCTGCCCTGTTTAAAGAGGCTTCAACACACCTTTTCGGCAAAAAAACTGCGCCGCAGGAGCTTTTCCTGCGACGCAATCCGTCGGTCATGTTGTTCAGAAATCTACTAATAATGAAGTTCTGCCGCCATTTGCATGAAAAGCAGGCAGAATCGGACTAATTAACAGAGAAACGGCAGCCTGCAAACACCCTTTTCAAAAAGGTTGATGCTTTTCGGCTGTCCTCAGCCCCTGCGCCTTGCGAAGCAGTCGCTGCAATAGATGGGCTTGTCGGTCTTGGGTTCGAACGGAACTTTGGTGGGTCTGCCGCATTCTGCGCAGATTGCGTCGTACATTACGCGGCCGGACTCGCCGCGGGCTGCGGGCTTGCGGTTCCTTCTGCACGCTTTGCAGCGAGCGGGTGCGTTGTCAAAACCCTTTTCTGCATAGAATTCCTGTTCACCTGCGGTGAAAGTGAATTCTTGGCCGCAATCCTTGCAAACCAGTACTTTGTCTTCAAACATTTGGTATAATACCCCTTTTTGTATTTTGGCACATGGAGTCGGCTGACCTGGTTTTTGCCCCCACACTCGCCTGTCGGTGGGTTCGCTACTGAGCTTTACGCCGCCCACTACTGCCACTCTCGCACCGCATTCGATTCGGAATGCCGCACGACAGGACTTACATCTAAGCCGCACCATGCTCACGGGAACTTTGCCCCGCTTATGTGGATCGTTTCGCCTGCGACTGGCATCGACTTTCAACCACAGACCCGACTCCCCTGCCGCCCTTATTATACCGCCGTTCCAATCGGTTGGCAATATGTTTTTCCTGCAAAAATAATATATGTGTCGTGTTTTTTCGCATGTCACGTCGGTTCCGAAGCAAGAGAAAATTTATTTTGTGTTTTTTACGGAATTATTTTGAATTTGCCGGTTCTGCACCGTATGCTCGCAAATGCGGTGTGCTTTGTTTTGAGCTTTATTTTGAAAGGATGCCTTTTCTTCCATTTCTGTTTTATTCCCCGTATGCCGGATTTTGCAAAAACTGCATCCGCAGGCATGTAAAACCCGAAAGCTCTTCGGTTCAGGTTTGCCCGAAGTGCTTTCGCTGTCCGCGAAGCACTCGGATCATAAATCCGCGAAAATCGGTTGTCAAGCACTTAGGCGCATAAAATTTCGACAATTCTATGAAAACACGTTGAAAAATCTGCGCATTCGTGGTAAACTATGGAACACCGATAAAACAAACGCTGTTTTTAAGCCTGTTGCAAGGTTTTCAGCAGAACGAATCCGTCCGATGCAGTGCCGTTGTGCGGTGCGGTGTGCTGCTTGAAAGCTTTTATATGTGCCGCAGCTTCAATACGGCTGCTCGGGTCGTAAATTCAGTTTATGGTTTGTTGTGATATTTTCAGTCACGGAAAAGGAAAGTTTATGGAAAGAACCATTACCGTCCGCGGAGTCGGCAATATCTCCGCAAAACCCGATTTCATCGTTATCGAAATGCATATCATGGGTCAAAGCAAAAACTATTCCGAAGCTCTGGCCGAAGCTTCATCAGCGGTCGAAGCCGTTTGCAATGCCGCCGTTTCGGCGGGGCATTCAAAAGATGCGCTCAAAACCATAAACTTTGGTGTTTCATCCGAGTATGACAGCGTTCGCAATTCCAAGGGAACTTATCAACGCGTTTTTGTCGGTTACAATTGCTCGTACAATACGCGCCTGTCGTTCGATTTTGACAGGGATATGCTTGAAAGAACATTGAATGCAATTGCCGAAAGCAAGGCCGAACCCGAGCTTTCGATTCGCTTCACCGTGCGCGATGACTCTGCCGTAAAAAGCGCTCTGCTTGAGGCCGCCGCAGAAAACGCACGCGAAAAGGCGCAGATTCTCTGCCGTGCCTCCGGTGTTGAATTGGGGAGGCTGCTCACCGTCAACTACGATTGGAGTGAAATCGATTTAATATCCCCCACCGGCTATGCAATTGAGCGCGCTTCTCTCAAGCGGTCGGCAGCAGTCCCGGACTGCATCGAGCCCGAAGACATCAAAGTGCGCGATACCGTTGCGTTCGTTTGGGAAATCGTGTAAGCAAACTCCCCGAAATAAGCTGAAAACACGGAGAAATTTATGAGAATTATTTTCGCAAGGCACGGAAAGGACGATGAACGCTATCGCGGCGGGTGGAGCGATCTCGAGCTTTTGCCCTCCGGAGTATTGCAGGCACAAAAAATGGCCGAAAAGCTAAAATCCTGCGACATTACCGAAATAATCGCCAGCGATCTTCCGCGCACCATGCAGACCGCCGGCATTGCAGGGGATGCACTCGGGCTGCCCGTGCACCCCGAACCGCGCCTGCGCGAAATCAACAACGGCAAACTCAGCGGAATGCTGAACACCGATGCACTGCGCGAATATCCGGGCGTTTTTTTCAGCACCCTCGGTTTCGACGAGCCTTACCCCGACGGCGAAAGTCCCCATGCTTTTTTTGACAGGATCAAAGCATGGTTCGAAGATTTTGTCGAAAAAAACCGTAATCACAACGGAAACATTCTCGTTGTGACCCATAACGGCGTAATAAGCGTTGTTTACCACATCGTGAACGGTATTCCGTGGGACAACAGAAAGCATACACACAAAACATCTTATTGCCGTCTCCGCGTTTACAATGTTGAGAATAACGAATTCGAGCGGCTGGGAGTGCTTCTCGGTGAACAACAGCCCTGAGGATTCCGGAGGTTATTCTTCTGCCGCATTCGGCAGCCTTTGCACGGCAATTTCCCCCGCCGCGCCGCGCGCTTCGACCGTCACTTTGTATTGTCCTGCGGCCGAAACCGGAAGTTCAGACTTTCCCGAATCCACATCATTGCCGAAATAAATCGGTTCATCGCCCTCCGCTCCGATGACAATATCGACCCTTCCCTTTTCAATTTCAAGCTCAACCGAAATCACATCACCCGCTTCGGCAGTGATAATATGTGCATCGGTTTTGCTCATCCTCGTGAACCGCAGGAAGAAATTATCTTGATTTTTTACGCTGTTCCCGTCAAAAACTTCGGCATTGCAACCGAACAACATGCTTTTTTCCTCACGCTTCTGTTCCTCCGTTCAAAAACTTTTGCTCAAACAGGCGGGACGAATCCGCTTCTTGCTTTAAATACGGCTAAGCCCGTCCTCATCTTCAACACTGATACAGTACTCTCTTCGGAGTCTTCGTCAACATCGACCCTCGGAATAACGACCTCCGCAAAGCTCTGATTTTTCCATCCGTCGGCATCGGCACGGCATACTCATCGCCGCCGTAATCGTGTTCGTTTCCGAATCTTCGCAGCAGCTGCCCCCGGTTTTCAAAAAAAGAACTTGTTCCGCTCTTCTTACATTTGTTATACCACCGCCTGTACTCTGTATCACAGTCCTCAATACCCAATGCTGCTGCTTGCTTGACCGAAGCGGCAGCGCCGCGGTAAACTATGCACGTTCCACCGCTCAAAAATGCTGTTCACTGCGCGCTGTGCGGCGACAGAACTTCTTGCCGTGGAGATTGCAGGGTGATTAGCCCCGAAGCAGCTTTAAACTTTTTTGGGGATTACGGAGGATTCAAATCATGAGTACATTAGCTTTCAGTGCAGGAATGGCCGCACCGTTGGTTTATCTGAGTTTCAGTTTCTATGACCGATACGGCTTCAGCAAAAAGCTTTGCAATGCATTTTGTGCGGCAAGCTGTATCGCTGCGGCTCTGACCGCCTTGCTGTCAATCGTGCTGAAACTGTCGGTTGAGTTTGCAGTGCTTTCCTGCATAGCTCTGCTTGCCTGCTGTTTCATCGGGCGGGCGTTCTTCCGAAACAAAAAGGAACGAACCTGTTCGGAGAATGCTGCCTCTGCACGGATAAACCTCATCGTTCGCATTTTCATTGTCGCGTTGCTGCTGTGCATCGGCTTTTTCAGGCAGAAATTGTTTGATGCACTGCTGAAACAGGGTGCTTACAGTTTCTTTTACTGTGCGGCATGGTTCCTTGCTTTAATTCCGACCACTGTTCTGAACGCGGCAGACATTCTGCGGCCTATGTGCAGGCGGCAAAAGACAGAGGAGCAGCTCCCTTAATTATATCGAAAAGGGGTATTAACATGACTGTTTTATCTAAAACTTTTTGAAGGTCTATGTAATATCACTGTAGATTGGCTTGGATTTCTGCCTTTGATTTGTATTATAGTCGGACTGTTCTGCGGCGATAAACCATACAGACTGCTGCTGCGCTCTCTGGCTTTCGTGCTGATTGCACTGCCTGTATTTTTCAAGTTTAAGAACGAGGAAATTGCACTCGAGTTATTTATGGTGTCTATAGGCAGCTTGGCTCTGTCAACATGGTACTGGTTTCGGGTTCGAAAGATTCCTGAATTACCCGAAGCGCTGCGACTGGCACACAAAGCACTTATGGCACGGCTTTCGGAACGTTTAAAAAATAAAAAGTCCAAAAAGAAAGAGTAATTCTTCAAGTAAAAACCCGCTGTCGAAACAATGACTCAGCATTCAATGGTTTTTGAATCAACAGAATAGGGCGAAAGAATTGCATAAAGGGTTTTTATCCCAGCTCACCAAAACAAAACCGGGCAACTCATGATGGGTTGCCCGGTTTGCTGCATTTGCATATAAGCGAGAACGCGGTTTCAAAGCATATAATACGCTCAAATAATATTTTACATAAGCTCGCCTTTAAAAACACTTGACAAATGTTGACAAAATTCGGTATATCGTGAGTATGAACATCGGTTTGTTATTCGTCAGTCCGTGTTCGAGTAAAATCAGGAGAGATATATGAGAAAAACGTACAGGATCACTTCATTGTTCTTGGCAGTCGTCTGCCTGTTTGCCTTCTCACTGTTTCAGCCCGTTTACGGGCTCACCGAGCTTTCGCGTGAAAACCGCAGGTTTGCAGCAGCGGCAGAAGAATTGAATTCTGTATGGGATAACCCGAACGGCAATGCACTCGGTTACAGTCCTCTCACAGGCGAAATCGAATCCGAACGCGGCGAGTATTCAAAGGATTTTCGCCGTGCGGACGGTGCGGTCGAAAGGGTCATCTACTCCGACCCCGTTCACTTTGAACAGAACGGAGAATGGCAGACCATTGACAACACTCTTGTCGCCGAAACGGATGCGGACGGTATCCTGAGGTATAAAAACACTGCCGGTGATTTTACCGTACGCTTCGGCGAAAACTTTTCCGGTGAAATTGTATCCGTTGAATACATGGGGGAAACGCTCTCTGTTGCATTGAACAGCCTGTCCTTTGCCGACCTTTCAAACGGACTCACCGCCGCAGACTTTCATGCGGAAATTCAAAACAATTCAACCGATGCAACGGACCTGACGGATGAACAGCGCGATTCCCTGCTTCGCTTCCCCGACTGCCTGTCAAGCATTGTTCGATATGTTCGCTCCGAAACCGACGACAGTGCAATCCTCTCGTACTCTCTTAACGGAAAAACAATATCTGAATTTATAACACTCTCTTCTCGTCCGTCAATGGCGCAGAGTGAGGATTTTTGTTGGTCATTCAACATAAAGACATCACTCACGCCGAGAATGCAGGGCAATACCGTCCTGCTTGAAAACGGCAAGGGCGAAACCGTCTTCACCCTTCCTGCACCGTATATGTTCGATGCAGCAGGTGCGGAAAGCACCGATTTCGAGGTTTCGCTTGCTCCGAATTCAACTTCGGACGGATTCATCTATACCATGGTTCCGAGTTTTGCGTGGCTTTGCAACGCGGAACGAGCGTATCCGGTAACGATTGATCCCGATATAAAGCTGAATTTCAAAAACAATGTTGAAAACACATACGTCGATAGGAATCTCCCCAACACAATTTGCAGCATAAACTCAACCGCACCCGGTGCACTGCGCCTGAGTTCAAAGCAAAACATACTTATTCGGCTGAATGAACTCCCCGAGCTGAATGCCGGTGATGTCATCGTCAGTGCTGCAATCAACCTGACGCGGTACGATGAACCCGGAACGAACCTCGGCAAAGAAACAGACCTTTACCCCGTGCTGTCAGATTGGTCGGAAGACACACTGACATGGACGCGCTACTCCGCATTGAACAACGGCAATCCTGCGGACAAATCCAGAGTTTTTTCACTCGCAATGTCCGAAGTGCAGAACGGTGTAAACTTCTTTGACATAACCGACCTGTTCAAAAAATGGCATTCCGGTGTGACTGAAAATTACGGCGTTGTTTTGGAGAGCAGCAGTTCCGCAATATACCACTCGTCGCGAACCAATGTATCATCCGGTGTACACCCCTACTTTACGATCGTCTATGTAACTCCACCGGCCTTGAAAGCCGTTTCTCGTATTCGGATCAGGATGCGGGCGCAGCCGGCGCGGGCAGCGTGAACCTGTTCAGCGGCAACCTCACTTTCTCGTTTGCGGATGCTTCTGTTGCAAACGGAGCCTTGCCAATCTCCGTTTCCCATGTATACAACACGAACGACAAGAATACAGATATCGGTTACGGCTACGGCTGGCGCTTGAATTATTCACAATCGATAGAAGAAATGTCGTTCCAAAACGGAAATAAAGCACAGACATTCTTCAAGCTTACCGATGGCGACGGCACAAGGCATTACTACAAAAAACAATCGGATTCGTCAGCAAAATACGTTAATGAGCTTGACAAGAATTCAACGCTCACCGTCAACACGGGTTCAAACCTTATCACCGTTTCCGATAAGGGCGGAAACAAACTCGTTTTTGAATACGGTACATACAACGGCAGAAAGCAAGGAAGGCTTACCTCCGTTGAAGATGCAAACGGCAATAAGATTCTTATTGAATACAGGGATTCAACTCAAAAAAACGATCTGCGCATTTCTGCGGTAAGAGAAAAGCTTGCCTCCGTCTCAACCTCGGGGCAAAGCATAGTTTTCGCATACAACAGCAGCAACAGGCTCTCGTCCGTAACTCCGCCCGACGGTTTGACGGTTGCTTACTCTTACTCCGAATACAATAATCTTCGTGCCGCACAATATGCCGACGGCACAAGCTCGCAATACACCTATTATTCAAAGCATCTGCTGCAAAAAGCAAAGAACCCCGCCGGATACGGCATAACCTATACCTACTCCGGCAGCGGCAAGGCTGCCTCCGTTGTTGAAAAAGCCGGCACGGCACAAACAGCGGGCAGGCAGATTCGATTCGAATACGGCTGGAACGTTACAAATGTTATCGATGCTCAGAATCGAATCGTAACATACCAGTTCAACAACGCAGGGCAAGCCGTAAGCATCCGCAATCCAGAGGGTGAAGCGGTGTTCATGGCATACAACTCCGCAGACAGAACAAAAACCCAGCTCGCTGCCGTCTCCAAAACGCAGACGACTGTATTCAACCTGCTCAAAAATCACGGGTTCGATAAAAAGAATCCGAACGATTATTGGACAAAATCCTCAACCTCCGCCGTGTTCACGCAAACCCATGCTCACACGGGTTATCGCAGCGTAAAGCTGCCTTCGGGTACTTATATCGAGCAAAGTGTTTCCGTAAACGCAGGTGCCGTTTACACTGCTTCCGCATACTTCACCGGTGCGGCAGGCGGCGTTGTGCAGGTGTTGAACGGTTCAACCGTGATTGCACAGAGCGACCCCGCGCAAACTTTCGGAACAACAGGTTCGGACTGGACACGCGGCGTTGCAGTGTTCACCGTCCCGACGGGAGTTTCAAACATAAAGATCCGCATTGCTCAGCCGCAGTCCGCTTCGGGAACAGCCTACGCCGACTCCGTACAGCTTGAAACCGGCGAAACGCCGAATCGTTACAACATGCTCCAAAACAGCGATTTCACTGACGGAGCATCCTCGTCCGATGATTCGGATAACTCGACAGGCTATGCACAGAATGTTGTCGGCGACACCGCAATCCCCAACGAAATCGTCTCCGCAGCAGGCGATTCCTCGCACCCCGGCGCTTTCTCGGATCAAGTGCTTAAAATCACCGGCAGCACCGGTGCAATTAAGCATGTTTTCCAGTCGATTCAGGTAAACGGCAAAAAAGGCGACGTCTATTCATTCGGCGGTTGGTGCGCATCCGACTCCGTGCCGGAAACCGTACAGCTCAACACATCCGACAGCCCGATAAGCTACCGTGTCTTCGGAAGAAAAGAAATAAAGCTTCAGTTCTACTCAAACGGCACCTTCCAAAATGAGGTCACCGCCGCTTTTGCTGCCGACACAACCGATTGGCAGTACACCTGTGCAAGTGCGGTCGCTTCGCTTGACTACACCGAAGTAAGAATCGTCGTCTGCTTCGACTACTCACGCAACACCGCTCGCTTTGACGGGCTTCAGCTGCACAGGGAACAGTTCTCTCAAAGCTATTCCTATGACGATAACGGCAACGTTACGGGTTACGCCTCCCTTATAGGACAGGAACCCAAACTGACCTATGACAACAACGACAACGTAACTTCCTCCACCGACCCGCTCGGCAACAAAACCTTATACACCTACGACAGCAAGCACAACCTGCTTACCTCCACCACCCCCGGCGGTGTGAAAACAACCAATGTCTACGATGCAAACGGCAATGTTACAAAAACTTCGGTTGCATCTTCCGATGGTTCGCTTTCAACCTCGTCAACAACAGCGTTCAATGCGGCCTCGGCGCTCGCTTCCGCTGTTACTGATGTTCGCGGAAACACCGTTCGATACAGCTATAACACAGCAACACGGTTGCAGACGGCAGTAACCGATGCAAAAGGAAACACGAGTCAATACACGTATTACTCAGCCTCCGGAATGCTTCGTCTTGCCGCTATCACGGGCAGCAACTACAGCACGGTGGACTATTCGTATGATGATTACGGCAAACTGACGGGTATTACCCGACCTCAAACTGCATACAGCTTCACCTATGACGACTGGGGCAGGACGATTTCAACCTCGGTTGGAAACAGGGTGCTTTCGACCAACACCTATGACGCGTTCGGCCGGCTTGTTTCAGTAACTTACGGCAACGGTTATAAGCTCAGCTATACATACGACGGCATCGACCGCATTGAGGCGATTAGCGAAATTGAAGCCGAAGGCCTTTCGCCGTCAAAGGTTTACGAGTTCGTGTATGACGGTGAAGGCAATCTTTACGAGCTTCGCAACTATAAAACCCGTCGCTCTACCTTCTTTGAATACGACCATGCCGGCAGGTGCATGACAAGCACCGAAAAGAGCTTCACCGGCGGTTCATCCGGCAGTCTTGAATACACGGCCGTCTGTGCGTCTTACAAGTATGAGTACGATAAAAACAACAACCTTTCCAAGCTCACGCAATCGGTGGGTGGCTTTGATTGGGCTGTTCCTATACCTACGACAAAGACAACCGCCCCGTTACAGCAACCCTTGCGAATGGCACAAAAATCAGCAACCAATATGACGGAATCGGGAGACTTGTCGGTCGCAGTATAAAAAACGGCAGTGCAACCGTCTCACAAATTCAACTCTCCTATGTGACTGGTACTAACGGAGCAACAACGCTCGTCCGGTCATACCGCAACGGTTCGGACGCGAAATATAACTATGATTATGATGCCAACGGCAACATAACCAAGATTTGGCGCGGAAGTTCAACGTTCGAAAATGCGGATGAAAAATTCTCCTACGAGTATGATTCCATGAATCAGCTTGTGCGCGAAAATCTGTACTACGGAGAAAACAATTCCGCGAACTCAACTTACACTTATGCATACGATTCCTACGGCAACATGCTCG
>ENA-OQCO01000031-OQCO01000031.1-human-gut-metagenome-genome-assembly--contig:-NODE-31-length-68436-cov-2.585223_pt1 | contig 68436 bp, 60 predicted proteins | sample MGYA00242500_ERZ504582 | MGnify/ENA primary metagenome ERZ504582 (study PRJEB26092, sample SAMD00036346) | human gut metagenome | host: Homo sapiens | study: EMG produced TPA metagenomics assembly of... | reverse complement strand
CGAAGAAAGGAAAAAGAAAAGCTGGAACGTCTGACACAGACTTCCGAGAATTATCAGAAAAACGCCATTGTGATCCGTTCCAGAGCACTGCAGGGCTTTGTGGATAATATCAAGACACGGCAGGAAAGCCTGGAAGAGCTTGCAGCACTGGGAATCGACCTTGAGGCAGCTTGCTATCGTGTGGCTGTTTTTGAACTGGATCTGTATTCGGACAGCAGTCAGCTTACTGCGGAGAAACGTCAGGAGAGTGCACTGATGTCTTTTGTTCTTTTTAATATCAGTGATGAGATCATCAGTGAAGAAAAAGCAGGAGTGGCATATCAGGCCGGAAATAACAAGGTCGGTGCTCTTTTCATGGGAAACCGGACCAGAGAATTTGACCAGAAGATCATGGAGATCTGCAGGACGATCCAGGATAAGCTGAAGGAGCTGATGTCACTGGATATTTCTATCGGTGTGGGATGCTGGGCCAGAACCCAGCAGGAGCTCCAGTTATCCCATGAGCTTGCGGAGAAAGCTATTGAATACCGTTATCTTCTTGGCGGAAACCTTCTTATCAATATGGAAGAACGTCCGGAGGAGAATAGTCTTTCTATCAAAAACCATGTGGAGAAGCTGGTAGCTGCTCTGAAGGCAGGAAAAAAGGAGAACTCAGAGCATGTCCTGGAACAGATTTCGTCCGAGATCAAGGAAGCGCGTGTGGATAAGAGTCGTGCCTGCGTATATCTTCAGCAGATCATCCGTGCGGCAGATGAGACATGTGAGGATATGGTTCCGGACAGCAGGCTTTTTTCAAAAAGAGATGCACTTCTGCAGCAGGTTACAGAGCAGAATTCTTTTGACAGTGCCTTTGCACTGGTAAGGAATCATGTCGGAGAAATTTTCCGGAAACTCTCCGATGCAAACAGCTCCAGCGGACAGCGGCAGGCCAGACTTGCCCTGGATTACATACAGAAGAATTATATGGATCCGGATTTAAGCCTGAACAGCATCTGTTCTTATCTGAATATCAGCACCAGCTATTTCAGTACGATCTTTAAGGAGCTTACAGGAGAGACTTTTACAGAGGTTCTGATCCGTACCCGTATGGAGAAGGCGAAGGAGCTTCTGGAGAATACAACTATGAAGAATTATGAAATTGCCGAGAAAGTCGGATTTGCAGACCCTCATTATTTTGGAATTTCCTTCAAAAAAATGACCGGCTGCACGCCGACAGAATATGCGAGGGAGAAACGTAAATGAGAGATATCCGGTTTGCTGCAAGGATCATAGGAAAATTCAAAAGCATCCAGAGCGCGATCTTTGCGGTAGTGACGGTGCTGCTTTTAAGTGCGGTGCTGGTCATAACAGGTGTTTCTATGAGGTATACCCGGAATTCTATTTTTGAAAATTCCTCTGTTTACACACAGAATATCGTACAGCAGATGAATCAGAATATTGATTCCTATATTGATTATATGGAAAATATTGCCTATATGATCTCCAGCAATGAGGATGTACAGCAATATCTTTTTGGTGACAATGTGGACGATGGAACAAGAGAACGTCTGATCAATCAGTTTAAGACTATACTGGACGGGCGAAGTGATATCAGAAATCTTGGGATCATTGGAATTAATGGCCGTAAGCTGATCAATGATGGCAAGCAGTCTGTGAACCCGGATCTGAAGCTTTCCACCCAGGAATGGTATCTGGAAGCTTTACAGAAGCCGGAAGGACCGCTTCTTACATCTTCCCATGTACAGCACATTATCAGCGGAGATCGTCCGTGGGTAATTACCTTAAGCCGGGGGATCCGCAATTTTTCCAACCAAGGTGAAAAAGAGGGCGTTTTTTTTATTGACCTGAATTACAGCGCCATCAGTGAGCTCTGTGATCAGAATACCATTGGAAAAAAAGGATACGCATTCATTCTGGATGAAAGCGGAAATATTGTATACCATCCCCAGCAGCAGCTTTATAATGAACTGCAGACCGAAAATATCGACCTGATTGTGAATTCAAAAGAAGATACGGTGCGTACCGGAAAGGGAAACAGAGGAAAGCTGTATTCCATTTCCAGATCTAATAAAACAGGATGGACTGTTGTGGGCTGCATGAGTGTCAGTGAGCTCCTGCGCAAAAGCAATCAGGCACAGAGCATTTATGTGCTTATTTCCGCATTTCTGATGATCGTGGCGCTGCTTTTTTCCAGCTTTCTGGCTAAGAGTCTTACTTATCCCCTTCAGCGTCTCAGGGATTCCATGTCCAGGGTACAGGAGGGGCATTTTGACGGAGCGGATGTGGAGATTGATTCGGAGAATGAGATCGGAAGTCTGACGAAATCTTTTAATGTGATGACACATCGGATACAGGATCTGATGGAACAGAATGTGAAGGAACAGGAAGCAAAGAGAAAAAGTGAGCTGAAGGCTCTTCAGTCTCAGATTAATCCGCATTTTCTTTACAATACTCTGGATTCGATCATCTGGATGGCAGAAGGCAGAAAATACGAGGAGGTTGTCCTGATGACAGCATCTCTGGCACGTCTTTTGCGGCAGAGTATCAGCAATGAGGATGAAGTGGTTCCTCTTGCAAGGGAAGTGGAGTATGCAAAGGGGTATCTTACGATCCAGAAGATGCGTTACAAGGACAAGCTGGAATTTGAGATCAATGTAGAACCTTCTATATTAAATATCCCGCTGATCAAGCTGGTTCTCCAGCCGATCATTGAAAATGCCATATATCATGGCCTGAAATATAAAGAGAGCAAGGGGCTTTTGCAGGTAAAAGGGTTTATGAAGGATGGAAATGCAGTTCTTCAGGTGATCGACAACGGAGTAGGTATGGATGAGGAAACACTGGCACATATTTATGATAAGCATAAGGTGAATTATCATTCCAATGGCGTGGGGGTTTATAATGTACAGAAACGTCTGCAGCTTTATTATGGAGAAAGTTACGGGATCACCTATGAAAGTGAAAAAGGTGTCGGAACAACTGCCACGATCACCATTCCGGGAATGCAGGAGGAATCAATATGAAAAAACACAGAAAACTCCTGACCTTTGGAGTAGTCATCTGCCTTGCAGCAGGACTTGTGGCCGGAATCTTCTATTATAAACAGACAGAGGAAGAGAGAAATTTATCACTGATCTATATTCCGAAGGTTGTGGATGGTAGCAATGATTTCTGGACTTCCCTGATCCAGGGAGCGGAGATGGCCGCAAAAGAATATAATGCAGATATCCGCGTATGGGCACCTGAGGAAGAGAATGATGTGGATGGTCAGAATAAGCTGATCAAAAGAGCAACAGAAGAAAAACCGGATGCGATCCTGATCTCTCCATCCAGCTTTACTGAATCGGACCAGCTTTTGAAGAGGGCAAAGGAACAGGGAATACATATTGCATTTATTGATTCCTATACCCAGGAAGCTGTCCAGGATCTCACTGTTGCGACCGATAATCTGGAAGCAGGGCAGCTTCTTGGCAGATTTGCAAAGGAGCTTGTGGAGGAGGATGACCAGATCGCAGTCGTTTCACATGTAAAAGGTGTATCTACGGCAGTTGAAAGAGAAAAAGGATTCCGTACAGGACTTGGCAGTCTGAAGGAGAATATCGTAGATGTGGTATACTGTGATTCTCAGTATGACAAGTCCTATGAACTCACAAAAGAACTGATGAAAAAATATCCGGACCTCAAGATGATCGCGGGAATGAATGAATATTCCTCTGTAGGTGCTGCAAGGGCAGTTAAAGCGGCAAAAGCAGAGAATCGGATCAGGGTAGTGGGAGTAGACAGCTCACAGGAGGCTGTTCAGCTGATGGAACACGGAGTATTCCAGGGGATCGTTGTGCAGAAGGCATTTAAGATGGGGTATGTAGGTGTTAGGGAAACCATTAAGATGCTGCGTGGCGAGGAATATAAAAAGAATGTTAATTCCGGATGTCAGCTGGTAACCCCAGATAATATGTATACCAGTGAGATCGAAAAAACTGCTTTTTCCGTTTAATACGTTAAAAACACATGGCGATCTTACACCGTAAATAGTTGTAAATGCACAAAGAAAAAGGTTAAATATTTACCGTACAGTAAATATTTAACCTTTTTTTGCAAGATATTCTATTACAATTATTGACTTTTGACGGTATTATAATAACCAAGAAAACACAAGATACGTGCAAAACGTGAGGAGGGTAAAAATTGGAAAACTTAAAACAAAATCCAATCGTTAAGAAGCTCGGATTGAACAGAATACTTCTTGTCTGTGTTCTGATTCTCATGTTCCTGGTTTTTAAAGTAGTTCTTGGAAACAAGTTTCCGGCTGTTGATAGTATCAGATCTACTTTGAACTATGTGTACTTCCTGGGCTTTTTGTCACTTGGCGTTACATTCGTAATCGCTACAGGAGGAATTGATTTCTCCATCGGACCTGTAATGTTCTGCTGTGCACTGGTATCCGGTTACTGCATGACATCCTACAAGGTTCCGTGTGCAGTTGCCATGATCCTTTGCATTCTGATCGGTCTCTGCTTTGGTATTTTCAATGGCTGGATGGTTTCTTACATGTCAGTACCACCATTCATTATTTCCATGGCATCCATGAACATTGCAAAAGGTATTGCTTCTGTATTCACAAAAACACAGTCAGTAAGCTGGCCGGCAGCCAGTGAGGCAAACGGCTGGTTCCGTAATATCGTTTCCGTAAACGGTTTCCCTGTAGGAATCATTATCTTCCTGGGAATGGCAGTTATCTGCGGTATCGTTCTTTACAACACAAAACAAGGACGTTACATCCTCTGCCTTGGTTCCAACAAAGAGGCTGTCCGTCTTTCCGGTGTTAACACAAAGAAATGGGAAATGCTTGCTTATGTGATCTGCGGATTCTTGGTAGGTATTGCAGCACTCTTCTTTGTAGCTACATACACAACTGTTCAGCCTGGCTATGGCGATCAGTACAACAACGAGGCTATTGCAGGCTGCGTTATGGGTGGTACATCCATGGTTGGTGGACTTGCTTCCATCGGCGGTACTGTAATCGGCGTATTCATCATCTCTCTTCTTCAGCAGGGCATCATGGCATTTGGTCTTGGTAAAGGACAGCAGATGATCATCACAGGTATCATTGTTATCGTTGCAGTTTATATCGACGTTTCTGCAAGACGCAGAAAGAACTGATCTTAGAGGGAGGATGCGACAATGGGTGAAGTTATTTTAACTATGAAGGACATTGATAAGTCCTTTCCTGGAGTTCATGCTCTGGATCACGTTAATTTCGAAGTAAAACGCGGCGAAGTACATGCACTTATGGGAGAAAACGGTGCCGGTAAATCAACACTGATGAAGGTTCTTACCGGTATTTATCAGAAGGATTCAGGTTCCATCGTTTACAAAGGAAAGGAAACAGAATTTCACAATACACGTGAGGCACAGGATGCCGGCGTTGTAATCGTACATCAGGAGCTGAACATGGTAGGTGATCTTACTGTTGCTCAGAACATCTTCATCGGACGTGAGCCGAAGAAGGGTTTCCGCATTGATGACAAAAAGATGATCGAGGATTCCAAAAAGCTTTTTCAGGATCTGAACATTGAGATCAATCCGAAAGAAAAGATGAAAACCTGACAGTCGGAAAACAGCAGATGTGTGAGATCGCAAAAGCAATTTCCCATAAAGCTGAGGTTATCATTTTTGATGAGCCTTCCGCAGCACTGACAGAGAAAGAGATCGCGGACCTGTTCGAGATCATCCGTGACCTTCGTAAGAAGAATCTTGGTATCGTATATATCTCTCACCGTATGGATGAGATCAAGACCATCACAGACCGTGTAACCGTTATGCGAGATGGTGGATATGTAGGAACTCTGATCACAAAAGACAGTACAAAAGAAGATATCATCAACATGATGGTTGGTCGTGTTATTTATGAAGATCCGAAACAGCAGAGTGCAGTTCCGGCAGATGCACCGGTAGTTCTTAAGGTTGAACATCTGAACGCAGGAAAGATGGTTCAAGATGTAAGCTTTGAACTGAAGAAAGGTGAGATCCTTGGTTTCTCAGGACTAATGGGGGCAGGACGTACCGAGACAGCCAGAGCACTGTTCGGAGCAGACCCGAAACAGAGTGGTAAGATCTCTGTTATGGGTAAAGATGGACAGCTTCACGAAGTTACCATCAACAGCCCGCAGGATGCTGTTAAATACGGTATCGGTTATCTGTCAGAGGACAGAAGAAGATACGGCTGTGTTGTACAGAAATCTGTAACAGAGAATACAACACTGGCAACAATGGAAGAGTTTACCAATGGTATCTTTATCAATAAAGCAAAAGAGAAAAAAGTTGCTGAGAAATATGTAAACGAACTTGCAACAAAGACACCTACAACAGATCAGCTGGTAGTAAACCTTTCCGGTGGTAACCAGCAGAAGGTTGTTATTGCTAAATGGCTGACACGAGACAGCGATATCCTTATTTTCGATGAGCCGACAAGAGGTATCGATGTTGGTGCCAAGAACGAAATCTACAAATTAATGAACAGACTGGCAGCAGAAGGCAAATCCATTATCATGATTTCTTCTGAGATGACGGAAGTTCTCCGAATGAGTGACCGTATCATCATCATGTGTGAGGGTAAAGTTACCGGATGTATTGATATCTCCGAGGCAACCCAGGAAAACATCATGGACAAGGCCACACGGAATATCGATTAAGGAGGAAAGTCATGACTAAGAAGAAAAAAAGTATTTTAAGTGATCAGAGATTTATTGTTTTGCTCGTTATCATTGTCCTGTGTGCAATATTCTCAGGCTTGAGTAAAGAATTCAGACAGTACACCACGATCCTGAGTATGCTGGATTTCTCATATTACGATCTTCTTATGGCGATCGGAGTTACATTCCCGCTTATCACTGGTGGTGTTGACCTGTCAATCGGAACTGGTATGGTAGCATACGCACTGATCGCCGGAACACTGATCAGAAACAACAATTGCCCGGTAGCTCTGGCAATGCTGATCTGTATTGTTCTTGGTATCGCAGTTGGTGCACTGAACGGTGTACTGATCGGTGTTATGAACCTGCCGCCATTTTTGGCAACACTTTGTACCTGTATGATCACCCGTGGTGCCGGATCTCTCTGCAGTGCGACACCTTGGCCGGGACTTACACAGGACGGTGGATGGTTCCACACAATCTTTAAAGTAACCGTTGGTACAGGAAGAAGTGCTTCACGTTATCCGCTCGGTTTCCTGTGGATGATCATTCTGGTTCTTCTTATGGAGTACATCCTGAACCACACCAAATTCGGTCGTTACACAATTGCAATCGGTTCCAACAAAGAGGCAGCAGCCCTTTCCGGAATCAATACAAAGTTCTATCACGTAATGGTATACGTTGTCTGCGGTCTGTTTACAGGTCTTGCAGCAATCGCATACGCAGCAGTAACACCTACTGTACAGCCTGGTACTGGTGCCGGACTTGAGATGGATGCTATCGGTGGTGTATTCGTTGGTGGTGTAGCAGCTACTGGTGGATATGGTTCCGTGATCGGTACATTCGTTGGTATCTTCGTCATCATGCTTCTGAAAACAGGTCTTCCATATATCGGCCTGCAGGCAAACTGGCAGCAGATCATCACTGGTATCGTTCTGATCGTAGCCGTTCTGATCGATATCTTGAAAGAGAAAAAAGCAGCACATTGATATTAAGAAGTGTGTATAATAAGTAAGGGTGCTGTTTACAGAGAAATGTGAACAGCACCCGATAATCAAAGATGTGAAACGCCAAGGGGTAGCAACGGCGTATGAACATAAAAAACTATATAATATATTTTAAGGAGGAAATATTATATGAAAGCAAAAAAGGTTATGGCATTAATGCTCTGTGCAGCAATGGTAACAAGCATGAGCGCAACAGCAGCTTTTGCAGCTGAGGAGAAAGAAGATGCAGCAACAGAGGAATCCGCAGATTCCACAGCAGCTGAGGATCCTACCGCACAGTTCGACGGACTGAAAGCAAACGAAGCTTATGAGTTCCCGATGATGGTTAAATCTTTCCAGTCTACATACTGGGATGCAGCTCAGGAAGGTATGAAGAAAGCATCTGAGGAGCTGGGCGTTACTTATAAAGCACAGGGACCGAACAGTGAGTCCGATATCGCCGACCAGGTTAACATGATCAACACAGCTATCGGCTCCAATCCTGTTGGATTAGGACTTGCAGCTTGCGATACATCTTCTGTTCAGGATGCTCTTAAGACATGTGCAGAAAAAGGTATCCCGGTTGTAACTTTCGATACAGGTATCGCTGATGCTCCGGAAGGATCTGTAGTATGCGAGGTTTGTACAGACAACGCACAGGCTGGTGCAGTAGCAGCTGAGAATATGTACAACTCCATTAAAGACGTTGTTAAAGATGCTGACGGACAGGTTATCATCGGTGAGGTTAACCAGGATGCAACAGCTCAGAACATTCAGCAGCGTGGTACTGGATTCATCAACAAGATGATCGAGCTTCTTCAGGCTGATGGCAAGACAGTTGCAGTAAGCGGTAACGAGTTCTATGTAAACGCAGCAGAGGGTGCTGACGCAGACGCTAAAGACGCTGACGTTGTTATCCAGGTAGCTGTTCCGGCACAGACAACTGTAGAGCTCTGCTCCACAGAGGCACAGGCAATCCTTTCCCAGGAGAACTGTATCGCAGTATTCGGTTCCAACCAGGTTTCTGCAGAGGGTGTTCTTGCAGCAAATGCTAACCTTAACGTTCTTGGTTCTGACCCGGCAAACGGTGATGTAGTTGGTGTTGGTTTCGATGCTGGTTCTATCATCAAAGCAGCTGTTAAAGATGGCACATTCATTGGTGCTGTTACACAGTCTCCTCTTATGATGGGATACTATGCAATCTACGCTCTGACAGCAGCAGCAAACGGCCAGGAGCTTCAGGATGTTCCTACAGACGGTTACTGGTATGATGCAACAAATATGGAAGACGAGAATATCGCTCCTAACCTTTATGACTAATCATATAATCGATCAGATCGTGAAGTTGTAATGAACGCGGATTGCGTTCACGAACGTAAAAATAAGAGATCCGCTGGCTGATTCAGTCAGCGGATTTTTTAAATAAATAACGCAGTGGATTGCGAATGTCCGCTGCTTTATTGCAAATAAAGACACTTTTTTTGACAAAAGAGGTTCTTATCACCGGAAGGATCCTGATGTATGATAAATACAACATCAGATATGAAAGTGATCAGAAGCTTACATATTGAGGAGGATTTAAAAATGGCAACATATTATTTGGCAGTAGATATCGGAGCATCCAGTGGACGTCACATTCTGGGACATATGGAAAACGGAAAAATGATCCTGGAAGAAATCTATCGTTTTGAGAACGGTATGGTTAAGAAGGATGGAGAGCTCTGCTGGCAGTTTGACCGTCTTTTCAACGAGATCGTAAATGGTCTCAAAAAATGCAAGGAGATCGGCAAGATTCCGGTAAGCATGGGCGTTGATACCTGGGGTGTTGATTTTGTACTTCTTGACAAAGATGATAAGGTTCTTGGAAATACTGTAGGTTATCGTGATCATCGTACAGAGGGAATGGATGAGGAAGTTTATAAGACAATTTCTCTGAAGGATCTGTATGCAAGAACCGGTATCCAGAAAGCAATCTACAACACTGTATATCAGCTGATGGCAGTGAAGAAGAAACATCCGGAGTATCTGGAGCAGGCAGAGACACTTCTTCATGTACCGGATTATTTCCATTTCCTTCTTACAGGAAAGAAAACCTGTGAATACACAGAGGCAACCACAGGACAGCTTGTCTGCCCGACAACTAAGGACTGGGATTATGAGCTGATCGATATGCTGGGATATCCGAGAAAAATTTTCCAGAAGCTGATCATGCCTAGCACAAGCATCGGACATTTAACAGACGCAGTGAAAGAAGAAGTTGGCTTTGACCTTGAGGTTGTAGCACCGGCTACACATGACACAGGATCTGCAGTTCTGGCTGTTCCGGCAAATGATGATGATTTCATTTATATCAGCTCCGGCACATGGTCTCTGATGGGAATTGAGAGAAAAGAAGCAGACTGCTCTGAGAAGAGTTGTGAGATGAACTTCACAAATGAGGGTGGATATGCGGGACGTTTCCGTTATCTGAAGAACATCATGGGTCTTTGGATGATCCAGTCTGTACGTCACGAGTTTGATGACGCATACAGCTTCGCACAGATATGTGAGATGGCTGAGGAGGCTAAGGATTTCCCATCAAGAGTAAACGCAAACGACGAGTGCTTCCTTTCTCCTGAGAACATGACAAAAGAGGTTCAGGATTATTGCCGCAGAACAGGACAGCAGGTTCCGGAAACTCTTGGAGAGATCGCAACAGTTATCTACACAAGTCTTGCAGATTGCTACGCTAAGATCGCAAAGGAGATCGAGGAGATGACAGGAAGAACCTACAGTCGTATCCATATCGTAGGCGGTGGTTCCAATGCAGGATACTTAAATGAGCTGACTGCAAAAGCTACAAAGAAAGAAATCCATGCAGGCCCTGGTGAGGCTACTGCAATCGGTAATATCACAGCACAGATGCTGAAGGCCGAGGAGTTCAAAACTATCGAGGAGGCTCGTACAACCATCCATGAGTCTTTCGGTATCAAAGTATACAAAGCATAAATAATTGGAGGTTTTATTATGTTAGTTAACACAAAGGCAAAAGTTGGTGTATTTTCAATTGCTTTAGGCGCATATCTTCCGCAGTTTCCGTCACTGGTGCCGGAATTTGAGGCACAGTACGACGCATTCAAGAAAACGATCCCGGATACAGTAGAGATCGTTGACGGCGGAATGGTGACAACAAAAGAGCAGGCAATGGTGGCAGGAGATAAGTTCCGTGCAGCAGATGTTGATCTTGTATTTCTTCAGATGCTGACATATGCTACATCCTACAACATGCTTCCTGCGATCCGTGATCTGGATGTTCCGGTTGTTCTTGTAAACGTTCAGAAGATCAAAGCGCTGGATTATGAGCACACTGACATTGCCTCCTGGCTGGGTGAAGGCTATGCATGCGGTGCTGTAGGCGAGGCAGTTGCTGACCTTGAGAGAGCAGGCAAGAGACATGCGGTTATCACAGGCGTTGTAGAAGGCGGAGATCCTGCAGTTCAGGCTGAGATCGAAGACTGGTGCAAGGCTGCTCAGGTAAGAAGAAGATTCCGTGAGACTAACATTGCACAGATCGGAAGACCATATCCGGGTATGATGGATCTGTATATTGATGAGACAAACCTCTATAACAGAATGTTCCTCTACACAAAACAGTTCGACTGGGAGAAGATGTGGGCGATCGCTGATGATATCACAGACGAGGAAGCAATCCGTGCAAAGGCACAGGATATCCTTGATACATTCGATATTGAGGGCGGCGGCACAATCGAGAAAGTATGGGATATGGCTAAATACGTTGTTGCTTTTGAGAAATGGGTAAAAGACGAGCATCTTGGAATGATCGCTTCCCATTACGATGGATTTGCACAGGGTAAAGCAGGTGTCCTTGACAGTATGCTGATCCCGGCATTCTCCATGCTGATCAAACAGGGTACTGCATGTGCTGTAGAGGGTGACATGAAGGTTGCCATGGCAATGAGTATCTTAAAGACAATTTCCGGTACAGGTCAGCTTTCTGAGATGTACTCCATTGACTTCAATGATGATATCTGCATCATCGGACATTCCGGAAGCGGCGACGCTGACATCTCTGACAAGAAGCCAACCATGAAGATCGTAAAAGTATTCCATGGCAAAACAGGTGGCGGATATTTGACACAGTTCTATCCGTACACAGGTCCGGTGACCTACCTTGCAATCACTCAGGATAAAGACGGAAACTTCAAATTCGTTGTAGCTGAGGGCGTAAACGAGGAAGGACCAATCCTTTCCTTCGGTGATACAAACATGAGAACACGCTTCACATGCGGAGCAAGAGAGTTTGTTAACCGTTGGAGTGAGGCTGGCCCGACACATCATATGGCAGCTGCTACAGGAAGACACATCGATACGATCCTGAAGGTTGCAAAAATCTTTAACGTACCGGTAGATATCGTGACAAGATAAATTCTTTCTTATATATTCAACCTAAAACATATTCAAAAAAGGAGACTGCGCGGAGCGGTCTCCTTTTTCATTGGAAAATAAAAAATCTGCCGGAAATGCAGCTGGCAGATTCGGCAGATCAAAGCTTTGAATTTTTATTTTATGCATAAGTGTATGCTCCATGGAAAGCTCATTATGCAGCTGAATGGAAGACCAGTGCTGAGTTACAGGTGTGAGCATGGCCTTCAGTGCAACAGAGGGAATCTGGTTTTCACGGAAAAAAGCAAGAAAATCATCCATCTGTTCACTGGAAAAATCCTTCAGTACGATCATTTCATCGGTGAAATTGCTTCCCAGATTAAACCGGGAAGAGGGCTGAAATCCCGGAATCTCAAAAAGATATCCCAGTGGATGAAGAAATTCGGGTGCTGTGATGATTCGTGTCTTAACCTTCTGTCGGTTCAGATAGCGGCGGATTTGGCGAAGACGTTCAGGATCATTAAAATTATATAAAAGTGCAGCTGGCTGTGTATTCATATAATGTCATACCTCATTTCTGAATATAGATTTTTCTGGAACGTTTTGTATTTTAAAGGACAGGAAAAGTATCTATATAAAAAGTCTGTAAATTACTTTTCGCGATGTGCAGGGAAACGGATCTCAACCTCCGTCCCCTCTCCAGGCTTGCTGGAATAAGTAAGTCCGTAATCATTTCCGTAAAGGATCTGAAGTCTCCGGTGCGTATTATAAACAGCAATATTTGTGCCTCCGGACTGGCTGTTTCCGTTTCCGGAGAGAATAGTGGAAAGGATCTCAGGTGGAATTCCAACACCATCATCAGAAACAAGAAGAACAACATCTTCATTTTCCATCCATCCTGTAATTACGATCGTACCGGACTTGGATTCTTTTTCCAGGATTCCGTGAAGAATGGAATTCTCCACAACGGGCTGAAGAGTCAGCTTCGGGATCTGGTATTCTGAAAGCTCATCCGGGATATCTGTGATCAGCTCAATGCTGTCATGGTAGCGCATATTCTGGAGTTGCACGTAGATGGTTACATGCTCCAGCTCCCTTGCAATGGTAGAGATTCCTTTTTGGCGGCTCAGGGTCAGCTTATAAAAACGGGAAAGACTCTGCACAGCGTGACTGATCTCATCAGTCTGTCCCTGCAGTGCATCCAGTTGATCATATCCATGGTGTTATAAAGAAAATGTGGATTGATCTGTGCCTGGAGGGAGTTAAATTCCGCAATCCGGAGATCTTCGGCGGCCTTTGCCTGCGTTTTCATCAGCTCATCCATTTTTCGGGTCATATAGTTATAGGTGTCAATCAGATCACCAATCTCATCATGGGCAGAAGGACTGTCCATGGGAGTAGGCGGGCCGTGGCGGACGGTCTGCATCTGCCGGATCACAGAAGAGAGTCTTCCGGTAATGGAGTGAGCCAGTACGTTGGCAAAAATAAGAGCCAGAACCAGAAAAACGGCGTAGATAAGCGCAATCTGGATCATCAGCCGGTTGCTCTCATGGATTAGCGGCGGTGAAGGCAGTACTGTTACCATAAACCAGTCCGTATTGGAAATACTGTAAAAACCGGCATAAACCTTTGTGTCCAGAATGTTCCGCTCAATGAAGTTATTGGAAGACATAAAGGAAGCCTTGATGGTGTCGTAATCCAGTTGGTAGATTCCGGATAATGACGGATCTGAGGTAGCAACAATGGCATCACGTTCGTTTACAATATATGAAACACTTCCTTCCAGAGATAGATTGTCGGAAAGAATGGAGGTAAGCTTGTCATCGGAATAATACACTGCAAGATAAGCCTTATAGGCAGTGGAGTGATAATAAAGGCTTAAGGGGCAGATATATGCCATATCACCATAATTCTTTTTTTCCCTGGAGCCAAGATAGAAGGAAGGACAGAACATTTCCTGGGCGTTCCGGTTTCCCTGAAAGATACCGTACCAGTAGGTGCCTTTCGCCTGACTTAAGGGAGCAAGGATATTCGCTGTGTTGGGATAAGTATCCAGTTCTTTCAGATCATCAGGAAAATCCACATAGATTCGTACATCGGTAACAATGGAATCTGTGGTCAGACGCTGAACGGCATTTTTAAAATCAATGGCATGGTTGGAGGTGGCAAGCTTTTCTGCTGAATCGCTGACCGGCATATAAAAAAGCTCCTGAAAAAAATTCTGTCCTGTAATATTCCGGGTGGTAGCAAGAATCGTATCCATAGTCCGTTCGATCAGAGGTGCAGTTTTTGCGGAGGCGTCCTGTTCCTGCCGGATGGTATTGGAAACCACCATGTTATAAAGTCTTCCATAAAAAAGAAAGACAGTAAGAAATGCAGGAACTATCACAATGCTGATCAGGGCAATGGTGAATTTGGTCTGCAGGCTTAGATTCAGGTAGCCGTTTTTGAAACGGCGCCAGAGGGCCCTCATGACATTTTCTCCCGGTATTCAGAAGGGGAAAAGCCGGAGTATTTTTTGAAGCTTTTTCCGAAGTAATTGCCATCCGTATAGCCCACCTTGGAAGAAATCTCGGAAATTTTGTATCTGGGATCGGAAAGCAGCTGTTTGGCCTTTTCCATCCGGTACTCTGTCAGATACTGATTGAGAGTCTGTCCGGTCTCGTTTTTGAAAAAGGTGCATACATAAGAGGTGGAAAGGTATACATGTCCGCTGATATCTTTTACGGAAAGAGTATCGTTCATGTAGTTCCGGCTGATGTAATCCTTGATCATAAAGATAGTGGAATTTTCCGGCTGGGAATTTTTGGCATCTTCGAAATACCGGGCGGTTTTTTCTTTCAGAGCTTTGTGAAGCTCTTCGTAGGTAAAGGCGTTGTTCAGAGTATCCACGATCAGGTCCTGTTTTTCATGAAGCTCCGATCCTACCTGATTTTTTTTACGGGAAGCTGAAAGTGCATTAAACAGCTGGTAATAAAGATCACGGATCTGATTAGGAATAAATGTGTGATTGCAGCTGTAATACCGGAAAAGCTCTTCAAGAAACTGAGCACAGTGTTCTTCCTCGCCAGCCAGGAGATAGTTGGAAAAGGTATTTTCCGGTGACTGCAGGGAGTCCGGAACCGGCCCTTTTGAAGGTAGCTGGGTTATGATATTTTCTGTGAGAAATGTTTTTTCCGGAAAGAAAAAGCAGTTCTGCAGAAGAATCACGGCGGAAGCATAGGACTGATAAACCCTGGAAATATCTGTTACGGTAGTTCCGGCTGCGATCAGATGCTTTCCGCAGCTGTCATACTGTCTGGAAATATAGCTTCCTACTGCGGAAAGTGTTGCCGGGGAAAGAGCATCTGTTCCATATATATGGTGGACCAGATATTGAACTCTTTTTTCCACAAAAAGACATTTCAGATGATAATGTTCCAGAAAACGGGAAATGTCAGTCAGGAGATCCTCCAGGAAAATGCCGGAGGCTTCCACAGATTCATTAAGCTTCACAATTACAGAAGTAAAATTCATACCGGGTTCAAGAAGCTCCGGCTGTTCCAGCTCCAGACAGAGATCTGCGATCCTGGTGCTGCCGGAAGGGGGAAGCGTCAGCTGCTGTGCCAGCCGGGTAGCAATTTCCTGGGAATGGATCGCTTCGCCACGATGGGAGCGGAGCTTTTGCTTGTAAAGAGTCTCTGCTTCAAGAACTGCAGCCCGTACTTCTTCGGGATGCAGAGGTTTTTCGATGTAATTGACGGCTTTTAATTTGATGGCAGCTTTCAGATACTCTTTGTCAGAATATCCGCTCATAAAGATAGGGATACTGTCCGGCAGGAATTTCTCCAGTCGTTCCAGCATGGCAATGCCTGTCATCCGCGGCATCCGAACATCGCAGAGAATGATCTCAGGTTTATACAGTCTGGCCATTTCCAGTCCATTCACACCATCGTCTGCCTGAAGGATCTCGGTAATTCCCAGAGAATCCCAGTCAATAGATGAGATCAATCCGGTACGAGTAAGTTCTTCGTCATCAACGATCAGTAATTTCATATACAATTCTCCAATCGAGCATAGCTTCATAGCTTTGTAAATCGGACGTTTAAAGTTCTGTTTATATTCACAGAAACTGTAACGTCAACGTTACTATTATAGCACAAAGTATATAGAAATACGAGAATGTGGCAATGGTTTATGAGTAATATTTTACAGGGAAAAGAAGAATATTTTACCCTTATCCAAAAATATTCCCATTATCAACCTGTGGGCCGGATGATAGAATATAATCAGATTAAAGGAAAGGGAGGAGAAAGAGCCGTGTCAGAATATGTTCTTGAATTAAAAGGTATTACGAAGATATTCCCCGGTGTCAAAGCTCTGAATAATGTACAGTTCCAGCTCAAACCTGGCGAAGTTCACGCGCTGATGGGTGAGAATGGTGCTGGTAAATCTACGTTTATCAAGGTTATTACCGGAGTACATAAAGCAGAAGAGGGTGAGATGTTCCTGAATGGACAGAAGGTTGACTTCAAAGGTCCGAAGGATGCCCAGGAGGCAGGTATTGCAGCCGTATATCAGCATCCGACATCATATCCGCACCTCACAGTTGCAGAAAATATTTTTATGGGTCATGAGATCATCAAACATCATATGATCCAGTGGAAAGAGATGAACCAGGAGGCGAACAAGTACTTAGGTGAGCTGGATGCAGATTTCGATGCAACAGCAGAGATGGGTACACTTTCCGTTGCACAGCAGCAGATGGTTGAGATCGCCAAGGCACTTTCCACAAATGCAAAGATCATCATTCTGGATGAGCCGACAGCAGCACTTACCAGAAACGAGTCTGAGAAGCTTTACACACTGGTTGACAAGCTGAAAGAGAATGGTGTTTCCATTATCTTTATTTCCCACCGTTTTGAGGATATGTACCGTTTGGCTTCCAGAGTTACCGTATTCCGTGATTCACAGTATATCGGAACCTACGATGTAAACGGAATCACAAACGCAGATCTGATCAAAGCAATGGTTGGACGTGAGATCAATGATCTGTTCCCGAAGCCGGAGGTTGAGCTGGGAGATGAGATGCTTCGTATCGAACATCTTTCCAGAACAGGATTTTTCAAGGATGTTTCCTTCAATGTACGTGCAGGCGAGATCGTAGGTCTTACCGGTCTGGTTGGTGCAGGACGTACAGAGGTTATGGAAGCTGTCAGCGGAATCACCCGTCCGGACGAAGGAAAGGTTTTCCTTGAGGGAAAAGAGGTTTATATCAAGACTCCTTCCGAAGCAATGGAAAAAGGTATCATCCTTCTTCCAGAGGACAGACAGAAGCAGGGTCTGGTCATGAGCTGGGGACTTGGAAGAAACGTAACACTTCCGATCATCAGCAAATATGCAAAATCCGGATTCAATGATGAGAAGGCAGAAAGAGAGCTTTCCAAGAAGCTTCTTGAGGAAGTAGATACCAAGGCTGTTGATATCTTCCAGCCGGCAAGCTCACTGTCCGGTGGTAACCAGCAGAAGGTTGTTGTTGCCAAGGCGCTTGCTCAGGAAATGAAGGTCGTTATCATGGATGAGCCGACAAAGGGTGTTGATGTTGGCGCGAAAGCCGAGATTTATGCGATCATGGGAGATCTTGCGAAGAAGGGCTATGCCATCATCCTGATCTCTTCTGAGATGCCTGAGATCCTTGGAATGTCTGACCGTATTATCGTTATGTGCAACGGTCGTAAGACAGGTGAACTGAACAGAGGAGAGGCTACACAGGAAGGAATCCTTGAGTTGTCCATGGAAAAGAGCACCGGAAAGGGGACTAAATAATGGAAAAGAAATCTGTCATCAAGAAGATTACAGGCTCCCGAGAGGCTCTGCTGGCAATTATCGTGATCGTGCTGTTTGCAGTTGTCACAGTGATCAGTCCGTCATTCCTTACGCCGAAGTCCCTCATGGAGATGCTGAAAAATAATGCAGTAACAATGGTAATGTCACTTGGTATGTTATGTGTCATGCTGGTAGGCGGAATCGATATTTCCATTATGTCAACCCTGGCACTTTCCGGTATGTCAATCGGTATGCTGCTGAAATACGGACATATCACAAGCACATTACTTGCTTTCATCATTGCAATGGCAATCGGTATTGCCTGCGGACTTGTTGTAGGCCTTGTGATCTCAAGAGCAAACGTACCGCCAATCATTGCAACCATGGGCTTTATGTACATCTACAGAGCAATGGGTTATCTTGTTTCCCACGGTGGTGAGTGGGCAAGTGCCGCAGCTCTTGGTGAGTTTAAAAATTTTGCAACAACCAACTTCCTTGGAATCAACAAGGTTATCTGGGTAATTATCGTATGCTATGTAGTATTCTTCTTCTTTATGAAATGGACAAGAACAGGACGAAGAATCTATGCAGTAGGAAGTAATGCAAGTGCAGCACAGGTTTCCGGTATCAATGCAAAAAATATCAACCTTCTTGTATATGTGATCATGGGATTCCTCGCAGGTCTTGGCGGAGCACTTCAGGTATCTGTTTATGCTTCTGCAATGCCTGATATGCAGTACGGCGGTGAGATGGATGTTATCGCAGCCTGTGTTATCGGTGGTGTAAGCATGAGCGGTGGACGTGGAACAGTAGTTGGTGCGTTCCTTGGTTCCATTATCCTTGCAACGATCGCAAAAGCTCTTCCGCTTGTAGGTATCAGTTCCCTGTGGCAGAATATGATCAAGGGTGTTATCATCCTGGTAGTAGTTGTGATCAATGTTATCCTGCAGAGAATCGCAGACAAAAACGCATTAAAGGGAAGGGAGATGTAAATCATGGCTGGAAAATCTGGAAGAAGTATTAACAATGTGCCGGAAAATCCGATGAAACACATCATATTCAGTTGGGAAGGCATCCTGGTCGTTCTCTTTATCCTGGTAAATATTTTCTGCGCATCATTTTCTGAGTTTTATAATCTGAAGAGTGTCCTTCGTCAGATGCCGGTTTACCTTGCAGAGGTATTCATGATGTTCCCGATGGCGTACATCCTGGTATTAGGCGAAATTGATATTTCAGTAGGTGCGATCGTGTGTCTCTCCGCAACATTAAGCTGCATGGTCTGCAACACAAACGCTCCGTTTATTGTAGTAGCACTTACAGCACTGGTTGTTGGCGGTCTCTGCGGTGCGGTTAACGGATTTATCCTTACCCGCTTCAAAGAGCTTCCTCCAATGATCGTAACACTGGCAACACAGATCATCTTCCGTGGTATTGCTGAGGTAACACTTGGAGCCGGCGGAAGTATCGCGATCACAAACACAGACGGTTTCCGTGCTATCGGTGGAAAAGTAGGAAATGTTCCATACATTCTTTTCCTGGTACTGATCCTTGGTGTGATCTTCGCAATTTTCCTTGGAAAGAGCACATTCGGACGTCGTACCTATGCAATCGGAACAAACCGTGTGGCAGCTTATTATGCAGGCGTTCATGTAGAGAAGATCCGTTTCATCATCTACACAATTATGGGACTTATGTCCGGACTTTGTGCACTGTTCCTGGTATCATCTTCTTACGGTGCAAACACAACAACCGGTAACGGATTTGAGATGGATGCCATCGCAATGGCAGTATTCGGAGGTATCTCCTCCACAGGTGGTAAAGGTAATCTGGCCGGCGGTATCATTTCCGCATTCATCATCGTATGTTTACGAGTTGGTCTTGGACAGAAGAACGTAAATGCACAGGTAATCCTTCTCATTATTGGTGTACTTCTGGTAGCAGCAGTAGCTCTCCCGAATATCATCGGCGATGTGAAAAAAGCAGTAGCAATGAAGAAAAACTAAATATTACTTTTGAAACCCAATACGATTGTTAGCTGCCTCCAGTGGTGTAGCGGAGGCAGCAGCATATAAAAAAATTATATTTTTATAGGGAGGAACAACAATGAAAAAAAAGGTAATTAGCGCAATCCTTTGTGGAGCAATGGTTCTTGGTACAGTTTGCCCGGTTCTCGCAGCAGATGACAAATCCGAAGATACTAAGACAGAAGCAGCTGGAAATTCCGCAGAAGGCAAAAAGATCGCTCTGGTTGGTAAAGCAGCCGGCAACGCATTCTTCGAGATCGCAGCTAAATCTTTCCAGGAGACAGTAGAGGCTGAAGGCGGCGAAGTTCAGGTCGTTTATCCTGAGACAGCTACAGCTGATGCACAGATCAAGGTTCTTGACAACCTGATTTCCCAGGACTTTGATGCAATCTGTATTTCCGCTAACGATGTTAACGCTCTTCAGGCTAAGCTTGAGGAAGCTATGGATGAGGGAATCAAAGTATCTTCCTTCGACTCCGCTCCGAACAAAGACAGCCGTGAGATTTTCGTAAACCAGGCTGGTACAAAAGAAGTTGCTCAGGCACTTATGGATGCAGTTCTTGATATTTCCGGTGGTGAGGGACAGTTTGCTATCCTTTCCGCTACATCTCAGTCCGCTAACCAGAATGCATGGATTGATGCAATGAAGACCATCATGGAAGGCGATGACAAATACAGCAAGCTTGAGCTTGTAGATGTTGTATACGGTGATGATGAGCCGCAGAAATCCACAGACCAGACAGCAGCTCTTCTTCAGAACTACAAAGATCTGAAAGTTATCTGCGCACCTACAACAGTTGGTATCGCAGCAGCAGCTAAATATCTTCAGGATAACGGATCTTCCTGCAAGCTGACAGGACTTGGACTTCCATCTGAGATGCAGGAGTACACAGGTGATGATGATTCTCATTCCTGCCCATACTTCTATCTGTGGGATATGCAGGGCCTTGGAAAACTCAGTGCTTACACAACAATCTCTCTGATCAACGGTGACATCACAGGTGCTAAAGATGACAAGTTCACAGCTGGTGACCTTGGTGACTACACAGTAACAGATGCTGATGACGGCGGTACAGAAGTTGTTCTTGGCGCACCTCTGAAATTCGATACAAGCAACATCGAGGAGATGGCTAAACTGTACTAATCAATCCTCAGATTGACTGTATGATCATATGATAAATCCTTTCAGAACAGGCGGAGTCTTCGGACTCCGCCTTGTTTCGTATATTTGGATTTCGTGTATAGAAGGTTTCCGAAAAAATCTCAGCCTTCTGATTCTGGTTGTACTCTTATGGCTGCAGTGTTAAAATGAGGACAGCAGAACAGAAAACCATGAACAGATGAAGGAGCAAAATACATGCAGCAGGCATTACTGGATCAGCTGAGAAAAATTACAGATGAAGAGAGGAGAATCCTGGACGGAGAGGCAGAGGTGGACAAAGATCTCTATACATCCGGCCGGGATTTTACTGTGGACAGTCGCAAGATGCTCAAGGAAGGCAGACTGATTGCAGTGCGTACTCACACCCGGTTCGTATATTTTCCGGCGCACAGGCATAATTTTGTGGAGGTGCTGTATGTGTGCGAGGGCTCCCTCACTAATATCATCGATGGAAAAAGGGTCGTAGTGAATAAAGGTGAGCTGCTTTTTCTCAATCAGTTTACGAAGCATGAGATCCTGAAAGCGGGTCAGAATGATATTGCAATCAATTTTATGGTGCTTCCGGAGTTTTTTGACGTAGCCTATTCCATGACAGGCAATGACAATATGCTGGCAGATTTTCTGGTGAATGTTCTCCGCCAGGATGAGGAGAGAGGAGAGTATCTGCACTTTAAAGTTGCAGAGGTGCTGCAGATTCAGAATCTTCTGGAAAACATCATCTATTCCCTTGTAAATGGTGAGGAGGACCGGGAACGGATCAATCAGACCACAATGGGCCTGATCTTTATGTATCTGGTGGAATCTGTGCAGTATGTAGAGATGAGACTTCCCAATCAGTATGAAAATATGATCTCCATGACAACGCTGGATTACATTGAGCAGAAATACCGGACAGCTACCTTGACTGAGCTGTGCAGCCGTCTTCACCTGCCTATGCATGTTTTAAGCAAAATGATCAAGAAAACGACAGGATTTAATTTCAAGGAGCTGCTTCAGAGAAAGAGACTGAATAAAGCTGTAGAGCTGATGTGTGAAACAGATCTGCCTGTCAGCGATATCATTGCAGCCGTAGGCTATGAAATAACAGTTATTTTCATCGGGTATTTAAGGAACATTATCACATGACACCGCGGGCATTTAGGGTAAAAAACAGTGAGAAAGAACAGGTGAGGCTGTAACAGCCTCACCTGTTTTAAATATCATGGAACTGTCCGATTTTGTTTTTGATCCGCTGCATTTCGTTATCCATATCGATCACAGCGCGGGCGCAATTCAGCAGCTCATTGCTGACTTCCTCATAACCGTCCATTTCTTCGATATTCTGTTTGTAACGCAGCTGATGTTCCAGAGTAGCCCAGAAATCCATTCCATTGGTACGGATCTGAATCTCCGCACGCATGGGAGTTTTTCCCTTGGAGAAGAACACAGGAATCTCCACGATCATGTGATAGCTGCGGTAGCCGTTTGGTTTTGGATTTTTGATATAGTCCTTTACCTGAATGACGGTAATGTCATCCTGTTTGGTGATCAGGTCTGCAATGGTGTAGATATCATCGATAAAGGCACAGACAACACGGATGCCGGCCACATCATTCAGCTGATTCTGAATATTCTCCGCAGTAAACTCATAGCCAAGTTTTTTGAGCTTTTTGTAAATACTTTCCGGCTTTTTGATCCTTGTCTTGATGAAGGAGATAGGGTTACGTTTATATTCCAGTGAGAATTCGTCGTTGAGGACTTCCAGCTTGGTGCGTACCTCACGGACAGTACAGCGGTACATCATCATCAAATCATTGAATCTTGCGGAATTTTTGATAAAAACCTGTGGATCAGGTGTGTCCAGCCAGGTGTTTTTGTTATTTTCAGCCATGGTATTTTTACGATAGGCTCCTTTCTTTTGTGATTTTTATGACAAATTTACTAACATAATTATAGGACAAAATAACATTTTTTTCAACTTTTGTATTGACATATCAGAAAAGCTATGCTATTTTATATAAAAAATTTAATCGAGTAAACCATTAAACCGTTGAAGCGGAGATAAAGATATTCATGCGCGCACAGAGAGTCCGGGAGGGTGAGAGCCGGATCGAGAGGCAGTTTATCAAATGGACCGCTGAGGGCACAGGGAAAGGTGTTGTAGATACCGAGTATTCTGTGACGTGAAGGCATACGTCAGTTGCCGGGAATATGAAGGTATTCCGCCAAGTGCACGGATCGAACCGTGAATCAGGGTGGCACCGCGGGTGATTTTGAATTTGACGCTCGTCCCTGGCAGAACTGGATTCTGCCGGAGACGGGCGATTTTTGTATGTAAATTTTCCGTTATGTTCTGTTTCCTTCCGGCAGGTGAGATGATAAGAACTCAGGAGGGCCTGTATATGTATCCAACATTAGAACAACTTAAAACTATTGCACAGTCAGGCGAATACCGGCGCATCCCCGTATGCAGAGAACTGTATTCCGACCGCTACACACCGGTAGAAGTGATGAGGACCTTACGCACAGCCAGCAGACATTGTTATCTTCTGGAAAGTGCCAGCCAGACAGAGGTATGGGGGCGGTATTCTTTCCTGGGATATGAGCCATCCATGGAGATCACCTGTACAGACGGAAAGCTTCAGATCCGCAGGATCCATGAGAACGGAACTGAAGAGAAAACCGTACAGCAGGTGAAGCATCCGGGAGATGCCATCCGAAAGATCCTGAAAGAATATAAAAGCCCGGTGCTGGAGGATATGCCTACTTTCACCGGCGGTCTGGTAGGATATTTTTCATACGACTACATCAAGTACAGCGAGCCGAAGCTGAATCTTACAGATGAGACAGAACAGGATTTCCGTGATATGGACCTGATGCTTTTTGACCAGGTAATTGCATTTGACCATTACAGACAAAAGGTGCTTCTCATTACAGGAGTGATGACAGATGATCTGGAAAACTCCTACCAGAAAGCGGAAGCGAAATTAAAAGAGATGGCAGATCTGATCCGCAATGGAAAGCAGGATGAATTTCCGTCACTGAAGCTGAAATCTTCCATTGAACCCCAGTTTCCGAAAGCAAAATACTGTGAGATGGTTGAGAAAGCGAAACATTACATCCACGAAGGAGATATTTTCCAGGTGGTGCTCTCCAATCCGATGAGAGCGAAAGCGGAGGGAAGTCTTTTTGATACATACCGTGTTCTCAGGGCTACCAATCCTTCACCGTATATGTTTTATTTTTCCAGTGATGATATTGAGATTGCAGGAGCTTCCCCGGAAACACTTGCCAGGCTTGCAGGAACAGAATTAAGTACCTTCCCGCTGGCAGGAACAAGACCAAGAGGCAAGACAAAAGAAGAAGACCTGGCACTGGAAAAAGGACTCCTGGCTGATGAGAAGGAACGTGCGGAGCACAACATGCTGGTGGATCTTGGTCGAAATGATATCGGAAAGATCAGTAAGATCGGTACCGTGAACGTAGAAAAATATATGTGCATTGAGCGTTTTTCCCATGTTATGCATATCGGTTCCACAGTCACTGGCCAGATCCGGGACGATAAAGACGCTGTAGATGGAGTAGATGCCATTCTTCCGGCAGGAACACTTTCCGGAGCACCGAAATTCCGTGCCTGCCAGATCATCCAGGAACTGGAACAGAGCAAGCGAGGCATTTACGGCGGAGCTATCGGATATCTGGATTTTGCCGGAAACCTGGATACATGTATTGCCATCCGTCTGGTTTATAAAAAGAACGGCGAGATCTGTATCCGGTCAGGAGCCGGAATCGTGGCAGACAGTGTTCCGGAAAGTGAATTTCAGGAATGCTGCAATAAGGCAAGAGCCGTTGTACAGGCAATTGAAACTGCACAGGAGGGACTGGAATGATAGTACTGATCGATAATTATGATAGCTTTTCCTATAATGTTTACCAGCTGATCGGTTCTGTGGAGCTGGATATCAGGGTAGTAAGAAACGATGAAGTGACCATCAAAGAGCTGGAGGCCATGAAGCCGGAAGCACTGATCCTTTCCCCTGGTCCGGGAAGACCGGAGGATGCAGGAATCTGTATTGAATCCATAAAATATTTCAAAGACAAGCTGCCGGTCCTGGGTATCTGCCTTGGACATCAGTCCATCTGTGAAGCCTTTGGAGGGACAGTATCCTATGCAAAAGAGCTGATGCATGGAAAGCAGAAAGAAATACATAAAGTTGGAAAGAGCCGGATGTTTGAAGGACTTCCGGAAACTTTTCCGGCAGCCAGATATCACTCACTGGCAGCAATCCGGGATACCTTACCAGAAGAGCTCATTGTCACGGCAGAGTCTGAGGATGGCGAGGTCATGGCACTGGAACATAAAGAATATCTGATCTTCGGATTACAGTTCCATCCGGAATCAGTTATGACACCAGATGGAAAAACAATGATCGAGAACTTTATAAAAGTTGTCAGAGAAAGATAAGACAGAGAACGGCAATCCATAAAAGACAGAATCGTTACAGAACAGGAGGAAACAAAAATGATCAAAGAAGCAATCATCAAGCTTTCAAAAAAAGAAGATCTTACATATGACGAAGCAGAAGCCGTAATGAATGAGATCATGGACGGTGCGGCAACACCGGTACAGATGGCATCCTACCTTACTGCACTTTCTCTGAAAGGAGAGACTATTGATGAGATCACTGCATCTGCAGCAGGTATGAGAGCACACTGTATCAAGCTTCTCCACGATATGGATGTTCTGGAGATCGTAGGAACCGGTGGTGACGGAGCAAACTCCTTTAACATTTCCACAACCTCTTCTCTTGTGATCGCAGCAGGCGGCGTTCCGGTAGCAAAACACGGAAACCGTGCAGCATCCTCCAAGAGCGGCGCAGCGGATGTTCTGGAAGCACTTGGCGTAAAGATCACCATTCCGCCGGAAAAGAGTGCAGAGCTCCTGAAAAAGATCAATATCTGCTTCCTTTTCGCACAGAATTATCACATTGCAATGAAATATGTGGCACCGATCCGTAAAGAGCTTGGAATCCGTACTGTATTTAACATTCTCGGACCATTAAGCAATCCGGCTGGCGCAAATATGGAGCTGATGGGAGTCTTTGACCAGTCTCTGGTAGAGCCGCTTGCACAGGTTATGATGAAACTTGGCGTGAACCGCGGAATGGTAGTTTTCGGACAGGATAAGCTGGATGAGATTTCCATGAGTGCATCGACTTCTGTATGCGAGATCAAGGACGGATGGTTCCAGTCCTATGAGATCACACCGGAGCAGTTCGGCTACACACGCTGCAGCAAAGAAGAACTGGCAGGCGGCACACCGGCAGAGAACGCAGAGATTACAAAAGCTATTGTAAACGGAACTGAAAAAGGAGCGAAGCGTCAGGCTGTGTGCATGAACGCAGGCGCAGCACTTTATATCGCAGGAAAAGCGAAGACTATAGAAGATGGCGTGAAGATGGCTGAAAACCTGATCGACAGTGGTGCTGCTGCAGCTAAACTTGAGGAATTCATCAAATTAAGTAACGAGATTTAAAGATAATAGCGTCAGGAGAGAAACAAAGAATGAGCGAAAAAAACATTCTGGAAGAAATCGCAGAAAAAACAAGAGAACGTATCCGGAAGGAAAAACTTCAGTTTCCCCTGGATCAGCTGAAAGCCCTAGCAGAAAAAGCACCGCAGCAGCCCTCCTTTCTGGAAGCACTGAAAAAAACGGGCATGTCTTACATCTGCGAAGTAAAAAAAGCTTCCCCGTCCAAAGGACTGATCGCACCGGATTTTCCATATCTGGAAATCGCGAAAGAATACGAGGCAGCAGGTGCATCTGCAATTTCCTGTCTCACGGAGCCATTTTACTTTATGGGAAGCGACGCTTATCTCCGTGAGATCGCAGAAACGGTGGATATCCCGGTACTCCGAAAGGATTTTACGGTGGATAAGTATATGATCTATCAGGCAAAAGCATTCGGCGCATCGGCAGTGCTTCTGATCTGCGCCATCTTAAATGATCAGGAACTCCTGGAATACAGGGAGCTGGCAGAAGCTCTGGGAATGGATGCACTGGTGGAAGCCCACGACGAGGAAGAAGTGGCAAGAGCATTAAAAGCAGGTGCAAAGATCGTTGGAGTCAATAACCGTGACCTGAAAACCTTTAATGTTGATATGAATAACAGCATCCGTCTGAGAAATCTGGCACCGGATAATGTAGTGTTCGTTTCAGAAAGCGGAATCAAAAACGCAGGAGATATCGCTATTCTGGAAAGAAACCGGGTAGGGGCAGTCCTGATCGGTGAGACCCTGATGCGAAGCGCGGATAAGAAAGCGGCACTGGAAAAGCTGAATGGCGGAGCACTTGTATAAAGGTTAAACGAAAGAATAGAGCAAATAAGTAACAGAGCTGACCAGCAGCAAACAGTAACGAAACAGGAAGGTGCAGGGTCAGACAGAAAGGGCAGGATTGGCTGAATATGAGAGAACAACAGTTGAAACATGGGCGCAGAACCAGAATCAAGATCTGTGGCCTCACCCGCCCGGAAGACATCCAGGCAGTGAACCAGGCTAAACCGGACTTCTGTGGATTCATTGTAGAATTCCCGAAAAGCAGGAGAAACGTCACAGTGGACCGGCTGAAGGCTCTTCGGAAAGAACTGGATGAGAGCATTTTGCCGGTAGGCGTATTCGTCAATGCACCGGTGGAGCTTCCCGCACAGCTTTTAAACGAAGGAACCATTGCACTGGCACAGCTTCACGGACAGGAAGACGAGAATTATATAAGACAGCTTAAGACCATGACAGACCAGCTTCTGATAAAGGCTTTTTCCATAAAAACAGAAGCAGATATAAAGAAAGCGATCCGTTCGGAAGCAGACTATATTCTTCTGGATCAGGGCGCAGGAGGAACAGGAGAAACTTTCGACTGGAGTCTGGTACCGGCGATCAAACGTCCCTGGTTTCTGGCAGGAGGCCTGGGCTGTGAAAATCTGGAATCAGCCATACATCTGCTTCACCCCTGGGCAGTAGATTTAAGCAGCAGCGTGGAAACCGACGGTCACAAAGACCCGGATAAAATATTAAAAGCGGTACAGACCGTGAGGAATATAAAGGAGGAAATATAACATGTCAAAAGGAAGATTCGGCATCCATGGCGGACAGTACATCCCGGAAACACTGATGAACGCCGTTCTGGAGCTTGAGGAAGCATACAACCACTACAAAAACGACCCGGAATTCAACCGTGAGCTCACAGAGCTTCTCAATGAATATGCAGGAAGACCATCCCGTCTTTACTATGCGGCACATATGACAGAAGACCTTGGCGGAGCAAAGATCTATCTGAAAAGAGAAGACTTAAACCACACAGGAGCTCACAAGATCAATAACGTTCTGGGACAGGTACTTCTTGCAAAAAAAATGGGCAAGACCCGTGTCATCGCAGAAACAGGAGCCGGCCAGCATGGTGTTGCAACTGCAACCGCAGCAGCTTTAATGGGTATGGAGTGCGAGGTTTTCATGGGAAAAGAAGACACGGAACGTCAGGCTCTGAACGTATATAAAATGCGTCTCCTCGGAGCAAAAGTCCATGCAGTTACAAGTGGAACAGCAACCTTAAAAGATGCTGTTTCCGAGACAATGCGTGAGTGGACAAACCGTATCTCAGATACCCACTATGTACTGGGATCTGTTATGGGACCACATCCGTTCCCGACCATCGTCCGTGATTTCCAGGCAGTGATCTCCAAGGAGATTAAAGAGCAGATGCTGGAAAAAGAGGGCAGACTTCCGGATGTTGTTCTGGCCTGCGTAGGCGGCGGCTCCAATGCCATCGGAACCTTCTATAATTTCATTGAGGATAAAGATGTTCGTCTTATCGGCTGTGAGGCAGCAGGACGTGGCGTGAATACAGCAGAGACAGCAGCAACCATTGCAACCGGCCGTCTTGGAATCTTCCACGGCATGAAATCCTATTTCTGCAGGATGAATACGGTCAGATCGCACCGGTATACTCTATTTCCGCAGGTCTGGATTACCCGGGAGTAGGACCGGAGCATGCACACCTTTATGATATCGGAAGAGCAGAATACGTGCCTGTAACAGACGACGAGGCAGTAGATGCTTTTGAGTATCTTCCAGAACAGAAGGAATCATCCCTGCGATCGAAAGTGCTCACGCAGTGGCCTATGCGAAAAAGATCGCACCGACGCTTGGAAAAGACAAGATCATGGTAGTTACTATTTCAGGACGTGGAGATAAGGACTGTGCGGCGATCGCACGCTACAGAGGGGAGGATATTCATGAATAAGAGAATTACAGAAGCATTTGCAAACGGAAAAGCATTTATTCCTTTTTTAACCTGCGGAGATCCGTCTCTGGAGATAACAGAACAGCTGGTTTATGCAATGGAGGAAGCTGGAGCAGATCTGATCGAGCTTGGAATCCCGTTCTCTGATCCCACAGCAGAAGGGCCTGTGATCCAGGAGGCCAATGTCCGCGCACTTGCAGGCGGCGTGACAACAGATAAAGTTTTTGCAATGGTAGAAAAAATCCGTAAAAACACAAAAATCCCAATGGTATTCATGACCTACGCAAACGTAGTATTTTCCTACGGAACAGAGCGTTTCATCAAGCGTGCAGCAGAAGCTGGAATGGACGGACTGATCCTTCCGGATGTTCCTTTTGAGGAAAAAGAAGAGTTCGACGTTGTGTGCAAACAGTACGGTCTTGACCTGATCTCCCTGATCGCACCGACCTCCCATGAGAGAATCGCCATGATCGCCAAAGAAGCAGAAGGCTTTGTTTACTGCGTATCTTCCCTTGGAGTAACAGGAATGCGTACCAACATTACCACAGATATCGGAGCCATGGTGAAGCTGGTAAAAGCCCAGAAAGACATCCCATGTGCCGTAGGCTTCGGAATCTCAACTCCGGAGCAGGCAAAAAGATGGCTGACCAGTCCGACGGAGCCATCGTAGGATCTGCCATTGTAAAGCTTTGCGGAGCTTATGGCAAGGACTGTGTGCCGAAAGTCAAGGATTATGTGAAAGAGATGAAGGATGCAATTCGTGGTCTAGAGTGAGAAAATTCGGAAAATATTTCTGGAATAGTATAATTTAATAAAAAAGTACAATTTGTCATGATATTACAAAAAAATATGAAAAATGTTCTCTGATTTTGTGAAAAAATCAAATTGCAGGTTAGAAAATGCTATGCTATAATGCAGTTACTTTCTTGAAAGACATAAAAATGAATGAACAGTAATCAGAGAATATGCAACGGAGCATCAGCCTAAGGCTGGTGCTCTTTTTACGTATAAGATCAGCGTTAAGGTTTTCTGGGACAGATCAGGGAGGTGAAACTGTGAAAGAAGAGGAAATCCTGAGTGCAGGAATTGATATCGGAACATCCACCACGCAGTTGGTTTTCAGCCGCATGCTCTTGCAGAATACAGGCGGATTCGGCAGAATCCCGCAGATCAAAGTGATATCGAAGGATGTGTTCTACAGAAGCAAGGTATATTTCACACCGCTTCTGTCCAGAGATGAGATCGACGGAGAAAAGGTTCATGATATTATCGACGGAGAATATAAAAAAGCAGGGATCAAGGCTTCAGATCTCAGTACAGGTGCAGTGATTATTACAGGTGAATCCTCCAGAAAGAAAAATGCGGAAGATGTGGTAAAAGCTATCTCAGGAATTGCAGGAGATTTCGTAGTTGCTACGGCTGGTGCAGATCTGGAATCTGTTCTTGCGGGAAAAGGCTCAGGTGCAGCACAGCTTTCAAAGGATACCGGAAGTATTGTGGCGAATCTGGACATCGGAGGCGGAACCAGTAACATCTGTTTTTTTGAAAACGGACATATGCTTGACACCGCATGTCTGGATATCGGCGGAAGGCTGGTACAGATACAGGATGGGTTTCTTACATATGTGGCACCGAAGATCCGGTGGCTGGCAGATAAAATGAAACTTGACATCAGAGAAGGAAAGCGAGCTGAAGAAAGAGGCTTACGAACTCTGACAGATGCCATGGCAGAGATCCTGGCACAGTCAGTAGGCATAAATGGAATATCCGAAACACAGCAGGATCTTCTGGAACATATGAAAGCCAATCATCTGATCAGCTGCCGGAAGAAACCGGAGATCCTTACTTTTCAGGAGGCGTAGCAGCATGTTTCGGGGAAGAGGAAGATGTTTTCCGATATGGAGATATCGGTATACTCCTGGCTCAGGCCATCAGGAAAAATCCTTCATTTCAGAGTGCGGACGTGAGAAATGCCAGAGAGACCATGCGGGCTACAGTGATCGGAGCCGGAAATTACAGCATGGATATTTCAGGCAGTACCATTGAATATACGGCAGATCTTTTTCCAATGAAAAATATCCCGGTAGTCCGGCCGTTGCTGGAAAGACCGGAGGATATCCCGGATCTGGACAAAAACATTTACAGAGAGATGCAGCTTTACATGGAAAAACAGTCAGAAGACCGCCAGACAGCCATATCCATGAAAGGTCTGAAATGCCCGTCTTTTAAACAGGTACAGGAAATCGCGGAGAAGATCGTTTCCCAGTATGAAAAAGAATGCAGGGAAAAGCAGCCGCTGATCGTAGTGTTTGAAGAAGACATCGGAAAAGCAGTAGGTCAGGCTCTGGGGCACAGGCTGAAGGGAAAGCGGGATATTATCTGTATTGACGGGATCCACTGTGAAAGTGGAGACTTCATTGATCTGGGAGAGCCGGTAGCATCAGGAACTGTAATTCCGGCAGTTGTAAAAACTTTAATATTTAACGGGTAGGTGTTGAGAATGATATTAAAAACAGTAATGCTGGGTCAGACATATGAATTTAAAGATGTAAAAGAACTTCTTGCGAAAGCAAGCGAGAAAAAATCGGGTGATGAACTTGCCGGTGTATGTGCCGGAAGTACGTTGGAGCGAATTGCAGCAAAAGAAGTTCTTGGACAGTTGACAGTGGCAGATATCCGGAATCATCCTTCTGTCCCGTATGAAGAAGATGCAGTAACAAGGATCATCCAGGACGATATTGATGAGCAAGTATATGCGGAAATCAAGGGAAAAACCATCCAGGAAATGAGGGAGTGGATCTTAAGTGACAGCACAACAAGTGAAATGATCCTGCGGGCGTCCAGAGGAATGACAAGTGAAGTGATCGCCGGAATTTCCAAGATCATGGGAAATATGGATATGATCCTTGCAGGAAGCAAGCTTCATATCACAGCTACCTGCAACACAACCATTGGAGGTGAAAATGTTCTGGCAGCAAGACTTCAGCCAAACCACCCGGTAGATGATGCAGAGGGCGTTGCGGCAAGTACTCTGGAAGGTTTAAGCTACGGTTCCGGTGATGCAGTGATCGGTCTGAATCCGGCAATTGATACCGTGGACAGCACACTGGCCATCTGGAAAGTACTTGGAGATATACGTGATAAATATGAGATTCCGACTCAGACATGTGTTCTTTCCCATGTGACAACCCAGATGGAGGCATTACGATCCGGACAGGGAAGTGCAGATCTCTGTTTCCAGTCCATTGCAGGATCAGAAGCAGCATTGTCCGCATTTGGAGTGACGACTTTCATGCTGGAAGAAGCAGACGCACTTTTTAAAGACAGAGGCCATGCAAAAGGACCGAATGTAATGTATTTTGAGACAGGACAGGGTTCAGAGCTTTCCTCTTCCGCAGCTTTCGGAGCAGATCAGCAGACAATGGAATGCAGGTGCTACGGTCTGGCAAGACATTACCATCCATTTCTGATCAATACAGTAGTAGGTTTCATGGGACCGGAATACATCTATGACACCAAGCAGCTGACAAGGGCAGCATTGGAAGATGTGTTCTGCGGACATCTCCACGGGCTTCCCATGGGATGTGATGTCTGCTATACAAACCACATGCCAACAGACCAGAACGATTCGGAGACGATCCTTACGCTTCTTGGAACAGCAGGTGTCCATTATGTAATGGGACTTCCGCAGGCAGATGATATTATGCTGATGTATCAGTCTACCAGTTATCACGACGTGGCAAGTGTACGCCAGCTTCTGAAAAAACAGCCCATTCCGGAATTCAGGGAATGGTTGGAAAAAAGAGGATTCTGGGAAAACGGTCATCTGGGAAAAAATGCCGGAGACCCGTCCATGTTTTTTGATATGAGATAGAATAAACAGGAGGTGCAGGATATGAGCAGTGCAGCAGGATGTTTAAGAGATATTACAGCAACAGATATTATGGATTACATGCAGGTAGATCATCCCCATAATCTCAAGGAAATGTGGAAAATGAAACATGCCACTCCTGCAAGAATTGGAATCGGCCATTGCGGTCCAAGATATACAACAGAAGCACAGCTTCGTTTTCTGGCTTCTCATGCAGCTGCCAATGATGCAGTATTCAATGAAGTACCCGAGGAAGTTGTAAAAGAACTGGGAGTTTTTGAAGTACGTACAAAATGTTCTGACAAGCACGAGATGCTGCTGCGGCCTGACTGGGGAAGGATTTTTCTTCCGGATGCCCGGAAAAAGATCTCCGAAAACTGTGTACATAATCCAAAAGTCCAGATTTATTTTGGTGACGGACTCTGTTCACCATCTATCGCAGCCAATATCCCGGATCTTTTTCCTACCATAAAAATGGGTCTGGAAGACAGAGGTATCACAGTGGGAACACCATTTTTTGTACGGTACTGCAGAGTTAATACCGCAAGGACGATAGGGCCTCTTCTGGGAGCAGAAGTTACCTGTGTTTTAATTGGAGAACGGCCCGGACTTCTCACTTCAGAAAGCATGTCAGCTTACATTGCCTATCATGCAAGGCCGGATATGCTGGAATCGGAATACACAGTTGTTTCCAACATCAGCAGGCACGGAGTGCCGCCGGTAGAGGCGGCAGCACATATCGTTGATCTGATCACACAGATCCTTGAAAAAAAGAAAAGCGGCGTTGAATTTTCAAACGCAGAGTAACGGTTGCAAAGGAGCACGGAATGAAAAAAATCCGGGCTCCTTTTCTTCATATAAAAAGACTTTATTATTGAAGCACGAGGGAACAAAGGAGGAGCAACATTATGGAAAAAAACGAAACACAGTTAGTCCGGGCCCTGGGCCTGAAAGAATCTATCAGCATGACCATCGGAACGGTTGTCGGTGTAGGACTTTTTACATGCGGATCAGCTCAGATCGGACACGTAGGATCATGGATCATCGTGATCACATTTCTGGCACTTCTGATCTCAGTCTGGCCATGCCTGATTTACGGTGAGATGTCAGCTGCACTGCCTTGTGCAGGAGGAACTTACAACTATGCAAAACGTGGCCTGAACCGTGTATGGGCTAACCTTGCAGGTTGGCATTACATCATTTCCGTTGTTGGTATCGGAGCTGGTGAGACACTTGCATTTTCCAACTATTTCAAGATACTGTTCGGACAGTTTGGAATCAACCTGGAAGGCGTGGATTCTCGTATCATTGCCATTATCCTGGTACTGTTTTTTCTGGTACTGAACTTTAAGGGAATTGAGATGTCAGGCAAAGCTCAGACAGGATTTATCTTCTTTTTCTGGGGCTGTGCCATTGCATGGTTCCTGTACATGATTCCGAAGATCCATCTGGAATATTTCGGAGGCATTGCAATGGATTCCCTGCCGCCATTCAAAGAAATGATGTACATTTTCGGTCTTGTATGGTGGTGCTACACAGGTTTTGAAACCTGCGTATCCATGGGAGCCGAGACAAAATATCCGCAGTATACACTGCCGCGAGCATTAAAAATTTCCGTATTTCTTGTATTTGTGTGCAACGCACTGTTCCAGTGGTTTCTTGTAGGTCTTGTACCGCATAACTATTATCATCTGCTTGCAGTTGCTGATGCACCTTATGCAGAAGGCTTGAAAGCAGCCGGACTTGTCGGTTTTCCGATCATTCTTCTTTGCATCGGTATTGCATTTGGCGGCGACCTTTCCACCATTAACCCTGGAATTGCAGCACCGGCCAGATACATTTACACAATGGCTGAAGATAAATCATTGCCGTCATTCCTCTGCAAAGTACATCCAAAATACAAAACACCGTACATGGCAGTTCTTGTTGTAGGTATCATCAACATTATCCTGATTGCAACAGGATCCATCAACTATATTGCATCCGTATCACTGATCTCACTGGCGCTTTGCTACATCATCGGCTGTCTGGCTTATCTGGGACTTAAGAAACACTGCCCGGATATGAAACGTCCATATGTAGCTCCAGGCGGAAAATTTGGCTGTATTTTTACCATTGTGATCTACGCATTTATGCTGATCTTTGCAGACAAAGTAGCTCTTATCACATCAGGAGTCGTAACAGTCGCAGCAATCATTTACTGGGCGATCTTTACAAGAAAACATGAAAATAAGATACCAAGCATTGAAGAAGAAATCGGAACCATCGAAGAGCCATCACCAGAAGAAAAAGCCAAAATGGACAAAGAATATAATATCTGGAAAATTGCTACTGTAATTGCAACTGTTATAGCACTTGGAATCTATATAATACCGATCATTTTCTGATAAGGTTGGGAAATATTATCCTTTTCAGAAAGGGAAAACTATGTTACGCTGTATGTGAATCAGATAGAAAATAGCATCTGATTACATAACAAGATCAAAGGTGATGAAACCTGTGGGTACCGAGGATACAATCACCAAAGATCACACAGAGAAGCCGATCAACGGGCCCCTACTTCCGGAGAATATCTTACCGGATTTTACAGTAATGATCGGCTGATACCAGTCATAACGGTAGTCGTATATTTCGGAACGGACTCTTGGACAGCTCCAAGAAGTCTTCAGGAACAGGCTTTGCTTACCGCACAGTCAATGTTGGAAAATCCAAGATTTTCTACAGAAGATATTTCCAAGTTCTCGGGATTACCGATTGAGGAAGTATTGAAATTACAGAAAAAATAATTTAAAGGACACAAAAAGAATGCTGCCCCGTTATCAAGCAGATGACGGAGCCTGGGATGGATATACCAGACATAGTTATCATTACGATCCGGAAGGCCAGGCGAAGGGCTGGCATACGGGCGTTTATGGAACTTATGGTTATGGGATGGCTCATCAGATACAGAAGAAAGTAAACTTCCGCACAGGAAGCGGTAATTAAAAAAAAGCCAGGGGACAGTATTTTCAGGTACTGTACTCTGGCAGTTTTTATATGAAAGAACATAGTTACCGCATAAACATTCTAACCATTGTTCATAGATCTTCCGATATTTCTGATACCGCATAGGCAGATCAATCCATGTTTTCTTATCTACAATACTCTTGTAATGGGAGAAAGTCCGGAAACCGTCGATTCCGTGGTAGGAACCCATGCCACTTTCTCCGAAGCCACCGAAGCCCATATTGCTGGTTGCGAGATGAATGAGAACATCATTGATGCAGCCGCCGCCGAAACCGCACCGGGAAGTTACTTCCCGGGCGTTTTTTTCGTCGCTGGTGAAGATGTAGAGAGCCAGGGGATGGGGCATGGAGTTGATCCTGGTGACAGCACTTCCTAGAGAGTCGTAGGTGAGGACAGGGAGTACCGGGCCGAAGATCTCCTGCTGCATGACCGGATCATCGAAGGTTACATTATCCAGGATCGTTGGTTCGATCTGGAGGGTTTTACGGTCGGAGCTGCCGCCGCACACTGTTTTGGACGGGTCAATGAGGCTGTTGATACGGTCGAAATGCTTTTCATTGATGATCTTTCCATAGTCCCGGTTTTTGAGCGGTTCTTTTCCATATTGACGAGTAATCTGTCTGCGGAGTTCTGCAACCAGGGCATCTTTGATCTCCGGATCACAGTAGATATAGTCCGGTGCTACGCAGGTCTGTCCGCAGTTCAGGAACTTGCCGAATACGATACGTTTTGCTGCAAGGCGGAGATTAGCGGTTTTATCCACGATGCAGGGGCTTTTTCCGCCGAGCTCCAGAGTAACTGGGGTAAGGTATTCAGAAGCCTTTCGCATAACATCTTTTCCTACAGCCTGGCTTCCTGTAAAGAAGATGTAATCAAAATGCAGGCTGAGAAGATGGGTGTTTTCCGCGCGTCCGCCTGTGACAGTAGCAACATATTTTTCATCAAAGCATTCGTGGATCAGAAGGCGGATCACTTCGCTTGTAGCCGGTGAGTAAGCACTTGGTTTCAGAATGGCAGTGTTTCCGGCTGCAATGGCATCGACCAGAGGCTCGATTGTGAGAAGGAACGGATAGTTCCATGGACTCATGATAAGGACCACGCCATATGGGGATGGTTTGCGGAAACTGCGGGAGTGGAACTGTGCCAGAGGAGTGGGAACGGTCTGTTCTTTTGCATAGGAGCGGATGTTTTTCAGCATATGTGTGATCTCAGAAAGCACGAGACCGGTTTCGCACATGTAGCTCTCGAAATTGCTTTTTCCAAGATCTTTTTTCAGAGCAGCGTGAATCTGATGCTCGTGTTTTCGGATGGAGGCACGAAGACGTTTCAGGGCGCTGATACGAAAATCAAGATTTAAAGTTGCGCCGGAGTAGAAGTACTGGCGTTGTTTATCTAAAAGCCGGGTGATCTGTTCTTTTTCCATGGATTGAAGCTCCTTTCTGAAAATGTTGTGTGAGTTGATACTCAGGAATTACTGACTGGCGGCATCAGGCGATAATATAATGTCTCAAGTTCACCGGCATCCATCAGCACAGGAACCGGGTACAGCGGATTGGCTTCTTTGTCTGCATAATGAGCAAGTTCCGGGATATCTGTTTCCTGGATCTCAGGGATGTGATCACCGATACCGAAGCGTTTTTTCATATCTTTTACAGCATCAATAAACATCTGTGCAGCAGTTTTATCATCCTCATGTTTGTCGCAGAGACCTGCAGTTACAGCCAGGTTGCGGAGCTTGTGAGTGATGGAATCTCCGTATGTTTCCAGCACCATAGGCAGGATCACTGCATTGGCAAGTCCGTGTGGAACATTATATTTTCCACCAAGGGAATGTGCAATTGCGTGGACATATCCAACGTAAGATTTGGTGAAGGCGCAGCCTGCGAAATAGGAAGCGCGGAGCATATTTCGTCTTGCTTCAATATTATTGCCATCTGTGTAGGCGGTATCCAGGTTTTCGAAGATCAGTCTGACAGCATCCAGGGCATTTTTTCTTGTGCCTGGCGTGGTGGAGTTGCCGATGTACGCTTCCACTGCATGGGTCAGGGCATCCATTCCGGTTGTAGCTGTGATAAACGGTGGAAGGCTTAAGGTAACCTTTGGATCAAGGACTGCGTAGCGTGGGATCAGCGGAAAATCGTTGATGGCATATTTGTGCCGGGTCTGTGCATCTGTGATCACGGCTGCAAGTGTTGTTTCACTTCCGGTTCCGGCAGTTGTAGGAATAGCGATGAGAAGAGGAAGCTTTTTGTGGATTTTCAGGATTCCCTTCATCTGAGCAAGAGACTGATGCGGTTTGGCAATGCGGGCTGCTGTGGCTTTGGCACAGTCCATACTGGAACCGCCGCCAAAACCAATGATCGCCTGGCAGTCATTATCCAGATACATGTGAAGAGCGTCGTCTACATTGACGGTTGTTGGATTGGCAACGGTTTTGTCGTAGATATGATAAGAGATGCAACTTCGCTTCAGCGTCTGTTCCAGACGCTCCGTAAGGCCAAGGCTTCGGATCCCTGCATCTGTGATGATAAGTACATTATTATAATCTCTTTTTTCCAGAACTTCCGGGATTCCTTTGACACTTCCGATGATCTTCGGATTGCGGTAAGGAAGCAGTGGAAGGGCGAATTTAAAGATGTTCTGAAAAATCCGGCAGTAAGCTTTTTTCAATGGATTCATAGCAGTTTTCATTCCTTTTAAAGTCAAATTATTTTATACTAAATATTATATATAGCAGTTGGAAGGGGAAAAGTCAAGATTGCTGTTTGTGGAAGTGCATTGCGAGGCGTGTTGCTGAGAACGGAGTAACAGTAACGTCATAAAAAAGAAAACGGAAAAATATAATATTGTCATGGCTGCAAATATCCTTTACACTAAGAGAAATAAACGGATTATTATGCCAGTACAGTGGAATGAGAATATCCGCTGGACAGATATTGATCACGGAGGAAATCATGCCAGAAACAGACACATCCGAAAAAAATCCTCTTCACGTATCTGAAGTGGATGATAACCTAAAAGAATTAAGTCCTCACGGTTCCTTTGAACTGCCGGTGGAAACCTATACGGGAAACTGCGAGATCTTTCATGCACTGTATGACCACTGGCACAGTGAGATGGAGATCATGTATATTGAAAAAGGCAGCGGTTTTGCCAGACTGAACAGGGAAAGTATCCGTCTGAAAAAAGGGGACATCCTGATCGTGAACTGTGGAGTTCTCCACAGTATGCGAACTGATCTTAAGAAGCCTCTTTATTATAAGAGTGTGGTTTTCAGCCTGGGCTTCCTTGCAGGTCAGCCGGGAGATATCTGCCAGGAATGTGTGGTATCACCATTAATAGAAAACAAGGCGGAATTCTGCCATCATATAGAAGAAGGAGATTCCGGATATGAGAAGCTTCGGGAAATTTTTCTGGAGATCCATGACTGTCATACGGAGAAAGAGCCATATTTTTATGTGAAGCTGAAAATGCTGTTCTTTGATTTCTTTTATGAGATGCTGACAAAGCATTATATTATCCCGGTAAGTACAGAGCAGAATAAAAGTCTTGCAGCAGTAAAGGAAGTTCTGGATCATATCAGCCTTCACTATCAGGAGAATCTTACCGTTTCAGAGCTTTCCGGACTTTCCAATTACAGTGAGTATTATTTTATGAAGCTTTTCCGCCAGTATACGGGAAAAACTCTGGTGGAATACATCAATGACTTCCGTATGGAGAAGGCGAAGTACCTTCTGACACATTCCGATGCACCTGTGACGGAGATAGCCATGCAGGTGGGATTTAATAGTACAAGCTATTTTATCAAGAAATTTCAGCAGTCCAATAAAGTTTCGCCGCATAAGTACAGGAAGAGTATGAGACAGATATGAGAAAGCTCACGCAGCAGTCGCACATGTCCCGGTTACATTTCTATGCAGAGCTGCAGTAAAAAGGGAAAAACAGTCTGACAAATATCTTGCATATCATGACAGGATTGTTATATTTTTGAAAGGAAATGCGTGATATCCTAATATCATCAAAAACAAAGCAAACAACCTTGTAAAAACATATTTCATCCCATCAAGATCCATGAAAGGAGATCAAAAAATGGAAACATTAAGCAAAGTATTTGAAGACAAATATAACAAAAATGTAAAAGATTGTACAAACGAGGAAATCTATCACGGACTTCTCTCCTGGACAAAAGAGCAGCTGAAGGGTCGCGGTTATCAGGACGGAAAAAAGAAAATTTATTATATTTCCGCAGAGTTTCTCATCGGTAAACTGCTCTCCAACAACCTGATCAATCTGGGTGTTTATGATGAAGTTGCAAAATATCTTAAAGAGAACGGTAAAGAGCTTTCCATGATCGAGGAGATCGAGCCGGAGCCATCTCTTGGAAACGGTGGACTTGGCCGACTGGCAGCCTGCTTCCTGGATTCCATCGCAACCTTAGGTCTTCCGGGTGAAGGAATCGGCCTTAATTATCACCTTGGACTTTTTAAACAGGAGTTTAAAGATCATCTTCAGTTTGAGACACCGAACCCGTGGATCGAGCCGGAGAGCTGGCTTACAGATGCAGGAATTTCCTACTATGTACCGTTTAAGGGATTTATGCTGAAATCCACACTGTATGATATTGATGTAGCAGGATATGAGAACAAAGCGATCAAGCTTCGTCTTTTTGATATTGATATTGCAGATGAGAGCATTGTAGGCGAGGGAATCTCCTTTGATAAGAAGGATCTGCTCCACAACCTGACACTGTTCCTGTATCCGGATGACAGTGATGACGCAGGAAGAAAGCTTCGTATTTATCAGCAGTATTTCATGGTAAGCAATGCAGCACAGCTGATCCTGGATGAGGCAACAGCAAAAGGCTGCAATCTTCATGACCTTGCTGATTACGCAGTGATTCAGATCAATGATACACATCCGAGTATGGTAATTCCGGAGCTGATCCGTCTTCTTACAGAGCGCGGAATCGAATTTGAGGAGGCTTGTGAGATTGTATCTCATGTGTGCGCTTATACCAACCATACCATCCTTGCAGAGGCACTTGAGAAATGGCCGATCTCCTATCTTGAGGAGGTTGTTCCGCATCTGATGCCGATCATCCGCAAACTGGACGAGCGTATCAAAGCAAAATATCCGCAGGAGAATCTTGCAATCATTGATAAGAACGACCTGGTTCACATGGCACATATGGACATTCATTACGGATTTTCCATCAACGGTGTTGCATCCCTTCATACAGATATACTGAAGGAAACAGAGCTTCATCAGTTCTATGAGATCTATCCGGATAAATTTAATAATAAGACAAATGGAATCACCTTCCGCAGATGGCTTCTTCACTGCAACCATCCGCTGACAGAGTACATCACATCCATGCTCGGTGACGGCTTCCGCAAAGATTCTTTTGAGCTTGACAAGATGCTTGACTTCAAAGGAAACCAGGATGTTCTTGCAAATATCCTGAAGATCAAACAGGATGCAAAGAAGAGATGTGCAGAGTTTATCAAAGCCAACACAGGAGAGGAAATCAATACTCACAGTGTTTATGATATCCAGATCAAACGTCTTCATGAGTACAAACGTCAGCAGCTGAATGCCCTGTATATCATTGATCGTTACCTGAAGATCAAAGCAGGTGAGAAACCGGAGCGTCCGGTAACCTTTATCTTTGGTGCAAAAGCAGCTCCTGCATACGTTATCGCAAAGGACATTATCCACCTGATCCTCTGCTTACAGGAACTTATCAACAATGATCCGGAAGTTTCTCCATATATGAAGGTTGTTATGGTGGAAAACTACAATGTAAGTGCAGCAGAGAAGCTGATTCCGGCCTGCGATATCTCCGAGCAGATTTCTCTTGCATCAAAAGAAGCCAGCGGAACCGGAAACATGAAATTTATGCTTAACGGTGCTGTGACACTTGGTACTATGGATGGTGCAAATGTGGAGATCAGCCAGCTGGTAGGTAAGGATAATATCTATATCTTCGGTGAGTCCAGTGAGCAGGTTATCAATCACTATGAGAAAGCAGATTACTGTGCAAAAGATTTCTACGACAAAGACGAGCGTATCCGCCACGCAGTAGATTCATCATTGGAAATGAACTTCTTGCTATCGGAAGTGAGGAGCATTTAAGAAGACTGCATCACGAGATCGTAAGCAAAGACTGGTTCATGACTCTTCTTGACTTCGAGGATTATGCAAAGGTGAAAGATCAGGCACTGTGCGATTATGAGGACAGAACCGCATGGGCAGAGAAGATGCTTGTAAACATCGCAAAAGCAGGATACTTTTCTTCAGACAGAACTATCGAGGAGTACAACAGAGATATCTGGCATCTGACAGCGGAGAAATAATATCACAGCAGTCAGAATAAAAGAAACACCGACGTTCAGTTGAATTTACAGCAGAACGTCGGTGCTTTTTTGTGTCCGGAAATAGGAAATATTTCAATGGAAAAGTTTTTATGAAGTCATTTCAGGCCCTCCCATGCTTAAATGCCATCATCATTTCCTTGGTAAGGCTGATATTATCGCCCTCATCCGGGATGTCTTCCCGATTGAACCAGGAGGCCATGGAGAGTTCATTGTGGTCTACAGTGAGGGTGTCATCGCCGTCTAGGTCACAGTAGAAGCCGAACAGGAGAGTGCCGGAGAAGGACCATGGCTGGCTCTTGTAGTAGCGGAGATTTTTGACCTTTATGCCGATCTCTTCCATAACTTCACGGTGAACGGTCTCTTCGATGGTCTCGCCAATCTCGGCAAAACCTGCGATCATGGCGTAGCGGGTGTGATTTCGGCCCTCATATTTGGAGAGGATCAGCTTGTCGCCGTTGGTAACGCCTACGATCACAGCAGGGGAAAGTACCGGATATTCTCCGTTTCCGCAGGAAGGACAGATCATTTTGCGCTCTGTCTTATCGTGTACCATTGGCTGGCCGCAGCAGCCGCAGAAACGACGCTTGCTGTACCACTGAAAGAGCTGATATCCGGTGATTCCTGCGAAAGCCAGATACTGTGGCTCTGCTGTGCGGAGAACTCTTGTGATTTCAAACTGATAACCAGGAAGGAGACTGGTGTCAAGATCCGGGATCAGATAAAAATGCTCTTCGTCAACGGAGAAGAGATAGATATAATTCTCATATAGGTTTTCAACTTTTCCTTCCAGCTCTCCAAAGCTTGGAAGAGTCATAGTCTCGCCATCTTTTTTCATAAGGATCTTTCCTTCTTCATAGGCGAGGATGTGGCTTCCTTTATCCGGGGCCACAGGCTTGTATTCGTTGTGATAGGTATGTGGTGTGATATCCTGGATCATGATCGATAATTCCTTTCCGAATTTATTGTTTTACAACGTTTGCTGAGAAGTTTTGCCATATAAAATACAGCACGCTTTCTACAGTATAAGCTTACCTTAAGAAAAAGGCAACTGTCCTTTTGGTGACCAGTAATAACAAAAAAGTTGTATGAGTCAGAAAATCAGTGTAAGATAAATGTATTATATTGTGCAGAAGATGTTAAAGGTCTGAGAAGTTTTCTGTACAGAAGGAGAAGATCATGACAACAACAGAAAAGCCGGGACTGACCCGGGATGCCATTAAATATCTGGCAATTTTTACTATGCTTTTGAACCATATCGCCAATGTATTGTTACCGGAAAACACGATACTCTGGGAAGTACTGGTTGATATCGGCTACTTCACAGCCATTACCATGTGCTATTTCCTTGTGGAAGGTTTTTACTATACACATTCCCGGAGAAAATATGGCGAGAGACTTCTGATCTTTGCAGGAATCTCCCAGGTTCCCTATATGATGGCATTTGATTTTTCGCAGCTGAATATGATATTTACACTGTTTATCTGCTTCATGATCCTGGTGATCCAGGATAAGATGATGGTAAGTAAGTGGAGGATTCCGCTTACACTCATTCTGCTGGTCCTGTCCGTTTATTCGGACTGGGCGATTCTGGCACCTGTTTTTACAATCTGGTTCCATGCAGCATGGGGAAACAGAAAGAAAATGGTTCAGGCTTATGGAATCGGAGCAGTGCTTTTTGCTGCGTTTAATTACGCGTCTTATGCCGAAACTTTGCCGGCTGCACAGGCATTGCTTCATGCATTGCTTTCAGCAATTGGAATCATAGTATCAGGAATTATCATTATCTGCTTCTATAATGGAAAAAATCTGAAAAAGCACCGAAGTTTTCCAAGTGGTTTTTCTATATTTTCTATCCGGCACATCTGCTGATCTTAAGTTTGATCAAAATGTGGATCTTGTAAAAGATGCTGAAAAAATGTATCAGACAGATTGCTGAAAATAAAAAAGTATATCAGTAAAACATAGTAAGTCTGTAAGAAAATAAGAAAATTAAAGAAAAACTCTTGAAATCAAAAAAATTATCTGCTATGATAACTCCCATGACAAAGGCGTCTGGAAATTAAGTTTCCAGGCGCTTTTTGCGTTGCAGAAATAAATGAGGGAATCGAGGAGGAATGATTATGAATGCAGGAGATACTGGTTTTATGCTGATCTGTACGGCCTTTGTGTTCTTTATGACACCGGGGCTGGCATTTTTCTATGGAGGACTTGTCCGGAGAAAAAATGTTGTTAATACTATGATGGCCTGTGCTGCGATCATGGGTCTGTCTGTTGTGATGTGGACATTGTTTGGTTATTCACTTGCCTTTGGTGGAAACCACGGTGGGATTATCGGTGACTTCCGGTGGTTTGCCATGAACGGTGTCGGCTGGGAGCCGGGACCTTATGCAGATACCATTCCGCATCTGGTATTTGCAGCGTTCCAGATGATGTTTGCCATGATCACACCGGCACTGATCACAGGCGCTGTTGTTGGAAGAATGCGTTTTAAAGCACTGTTTCTTTTTGTTGCAATCTGGTCTGTGATCGTGTATTATCCTATGGCACATATGGTCTGGGGAGACGGCGGATTTCTGGCAGCTATCGGTTCAGTGGATTTTGCAGGAGGAAATGTAGTACATATCAGCTCCGGCGTCAGTGCACTTGTACTGGCCATTTATCTTAAACAGAGACGTGGCTACGCAAAAGCAACCTACCGCACCCATAATATTCCATTTGTTTTCCTGGGTGCAGCCATGCTGTGGTTTGGCTGGTTCGGATTTAACGCAGGAAGTGCACTGAAGGCAGACGGACTTGCAGCACATGCCTTTATGACCAGTAGCATTTCTTCTGCCTGCGCATTGCTGACCTGGATGCTGATTGAGGTGATCCGTGAGGGAAAACCGACACTGGTTGGTGCATCCACAGGTCTTGTTATCGGACTGGTAGCCATTACACCGGGAGCTGGATTCGTGCCGGTATGGGCATCCTTTATCATTGGAATTCTGGTAAGCCCGATCTGTTATTTTACAGTGATCCTTCTGAAACAGAAGCTGAAGATCGACGATGCGCTGGATGCTTTTGGCTGTCATGGTATAGGTGGTATCTGGGGTGGAATCGCAACCGGACTTTTCGGAAAATCTTCGATCAATTCCGCTGCAAAATGGGACGGCCTTGTATTTGGAGATTACCGTCTGTTTCTGGCACAGGTTTTAAGTATTGTGATCACCATTGCTGTTGCCATTGTGGGAACACTGATCTGTATTGGAATCGTGCGTATTTTTACACCGCTTCGTGTAGATCCGAAGGAAGAACTGGTTGGTCTGGACGCATCCCAGCATGGAGAGAATGCATATCCGTCATTCAATGGATTTGACTGATAAGAGTCCATTTCCTGTTAATGTGAATGATGGTGTTAAAGAGGAGATTATAGTATGTTGATTAAAATAGAAGCAATCGTAAGAGAAGAAAAAATGGAAGATGTCAAAGCAGCGTTAAATGACATCCAGGTAAACGGATTTACAGTAACCCAGATCATGGGCTGCGGAACACAGCGCGGCTATACAGAATATGTCCGTGGTTCTAAAATCGATGTATTTCTGAAACCGAAGATCAAGTTTGAGATCGTAGTATCATCAGAAGACTGGGAGATTAAAGTTATTGATGCCATTCAGAAAGCAGCATTCACCGGTGATCCGGGCGATGGTAAGATATTCAGCTACGAGATCCGAAATGCTGTCCGAATCCGAACCGGTGAGACCGGATATGATGCACTGCAGTCGGAGTTCCTGTAAAATAATAAAGATGTAAAAAAGATCCTTCTGGAAAAACTGAGATATTCAGATTTTCAGAAGGATTTTTTGCAGATAATTAACAATAGTCTTACTTTGATTTGATGTAAACTTCTGCAGTTACATATAAGATAGAAAGGTACACAATAGATCAGTTAGAAAGTAAAATTAAAACATACGGAAAAACTATGTCAAAAAAGAAATCAAAGAAGATCAGAAAAGAGCAGGCTCAGGAATTCAGTTCAGCAGAACCGGAACATCCTGAACTGGCGGCAGAAAAAACAGCAGCCATTGACAGCTGCATCAAAGATTCGGACTATTGCGATGGATTACTGGTCTGTGTTAGAATATGAGTTGTATTATAAAAAAAAGACAATGCGGAAATTGAAGTAGAATTAAAAAAATATGCAGAAGAAATTGCGAATCTGGACCACAGAATGCTGGAATTACGAAATAAAATTGAAAAAATCTGAACAACCAGCGAATGTGAGATCAGAATGCCTGTTATAAAAAAGAAAACGGAGAATTCCCGAAAGAAAAATTTAAGGAATTCTCCGTTTTATTATCTGACCGAGCAAACTATGAAGCTATTATTCAATATAGAGCTGTGCAACAAATGGGGCATAAGATATCCACCTGCTTTTTTTCTGCCATAGTTGTATTTCAGCTGCAAAGATGACATTTCTCACAGGCAGACGGTGTGGCTGCACAGCCGCCAAGAGCAGTCTCACGAAGCTCTGCAGGAAGCTTTTTTCCCACGGCGTACATGGTATCGATCATCTCATCCAGAGGGATAAACTGAGTGATACCGGCCAGTGACATTTCCGCTGCGATGAGAGCATTGGAAACACCGGCTGCGTTACGGTTCTGGCACGGATATTCTACCAGGCCGCCTACGGGATCACATACAAGTCCGAGCATGTTCATAAGGACTGTGGAAGCAGCGTAAGTGCATTGTAAGGGTGTACCGTCAAGAAGCTCTACAGCAGCGGAAGCAGCCATGGCAGAAGCAATTCCAACCTCAGCCTGGCATCCGCCGACAGCACCGGCAACAGTGGCATTACGCATGGCAAGATAGCCGATGGCACCTGCATTAAAAAGAGCCTGGCGGATTTTTTCATCGGAAAAGCCGTAGACCTCCTGAAGAGCAAGCATCAGTCCTGGAACGATCCCGGCACTGCCGGCAGTAGGAGAGGCAACGATAAGTCCCATGGAAGCATTGGTCTCCAGAGTTGCCATAGCGTAGGTGATACCTTTTCCAAGGACATTTCCGCACAGACTTTTTCCCTGGTCATGAAATTCGCAGAGCCTTCGGGCTTCACCGCCGATCAGTCCCCCCATAGATATCACCGGATCTTTGATGGGGGAAAAAGCAGCGTCCTTCATGATCTCCAGAACACGGTCCATGCGCTGGTTCACGATTTCAGCAGTGGTTTCACCAAGCAGGATCTCACGCTGGCGCATTACTTCGGAAATCGGAAGATTTTTTTCCCGGCAGAGAGCAAGGAGTTCCTTTGCATTTTTGAAATCCATAAAACACATCCTCCTTTTTCCTACATCTGAACAACCATGACATCATGGATGTTGGCGTTCCGGTGAATGCTTTCTACGATATCTTCAGGGAGATGACCATCGGATTCTACGATCGTATACGCTGTAGTTCCCTTGGACTCTCGGAAAAGACGCATAAAAGCAATGTTAATGTTACGTTCACTTAAGCATCTGGTGATGTAGGCCACAACACCGGGGGTATCCTGATGGATCACGATGATCGCGCTGTATTCGCCTGTGAAATCCACTTTTACGTGGTTGATCTCAACAATGCGAACCTTGCCGCCACCCAGCGATTCACCGCGGACAGTCATTTCCTGTCCCTGGTCATTGACCATATGGATATCCACAGTGTTAGGATGTACATCCGTTTCTGATTCATTAGGAGTAAAGGAAAAGTCGATACCTCTGTCTCTTGCAATGTCAAAAGAATTCCGGATGCGCATATCATCAGTAGAAAAGCCCATGATCCCTCCAAGAAGGGCACGGTCAGTGCCGTGTCCCTTGTACGTTCTGGCAAAAGATCCGTAGAGGGTGAACTCCACTTTTTTCAGGGGCGGCATGATCATTTTCTGAGCAAGGAAAGCGATCCGGGCAGCTCCTGCGGTATGAGAACTGGAAGGGCCGATCATGTTCGGACCCATAACGTCAAATACACTGATAAAAGACATTTTACTTAAATCTCCTGTGGTGTTTTTGCAATAAATTTCTTATAAATAGTGTCAACGATCACGCCGATAGCATTGTCACCGGATACATTGCAGGCTGTTCCAAAGGAATCCTGTGTGATATAAAGGGCAACCATGATCGCACAGATTGCACCGTCCGGATCACCGGCTTCAGCTCCGAATACCATGTAAAGGAATGGAAGAGCAGTCATGATGGAACCGCCAGGAGCACCCGGGGAAGCAACCATGGCAACACCAAGAGTCATGATAAATGGAACAACAGTACCAAGACTGATCGGCAGCTGGTTCATAAGACAAACAGCAGTTGCGCAGGCTGTGATGGTGATCATGGAACCAGCCATATGAATGTTTGCACAGAGCGGTACTACGAAGTTGCGGATCTGCTCGCACACGCCGTCATTCTTTGCACATTCCAGGTTGACCGGGATGGTAGCTGCGGAAGACTGTGTTCCCAGAGCAGTGGTGTATCCCGGAATCTGATTTTTGATCAGAGTGAAAGGATTTTTCTTGCTTACTGTACCTGCGACCAGGAACTGGATGGTAATGCAGATCAGGTGCATGATGATAACAACAAGGAATACCTTCCAGAGGATGCTTAAGATCGCGAAGGTTTTTCCGGAGATCGTCATATCTGTAAATGTTCCGCAGATATAAAGCGGAAGCAGCGGAATGATGATCGTATGAAGAACTTTGTCAATGATCTTGGAAAAGTCGCTCATTCCGTTATAAAGGCTGTTTCCCATTTCTTTTCCACGCATGGAAGAGAGACAGAGCCCCATAACAAAGGCAAGGGCAACAGCAGAAAGAGTATCCATGACAGGCTCCAGTGTAATAGAGAAAAACGGTGTCAGGGATGAGTCGGCAGTAGCTGCGATCTGATCCAGTGCACCTTCACTCATAAAGTGAGGGAACAGATTGGATGATACCAGGTAAGAAGCAGATCCTGCGATCAGAGTGGAACCATAGGCCAGAGCCACTGTGATCAGAAGGAGCTTACCAGCACCCTGTGAAAGATCTGCAATACCCATAGTTACATAGGCAAGGATCATCAGAGGGATCACGAATTTCAAAAATGTGCTGAAAAATCCGGAAAGGGTTACAACAAAGCGACAGAAGCCTTCCGGAAGAAACTGGCCGAACAGGATACCTACGATAATGGCAATGATCAGCTTCGGCACAAGCCCGATCTTAATTTTTTTCTTTTCCATTTGGATTCTTTCCTCCTGAGTATGAAAGTATGCAGTTACTATTTAATGCAGGATATTGCCAGTGAATAGTAACATTGTGTGTCGCTGTCACACGGACAGCGAGAATTAGTAAAGTTGCACAAAAATACGATTGACGTCTTCGTGATTATATTGTAACATTGATATAATAATAAGGCAAATTCATAGATTTCATTATCATGTTGAAATAATTTCATAGAAAAAAGGTGAAAAATCATGGAAATCCGTCAGCTAGAGACATTCGTACATGTAGCACAGCTTCAGAGCTTTTCCAGGGCAGCAGAAGTCCTCGGATACTCTCAGTCAGCCATCACTGTCCAGATCCGTCTTCTTGAAAATGAACTGGAAACCCGTCTTTTTGACAGAACCGGCAAGCGTGTTGTGCTTACTTCTTCAGGAAAAGAATTCCTGGATCATGCCAACCGGATCTTATATGACATAAACAGAGCGCGAAAATCAATGAACGACGATACGGAATTGAAGAACCCGCTGCATATCGGAACCATCGAGTCACTGTGTACAGCCAAGCTTCCCTCTGTTCTTACCAAATATCGAAGACTTCATCCGAAAGTTAGTCTCCAGGTAACGATTGATACGCCAGAGCAGCTGATCAGGATGATGGAGCATAATGGACTGGATCTTATTTACATACTGGATACTCCGAGATGGGATCAGAACTGGATCAAAGTAATGGAGAAGGCAGAACCCGTGGTGTTCGTGGCATCTGCAGATTCGGACTTTGCAGGAAAAACTCTGAAACTTAACGATATCCTGGAGGAGCCTTTTTTTCTCACAGAGAGGAATGCCAATTACCGGCAGGCCCTGGATCAGCAGCTGGCACTTAAGAAGCAGGCCCTGTCACCGGTGTTGGAGATCAGCGACACTGCCTTTATCATCCGTATGCTGGAAAAAAATCACGGACTTTCCTTCCTTCCCTATCTGGCTGTGGAGCGGGATATCAGGAAAGGACGTATCGCTCTTCTTCATGTGGAAGATGTGGAGATATCCATGTACCGGCAGATCTTTTACCATAAGAATAAGTTTAAGACAAGAGAGATGGAAGAATTTATCAGACTTGCGGCAGAGTGATCTGCCGCATTTTCTGTACGGTTTTACGGGTGAGGTATATGACATGGGGAGTGAACAGTAAGTTATTGTTCACTGGCAATATTCCGCGAGGTGTTTTTGGTGAGCGAAGGTCACAGAAATTCCAGTGCTGTATCTTGTAAAGCAGATAAAAATGTGGCACTATAGATGGTATAAAAAATCAGAGGAGTGATCAACATGGATTTTACAGAAGAAGCGAAGGTACTGGGCTTTTCCGATGCAGCAGTAATGGATACAGATAATCTGGTTTTTATGCCGGAGTACCGTGTTTTCTGTGAGGAGAATGCCTGCGGTAATTATGACAAGAACCCTGCATGTCCGCCGGAGAGCGGAACTGTGGAAGAGATGAAGGCACGTGCCCTTAAATATGAAAAAACACTGGTGCTTCAGACCACCCAGGACAGCCTTATGGATTATAAGAAGGCGAAGCTTTTTCACAACAAACTTACCGAAAAGCTTTCAGAAAAAATGAAAGAAGCAGGAAAAACAGACATTCTTATCATGAGTGCAGGTCCGTACAAACATAATTCCTGTATGTCTGCCTATTGCGTAAATGCCCAGAAAATGGCAGATGCGGTAAACATGCTATGTTGGACAGATGACGGAAAGATCCGATATTTTTCCCAGATCCTTTTCCATGAATAACAGATTTTCTGAGTAAAGTACTACGGTGGTTACTGTTCACTTTTTTCACTAAAGAACTGGACATAATAAACAAATTAGAGTAAAATTTATGTTATATGTACGTGCATAACGCATAAAAATGCTGGCTGTGAAATAAACAGTAACGATAAAAGTCCGGGGGTGGATCGGAAAAATGAAGAAAAAGATCCGGATTGAAAAAGTAAGCACCTGGAGCACGGTGATTGCTTTTTTTCTCACATTTGTATTTCTGGGAATTGCTGTGTGGAGCTGGGGGGAATTCAATACCATCAAGACAGCGACAGAACAGTATATTACCTGCGAGGATGCGACCAAACAGATGCAGGAGGGGTCTGATTATCTGACGGAGCAGGTACGGCTGTATACCATGACAGGTGAGAAGCAGTACATGGATAATTATTTTAAAGAGAAGGAAACCGGTAAAAAAAGAGAAGCTTCCCTGGAGTCCGTAAAAAAAGAATTTGGCGAAACAGAAATGTATTATTTGCTCCAGGCTGCGTATAAGAACTCTGAAGAATTAATGACCACTGAATATAAGGCTATGCGCCTGGTAGTGGAAAATACCGGACTTTCCAGGGAGGCATGGCCGCAGGAAATCCAGGATATCAAACTGTCATATCCGGAAAGCGATCTTTCTGCTACCGGTAAGATGCGTACAGCCCAGCTGCTTGTAAGTAACAACAGTTATCAGGCTGCCAAAGAACGGATTACCAACAAATGTCAGGAATGTAAATCACTTCTTGCAGACACTACCAGAAATGTTCAGGGAAAATCTATTCGTATTTCCAAAGAAATCGTGAAGAAACTGGAAGGCTGTATGGCAGTTCTGGTTGCCTTGATCGTGATCATCAGCGTAATAATACGAAAACTGATAGTAAAGCCTCTTCTCAGCTACAACCAGAGTATTAAGAACGGTGAAATTTTTCCTGTGATCGGTGCAGCGGAATTACAGAATCTGGCAGAAACCTATAACACCATGTACAGGGATATTCAGGAGACGCAGAAACTGATCCGGCATGAAGCTGAGAATGATGCTCTGACAGAACTTCTGAACAGAAGATATTTTGACAAGATCCTCAGGATATATGATGAAGGCAAGAGCTCTTTTGCCCTTCTTCTGAACCCGGAGGACGATCTTCCACCGGTTTCCCTGAGTGTGGGAGCAGCATTTGCAGACAGAGAGAATCCGGGAGAAAGTATTTTCAAAGATGCGGACAAGGCTCTCTATTATGTGAAAGAGCATGGACGGAACGGCTGCAGTTTTTACTGATAACAGGCGGGGAGAAAGGTATGGGAGAGAATGAGTTTATTAGACGGATGTGACATGGAGGAGCTTCTGAGAGAGTCCAGACTGGGATTCTGGAAGATCGAATTTGAAGAGAAAGAGGGGGTAACTCCACGTTTTTATGCGGATTCTGTTACAGATGAACTGATGGGGATTTCAGCAGATATGACTCCGGAGGAGCGTTTTCTGTTCCACAGAGCACATATTCATCAGGATGATATGGAAATGTTCCTGGAATATTCTGATAAACTTTCAGAGGAGCGTACAGAGATCGTTTACCGTTATATTCATCCGATAAGTGGCGAAATGTATGTCCGCTGCAGCGGAAAAAGAGATTTTGCGGAAAAAGACAGAGTCTGTATTATAGGATTCCATCAGGATATTTCCCGGACTGTCCGGATGGAAAAAGAAAAGATGGCAGAGAAACGGCTGGCAGAACAGAATTATACGCTGCGTAAGGAACATCTTCTTCAGAGAGATTACTATAAAGATCTTCTGGACGTGCAGAACTGTGGGCTGATGGCATATACCTTTCCGGGACATAGGCTGATACATATGAATGCAGAGGCACTGAGGATTTATGGATATACAGATATTGCAGAAGTACAGTCCAAACTGGGGCCGATCATAAGGGGAGTATATTATCCGGATCCCGGCACTATTGACAAGCTGAAAGCACTTCGGAATGTAGATGATAATGTGGAATATGAATGCATTATCAATAAAGATACAGAGAAGGAATGTCATTCAATGGCAAAAACCCAGATCTTTACAACACCGGACGGTGAACGGGCTATTGTCACCACATTTCTGGATGTATCCAGAATGGTCATGCTGAAAGATGCACTGAAACAGGCAGAAGAGGGAAACCGTGCAAAAACGGCTTTTCTTTTTAATATGTCTCATGATCTCAGAACACCTATGAATGCCATTATTGGTTTTTCAGAGCTGATGAAACGTCACTGGGATAACAGAGAACTGGCGGAGAATTATCTCTATAAGCTGAAAGAGTCCAGTAACTATCTTCTTGAGATCATCAACAATGTTCTGGAGACAGCGAGAATCGAGAGCGGAAAGGAATCGCTGCAGGAATCTGACTGCAATATCAGAAGCCTTTATGAAGATATTAAGATTATCACAGAAGGCACCCTGGAGAAAAAACATCTGAAATTCGAAAAAAATCTGAGGATCACTCATGAGAATGTAATCGGTGACCCCCTGAAACTGAAAGAGATATTTGTAAACATATTGGGGAATGCAGTGAAGTATACTCCGGAATATGGAAAAGTTGTGATGACCATTACAGAGATCGAGCCGGAAAAAGAGGGCTGTGCAACATTTCGAACAGTGATTGGAGATTCAGGCATCGGTATGAAACAGGAATATCTGGAACATATTTTTGAACCCTTTTCCAGAGAAAAAACATCTTCGGAATCCGGTGTCATCGGAACCGGACTTGGTCTTTCCATTGTAAAATCTCTTGTGGAAATGATGGATGGAAGGATTTCTGTTGAAAGCGAAGAAGGCAAAGGAACAAGATTTACAGTTGTTCTTTCACATCCTGTAGCCCAAATTAAGGAACAGGAAGAAAAAATGCAAAATACAGAAGTTACCTGTGCAGAAGAGCTGAAAGGAAAAAGAATCCTGGTGGCAGAAGACAATGCACTGAATGCAGAGATCATTCTGACCATTCTGAAAGATTACGGCATAGAGGCAGAGCTTGCCGGTGATGGAGATATTGTCATAGATATGCTGAAGAGAAATCAGGCAGATCATTATGATATGATCCTTATGGATATCCAGATGCCACATATGGATGGATATGAGGCAACGAAGGTAATCCGCAGACTTGAAGACAGGAGGGCAGAGATTCCCATTGTGGCCATGACAGCCAATGCTTTTGAGGAAGACCGTAAAGCTGCATTTGCGGCAGGAATGAACGGTCACGTTGCGAAACCGATTGAGATATCCCGGCTTCTGGAAACTATGGCAGAACTTCTGAACTGAAAAAACTTTTGAATAAAAAGCACGCGTATATACACGCGTGCTTTTTTGCACTCTAAAGGCGAAAATTGTAAATAATATACAAAGAAATATACTGCGAATTAGATAAAAATGCGAAAAAACGGAAAAAAGAAAAATAACATTGCATAATTAAAATGCGTGTGATATTATACACAAAACAAGATAAACACGCAATAAGCACGCGCATATAACAAAGCGCACGCAATTTTGCTGTTCGAAGGAGGTTATTATGACTGGAAAGTTGAAGAGACAGCGTTTGCTACTATGATTTTCGGGGCTTTTGCAATCTTTTTTACAGGCTATCCTCATGTATGGTCTATTTACCAGCCCTATGTGATGGAGCAGGCAGGCTGGAGTCAGGGACAGGCATCCATGTGCTTTTATCTGGCACTGAGCACCTTTGTATTCGGAAATATCGTAGGCGGAAGGATGCAGAACCGCTTTAAGGAAAAGACGATTGTATGGATCGGAGGCGGGATCTTTGCGGCAGGAATCCTGGCATCCGCATTTCTGATCGTTCCCACACCGCTTCCTATGTATCTGTCCTATGGCGTGATGCAGGGATTTGGACAGGGAATGATCTACACGGTGATCCTGGCAACAGTGCAGAGATGGTTCCCGGACCGTACCGGATTTGCTTCCGGTGTTGTGGTAACTGCCAACGGACTTTGCGGATTTTTCCTGGCGCCGCTGAGTCGAAAGCTGCTGGAGGCAGAGGGCGTGCAGAAAACCCTTCTGATCGTCGGGGCAGCCATCACAGTGTCCTGGATCCTGTGCGGCATCTTTTTTCAGGCACCCGATAAGCGACTGGTGAACGCAGGTGGCTCTGCGGCAAAGTCCGGGACACCGGAGGTGAAGCAGTATACATCCGGAGAGATGATGCGCACAAAGAATTTTTATCTTCTCCTTGCGACCATGTTCTTTGGACTGATTTCTTATTTTATGGTTTCACCGGTATCCCAGACCTACCAGATCGACCTTGGGATCCCGTCTGCAGTGGCAGTCAGTGCAGTTATGCTTGGATCTATTGTCAATGCGGGAGCAAGACTGGTGCTTCCGACACTTGCAGATAAAGCAGGCAGGATTGTCTGCATCAAAGGCGTGCTGATCGTGGCAGTGATTGCTATGGGAGTTCTTGCTGTATCCGGATCCCTGGCAGTAACGGTTGCCATTGTCCTGATGTACGGCTGCTACGGCGGCATCATGGGAAGCTTTCCGTCTCTGACAAGCTCTATTTTCGGAATGAAGCACACCGGGGAAAATTACGGATTCGTCATGTTCGGCATCGTATTTGCAACCTTTGGCGCACCGGCGATCTCAGGTCTGGTGAGCAGCAATGACTATGAGATGAACGTGGTATTTGGGATCGGAGCTGTTTTTGCAGTGATCGCATTTGTATGCCTGACTCTGCTTGGATGGAACCTTGTGAAAGAGAGAAAACAGACGGACATATCTGAGAAAGAAAAATGTGAGCCGTCTCTGGAAAACTGAATATTTTGCACAGTTGGATGGGGCTGAAAGCTTCAGCATTGTGAGTTGCCGGAATCAGATATTTCTGATAGGATAACTGAAGGATGAGAAAATCAGATATTGTTATTGCCTGTTTATGGAAGAGAGTGTGTGAAATACTGCAAAAATAAGGAGTTGATGCATATGATCACCTGTCAGGATATACTGGAGCTGCAGCTGGACGGAGTGGAGCTGATCGCCGGGGAAAAAGGTCTCGCAAGACCTGTCACATGGACCTATATGGTGCAGACCCGGCCTTTTGAGGAGCATATGAACCAGGGAAATTTTGCCCTGTGTGTGGTAGACTATGTCCGGTTTGACCTGGAAGAAGCCGGGAAAACTATGGAAGAACTATATGGGCTTGGGATTTCCGGCTTTGGGATTTCTATCACCGATGATAAAGAACCCGTCCCGAAGGAGATGATCGACAAAGCCAATGAACTGAAGCTTCCGTTGTTTTACATCCGGTGGGAGGGAGCTTCTTTTGTGGATATTGCCCAGAGTGTGGGGAAGATCATCCTGGAATATGAAATGCAGAACAGGCGGATGGGAGATTATCTTTATAATCTTCTGTTTGGCTATGATGTTAATGACCGCTATATCGAAAAAATCTCCCAGCAGTTCGGGATCAACTTTACAACACCCTGCAGAGTAGGGATCATTGTGGCTGACCGGAAATACGGCATCAATCTGGAGCAGGATGAGCATATCTACGAGTATTATGCCAATTATCTGAACCAGGAAGTCATGGCAATGGAGGGAAATCCCATGTTCCTCCGGTTTCTCAACAAATTTGTCCTTCTTTTTGAGGCAAAAAAAGACAAAAGCATTGAACATGAGCTGGAAAAGGTTCTGCAGAAGATCGATGCCAGTCCGCAGTTTCACGGAACCATCCGAAGCACCTGTATCCTGGGCGGCATCTACACCAATCCTGCAGATTTCGGCACCAGCTATCAGGAGGCAAAGCGTCTGATCCCAAAAAAAGACATGCTTCCCAACCCCAAACATAAAAAAGTCTTAAGTGCCACAGCAATGGGGATTTATCAGTATCTGTTTAACAATGACAATCACGATGAGATCCTGAATTACTGTAATGAACGGCTGGGTAAGCTGGAGGAATACGATCATGCCAACGGGGCATTTCTTCTGGATACCCTGCTTGCCTATTACATGAATGGCTTCAGCGTGGGAAAAACAGCGCAGGAGCTTTTTATCCACAGAAATTCCTTGCAGTACCGGCTGAATAAAATCCAGGAGCTGGTGGATTTTGAGCTGGATGACTACATGGAATATCTGGATGTGGTGAACTGTATCCTGATCAAACGGCTGATGTTTTCCTGAAAATCTGTTTTCTGCAAATACGGTACAAAACAACAGCACTGTGCAAAATGCACAGTTACTTTGTGCAAAATAAAAGTTGACGAAAAGCTTCTCCTGAGTATAATGAAGTCTATCAAACAACAAAGGCGTTGAAGGAAATGAAAAATTTCTTTCAGCGCCCTTTTTGTTTACAGGCGAAAACGTTCAGGTCGACCAGTTAAATATGTTTTGTGCCAGCTATGTAGAAGAGGAGGAAACGAATATGAAAAAAAATCTTTTAGGTAAAATGGTGATCACAGGTATTATTTCCGTAGCAATGTTAGCATCTACAGCAGCTTCCACATGGGCAGCAGACAAATCAGATAAGGATGTGTTAAGGGTTGGCATGGAATGTGCATATGCACCGTTCAACTGGACCCAGGATACAGATACAACCCCGGACGGAAGCAAGGCAGAACCTATTTACGGCAGTGATTATTACGCATATGGCTACGATGTGGCAGTAGCTCAGAAGCTTGCAGATCAGCTTGGAATGAAGCTGGAGATCCACAAGGTTGAATGGTCCTCCATCGGAATCTCCATGGATGCCGGCGATTATGACTGTATCATCGCAGGCATGGGAAAAACGGCAGAAAGAGAAAAATCATATGCATTTACAGAACCATATTATTACAGAGATAACTGTATCGTGGTAAAGGCAGGAGGCAAATATGACGATGTCAAAGGTCTTTCCGATCTTGCAGGAACAGGCTGCAAGGTTACCACACAGCTTGGAACCGGATGGGTACCGCTTCTGGATCAGATCGACGGTGCAGAGCAGTCCGGAAACTATGAGACAACATCAGAGTGCTTTATGGCAATCTCTAACGGAGTTGCAGATGTCTGCGTTGTAGATGTTCCTACAGCAGAATCAGCAGCACTGACAAACAAGGATCTGAAGATCATCAACCTGGATGAGAAGGATACCTTTAAAAATGATGATGAAATGGTCAATGTCTGCATCGCAACAAGAAAAGATGATACAGAGCTGAGAGATAAGCTGCAGGGTGCCATGGATGATATTGGCTGGGATGACAAGGAAAAAATGGATGAGCTTATGGATACCGTCCTGACACAGCAGCCGGCAGCAAACTAATCAAAGCGGGGTGGAGATATGTTAGGTTTTTCAATTACAGATCCGTCCAATTCCCTGGAATGGATGATCTTTCTGGCAAAAAAATATTCCGGTATGTTTCTGGAAGGAACCTGGCTGACTCTCTATATAGCTGTAGCAGGAACCATTCTTGGTTTCCTGCTGGGCTATATCATCGGTATCATCCAGGATATCCGTATCAATGAAGGCGACAGCATTCTGAAAAAAGGAATTTTTAAAATTTAAAGTCAAGATCTGCAGGATCTATGTGGAGGTTTTCAGAGACACACCTATGATCGTTCAGGCGATGGTCCTGTATTATGGTATCCGTCAGGCAAATGTGAATATTACACCATTGTTTGCAGGTGTTATGGTAACGGTACTGAACACCGGAGCCTACATGGCAGAAACTGTCAGAGCCGGCATCGGTTCCATTGATATGGGGCAGAGGGAAGGCGCCTGGGCCATGGGAATGTCACCTATGAAGACCATGATCTACGTGGTACTTCCGCAGGCTTCAAAAATATCATCCCTGAGATGGCAAATACATTTCTTACAAATCTGAAAATGACTTCCGTTCTGAATGTTATAGCAGTTCAGGAGCTGTTTATGGCAGCAAAGACTGTAGGCGGAAATTATTATAAATATTTTGAATCCTATCTTGTTATTGCAGTGATCTATTTTGTACTCTGCTTTGTATTCAACCGTCTGTTACATTCCTTGAAAAGAAGATGAAGAAAACAGAGAACTACGCACTGGCAGTGGAATATATGGAAAATCCGTAAGGAGGGAAAAATAATGGGTGATGCAATCATATCCGTTGAGGATTAAGTAAAGCATTTGGACAGCATGAAGTACTGCGAAAAATTGACTTCAACGTGGAGCCGGGCGAGATCATCTGTATTGTTGGTTCCTCCGGTTCCGGAAAATCCACTCTGCTTCGCTGTATCAACAAGCTGGAAACCCAGACCAGCGGAAAGATACGCTATCATGGAAAAGAGATCGGAGCAGTACAGAAGGAGATCAATGATTATAGGTCAAAGGTCGGCATGGTATTTCAGTCCTTTAATCTCTTTAACAACATGACTGTTCTCCAGAACTGTATGCTCTGTACAAGAAAAGTCCTTCATCTTTCAAAGGAAGAAGCCTTTGATCGGGCGATCACACATCTGAAGCAGGTAGGTATGGCACCGTTTATCAATGCAAATCCAACACAGCTTTCTGGTGGACAGAAGCAGAGGGTTGCCATTGCAAGATCGCTTTGCATGAATCCTGAGGTCCTGCTTTTTGATGAACCTACATCAGCACTGGACCCGGAGATGGTAGGAGAGGTTTTAAATGTTATGAAGGAGCTGGCGACCACAGGCCTTACTATGATCATTGTGACTCATGAGATGGCATTTGCCAGAGATGTTTCCACCAGGACGATTTTTATGGATCAGGGTTACATTGTGGAGGATGCACCTCCGGCGGAGCTGTTTAAAAATCCTAAAAATGCCCGTACCAGAGAATTTTTGAGCCGTTATCTGGCAGGATAGGAAGGAGTATAAAATGGAAAATTTTATTGTAACCTTTGCCAGAGGTTTTGGAACCGGCGGAAAGGAAATCGCCTCCATGCTGGCAAAAGACCTTGGAATCCACTGTTATGAAAATCGTATCCTGACACTGGCAAGCCAGATGAGCGGACTGGATGAAAAGCTTTTCCTGGATATCAATGAGCGTATCCGCAGTAACGGAGGATTTACAGGATTTCTTAAAGGGCTGCCCAGATCCAGGCAGTACATTGCGAGAAACGAGAAATTTGTTTCCGATGACCGGTTGTTTGAGTATCAGTCACAGATCATCAGAAATCTGGCAGATCAGGAATCCTGCGTGATCGTCGGTAAATGCGCGGATTATGTCTTAAAGGGCAGAAAAAATGTGGTAAGTATCTATATCGAAGCGCCGCGTGCCTTTTGTCTGGAGCGGACCATGCAGAGGATGAAGGTATCCGCAGATGTGGCAGCAGCCACCATTGAGAACACAGATAAGTACAGGGCGGACTATTATAAATATTATACAAAAGGAAATTACTGGACCAATCCCGTCAATTACGATATGACGCTGAACAGTGAAAAAGTCGGAATTGCAGGATGTGTAAAGATGATCGAAGAATATCTGGTGATGAAGGGTCTGATCACACGGGAACAGATCTTATCAGAACAGATCACAAAAGGGGAGGAAAAGAAATGAAGCTGGAAGAAACAGGACTGACATTTGAGGATATCAAGGAAAAAGTAAATAAATACATGATCGAGACCTATGAGAGAATGGATTTTCTGGCAGAAAGTGCAAAAGACCAGTATATCTACAATGAGAAGGGCGAAAAATATCTGGATTTTTATGCAGGTATCGCAGTAAACTCCGCAGGAAGCTGCAATGAGAAGGTAGTAAAAGCGGTTGTGGACCAGGCACAGACACTGATGCATACCTTCAACTATCCGTACACCATTCCCCAGGCTCTTCTTGCTGAAAAGGTCTGCACAACCATCGGAATGGATAAGATATTTTTTCAGAACTCCGGTACAGAGGCAAATGAGGCTATGATCAAAATGGCAAGAAAATACGGAATCGAAAAATATGGTCCGAACCGTTATCATATCGTAACTGCAAAAATGGGATTCCATGGAAGAACCTTTGGTGCCATGTCTGCTACCGGACAGCCGGGAAACGGATGCCAGGTTGGCTTCGGTCCTATGACCTACGGATTTTCCTATGCACCGTACAATGATCTTGAGGCTTTCAAGGATGCCTGCACGGAAAATACCATTGCCATTATGATAGAGCCTGTACAGGGCGAGGGTGGTGTCCATCCGGCAACGATGGAATTTATGAAGGGACTTCGGGAATTTTGTGATGAGAACGATATGCTCCTTCTTATTGATGAGGTTCAGACAGGCTGGTGCAGAACCGGTAAGGTGATGAGCTATATGCATTACGGGATCAAACCGGATATTGTGTCCATGGCAAAGGCCCTTGGAGGAGGTATGCCGATCGGCGCGATCTGCGCTACAGAGGAAGTAGCAAAAGCATTCACACCTGGTTCCCACGGAACAACCTCGGCGGACATCCGGTTTCCTGTGCTGCGGCACTTGCAGAGGTTGGGGAACTTCTCGACAGAGATCTGGCTGGCAATGCGGCAAAGATGGGTACTTATTTTATGGAAAAACTTGCAAAGATCCCTCATGTAAAAGAGGTTCGTGGTCAGGGACTTCTGGTAGGCGTGGAATTTGATGATGCTATTTACGGTGTGGATGTAAAGCATGGCTGTCTGGACAGCCATCTTCTGATCACTGCAATCGGAGTACATACCATCCGTATGGTACCGCCGCTGATCATTACAGAGGAGGACTGTGATCAGGCGGCTGCCATCATTGAAGAGACAGTAAAAGCACTTTCAGAATAAGCGGAGGAGATGGACAGCATGAAAAGATTTACATTTTCTGTACCGCAGAATATTCTTTTTGGTGAGGGTGTATTAAAGGAGCTTCCCGGGGTAGCCGGGAAGCTTGGAGGAAAACATGGTTTTATCATTTCCGGTCCCACACTGAACAGACTTGGTGTGGTGGGGCAGTGTGAAGAGATCCTTACACAGGCCGGCATTGCAGTCAGCACCTTCTGTGATACAGAAGGAAATCCATCCGTGGAGACTGTGGAACGTGCAGCAGAAGCGTTCCGGGCAAGCGGAGCGGATTTTATTGTCGCTCTTGGTGGGGGTTCCCCTATGGATGTGGCAAAAGCTGTCGGTGTTGTGGCAAAATACGGCGGCAGCATCACGGAATATGAAGGGGCAGACAAGGTGCCGGGGGCGATCATCCCGCTGATCGCCATTCCTACAACAGCAGGAACCGGATCTGAGGTGACTGCCTTTTCCGTCATCACGGATCATAAGAGAAATTATAAGCTGACCGTATTTTCTTATGAGCTGATCCCGGCATACGCGCTGCTGGATCCGACACTTCTTACATCTGCTCCGGCATCTGTGGCAGCTGCCTGTGGGGTGGATGCGCTGATCCATGCAGAGGAAGCATACGTTTCTCTGGATGCCTCTCCTTTTTCCGAGGCCATGAGCGAAAAGGCAATGGAACTCATTGGGCGGAGCATCCGGACCTACGTGGCAGACCGCAGTAATAGGGAAGCAGCTTCCGACATGCTGGCAGGCTCTCTTTTTGCAGGGATGGCTTTTTCCTGGGCAAGGCTTGGAAACATCCATGCCATGAGCCATCCGGTCAGTGCCTTTTATAATGTGCCTCACGGCGTGGCAAACGGGATCCTGTTCCCTTACGTTGTGAAATATAATGAAGAAGCAGCCTTTGAAAAATACCGGAAGATCTACAACAATATTTCCACGGAAAAGAAAAGCGCAGAGGAATTTTCCAAAGGAATGCTGGAGCAGGCGGTACGGGAGCTGAATAAACAGCTGGGAATTCCCGCAAATTATCGGACGTGGGAGTAACCAGAGAGCATTTTTCCCAGATGATAGAGGATGCCATGAAAAGCGGAAACATTGCAGTAAATCCCCGGAAAACAGGCAGCGAGGATATTCTGGGGATTTATGAAGAAGCGTTATAAAGGAGCTCCGGAAAGGCAAAGATAGCTGAAATATAAAAACAGAGACCAGAAGTTTCCAAAATTCTGGTCTCTGTTTTTTGTGTGCCCAAAAGAAGCAAAACATAAAAATCTCCCCGGAAAAAAGAAAAATATCCGTATTATCCGGACCAGGATCTTCTGGTATGATGGTATCAGGAAAAGTTTAGGCTGATGGGAGGAGAAACTTTATGGAATATATATTTAAGCAGGCAAAGCCTGTGTGGGGAACGGATCTGAAGACCAGATATAATCAGTTTCTGGGATTTTATGCGGAACTCAAAGAGCACAGAAAGATCAGGATCGCCATTGCGGCAAGAAGTAGCTATCGTTTATTTGTGAATGGGAAATTATATGCCTGTGGGCCGGCACGATGTGCAGATCATTATTGCAGAGTGGATGTACTTAATATCGAGGGCAGTCAGACAGAGGGAGGAGCGGAAAAAAGTTCTGTTGCTGTGGAAATAGCGGCGTTTGATAAAATGGGTAAATACTGCAATGATAATACACTGGAAAAAGGAATTTTTATTGCAGAGATAGAAGATGAGAATGGGAATGTTCTTGCAGCCACAGGAAAAAACGGAGAATTTTTATATCAGGAGCTTGCTTACAGAAGATCAAATGTGGAAACCATGAGCCATTCCAGAGGAATCCTTGAGTGGTATGATCTGAAGCCGGACAGCTATGCCTGGATCCGGGGAAAAGGGAACTGGCAGACACCACAGGAGGTTTCGGAAAAGATCACTTTTCTGGAAAGAAGAGCGCCCTATGCTACGCTGAATTCAATCAGGATCAGTCATTTTATGGGAATCTATGATATGATAGATACAAAAAATGCAGGAGAAGGCTTTGTGCTTCAATTAGCAAGAACCTTTAACCGGGAATGGTATGAACAGCTGCCGGAAGAAAATCAGTTTCTGCAAAAATTGCGGGGACTTGAGGAAAGAGCTTTCAGCGGAAGCTTCAGGCTGAAACAGGATCTTCAGATAAAGCCGGAGACAGGCATAGTCAGCGCGGTGTTTGAACATCCGGTTTCGGAACTGGGATTTGTGGAATTTGATGTCAAAGTTGAAAAAGAGACGATCCTGGATCTGATCAATACGGATCATTTAAGTTACGAAGGCGAACTGAAGGCCAATACCTATGTGACAAGATATAATCTGAAACCGGGCAGTTATCATCTGATCACCTTTGAACCGAAGCTGGTAAGATATCTCCGTTTTCTTTTCCATACAGAAGGAGAGATCCGGCTTGGATGGCCATCTGTTCTGGATGACAGTTATCCGGATCCGGGCATCTGCAGTTTCTTTACAAATGACGGTGATCTGAACCGGATCTATGAAGGCGCAAAACGTACTTTGCGGCTCAGTACACTGGATATTTTTATGGACTGTCCTCAGAGAGAACGAGGCGGCTGGCTTTGTGATTCTACGTTTTCAGCAGAGGCTGCATGGCAGCTGTTTGGAAGCCTCGGAACGGAAAAAGATTTCCTGGAGAATTTTCTGCTGACAGAAAATATGTGGAAGGGATTTTTTCCGGAAGTTTATCCCGGAAGTAAAAAAGATAAAACAGATCCCGGAATCATAAACTGGTCTTACTGGCTTGCCATAGAACTTTGTGACTACTATCAACGTTCCGGAGACCGGGCATTTCTGGAAAAGTTCCGGTGCAGAATAGAAGAATTCGTTAATGGAATGTTATCTCTCAGGGGAAAAACAGGTCTTATAGAAACAGAAAAGGGAGAATTTGTGGACTGGTCTCTGGCAAACCGGGATTTTGCCCTGAAACCCATCAGTATTGCAAATAATTGCCTGGCAGTAAAAGTTCTGGAAAGACTGGGAGAGATCTACGGGCAGCCTTCATGGAAAAAAGCTGCGCAGGATATGCGGGCGATCATAGAAAGGCTGGATGATACGGCAGGTATCTTTGGCGGAGGCGGAGACGGAGCAATCGTGGAAGACGGGAAACTGAAGCGAAACGATTGTCCTTCGGAAGGTGGACGCAGTCTGGAGATCTACAGTGGTTTTCACAGAAACGACAGGATCTATCTCCGGCAGTTTATAAAGACTATGGGCCCCTGTCCGGAATTTCCGGCAAATCCCAATATTGCAGGTTCCAATCTTTTTATTGGATTAATGATACGATTTGCCGTACTGTCGGAACTGGGAGAAACAGAAGAACTGATCCGGGAGCTGAAGCAGGTATATCTGGAGGAACTTAAAGTCGGCTCAGGAACATTTTTTGAAAATATCAATGCAATATCAGGATGCCACGGATTTAACGGAATGGCCGGAGCATTACTGAAAAAAAACATACTGGGATTAGACCAGCCGTCTGAACTGGAAAAGAAGATTCTTTTTGCGCCTCATCCCTGCGGTCTGAGATGGGCAGAGGGAACTTCTCTGTGCAGCGACGGAATGATATTCTGCAAATGGCAGGCAGATTATGAGGAACATGAGCTGAGGATCATCCTGCAGCTGCCACAGGAATGGAAAGCAGAGTTTGTAAGACCTTTTGAGCTTTCCGGGTGGAAAGTCCTGTTAAATGGACATATGGCAGAAATATAAAAAAACATGTGGGCAAGGGAAGGAGCTGTTATGAATAAATTTCATTTTCGAACGATCCGGGGAAGGATGACAGTAAGCTTTGTAGCAGTTTTTCTTATCATTATAGCGTTTATGGGATGCAGTATATATATTTTTACAGGAAGACTCCTGGAAAAAAGAATGAGCAGTCCTATATAAAGATCCTGGATGCAACCGATGAAGTATTGAATGATAAGGTAACTTCTTATGCTGGCGTATCACGTATGATCCTTGGAGATGAAAAAGTTCAGAAAATCCTGCAGACAAAAGATTCCGGTGTTGGAAGGATCATGGAGCCCTCCCGCTGGTATGGCCTGGAAGCGATAGGAAGTACGTATATTTATAATCTGCAGGATCTGGTCGGAATTTATATTTTTGACAATGATGGAAAATTTTATTATCAGGAGCCGGGAAAAACAAGTTCAGAGGCAGAGCTGGATGCAGATTATGAAAAAATCTCTTCCGCAGACTGGTATCATCAGGCAGAAGAAGCAGCGGGAAAAGAGATCATGTACGGTTATGATGTTTTGGGAAATTCGGAGAATATTATTTCCTGTGTAAAAATACTGAATAAACTGAATACATCTGACAAGATCGGACTTCTGATACTTCAGATCAACAAAAACACCATGCGGAATGTGATCGGCCAGTTTCCCACAGATGGTGATATCTATGTTCTGAAGAATCAGGAACGGATCGTTTATCAGAATGGATATCAGGAGAAGCTGTTTCAGGAAAAACTGGAAGAGATCCTGAAAAATTCGGAAAACAAATATCTGATCACAACGCTGGAATCCGCTCAGGATGACTGGACTCTGATCCATGCAGTTCCCAGGAACTCCGTTTTCCGGGAGGCAGGACAGATGCGGACGATCATTCTCATCGTTGCGGTAGCTGCTGTTATCTTTACGGTAATTCTTTGCGTGACAGAAGCAAGAATGATCACAAAGCCATTGCTGAAGCTAAAAGAGGATATTGCCAGAGTGGGAAGGGGAAAAAGATCTTTTTACCATTCTTACGGGAATGATGAGGTAGGAGTGATCGGTACGGAATTTCAGAATATGGTTATGAAGGAACTGAAACTAAAAGAACAGATATCGAAAGAGGAGCTGTTAAGAAAGGATTCTCAGCTTCAGCTTTTGCAGTCACAGATAAATCCCCATTTTCTGTATAATACATTGGATACGCTGTATTGGATGGCACTGGAAGAAGGAGCAGAGCAGGTGCAGATCTGACCCAGGCCTTGTCCGAAATCTTCAAGATCAGCTTAAGTGAGGGTGTGGAATTTATTTCCGTGGGAGATGAGATCCGATTTATAGAAGATTACCTGCATATTCAGAATGTCAGATTTGAGAACAAATTTCTGGTAAAGATCCTGGTTGATGAGGAAATCATGGATATGCATATTATCAAACAGATCCTGCAGCCTTTTGTAGAAAACGCAATATATCACGGTCTGGAGCCGAAGATAGGAAAAGGTTGTATCACCATAACAGGAAAAACACAGGAAGATCATCTGATATTTACCGTGGAGGATGACGGCGTGGGCCTTCCGGACGGAGTTGATGTAATGCAGGGATACGCAGTGTCCAATGTATATCAGAGAATACGGCTTCACTATGGAGAAAAGGCGGATATTCAATTTGAAAGCTGTCCTGGTGAAGGAACGACTGTGAAACTTATTTTGCCTGTGGAGGAGGTAAAGAATGTTAAAGATCGCGTTGATCGATGATGAAAAGATCGTGCTCAGGGGGATTGCGGCTCTGACGAAAAAAGAGCCTGGTTTTGAACTGGTGGGAACTGCAGAAAATGGAATTGATGGACTGCAGATGATCCTGGAAACAAAACCGGACATTGTTATGACAGATATCCGAATGCCGGGAATGAGCGGACTTGAGATGATAAAAAAAGCGAAAAAAGAAGTTCCGGAAAGTATCTATATTGTCTTCAGCGGATTTAACGAATTTAAATACGTTAAGGAAGCCATTGGTCTGGGAGTGATCGATTACCTGGAAAAACCGGTTACCGTTCCGAAACTGCGGGAGGTTTTGAAAAAAGCAGGGGATCTTTATAACTACCAGAAAAACTATCAGGAAATGACCAGAAATCTGGAAAAGGCGGACAGGGTCTATGTGGAAAAATTTTTGCGGGATCTGTATGAGAATCCGCAAAAAGAAGAAGAGATCCTGCAGATGATCATGGAGAAAGACGGAAAATTCCGGAATATCCATTCCGTTTGTGTTGCTAAGGTATGTGAGACACAGCGACAGGAAATTGATGATTACAGAGAGATCATTCATAAGATGACCTTTGAAATGATAGAAGGGAATCCGGTAGAGGTATATTCTTTTTATGAAAAAGAAT